>OIXH01004207.1_pt1 | contig 11911 bp, 9 predicted proteins | sample 1587741 | NCBI WGS metagenome assembly OIXH01 (sample SAMEA3888916, study PRJEB22519) | human gut metagenome | biome: human gut; feature: human-associated habitat; material: faeces | place: Denmark | collected 2011 | reverse complement strand
AGCAGACGTAAAGCAATCTTGTCTGGATATCGAAAACAAGATTAACGACAGCATTTCACCCCAGCCGGACTATACACTTGAAATACAGAGTGAGAATACAATAAAGCTTATGATAAAAAGCGGTGTCCAAAAGCCATATTTATATAAATCAAAGGCATATAAGAGGAATGATACCGCAACGATAGAAGTAGATACCTTAGAGTTTTCAAGACTTATCTTGGAGGGAAAAAATATAAGATTTGAAGAACTGCCTTGCAAAGAACAGGGGTTAACATTTGAAATTTTACATCAAAAGTTAAAAGAAAGTATTCAAATTGAAACTTTTAATCGTGACACCTTAAAAACATTGAACCTATATGACAATGAACATGGATATAATAATGCAGCAGGACTTTTAGCGGATAGAAATCATTTCCCTGGAATTGATATTGTGAAGTTTGGCGAAAATATCAGTATCATTCAAAAGAGGGCAACATTTGAAAATATATCGATATTGGACGTGTATGATAAGACCATAAAGGTATTTAGGGATTATTATCAATATGAAGTAATACAGGGTGCAGAACGAAAAAATATCGAAAAAATACCGGAAGCAGCTTTCCGGGAAGCAATTGCAAATGCCCTGATCCATAGAGTTTGGGATGTAGAGTCTCAAATCAGAGTTTTGATGTTTGATGACAGGATAGAAATTATTTCTCCCGGAGGTTTACCATCCGGGATAACAGAAGAGGAATATTTATCTGGTAAAATTTCTGTCTTAAGAAATAGAAGTCTTGCAAATGTATTTTACAGATTGGGATTCGTTGAGATTTTTGGAACCGGAATTACAAGAATAAAGCAGCTCTATGAAGCTGGATTAAGAAAACCGGATTTTGAAGTGTCAGAAAATACAATTAAAATCATGCTTCCTGTTTTCGAAGAAAATCTGAATTTAACGGAAGATGAAAGAGCTGTATATAAAATTTTAAGCAAAACAATGTTGAAGCCAATTAGTGAAATCGCACCCTATGTATCTTATGGTAAATCAAAGACAACACAGTTATTGAAAGATATGAGCCAAAAGGGTGTTATCGCAGTCGAGGGCAGGGGCAGAGGTACGAAATATATCATAAAGTGATATTCTCTTTGGATTCGCTCCTGATTTCTGCAAGTGCTTTCTTAAACTGAACTGCAAATAAAACGGAGGTAAAGGTTACCGCAATAACATCTGCGATTGGCTCTGCCATATATACGCCTGCGGTTGGATTGGATACAACATGAGGCATAATATAGATAAGCGGAAGCAGTAACACGAATTTACGGACAACTGCAACAACAATGGAGTTTACTGCTTTGCCAAGGGAAGTAAAAGTCATCTGGCAGGCAATCTGGATGCCGAACAGGAACAGAGCGCCCAGATAGATTTTTAACATTGGTGCAGTAAATGTAACAAGACTCGCATCAGAAGTAAAAATGCTTACGAATACGCGTGGAACAAGCTGTACAGCAGCCCAGAGTGATACGGAATATGCGAGACAGGTAATCAGAAGTAAACGGAATGTTTTCTTTACCCGGTCTGCATTTTTAGCACCGTAATTATAGCTGGAAATAGGCTGTGCTCCCTGACCAATTCCCTGGAGGGGCAGCATGGCAAACTGCATGACGCTGGTTAAAATAGTCATGGCTCCGACTGCAATATCGCCACCGTAACGAAGCAGGGAGGAATTGAAGCAAACGGTTATAACACTTTCACTTGCCTGCATAATGAAAGTAGCAAGTCCAAGTGTAACGCAGGGAATAATAACCTTAGATTCCAGACGCATATATTTTTTCCGAAGATGAAGCTGTGTTTTTTTCCCGCAAAGGAAAAGAACTACCCAGACGGTGGAAACCGCTTGTGAGATGACGGTTGCCAGAGCGGCACCTTTGACACCCATATGAAAAGCAAAGATGAATATGGGATCTAAAGTAATATTGCAAATAGCGCCGATAAGAACGGAAACCATGGAAATGGTTGTGAATCCCTGTGCAGTAATAAAAGCGTTCATACCTAGGGTCAGCTGCACAAACAGTGTACCAAAAGCGTAGATACGCATATAATCGGTCGCATAACGGATGGTATTTTCACTGGCGCCAAATGCCAGTAATAAATCCTCGCTCCAGATTAGCAAAACAGCAGTCAGAAGAAAAGAAATGATAATCTGGAGAAGAAAACAGTTGCCAAGTATTTTTTCTGCAGATTCATTGTCCTGTTTTCCCATGCAGATAGATGCTCTTGGCGCACCGCCGGAGCTGATGAGTGCCGCAAAGGCAGAGACAATCATGATGACGGGCATACAGACGCCGACCCCGGTAAGAGCCAGACTGCCGTCACCGGGGATATGTCCGATATAGATTCGGTCTACAATATTATAAAGCATATTGATAAGCTGGGCGATTACGGTCGGGATAGACAGCTTGAGAAGAAGTTTTCCAATAGGTTCTGTACCTAAGAAATTTTTGTTATCCTGCATGGATGATAGTCTCCTTTGGGTGTTTTGGGTTATTCATTTCGCATCTGGCGTGCATTCACTGCCATAGATTCGATGATTTCTTTGTAGATGTTCAGGTAATCTTCCGGTATGTTCTGTGTGAGCTTCTGATTGAAATCCTGTTGCATTTTAAGCCCGGCTTCCAGAATTGGCTGGGCTTTTTTGGTGCAGGAAAGTAAAACCTTTCGTCTGTCCCCGGCAACTGTTCCTCTTTTCAGATAACCGGCAGTCACCAATTTATCAACATGGACAGAAACCAGATTCTTCTTTATATTCCGGAATTCGCTTATCTGCTGGGCAGTGCATAATTCTGGATTATTTTTCAGAAACATTAAAATATCAAAAGATACCTGTGGAAGGTCAAATTCATGAAGAATAGGTTCGCACATTTTATTGTAAGCGCTTAAAGCATCATGAAAAAAGGATACAAATGTAGATGGACTCATAGATGCACCTCTTTGAATAGTATTTATTTGAACTGTATTGAATAATACGATATAGAATGGGAAAAGTCAAGACCGTTTTTTTGGCAATGAAAACATACAGTTCATGCAAAAAAAGAAACCATTTATGCAGAAAGTGATGGTAGTTGAGATTCCTGTGTTACAATGTGACCATAAGAAAAAGGCAGGTTTTGATTATGGGTTTGAAATATGAAGCGATTATCAGCAAGATGACTCTTGAAGAGAAAGCGCTGATGATGTCCGGGAAAAATACATGGCAGACTGTTGATTTTGAAAAGTATGGAATTCCGTCCATGACGATGTCTGATGGACCGCACGGATTACGCCGACAGGCTGGAGCGGGAGATCATCTGGGACTGAATGCCTCGCTTCCGGCAACTTGTTTCCCGACCGCTGCATCCGTAGCGAACAGCTGGGATGAAGAGCTTGGAGAAGAAATTGGTGCGGCACTTGCGGAAGAAGCAGTCACAATGGACGTTAATGTTGTCCTGGGACCGGGACTTAACATTAAGAGAAGTCCGCTATGTGGACGTAACTTTGAGTATTTCTCCGAAGATCCGTATCATGCCGGTAAGATGGCGGCAGCGTACGTGCGGGGAATTCAGAGTAGGGGAATTGCAGCGTGCCCAAAGCATTTTGCAGCAAATAGTCAGGAACTTCGCCGTATGGCGAATGATTCGGTAGTGGATGAGAGAACATTTCGGGAAATCTATACGACCGGATTTGAGATAGCGGTCAAAGAGGGCAGGGCAAAAGCAATCATGTCTGCGTACAATGAAGTCAATGGTGTCTATGCAAACGAGAATGCACACCTTTTGCAGGAAATTCTTGTGGATGAATGGGGCTTTGACGGTTGTGTGATTTCGGATTGGGGCGGCAGCAACGATCATGCACTCGGCGTGCAGAATGGCAGCCATTTAGAGATGCCGGGAACCGGCAAATCCGGTATGCATGATATCGTCCGTGCGGTACAGGAAGGAACGTTAAAAAAGGAAGTTCTTGACCAGCGTTTAGATGAATTGCTGACACTGGTTTTTGCAACGCACGATGCAACCGGGGAGGCGGCAGGAACGACATTTGATGTGGAGGCACATCATAATCTTGCGCGTAAGGCTGCGGAGGAGAGCATTGTCCTTTTAAAAAATCAGGATCATATTCTTCCGTTGAAGCCGGGAACGAAGGTGGCGGTCATTGGAGATTTTGCCAGAAAACCGAGATATCAGGGAGCCGGTTCTTCTCTTGTGAATCCGACAAAAGAGCCGGAGGCAATTCTGGATGTAATCGAGTCGGGCGGTATTACGGTACTTTCTTATGAGCAGGGATATGTGCGGAATCGTCCGGTCAAACAGAAGCTTTTGCGCAAGGCAAAGGAGGCTGCAAAAGAAGCGGATGTTGTACTTTTTTTTGGCGGACTCGATGAAATAAGTGAATCAGAAGGACTTGACCGCAGGCATATGATGTTACCGGATGCGCAGGGAATGCTGATTGATGAACTTTCCACAGTGAGTGAGAATATCGTTGTTGTGCTGTCCGCCGGCTCGGCAATCGAGATGCCCTGGAATCAGTACGTCAAAGGAATTGTGCATGGCTATCTAGGCGGACAGGCAGGAGCTTCGGCAATGGTCAATGTTTTGACAGGGAAAGTCAATCCATCCGGAAGACTCAACGAAACGTATCCGATTCACTATGAAGATACGCCATGTTATCATTATTATCCGGGCAAGGAGCGCAGCAGCGAGTACCGGGAAGCACTTTATGTCGGATACCGTTATTATACTACAATTGACAAAAGAGTTTGCTATCCTTTCGGATATGGACTCAGTTATACAACCTTCAGCTATGAGAATCTAACGATTAGCGAAGAAGGGGCAGCGTTTTTGATGAAAAACACAGGAAATGTGACAGGGGCGGAAGTGGCACAGCTTTATGTTGGGAAGAAATCCGATACGGTATTTCGTCCGGTGCGTGAATTAAAAGGTTTTAAACGTGTGGTTCTTGAACCGGGTGAGGAGAAAGAAGTCATAATTCCATTTGATGACAAGACCTTCCGTTTCTATGACACAAGAACCGATACGTGGGAGATTGAATCCGGCGAGTATCAGATTATGATTGGAACGGATGCGGAAACAATGCAGCTTCAGGCGCCGATGCAGGTGGCGGGAACGGTAGCGGAAGGACCTTATAAGAAAGAGGAAATGCCGGAATATTTCAGCGGCAAAGTGAAGGAGGTAGGAGACGAAGCCTTTGAAACATTATATGGTCGTCCGGTTCCGGATGGAAGCTGGAGTGGCGAGATTGATATCAATGATGCAGTATGTCAGCTCTACTACGGAAAGGGAATTCTTGGAAAGGTTTTCTATGGAGTTTTGCATCTGATGTTAAAAATCAGTGAATGGAAAGGAAAACCGAATCTGAATGTGCTTTTTAATTACAATATGCCGATTCGCGGTTATGCCAAGATGACGGGTGGATTTGTGACCATGGAAATGGCGCGCGCTTTGACTGAGATGGCAAACGGGCATCGCATCAGGGGAACGGCGCATCTGATTCGCGCGGCAGTACGGCGGGAATAATAGACAGACCTGATCTGAAAGGTTCTTTCAGACCGGGTCTTGTTGCTTTTCTAGCCAAATTCACCTATAATTTAGGGCAGATATCGACGAGGAGAGGAACAACGATGATTAAGATAGCGATTGTGGAAGATGAGGCGATGTACGCCGAGCAGCTAAAGGAATATCTGCATCAATATGAAAAAGAGAACGGAGAAGTTTTTGATATTACCTATTGTGCGGACGGAGATGAGATTGTTCACAATTACAAGTCCCAGTATGATATTATCCTCATGGATGTGGAGATGAAATTCATGGACGGTATGTCGGCTGCGGAAGAAATCCGCAAGATAGATACGGAAGTCGTAATCATTTTCATCACAAATATGACGCAGTATGCAATCCGTGGATATGCGGTGGATGCACTTGATTATGTCTTAAAGCCGGTGTCGTATTTCGCTTTTTCGCAGAGGTTAAACCGTGCGCTCTCGCGCATGAAAAAGCGTGAGAGTAAGATGATTATGGTTAATATCAAGGGCGGCATGGTGCGCATCAATTTGGCGAATATCTTTTATATTGAAAGCCAGGGACATATCCTTATTCTTCATACAATCCTTGGAAATTATGAGACGGCAGGGACGATGAAGGAGATGGAAGAGAAGTTAGAGGGAATGAGTTTTTGCCGCGGAAATAAAGGATATCTGATTAATTTGCAGCATGTGGACAGTGTGCAGGACGGATGTGCGGTTGTCCGAGGAGAGCAGCTTGTACTCAGCCGTGCACGCAAGAAGGAATTCATGGAAGCATTGACAGCATACTGGGGAGAGGTGATAAAATGATTGACAATCTGATGCCGGATATACCGAGAATATACACAGCAATCGCAGAGTGGCTGGCGTGTCTGCTTTTTATCATTCCACTTAAGAAACGGTTTGACCGTTTTAAGACAGTGGGGATGATGGCGGTTTCACTTGTGCTGCAAAGTGTGTTTTTAGTTGCAACGGGCGGTCTTATCATCTATTTGTGGATTCCGTGTATGATTGTGGCGGTTATGCTGATGATATTATTTATCTATGGGTGCTGCGATATCAGTATAACCGATGCTGCGTACTTTGGCATGATTGCCTTCGTGGTGGCGGAGTTTATGGCTTCCGTGGAGTGGCAGATTGTATGTTTCTTCTGGAAAGGGCAGCTTCCGGCAATCTGGTTCAAAGCACTTTTACTTATTGTAATCTATGGCGCGATTGCACTCATTCTGCTTCGACTGATTCATGTGCACCTGCCCAAAGATGCGAAAATGGATATCAGCAAAAAAGAGTATTTCTCAGGACTGTTGATTGCAGTGGCGGTATTTGCGGTTAGCAATATGAGTTATCTGACGGTCAATACACCTTTTTCCGGAAGGTATTCCTTTGAGATAGGAAATATCCGTACGCTTGTGGATTTGGGAGGAATCGCAATCCTGTATGCGCATCTGATTCAGTGTTGTGAGCTGCGTGTGCGGAAGGAGCTTGAAGCGGTCCAAAGTGTGTTACAGAATCAGTACGTGCAGTATAAGCAGTCGAGAGAGAACATTGAACTTATCAATTATAAGTATCATGATTTAAAGCATCAGATTGCTTTTCTCCGGAGTGAGAGTGACCCGGCAAAGCGGGAGGAATTCTTAAATCGGATGGAAGAGGAAATCCGGCAGTATGAGGCACAGAATAAGACAGGAAACAAGGTGTTGGATACGGTGCTGACAACGAAGAGTCTTTACTGTGCGAAGCATGGGATTACGTTTACCTGTGTGGCGGACGGAACACTTCTTGACTTCATGGATGTAATGGACATCTGTAGTATTTTCGGCAATGCGCTTGACAATGCAATCGAGTGTGAATTAAAGATTGCGGACAAGGAGAAGCGCCTGATTCATGTGACGGTATCAAAGCAGAAGAATTTTTTGATTCTTCGCTTCGAGAACTATTACGAGGAGGCACTTCAGTATCAGGAGGGGAAGCTTGTTACAACTAAGAAGGACAAGGAATACCACGGATACGGGCTGAAAAGTATTCGCTATACGGTAAATAAATATGAGGGCGCAGTCAGCATTGACACGAATGGAAACTGGTTTGAACTAAAAATTCTGATTCCAATGAAGGTGTCATCTGAGAAATAAAATGTCAGGGAAAAGGTGCATGAGAGGATGTCATGCACCTTTTTTGTGCAATGTGTATAATGAAATGTTGGAAAATTGTGTAGTGTGCATAATGCGGTTGCAGTTTGTGCAGAAAAAGTGCAGGTTATGCGAAATGGGATTTTGGAAAATCCTTTGTGATAATATAAGGTTACAAGGTCCGGCACGGATCAAATCTATCAGGAGGGAGGATGAAAAAGAGTATGAACAATCAGACGACAAATCCGATTGCCTCAGGCTGGAGACGGTTTGCAGGGAAACATGAGACAATTGCACAATTTCTGGTGTTTTTCGTTGTAAGTAACGGTGTTACGGTATTACAGATGATTATGATGCCTGTGCTCAAATATTTCTTTGGCATGACAAGCCTTGTGGATACCGGATTTCAGGTATTGCATTGCGGCTCGGTCGGTGGAAAGCCGTACTATGTATTTGATTATGCGGCTGGAGCAATCGCAAATGGTGGCGGTGGCGGACTGGCATATTTTCTTGCAGTGGAAATTACAATGCTGATTGCACAGGTCATCAACTTTTTCCTACAGAGAAAAGTAACCTTTAAGTCCAACAGTTCCGTTGCGAAAGCGGCATTCTGGTATGTGATTGCCTATGTGATTATTTCCATCGGGGCGGCAGCGTTGCAGGGATTGTACAAAGATCCGATTTATCGCTTTTTCCAAAATGTGATGGGAAGTGCAGGAATTACAGTGGCTGATATTGTGACAATGATTATTAATTGTGCAATATCGTTCTGGGTATTTTTCCCGATATTCAAGGTGATATTCAAAGAAGAATCGGAAGAAAAGTAAAAAAGAGGAGGATTACCTATGAAAAACAATGGTAAGAGATTAGACATCAAAGCAATTGTCGCTTATGTGTTATGCGTAGCAATTGCGGTTGGTCTGGTAATCGGAAATTTCTATGCGTTAAAGTATCAGAACTTAATTTCTGTACATTTTAATCAGTCCAATCAGAAGATTGTCTCAGCAGACGGTGGGACAGTGGATTATTACACAAGTGATTACAGTTCCGAGGAGGAGCGCACCGAGCATTTAAGACAGGTTGGTCAGGATATCGAGGCAGAGGGACTTGTCCTTCTCAAGAATGAGAACAATGCACTTCCACTTAGCAGCGGAAGCAAAATCAGTGTGTTTGGCCAGGATGCGGTTGATCCAATCTACGGCGGAAGCGGAGCCGGTTCGGTGGATACTTCTAAGGCAGTAAATCTTAAAACAGGATTAGAGGAAGCAGGATTTGACTTAAATCCTACCCTTTGGGATTTCTATGATAAGGGAGCAGGTTCTTCTTATCGTAAGACAACACCGGATGTATATGGACAGGGAGCTTTTTCCGTAAATGAAGTTCCGGTGGATGAATACACGCAGGAAGTAAAAGACAGTTTTGCAGATTACAATGATGCAGCGATTGTGGTACTCGGTCGTTCCGGTGGAGAGAGTTCTGATTTGTCGACAGAAGTCTTAGAGAATGGTACCACTTACCTGCAAATTGATAAAAACGAGCGTGATATGCTTCAGATGGCATGTGATAACTTTGACCGTGTTATCGTGTTACTCAATACACAGAATGCAATGGAATTAGGTTTTCTGGATGAGTATGATGTTGATGCGGCAATCTGGATTGGTGCAATCGGAGAAACCGGTGCTTATGCCGTAGGTCAGGCTTTGACCGGTGAGGTAAACCCTTCCGGAGCATTAGTGGATACTTATGCGTATGATTCCTTCAGTGCGCCGAGTATGGCAAACTTTGGAAGCTTTATGTTCACCAATAGTTCCGTAGATTTCGGATATTCCTACATGGTATACGGTGAGGGTATCTACGTTGGGTACAATTACTATGAGACAAGATATGAGGATGTTGTCTTAGGTAATGAAGATGTGGCAAACTACGATTATACAACATCCGTACAGTATCCGTTCGGATATGGACTCTCTTATACGAACTTCGAGTGGAGCGATTATAAGGTAGAGGACAAAGGAGATAATTACGAAGTTTCAATTAAGGTAAAGAATACCGGAAATGTTGCAGGTAAGGACATTGTTCAGGTATATATGCAGTCTCCTTATACGGAGTACGACAAGGAGCAGGGAATTGAGAAGGCATCCGTTTCGCTTGTCGGATATGCGAAGACCGATTTGCTTGATGCAGGCGCAAGTGCAACCGTTACGGTAACGGTTCCGAAGGAGCAGATGAAAGTCTACGATGCAAACGGATATGGAACATACATTGTGGATGCCGGAGATTATTATTTTACAGCAGCAAACAATGCGCATGAAGCAGTTAATAACATTCTTGCAGCCAAGGGTTATAACGAGGAGCAGGGAATGGATCAGGCAGGCAATGCCGACCAGGTTTCAAAAGTAACAGTTAAAGAGCTGGATGCCAAGACTTATGCAGTATCACAGGCAACCGGTAACGAGATTACCAATCAGTTTGAAGACGTCGATATTAAGAAATACGATGCGGATTACCAGTATCTGAGCAGAAGTGACTGGACAGGTACATGGCCACAGACATATAACGGTGGTACATGGGAAGCGCCGGAAGAACTTTTGGCAGATTTGGAACTTCATATCGATGAAAGCACAAATTCTGAAGAACCGGTCACAGGAGCAGTAGATGAGGCGAATGGAAAGTTAAGTACGGCTTCCCTAATCGGACTTGATTATGATGATGAGCTTTGGATGACACTGGTTCAGCAGATGTCTCAGGATGAGGTAGATGAGCTGGTTCGTATCGGTGGATACGCAACCAAAAATGTGAAGTCCATCCAGCTTCCGGAAACAGTTGACAAGGACGGGCCTGCCGGAATTTCCGGAACACTTGTCGGTGGAGAGAGCGGAACTTCTTACCCGCCGGAGGTTGTACTGGCTTCTACATGGAACGATAATCTTTCAGAAGAATTTGGTAAATGTATCGGTGAGGATTCCCTTGCACTTGGTGTGCAGGTATGGTATGCACCGGCTTGTAACATTCACCGTTCTCCATACAGTGGACGTAACTTTGAGTATTATTCCGAGGATTCTTTCCTCTCAGGAAAGATGGCAGCAACAACAACTGCCGGAGCACAGTCTAAGGGTGCGGTCGTAACCGTGAAGCATTTTGCATTAAATGATCAGGAAACAAACCGTATGGGATGTGCAATCTTTGCAAATGAGCAGTCCGTTCGTCAGGTATATCTGGCAGCATTCGAGACGGCAGTACGCGAAGGAGATGCGCATGGTGTTATGGTAAGTATGAACCGTATCGGCTCCCGCTGGACAGGTGGTCATTACGGACTGATGACGGCAACACTCCGCGATGAATGGGGATTTCAGGGTATGGCTGTCACCGATCAGGCTTCTTATGAAGTATTTGCATATGAGGATTTGCGTGAAGGTCTTGCAGCCGGAACCGATTTGTGGCTGAATACCGATGCAACTCTTTGGAAACTTTCAGATTCTGAAATGACAAACGAAGTTGTAAATGATATGCAGAGAGCAGCCAAGAACGTGGTTTATGCGGTCGCAGGAAGTAATGCGATGAACGGACTTGCAGCAGACAGTAAGGTTGTTACCGTTGTTCCGTTATGGAAGAAAGCACTGTACGGACTTGATATTGTCGCAGCAATTGGAATTCTTGTTACACTATTCTTTACAACAAGAAGTGTAATCCGTAACAGAAAGCAGAAAGGTGCAAAATAAATCAAGAGAAAAGAGTGCTCCTGTCTTTGGACGGGAGCATTTTTATACATTTTTTTAAAATTAACAAAACTGAAACAATTCAGAAACAAAACATTGACAAATGTTCGATAGAATTTGAAGCCTGAAGATAACAGGGAGGAATTACCGATGATTCATATTCTCGTTGTGGATGATGATAAAAAAATAAATCAGACCGTGTGTACCTGGTTAAACGATTGCGGATTTGCAGCAAAAGGTGTATGGAGTGCAAATGAAGCCTATAGTTCGGTTTATGATTTGACATATACGACGGTGAAAAGATTACTGGAGTGCTGAGAAACGGGTGGAAACCGCTGGACTGGATTCCGGCAGCAGATTACTGTAATATTCTGTTTTCCCGGACAGAACATCATCATAGAAGCCTTGCTTCCAATCAATATAGTCGACTGCCTTTTGCCGTTCGTCAATAGATTGGAGCAGCTTGAGTTTCCGTACTTTTATCCACACTCCCCTGCTTTCACAGGCTCTGCTATAA
>OIXH01004200.1_pt1 | contig 11933 bp, 9 predicted proteins | sample 1587741 | NCBI WGS metagenome assembly OIXH01 (sample SAMEA3888916, study PRJEB22519) | human gut metagenome | biome: human gut; feature: human-associated habitat; material: faeces | place: Denmark | collected 2011 | reverse complement strand
TATCCATTTGCACTCTTATTGTTGCACAAGCTTCATCTACTAAATCTATTGCTTTGTCTGGTAAAAATCTATCAGTTATATATCTATTAGATAAATTAGCTGCTGCAACAAGTGCACTATCTTTAATATTTACACCGTGATAAACCTCAAATCTCTTTTTTAAACCACGAAGTATAGTAATTGTATCTTCTACTGTAGGTTCACTTACTATAACTTTTTGAAATCTTCTTTCAAGCGCACCATCTTTTTCAATATATTTTCTATATTCGTTTAATGTTGTAGCACCAATTAAATGTATTTCTCCACGCGCTAAAAGAGGTTTTAACATATTTCCAGCATCCATAGCACCTTCAAGCGCACCGGCACCAACAATCATATGAATTTCGTCTATAAATAGAATTATTTCTCCTTCTGATTTTTTAATTTCATTTAGTACTGCTTTAAGTCTTTCCTCAAATTCACCTCTATATTTAGCCCCTGCTATTAATGCTCCTAAGTCAAGTTCCCAAATATGTTTATTTTTTAAACTATTAGGAACATCTCCTCTTACTATTCTTTGAGCAAGTCCTTCTACAATGGCTGTTTTACCAACACCTGGTTCACCAATTAAAACTGGGTTATTTTTTGTTTTTCTTGATAAAATTCTTGTAATACTTCTTACTTCTTCATCTCGACCTATTACAGGATCTACTTTTCCATCAGTAACAAGTTTTACTATATCTCTACCATACTTTTCAAGTACGTTTTCTAAGTTTTCTTGATAAGGATTTTGATTCATATACATACCTCCTTTTTACTATATATATTGTATGTTATATATTTTTTTTCATACAACGTAATAATTATAGCACAAAAAATAGCACTCGTCAATATAGAGTGCTAAAAATTATAGAATAAACGCATGGATTTTAAAAATTTATGTGTTTATCCTGCTAAAAGATATAAATTTATGGAAATAATTTTAATAATTTTTGTTTTGCTTTTGTGTCTACAAAAACTTTATTCATATTATTTAGTCTAGTATTTATAGCTTTATTAAGCCAAAATTTAACTTCCCAAGGTATATATATATTCTCACCTGGTTTGTTTCTGTTTATTTTCTTTTCTACATTTTCTATAGCTAGGTCAACATTAATATTATTAAAATCTTTAATTATTTTACTAGATAAATCTTGATTTTCTTCACAAAATAAAGAAAAGCTATCTAAAAAATCATCTGCACTCAAAGAATTATCATATAAAAGTTGATATTTAATGTTATTTGTTAATGATTCTATATCATATCCACATTTAAGTTTTAAAATAAAATCATTTATATCATTATTCATTCTAGCCATTGTTGAACAATCATATATAGGTGAAAGATAAAATTCATTATTTTTTTCTATTATTGACCAATTAGAAGGATTTCTATCACTTTCCATTATTAATCCATCAAATGCCCACATTTTAATAAATGATTCTTTGATATTTTTCCTTACATATTTTTGTCTAATTACTCTATCAAGTACATCTAATACTTCAAAAATATCTTTAATTGAATTATTCATTTTACGTCTGTTGTTGTCATATAAAATGCTTTGAATAAATTCCACAATATTTTCTCCTGATAAAATTGTTTCAGTATTTTTATCTAAAAAGCTTTTTGATATTACACCATATTTTCCTTTATATATTCCAATATCATATTCTGCCATTTCAATTTTACATTGTTTTCCTAATTCAGAAGCTAAAAGCTCTGACCATATTTCATAATTCGAAGAGTTTGTTTTAAAAAGATATTCTTCATTTTCAAATAAAAGCCATGTTTTAGGTTTTCTTCCTTTGTTTACTAAATTATTTTCTATTTCTATTGCTTCATCTAATATTATAAAACCGTGCTGATTTCTTACCATACCTAAATTCCCCTACTACTTATTTACAAAGTTTTTCCATTATTATTTAATTGTTTTACTAAAGTCTTACTATTTGTTTTCCAGTTTGAATTAAGCATTGATATAAGTTTTTCTTTGTCAGTTTTGATTAATCCTGTTTTCGTATCATACAAATACATGACTGGTTCTTCACCATCACATGTAAAGCAAAAACAAATAGAAAAATCAAAGGTTTCTTCATTATAATATAAATTAAATATTCTAAATTCAACATTTTCATATAGTAATTCATTTAAAGCCTCTGAAAAAAATCTTATGGCTTCATGTTGTCCATTAAGTTTTACCATAAGAGAATTATTCATCTGAGTTAATAATTGTTTAATGTTTTCTTCAAAACTGTATGAATTATAATCTCTTTTTAATTCTCTTTCTAATTTGAATTTTTCTAACTTTTTTTCAAAAAATTCTTTTTCTTTTTCTATTCCAATATTTTTATCCATCTTTTTTACAAGACTAATTGGAATAATATCATAAGTATTTTCCATATCTGTTGTAAATCCAAAATGTTTTGTTTGAAATTCATTTTGAATTAAATATAAGTCAAGTGTTAAATCCATTAAGTATTTTTCTTCACCATACACAAGTTCTACAGCTTTATGATCTTGAGCATATGCTTTATTTTCTAATTTAAGAGGTATTATTTTAGCGCTCAAATTTGGTATATTTAAATTATTTATAATTGTTGAAAATATTTCTGATATTTGTATACATGTTTGATATCTACTTATAGGTATATTTGGGTTTTGTTTATAATTTAATGGTTCAATACTTTTTTCATATTCTGTTAATATTTTTAAATTATATGAAAAAATTGATCCTAATTTTAAATATATCCATCTCACAATTTCAATAGGTTCTAAATTGTAAGGAACGTTTTTTACTATCATATCTATTTCACCACTTATATCATACTTTTCTGGCATAAATCATCCTCCTAATATGATTTTACCATAGATAATAAAAAAAGCATAATAAATTATGCTATTTCAAGTATTTTTACACTATATTGTCCATTAGGACTTGCTACACTAACTACATCTCCAATTTTTTTACCCATTATTGCTTGAGCAATAGGAGATTCATTAGATATCTTGTTTTCAAATGGATCTGCTTCTTTGCTTCCTACAACCATGTAGCTTTCTGTTTCTCCATCATCAACATATTCTATTTTAACACTTGTACCAATTGATACTTTATCTGTGTCTACTTCTTTAATTACTACTGCATTCTCAACCATTTTTTCAAGTTCAGCTATCTTTGATTCAACTAAAGCTTGTTCATTTCTTGCTGCATCATATTCTGAATTTTCACTCAAATCTCCTTGTGCTCTAGCTTCTTTAAGTGCTAAAATGACTTCTGGTCTTTTTTCTAATTTTAAGAAATCTAATTCTTTTTTTATTTCATCTAATCCTTTTTCAGTTAGATAAATTTCTTTCTTATCCATGCATTTCACCTCTTCTTGTAAGTCCACAAAATAATACTACAATTTAATATTTTTGTCAACCCTAATGTTTAACTTTAATAATATCATTTTTTTCTAATTTTTTATTTATTCTAATTTTTACTATTTGTTTTGGATGATTTACAATTTCTATTAAATTATTTTCTTCATCGTATATTTCATCAATTGTAAATGTTGTAAGTTCTGTGTTTGGCCCAAAAGTTTCTACTATATCACCTTTTTTAAAGTAGTTTCTTTGTTCTATGATTGCTAAATGATTTATAGCATCATAATCTACTACAACGCCTAAAAAGTCTTGATTTGAAACTTCTTGTCTACCATTATAATAACTACAAGTATTGTCATATATATTATTATAAAATTGTGGTACTGAATCTCTATTCGCACATTCTCTTAATATCTTCTCATATTCTATATTATATTTATAATTCTTTTTATCGTTACAATATTCGTCTATTACTTTTCTATATATACTTACTACAGTAGCTATATAATATAAGGAACGCATTCTTCCTTCTATTTTAAATGAGTTAACTTTCAAATCTATTAATTCTGGTATATATGAAAGCATAGATAAATCTTTAGTACAAAATGTAAATGGTTTATTACCCTCTATTTTATTATTAGAATCATCTAATAACTCAAAATCCCATCTACATACTTGACTACATCCACCTCTATTTGAATCTCTGTTTGTAAAATAATTAGAAAGTACACATCTGCCACTATATGAAGTACACATTGCACCATGTATAAATACTTCTAATTCTATATTTACATTTTCTTTTATTTTTTTTATATCTTCTTTACTAGATTCTCTAGCTAAAACCACTCTAGAAACCCCTTGTTTTTTAAAGAAATCTACTGCTTCATAGTTTAGCGTTGATTGTTGTGTTGACAGATGTACTTCTAAGTTAGTGTTTTTTAAAGCCATATCCATTATTGCAGGATCACTTACTATAATGGCATCTACTTTAACTTCTTCTAATTGTTTTAAATAGTTTAATAAGTGTTTAATTTCTTTATTATGAAGTACTATATTCACTGTTACGTAAACTTTTTTATTTAATGAATGTGCATAAGATACACCTTCTTTTATTTCTTCTATTGTAAAATTTGTAGCATTAGCTCTAAGACCAAATAAACTACCACCTATATATACAGCATCCGCACCATATAATAAGGCTATTTTAAGTCTTTGTAAATCTCCTGCTGGAGCAAGTAACTCTGGTTTCATTATTTCACCTTATATATTGTTTCTTTATGAAGAAATAGTGTATCTGCATTAAACATATTATTTATTTTTTCATAATATTCATTTTTATTTTCATTATTTACTGTCTTAAACATTTCTAACACTTCCTTAAATTTTGATTCATCTATCATAAAACTATTTAAAAGTATATATTCTAAATCTGTATCTATGACATCTTTTATTCCATTAAGTATTTTACTTGTATATACTACTGTTCCATTTTCACTATCTATTATTGGATATTTATTTTCTTCTTTTTCTATATAATTTATTTTTGATTTATTTTTTAAATTAAATTCTTTTAAATAATTATTTATTAAATGTCTTTTTGAATTCATTATTGGAACATATCCAAACATTTGAATTATTATTTTTGATTTCGTATTTTGAGTAATTTCTTTTATTTCTCTTGTTGTTATTTCATTTGACAAGCAAGTGTAATTTACACCTTTATTTAACCAATAGTTTACAGTTAAATAATTAGTAGTCATGTGTTCTTGATTCCATACTAAATCATATTTTAAATTCAATTTTTCTTTTAAATTAACTATACTTATATCGTAGAAAAATACACCTTTAATATCTAAATCATTAAGTTCTAATAATGTTTTTTTTAATACTTCTAATTCACCATTATTAAAGTTTTTATTTAAAGATATAAATATTTCTTTTTTAGTTTTTATTTTTTTTAATTCGTCTAAAGTAATATAAAATGGCATATTAACACTTAAGTCTTTTATACCCAATAATATTGCATCTGAAGATATATTATTAATCATTTCTTTATTACTTGGAATAACAATAGTTTTATACATTTTTACACCTCTTAAGTATTATATTCTATATACATTTTTTTAGCAAGAAAAAAGTTAGGAATAATTCCTAACTATTTTATAACCTCGTATTTTACTGAATAAATTGTTGTTAAATCACCTTCAATATTAGAAGAAAGTTTTAATGTTGATTTAGATTCTATATAATCACCTATATAATTATTAAAACTAAATAATTCTTTATTTTCATTATCATAAACAGTAATTTTTATATATTTTACATTTATTTTCTCATCTGTTGTATTTGTGACATTTGCTGTAAAATATGACATATTATTATTTGTTTTTAAAATTATATTATCAAATAATAATCCTTCTATTTCTTGTTTTTTTACAACATTTGGATTAGTGTTTTGTGAAATTATATTTTCATTATTATTTGATTTTTCAGTATTATCTGTCTTTTTACTACAACTAGTTACAAATAAACTTGTAAATAATAATGATATTATTAAAATCTTTTTCATTTAAACTTCCTTTCTAACTACCACAAGTAACATATTTAAGTACCGAATTACCTTTATCATTGCTTGCTCCATAATAAAGTCTTGAATATGTTGATGAAGTTGTATATGTTGATGTTTTTGATAAGTCACCTGCTGTACTTCTTGATGTATATGTACCAGCATTCTTAGCATCAGCTGCTAATGCCGCTGTTGATGCTGGATATGGTGAATTATAATATACATAATATAATTCTTTACAATTATGGCAACTTATTTGTGCCCTGTAACCTGTAGATGTCTTTGTACATGTTGCAGTTGCTCCTAATGTAGGATAGGCAGTTGTATATGTTACACCTGTATTTAAAGTAGTAGCTTTATTTCCGTTACCTACACTATCTTTAATTGCAGATGCAGCAATACTTAAATTAACTGTACCCCCAACATTTTTATCACCTATTTTTAATGTTAATGTATAACTATACACACCATTTGATACAGAGTTATATTTTAATGATTTTACCGCTGGTGTTACTGTTGTAGTTCCTATTTTCACTGTTATATCACTTGCTGTAAAAGCAGAAGAAGTTATACCACTATGATGTTCAGTTATTTTAATTGGAATAGTTATATTACCACTACCATTATTTATTGATGTTGAGCTTGCACTACCATTTAATTTTATTACAGGTTCCTCTTTGTCTATTTTTATAACAACATTATAAACTGTTTTATTTCCTGCATTATCTTCTACAGTTAGTCTTCCCCTTCTGTAACCTGTTCCAGTTATATCAATTTGTTTATAATTTGATATATTACCAGCACTACACTTTGAAGTACTTGTACTATTAAAAACTTTTGTTGTTGGATCAGTAGTAGAATATATAGTGTCCCAACACCATCTTGCATCCCTTATTCCAGATGCAGAATCAGAAAAACCTATTCTAAAATTTATTCCTGTATTATTCCAATCATATGTATACGTTGAAGTAGCACTATTAGAACTATGCGTATGAATCGCAGGGTCTCCAGTGTCATTATATGTTGTTGAATCATGAGATCCATTTTGATTTGAATATGCATAGCCATTTGCTGTTATTGTTGGTCTTGTTTTATCCACTTTTGCTGTATATTTAGCTGATACTGTCTTATAATTTGTTGTATCTGTTGGTTCAAATTTTACTGTAATTGTACTACTTCCATCTTTAACTCCTGTTACTGTTACTGTTTGGGCTGTATTTGCTGCAACGGCGGTACTATTACTTATAGGTGATACCGTTGCTACACTTGTTGTTCCACTTGTATTAGTAAATTTTCCTGAAACATTTGCTTTTTCAGTAAAAGTTTTACTACTACTTAACCAAGCGCTTTCCTCACTTAATGTTATTTTTGGGGTTGCTTGGTTTACTGTAACGTTAAACGTTTCAGTTACAGTTTCAAAATTTTCATTATCTGGAGTAAATTTGACGGTTATTGGAATTGGGGTTAAAGTTGCTTTAACACCATTTACTACTATTGTAAAATAAGATGAAGGTTGGGATGTAAAAGAATCTACTTTAGTGCTTACGTAGTTTTCTTGTATAGAAACATAATTTGTATTTGAGCTAGTTAAAGTTACAGTACCAGAAACTTTTACTGGAGAATATATCCAATTTCCACTAAATCCATTAACAGTATGATATGTTACACTACCAGAAGTTGTAGCAAATTTTATTGTTGGTGTTACTTTATTTATAATAAATGCTTTTGTATTTCCTGTTAACGTGTAGTTAGAACATTTTGCTTGTCCACCTGTTACACTTGAACAACTTGCTGTTGATGTATAACTTCCTGCGTTTGTTCCTGTTGTTCTTGTTACTGTCATTGTCTCATTTGATATTCCTGTTGTAACACTTGCTGTTGGTGCTTGAGCATTTCCATTATATGTAAATGTTGTCGTACTTCCCCATGTTACTGCTACACTTTTTGGTTTAACAGTTAATCTTCCACCTTCTTTTGTTATTTCATAGTTATCTGTTACATCTGCGCCTGTTGCACTTACAACGGAAACTTTACTTAATGAATTTCCTGAACTTCCTGCATTTAATAATGCACCTGTATTAGTACATTTAGCCTCATGACCAGAAACTAAATTAGTTGTACTTTCGCACCCATCTGTTTTTGTTAATACTGTTCCATCATAAATTTTTTCTGCTACTGCTGCTTTAACTGTTATAGCTCTTTTATCAATTTTTATTGTTGTTGAAATCACACTAGTATCATTATGATTTTTGTCACCAACTATTTTAACTTGTACTGTTGTTGTTCCAGCAGTTGTTCTTGTTGGTTTGGTTGTAGTCCATGTTGTTCCATTATTAGTACTATAATTAATAGTTCCTCCAACCCCACCACTCATTGTAAATGTATGACTGGTTGCATCATATATACCTTCATATGCTGTTAATGTAGGATTTGTAGAATTCGCTTTTGTAACAGTCAATTTCCCATTAACTTTTGTTACACTATAATTATCTGTAACATCATTACCATTTGAATCTGTTATTTTTACTGTATTTACCGAATTAGTCACACTTCCTACATCAGTTATTGTTCCACTATTTGTACAGGTTACTGTATGACTTGAGGCTAAATTTGATGCACTACACTCATTCGAAGTTAACGCTTTTCCATCATACACTTTACTTTTCGTTGCAGCTGTTACAGTAGTTGTTCTTTTCCATACAGCATATAATTTTACTGAACTATTATCCGTATATGTTCCAGATACATCATATTTTTTACTAGTTGCTGTACTACTATCAGACCAACCAGCAAATGTATACCCACTTCTAATTGGTGTAGTAGAACATAAAGTTAAATTTTTACCGTGTTCTTTTCTTTGTACAGAACAAGTTGTTGTTCCACCATTCGCATTATATTCTACCGAGTATCCAACATTAAACGAATTACTTACTATTGTTGTTGTATTTGATAAATTATCACTTGCTGTTATCCACAAATAATTATCTCCACCACTTAATGAATCATTAAATGAAGTTCCACTCGTAAAAGATGATGACATTGTTGGTTTTACATCTTTAGATGATGACCAACCATATTTAAGTGAAGATTTATTTAATGTTGAATCTGTTACTGTTATTGTTTTTCTAACAGCCGTACTTGTGCTTCCAACAGGAATAGTATAGGATCCACCATTTGGATTAATAACTATTTGAGGTTCTTCATTATCTAAATACATATTTGAAGACACAATACTATTAGCACTTAATGTGTTTTTAGCTCTATCAGTTATTGAAGTGCTATTACATACATATAGTTTTCCTGCTCCTGTTTTTCCTTTAACATTTACTTTAATAGAACCTGATGTTGCTCCTGCAGCAACAGTTATAGTTGTTGAAGATGTAAGATTACTACAAGTTTGACTACTAGTAGCCCAACCATATTTAATAGTATAGCTACCAGCAGTTAAACCACTTCCACCTGTATCTTTAAGTGTTATAGTAGCATCTGATTCCTTTTTATAAGTTGTACCATTAGTTCCAGTTATTTCTAAAGTAGGGGCTGTATTATCAATAATTACATTTGTAGATATTGAAACTGTATTATTTTTATTTCCAGCTTTATCAACAACCATACCAGCACCCACTGAAAGATTAAGAGCACCATTACCTGTTACACCAGACAATGTTAATGTATAACTATATACACCATTTGATACAGAGTTATATTTTAATGATTTTGTAGGTGTTACTGTTGTAGTTCCTACTTTTACTGTTATATCAGAATCAGTGAATGTATTTGTATCTATTCCACTTGTAAGATCTGTAATTTTTAATGGAACTGTTATTGTTGCAGATGAATTTGCATAACTAACTGAGGCATTTCCATTAATAGCGACAACTGGTTTTGTAGTATCAACTTTAAAAGTCTTAGAACATGTTGAAGTAACATCCATATCTTTTACACCAGTTTTAACAAATCCATAATATGTATTATTTCCGTCAGAAACATCTGTTATATTAATTAGTCCTGAATTATTTTTTGTTACACTATTATCATATACAGGACTATTAGTTTTAGATTGGCCAAAATAAATTCCACTTCCACCTGCAATAGATGTTTTAAATTGAACTTTTGGTGCAACTGTATAATATCCATTTGTACCTAATGTACCACCAGTTAATAATATTTCACATGTTGGTTTAGTAGGATCAACATATGTAATAGCTTGATTTACAGCATATTTTAAGTTTGTTCCATCGTAAACTCTAGCTACTATTGTACCTTCAGTTGTAAAATTAACAACTTCTTCTAATGATGATGCTATATACCAGGTACCAGGTGTTAATTCTTGACCATTTCTAGTTGCAGTTCCATCAATTATATTAAATTCATATCTTGTATAATTTGCAGGATAAGAAATTGTTACATTTTTATTAGTTTCCCATATACCAGGATTACTTACTATAAATGTTGGAGCCCCTATTTCAGAAGTTGTTGAATTAAGTGTTGATTGACTAGTCATTCCTACTCCATTAATACATTCTACTGAAAAATCATATGAAGTGCTATCATTCAAATTTGAAAATGTATATTTATTACTAGTTCCATTATCTATCCAATTACCATTTCCTAATTTAAATAAATACTTTGAAATACCTGATTCATTATCAGTACAAGTAGCTACAAGAACTATCTTATTTGTAGTTAATGTATTTTTATCATATCCAAGTGCAGCGCTTGGAGCTGTATTATCAATATAACCCACATTTAAAGTTGAACCATTTACATATTCATCCTTATTTTTAACACGAGCTATTAAACTACCATTAGTTTTAAAAGTAATATTTTTCCTAAGTTCAGTTGTAGCAATCCAATCAGTTTCACCTTTATATTCTTGACCATTAATATCTACTATACCAGCCAAAATTTTGTATTCATACTCATATTTATCATTTCCTTTTGGATAAATGATAGTTACATTCTTACTTGTTGTCCATTTTGTAGGATCTTTTACTTCATATGTTGGTCCCATAGCTCCCAACGTATTTTCATCTATTTCTTCAACATATGTATATTCATATTGTTGATAACCACTATTATATTCAACAAGTACATATCCATTCATTTTATTGCCTGTTTTTGGATTAATAATTTCTTTATCACTTAATTCACCAACAGCAATCAAATCCTTTACTGCAATATATTTCTTTTCCCCTTCTTTTGGATAAAGTAAATCATTTGAAATACCATATTTTTTTGCAGCATTTTCTATTGTTTCTACTTGTGTTTGGTAAGCAGCTTCTTTAGAAGTTGTAATTGAATCAATAACTTTTGGTACAATTATAACAGATATCAATCCTAAAACGACTAAAACTCCTAATAATTCTACTAACGTAAATCCTTTTTTTGAATTCATATAAATCCTCCTACTATATAGCAATATTTTTTACACTGTATTTACATTAATAATACCACATTTTATACTTTTCGTAAATAAAAGCTTGCATTTTTTTTATAATTTAATATATATTTTTTAAATACATTAAATTATTAATTTTCTGTTCATTTAATTTATTAAAATTGTAAAAAAAATAAGATATTAAAATCTTATTATCACGAATTGCTATTCCTTGTAAATGTGGTTCTGTCATATCTACATTTTTTCTATAATCCCAATCACCACATAGTGAAAGAAACGCTAATTCTTTATTCTTAATTTGCATTCATTACACCATTCCTTTATACAATTTATACAGTTATTATAAAAATTTATTATTTTATCAATAAACTTCAAATTATTATTTTCAATATTACATTTAGTTAATATATCATCAACTATATTCAATATCTCATTAATTTCTCCATCAAAAAAATTATCTGAATCAGATAACTTTTTATTAATCTTTTTTAATATTTTATTCTTCATTTAATTCTCCTATATATTTATCTTCCCTACTTGCAACAATACAACAGGAATACAAAAAAAGAACAAGTACACTTAAT
>OIXH01004193.1_pt1 | contig 11943 bp, 10 predicted proteins | sample 1587741 | NCBI WGS metagenome assembly OIXH01 (sample SAMEA3888916, study PRJEB22519) | human gut metagenome | biome: human gut; feature: human-associated habitat; material: faeces | place: Denmark | collected 2011 | reverse complement strand
CCTTTTCCATGCATTGGCGTGGAACGGAAAATGAGCGGGGTTTCCTTTCCAGGAGCGCAACGCGTATTCCTTCCCGAAGAAAAGGATGTTAGACAAAGAACGCCGGATCGGGGCGACCCGGCGAGGCGGGCGCGCGCCCGTGGCAACCAGCCCTGAGACGAACGATGATCCTGTCCACAAAGAATAAATTGGTGCTGCTCGTCGCGGGGTCGCTGATCCTGCTCGCTGTGGGGGTGGGCCTGTTCTCCATGTACAGCGTGAAAAGAACCATGCTGGAGGAGCAGCGCCGGAGCAGTGTGAATACCGTTGCCCTTGCGACATTCAACGTGATGGATCGCTACCAGATCCTGTTCCGCAGCAAAGCGGATCAGGCCGTCGCGCTCCAGAACAACCTCGGCTGGCTGGCGAAACTCATCACCACGCTGGTGCATGATCCATCTGAGCGCTTTAAGATCATGCAAAATTTCCCCTTGCCCGAGGGGATCAGCCTCATGGCGATCGACCCCAGCGGCGAGATCAAACTCGTGCGCGGCGATCTGGAACACGCTGTCCGCCGAGGTGTACAGGATCAGGTCCCCGGTCTCCATGTGGCGGCGGCCGTAGTCCCGGATGACCTCGGTGCCGGAGTAGGGCAGGTTGCAGAGGAGCCCTCGGCCGGTGCGCTTTGAAAACTCCCGGCAGAAGTCCTCCGGAAAGCCGTGGGGGTAGGTGGGGAGGGGGGAGTCCGACCGCAGGCCGGCAATCTCCCAGTGGCCGATGATGGTGTCCTTGCCGCAGGAAGCCTCCTTCATCCGGGCCACGGAGCCGGAAAAGGCCGGTCCCTGGCCGGGAAGGGGCTCCACGCCGTCGATGTGGAAAAGGCCCAGCCGGGCCAGGTTGGGGGCGGAAAAGGCCGGGTACCGCCGGATGGCCCCCAGGGTGTCGCTGCCTTCATCGCCATAGCTTGCCGCATCTGGCAGCTCGCCGATGCCGAAGCTGTCCAGAACAATGAGAAAGACCCGTTTCATGGAAGTGCTCCTTTCAAGTTTGCGATTGGCCGCCCAGGCGGTTCAGAACGGCGCACATGGCCGGCCCGGACAGGAGAGCGGACAGAACGGTGCCCACGCCCAAGGACCCTCCCAGAAGGCCGCCGACCACGACGCAGAGAATGTCAAAGCCCACCTTGAACCAGCGGAGGGACAGGGGCGTGCGGCTCTGCATCCAGAGCATCAGGCCGTCGGTGGGGCCGCAGCCCAGGTCCGCGTGGAGGTAAAAGGCCATGCCGAACCCGCCGGAGACGATCCCCAGGCCGCAGAAAAGAAGCCGCAGGGCCAGGGAGTCGGGAATAGCCGGGAAAAACCGCAGCAGCAGGTTCAGAAGGGGCCCCACCACGATCACAATGGCCAGGGTGCCCAGGCCGATGCGCTTCCGGTCCAGGAAAAACAGCAGCAGGAGAAAGGCGGCGTTGGTCAGAAACAGCGCCGTGCCCAGCCGGGTGCGGATAAAGACGGCAATGCCGCTGTACAGCACGGATAAAGGGTCCATGCCCAGGCCGGATGTGGCATAGAAGGCTCCGGCCAGAGAAAGCAAGGCCACGCCGCCCAGGAGAAAGGCCAGGCGGCGCGGCGAAAGTTTTCCGGTCATGCCCGGGCCTCCTGCTCCGCGCGGATCATCCGGCGGATGGCCTCGATGGCGGTCTGGATGGCGGGGGCGGTGTCATGGAAGTCCTTGTCCTGGTAGCCCAGCTTCTCCCGGTCCTTGTTGGCGCAGACCAGGAGGACGGTCCCGGTGCGGACGCCCCGGCAGGCCCCCAGGATAAAGAGAGTGGAGGACTCCATCTCCGAGGACAGGCAGCCGCCCTTGATCCAGGCGTTCCACCGGCGGTGGAGGTCGTCGGCAACGGGCTGGGCGTCGGGCTCGTGCTGGCCGTAGAAGGAGTCCTTGCACTGGACCACGCCGATGTGATGGGGGAGAGCCAGGCTCTTGGCGGCCTCCTCCAGGGCGCAGGTGACGGTGTGGTCGGCCACGGCGGGGAACTCAATGGGGAGGTACTCCCGGCTGGTGCCCTCGGCCCGGATGGCTCCGGTGGCAATGACCAGGGAGCCGGGGACCACGTGCTCGTTCATGCCGCCGCAGGTGCCCACCCGGATAAAGGTGTCCGCTCCGCACTTGACCAGCTCCTCCACGGCGATGGCGGTGGAGGGTCCGCCGATGCCGGTGGAGGTGACGCTGACCTTCTGCCCCAGAAGGGTGCCGGTGTAGGTCTTGTATTCCCGGTTGTAGGCCACCAGCTTGGGGTCGTCCAGGTAGGCGGCAATCTGCTCGCAGCGGCCGGGGTCCCCGGGGAGGAGGACGTAGCGGCCCACGTCGCCGGGGCGGATGTTCAGGTGGTACATGAGTTCATTGCTCAGCATGTTTTATTCTCCTTTTCTTCCCGGACCAGGCGGATGAGACGGCTGGTTCCCAGGCGGTCGGCTCCCAGGGAGAGGAAAAGCTCCGCGTCGGCCAGGCTGCTGATGCCCCCGGCGGCCTTGACCCTGACCTCCGGAGCGGAGTGCTCCCGCATCAGGCGGACGTCCTCGGCGGTGGCACCGGCCTTGGAGAAGCCGGTGGAGGTCTTGATGAAGTCCGCGCCGGACTGGCTGACGATTTCGCAGAGCCTGATCTTTTCCTCCTCGGTGAGGAGGCAGGTTTCGATGATGACCTTGAGGATATGCTCCCCGGCGGCGGCCTTCAGCTGGCGGATCTCGTCCAGGACCGCGTCATAGCGGCCGTCCTTGACCCAGCCGATGTTGATGACCATGTCCACCTCGTCGGCGCCGTTGGCAATGGCGTCCTTGGTCTCCATGACCTTGCAGGCGGTGGTGTTGTAGCCGTTGGGGAAGCCGATGACGGTGCAGATGCAAAGCTCCGGGAAGGCTTCCCGCACCGGGGCCACGTAGCTGGGGGGGATGCAGACGGAGGCGGTGCGGTACTCCTCCGCTTCCTTGCAGAGGGCTTCGATCTGGGCCCAGGTGGCCTGGGGGGCCAGAAGGGTGTGATCGACCTTGCTTAGCAGTTCTGAACGGTTCATGTTATCGACGCTCCTTTTTCTTCCGGGCGTCCAGTAGGGCGCGGACCATGCGGGCCCGGACTTCTTCGTAATCGGCAGGATCAAAACTATACTGAGAGTTATCCGCTTTGTAGAAATTCCACTTTGTAACATCCGGCTGGCGGAAAATCAGGGTCAGGGCCTCGTCCACCAAGGCTTCGCCGCCGGGGCACTCCGCCTTGACCATCTGCATCAGCTCGTAGTCCCCGATGCCCCGCTTCATGGCGAAGTACCGGAGGGACAGCACCGGGTACCCGTCCTTCCCGGGGTAGACCAGGTAGGCGTCGCCGTAGGGCCAATCCATGACGGCGGCGTCGGCGTAGGGGTCCGCGGGCCAGCAGGTGTAGGCCCACCGGAGGAAGCCGTCCATTTTCAGCCACTCCGCCAGCAGGCCGTGGATGCGGCCCTCCAGCAGGGGGGAGCGGAGGAAGGTGTTGGGGGTCAACGGCCAGCAGCAGGTGGACCAGCAGACCTTTCCGGTGCAGCGGGCCATGGCCTTCCGGGTGGCGCCGGGCTCCTCCGCTTCGCTGTTGGCGATGGCGTCGATGGCCGGGGTGTAGCTGTCAAAGTGGAGCTCCGGCCGCTGGTTGATCAGGGAGGGCGGGATGTCCAGCTGGGTCTTCAGGTCCGGGGCGGCCTCCCGGAGGATGGCCAGGGACCGGTTGTAGGCGTCCATATCCGGGGGCTCGTCGGCGGAAATGACGCAGAACTCCGCCCAGCCCTTTTCCTTGAGCCAGCGGTACAGGGCGGAAATGTAGGCTTTGATGTCCGCAGTCTTCCGCAGGAATTTCCCGCAGCCCCGGGCCTCGTCGGTGTAGCGCAGGCGGATGGCGTCGGGGTAATCCTCGGTGATGTTGCCGTAGGTCTCGCTGGTCCAGTTGCGGATGAGGCCGAAAAGGTAGATTTCCCGGGTCATGCCGTACTTTTTGCAGAGGGTTAAGTACCGGTCCAGGATGGAAAAATCGTAGTGGAAGACCCCGTCCCTGTCCCGGGTGATCCGGACCAGGTTGTATTCAAAGAGGTCCGAAAGGGGGTCATACTTATTATAGCAGAATTGTCCCGCCCAGGGAATATCCGCCACGGTGACAGAGGAAACAACGCAGCCCATATCGGCCAGGGAGCGGATGTAGTGCTCCAGAATCTCGAAATGCCGGTCGGAGAACAGGGCCGTGCCGTAGTGCCGGGCGATGTTGGCGGGGTGGTGCCAGATGCCCAGGTGGAATTTCCGGTCCGGGCCTGCGGGCATGACCACGTCGGCCACCTCCACGGTGAAGGGCAGGACCTTGGCCAGCTCCTCGTCGTCGAACATCCGGTGGAGGTAGACCCGTACTTCGCCGGAATAGACCCCCGGGGCGGTCCCGGCGGGAACTTTTACCTCCAGAAACAGCTGGATGGGCTCCCAGGTGCGGCAATAGTGGCTGCCGTTTTCGAAAAGGGGGTCGGCCTTGTAGACCTGGTCGTCGTCCAGGACCATTCCCGCCCGGTAAAGGGTCACGTCCAGCCCGGGGCAGACCGCCTGGGGCCGGATGGTGACGGCGGGGTTGCCGGGAAGGCGGTCCATTACCGGGGTGAAGTCCGCCCGGTCCTCCAGAAGCAAAATCACCGGGCCGGTGTACCGGAGGGCTACGGAAGCCGCCGCCCAGTCTCCCCGGCAGCAGGACAGGGCGATGGATTCTTTGTCGAATACCGGGTCCTGGCCGCCTGCGGCGCGGAAGCTCTCGTGCTGCCAGCCGCAGTAGAGGTCGTTTTCGTAAAGCATCGGCATGGGAAGGCTCCTTTCGGTCAGGCGTTGAGAAGGGCGTTGATCAGGGTTTCCCGGACGGCGTCATAGTCGGCGGGGGTGAGGCTGTACTGGGCCTCCGTGGCTTCGTCCCAGTTCCATTTGGCCATGTCCGGCTCCCGGATCAGGGTGGACAGGGCTTTGTCTACCAGGGCTTCGCCGCCGGGGCAGCGCTCCTTGACCATCTGCATCAGCTCGTAGTCGCCCTCGCCCCGTTTCAGGGCGAAGTACCGCAGCGAGAGGATGGGCCGCCCTCCGGCGCTGGGATAGACGAAATAAGCGTCGCCGACGGGCCACTGCATGGCCTTCCCGTCCCGAATGGGGTCGGCGGGCCAGCAGGTATAGGCCCACCGGAGGAAGCCGTCCAGCTTCAGCCATTCGGTAAAGGGGCCGATGAGGCGGCTTTCGATCAGCGGGGAGCATAGCAGGGTGTTCAGGGCCCGGGGCCAGCAGCAGGTGTACCAGGCATGGGAGCCGGGGCACTGGGCCATGGCCTTCTGGGTGATGCCCTTTTCCTTTTCCTCCCCCCGGACAATGGTGTCGATGAGGGGAATGTAGCTTTCGATGTGCAGCTCCGGGTGGGCGGTGAGGAAAAAGGGGTCGTAGTCCGCCTGGATTTTGAAGCCGGGAGCGGCCTCCCGCAGCACGGCAGTGGAGCGCTCCAGGGCTTCCATGTCCGCAGGCTCGTCCGGGGAGACCAGGCAGTAGGGGAGCCAGCCTTCCGCGTCCAGCCAACGGTACAGGGCGGAGATGTAGGCATTGATGTCCGCGGCCTTCCGCATGTATTTTGCGCAGCCGTCCGCCTTGTCCAGATAGCGCAGGCGGATGGCGTCGGGGTAGTCGTCAGTGATGTTGCCGTAGTCACATTCCGGGCGGGTCCAGTTGTAGACCAGACCGAAGATGTGGATTTCCCGGGTCATGCCGTACTTGCGGCAGAGGTTCAGGTATCGGCTGAGGATGGAAAAATCGTAGGAAAAACCGCCGTCGGCCTCCCGGAAAATGCGGACGAAGTTGTACTCAAAGAGATCGGAAAAGGGGTCGGTCTTCAAAAAGCACGCCTGGCCCACCCAGGGGATGTCGGAGACGGTGACGGTGGCCGTCACATTGCCCATTTCGCTGAGGGTCCGGGTGTAGTCCTCCAGGATGGCAAAGTGGGCGTCGGAGAAAAGGGGGACCTGGTGATGCCTTGCGATGTTGGCGGGGTGCTGCCAGATGGTCAGGAGGAACTTCCGGTCCTCTCCGGCGGGAAGGGCCACGTCCGCCACCCGGACGGTGAAGGGGAGGGTTTCGATGAGCTCCTCGTCCTCAAAATGCCGGTGGGCGTAAAGGCGGACCGCGCCGGAATAGGTCCCGGCGGCGGTATCGGCGGGGACGTTCAGCCGGAGAAACAGCTGGATGGGGAGCCAGGGCTCCACGATTTCGCTGCCCCAGTCGAACAGGGCGTCGGCCTTTTCCACCCGGTCGTCGTCCTGATGCATCTGCACCCGGGAAAGGGTCAGGTCCGGCAGGCCGGGGCAGTCCACCTCCGGCCGGATGACCAGAAACTTCCCCCAGGGGAAATTCCACTGGGGGAAAAATTCCGCGTGATTTTCCAGCTGCAGGACAAAACGCTCCCCGTTCTGCAAAACAAGGGACGCGGCGGCGAAATCGTTGCGGCAGCAGGTCATTTCCATGGCCTTTTTGTCGTAAGAGGGGGGTGTGCCGCGGATCAGGCGGTAGCTCTCCGGCTCCCATCCGCAGAAAAAGTAGGTTTTGTCCATACGCAAATGCTCCTTTTGAAATTATTTCCAGCGTTCCAGATTCCGTTTCTGCTTGGCCCGGAAGCTCTCGCTGACTTCCTCGGGGGTGATGCCCAGGCAGAGGAGAAAATCGGTGAGGTGCATGAGCACGTCGCAGACCTCCTCGGTAAAGTGGGACCGGACAGCGCCGTCGTTCATGATGGCGTCGCAGCCCTCTTTCTTGATGACGTCGATGACCTCGCCCACCTCGCCGATGGTCCAGAGGAGACTTTCCATGGCCACGTCGGGGCCCAGTTCGCCCCAATCGTCTTCATAGACCCGGTGCAGCTCCTTTTGCAGGTCCTGCATTTCCTGTACAGAGAGGGAATCCATATTGATTGCTCCTTTCTCTTTCCGGCGGACCCAAAAGCCCCGCCGGGATATTTTACTCAGCTTTGAACGACAGGGGATTCTTTTCCATTTCCCGCCGGGCGGAGGCCGCAGCCCCCAGCACCCCGGCGTCGTTGCAGAACTCCGCCAGACAGACCCGGATGCCGGAATAGTACTTCCGGTAGCTCTCGTGGCGGTTCAGCCCCGCCCGGATGGCATCCAGAAGGAAGTCCCCGGCGGCGCTGATGCCCCCGCCGATGGAGATGACGTCCGGGAAGAAAATCGCCATGAGGCTGATGAGCCCCACGCAGACTTCTTCGATGTAGCTGTCCCAGATGGGAAGGATGGCCGGGTCTCCGGCCCGGACGGCGTCCAGGATTTCCCGGGCGTTCTGGTACCCCGGGGCCCTTCGGACCAGTGCCGCCGAGGAGGCGTAGCGCTCATAGCACCCCCGTTCGCCGCAGGGGCAGAGCTCGCCGCCCGCATGGGTGATCATGTGGCCGAATTCCGAGCCCGGGCGGCGGATCTCCCGGTAGGGGCGGCCGTCCAGAATGGCTCCCCCGCCGACGCCGGTGCCCAGAGTCAGGTAAAGGGCGTTTTTCTCGCCTTTCAGGGAGCCGTTGGCCCATTCCGCCATCATGGCGGCGTGGGTGTCCTGCTCCAGGCGGACGGGGCGGCCCAAGGCCGCTTCCAGAAGGGAGCCCAGGGGAACCTGGGTCCAGCCTAGGTTGTCGGCGGTGACGATGCCGGTTTCCGGGTCCACGTCTCCGGCGCAGCCCACGCCGATGGGGAGGGCGTTCCAGTCCGGGCAGTTTTCCCGGATGAGCCCTGCCGCCGCCTCCGCCAGGGCGGAGGGGTTCCCCACGGGGGTGGGGGTCTGGGCCCGGAGGAGGATGGTCCCGTCCTCAGCGATCAGGGCCAGCTTTATGGCGGTGCCGCCGATGTCGATGCCGATGGCGTTCAATTGGCGGCCTCCTTTTGGTGGACGTGTCCCCCGGCCAGAGTAAAGAGGGGAGTCAGGTCGTTTGTCCAGCCGGTGAGGTTGGCTTCCGCGCCCAGGCGGATGCCGGAGTCCACCTGGAGCCACCGGGCGGCGTTGGCCGCTCCGGCGTTGAGGGCCTGGTCCGCGGGGATTCCAATGGAGACCAGGTTCCGGACAGCCCCCGGCAGGTAGGTGCCGCCGCCGGTCAGGCCGCCGGTGCCCTCCACCCGGGACTCGCCGTTTTTGACCACGACCCAGATGCCGTTGTCGAAATAGCGGCCGTCGGGGAGGTTGGTGGTGCTCACAGCGTCGGAGATGAGAATGAGCCGGTCCGGGCCCTTGCACTTCCACAGCAGGCGGACAGCGCCGGGGTCCAGATGGACGAAATCGGTGATCATTTCGCAGTAGATGTCCGGCGTCACCAGGGCGGCGGTGAGGAAGCCGGGGTCCCGGTGGCGGATGGGCCGCGCGCCGTTGAAGAAGTGGCAGATGGAGCCCACTCCCCGGCGGAAGGCGGCTTCGCCCTCCCCAAAGGTGGCGTCGCAGTGCCCGGCCTGGACCCGGATGCCCTCCCGGAGGAGCAGATCGACCAGGTCCCCGCAGCCGGGGACCTCCGGGGCCAGGGTCATTTCCCGGATGATGGGCTTGTAGCCTTCAATCAGCTCCCGGCAGGCTTTTTCCGTGGGGGGCTGGATGTACTGCGTTTCCATGGAGCCGGGGCGCTCCATGCTGATGAAGGGGCCCTCCAAGTGAGCGCCCAGGAGCCGGGCCCCGGGCGCGCCCTCCTTCTGCCGCTCCATGACGGTGCGGATGACGGCGAGGGAATCCCGCATCTGCTCCGTGGGGGAGGTGTAGGGGGAGGCCAGGACGGCTCCCACCCCGGACTTTGCCAGGTCCGAGAGCCAGGCTTCCATGCCCTCCACCGTGGCGGACATGACGTCGAAGCCGCTGCCGCCGTGGAGGTGGGGGTCAATGAGGCCGGGGGCCACGATGTCCGCGGCGTAGTCCGCGGTCCGGCCGGAGGCGATGCGGGAAATGCGGCCGTCCCGGATGTCTAGGACCTGATTTTCCGCCCAGCCGTTGGGGGTAAGCAGGCGCTTTGCGCCGATGAGACAGTTCATAGAATCATCCTTTCAGAGAGCCCACCATGACGCCCTTGACGAAGTACTTCTGGGCGAAGGGGTAGACCACCAGGATGGGCACGGTGCAGACGACGATGTTGGCGTACTTGACCAGGGTCTGGACGGCTTTGTTTTTGCTGGTATCCATCTTGATCTGGACCTTGCCCGCGCCGGCCATCATCTGGGCGTTGCTGTCGATGAGGATTTCCCGGAGCACCGACTGAATGGGGTACTGGGAGCGCTTGGTCAGGTAGATCATGGGCTCGTACCACATGTTCCAGTAGCCCACGGCGCTGAACAGCACCAGCACGGCGATGACCGCGCCGCTTAACGGCAGCAGAACCCGGAACAGAATGGTGAAGTCGCTGGCCCCGTCGATGGTGGCCGCTTCTTTCAGCCCGTCGGGGACGCTGACGAACTGGGTCCGCATGATGATGATGTCCCAGACGCTGCAGGCGCCGGGGAGCAGGATGGCCCAGCAGGTGTTCATGAGCCCCAACTGGTTGATCAGCAGGAAGGTGGGGATCAATCCGCCGCTGAAGTACATGGTGATGGAAAAGTAGATCATAATGGGCTTTTTCAGCATGGCGTTCTTCTTGGAAAGAACGTAGGCCGCCGTCACCGTGGTCGCCAATTGCAGCACGGTGCCCACAAGGATGTAGAAGATGGAGTTTTTGAAGCCGGTGGCAATGTTTTTATTGGAGAACACCATTTTATAGGCGTCCGTCTGAAAGCCCTCGATCGCCAGGAGCATACCGTTTTTCCTCTGGACGATGCTGGGATCGCTGAAGGAAACGACCACCACCTGGTACAGCGGATACAGGCAGATGAGGGCCAGAAGCGTCAGAAGAATGTAGATGATCACGTCCAGGACGACGTCGCCCTTGGTCCGTTTGATGCGGTTGCGGTTGGCCATGTGACGATCCCCCTTACCAAAGACTTGTTTCGGTGGTCTTGTTGCTGAACCAGTTGGCGAAGATCAGCAGCAGGAAGTTGATCACCGTCTGGAAAAGGCCCACGGCCGTGGAGTAGCTGAAGTCGCCGCCCTGGAGGCCCCGGCGGTAGATGAAGGTGCCGATGACGTCGCCGGTCTCATAGGTCAGGGGGCTGTACAGAAGCAGGATTTTACCGGAGTTTGCGCCAAGGAGGCCGCCGATGCTCAGAATCAGCAGCGTGATTATGGTGGGAACAATGCCCGGCAGCGTGATGTGCCACATCTGCCGGAGCCGCCCGCACCCATCGATGTGGGCGGCTTCGTACAGGTCGGGGTCGATCCCGGCCAGGGCAGCCATGTAGATAATGGAGTTCCATCCAATGCACTGCCACAGGTCGGAAAAGACGATTACGCTGGGGAAAAGGGCGGGGTCGCTCAAAAAGCTCTTGGGAGCCATGCCGAACATCGCAGTGATCTGGTTGAACACGCCGTCATAGGACATGAAGGATTTGATCATGCCGCAGATTACGACGTTGGAGATGAAGTAGGGCATGTAGGAGATGGTCTGCACCGTGCGCTTGTATGCCTGGCACCGGACCTCGTTTAAAAGCAGCGCCAGGATGATGGGGCAGGGAAAGCCCACCAGCAGGCTGTATACGCTGATGAAAAGGGTGTTCCGTATGACGTTCAGGGAGTGGGGAGAGGTGAGGAAGTCCTTGAAGTGATAGAGCCCCACCCACTTGCTCCCCAGCACCCCCAGCTGAGGACGGTAGTTCTCGAAAGCCATAAGGATGCCGTACATGGGGATATAGGCGAAGATGAAGATCAGAACGATGGACGGCAGGACCATCAGGTAAGCCTGGTAATTGCGCTGGAGATCCAGCTTCAGTCGGCGTAACACGGTGCAATCTCTCCTTTAGCGATGAGGATTATTCGGTCATGTCGTCCAAGGCGGCCTGGGCCAGCTCCTGGGCTTTGTCCATGCCGAGCTTCTTGCAGGTTTCTTTGAATTCGTCGAATTTGTCCAGAGATTCCTCGCCGATGATGAACTTCAGCACCATGGGATCGGCGTAGGTGGCGGCGTCGTTGTAGGCGGTGTCAAACTGTCCCCAGCCGTCGTCGGAGAAGGTGACGTAGGTCCAGACGGAATCCCAGTCGGCGTTTTCCTGCCAGGTCATCATGGTCTCAGCGGCGGGAGAAACTTCGGTTTCCTGGTCGGGGTTGTGCTGCATAAAGGCGGCCCGGAGGCTGGCGTAGCTGGAGCTGTTGGGGAAGAGCACGCAGCTCCAGAGGTAATCCTGCACAGTGCTGTTGACGAAATCGTCGGTGAAGTAGGGAGCGCCGTCCCGAATCTCATAGGTCTCGCCTTCGATGCCGTAGTTGGAGCGGAGGATGCCTTCCTTGGTGAAGCCCACGTTGAGCCAGGCCGCGGCGATCTCCGGATGCTCGCAGGAGGTGGTGATGACGGTGTTGTTGGTGGGAACGCTCATGTAGTGGTTGCACCAGTGGAGCTGCTGGTCCTTGGACTGCCGGGGCAGGGTCATGGCCGCGACCTCAAAGTCCGGATCGTTGCCGGTGTAGTAGGCTTCCAACTGATTCGGGGTGGACCAGCTGCCGCAGTAGACGCCCAGCCGGTCGTCCAGGAACATGGCCAGGACGCCGTCGTCGTCCCGGTTCATGAAGTCGGGGTCGATGTAGCCCTTGGAGTACCAGCTGTTCATCAGGGTCAGGTAATCCTTGAAGGCGTCCTGGGTGTAGGCGTGGGGTTCAACCTTGGTGGCGTTGTCGCTCATGGTCCAGAAGTTGGGGTACACGTCGAAGGCGCTGACAATGGAACCGTCGTTGCCGTTGTAGCCGTAGGCGCCCAGGTTCATGGGGACCACGTCGTCGCCCCGGGCCTTGAAGGCTTCCAGAACGACTTCCAGCTCCTCCAGGGTCTCAGGAACCT
>OIXH01004192.1_pt1 | contig 11945 bp, 8 predicted proteins | sample 1587741 | NCBI WGS metagenome assembly OIXH01 (sample SAMEA3888916, study PRJEB22519) | human gut metagenome | biome: human gut; feature: human-associated habitat; material: faeces | place: Denmark | collected 2011 | reverse complement strand
ATACAGGTCGAAATGCCGCCGCAAAAGCTGGAAGAAGATGACACTCCTGCCATTTTAGTGATGGGACCCTCTATTACAATGGGACTCTCTTCCGCAGTAACCGGATTGACCTCTGTTATCACAGCAGCATCTAGCTCGAACGTTTTGTCGGTAATCCCAACGATCGTAATGTCCATATCCATGCTGGCTGGTTCTCTCTTCTGGCCAAAATTGAACCGCAAATATACAGCAGAAAAACGGGCTAAACAAGAACAAAAGAGAAAAGAAGTTTATACAGAGTATCTCAACAGCATCAGTCGAAGAATGGATCATTTTTTACAGCAACAACAAGAACGACTTTTATTGGAAAATCCAAGCGGAGAGTCAGCTATTCAAAAAGCCCTGAGCGATGAAACGAGTTTATGGCAACGGAGAAACACAGACCGTGATTTTCTTTGCCTGCGGCTCGGCTTGGGCAGTTGTAAAACAATGTGTAAGGTGACTTTTCCAGAAGAAAAATTTCCGATGCAAGAAGACGAGATGAAGTCAGCAATGAATCGTCTTAAAGAACGCAGCTTGACATTGGAAAAAGTGCCTATTCTCTGGAAACTTTCAGAACTTTCTATCGTCGGCGCAGTTGGTAGTACAGTTGACGTAACAGCATTTGCACATTCTTTGATCCTTCAGCTTGCAGCAGAACACGGGAGCGATGACGTAAAGCTCTGCCTCTTGTATACTGAAAAACAAAAGCAGATTTATGATGCCTATCGTTGGCTGCCGCATGTATGGAGCTACAATCAAGAAATTCGTTTTGTTGCAACGAATACCGAAGAAGCGGAAACTCTGGCAATGTATTTTGCTGCACACGCTCCCTCCAATCATTCTTCCTATTCTGAGAGTGACAAGGAAGAAACGCAATATGTCTTTTTGATGATGGATCAGCATCTTGCGGAGAGCACACAGCTTCTGGAGCTAATTCATAACGAAAAAAATAAAAATTATCATGCCATTTGTTGTTACCATAATAGCACAGAACTTCCTAAATGGACAGAGACTTATGTGGAACTTCACGATGGAAAAGGGGTGCTGAGCTGGACGGATGGAAAGGCTCACGACGATGGGGCTTATCAGGTATTTTCCACCGATGGCACAGTTTCAGCAGAACTGAAGAACCGTGCCTGCAAGTTATTGGCTACGCTTCGACTCAAAACAAAAGCTGTAGAAGAAACTTTTCCAGAATCAATCAGTCTTTTAGAATTATTTCAAATCAGCGATATCCATCATTTGAATTTGTCGGCGCGCTGGCGGGAAAGTAATCCCATTAAAACCTTGCGCGCTCCGATCGGAATGGGAGAAAACGGTTGCCTGAGTTATCTGGACATTCATCAGAGGGCGCATGGGCCGCACGGACTTATTGCAGGTATGACAGGATCAGGTAAATCAGAATTTATTCTTACCTATCTTTTATCAATGGCAATGAGTTATTCGCCGAATGAAGTAGCTTTTGTATTAATTGACTATAAAGGCGGCGGAATGGCAAAAGCGTTGGAAGCGTTGCCACACACTGTTGGTGTAATTACCAATTTAGATGGAAATGGAATTCATCGTTCGTTGGTCGCAATCGAAAGCGAGTTAAAGCGTAGACAGCAGATTTTTGAAGAAACACGTTTACGAACCGGCAGTACAAACATTGATATTTACAGCTATCAACAAATGTATCGCAGCAAAAAAGTCGCCGAGCCTCTTCCGCATCTGATTCTGGTTTCTGATGAATTTGCAGAACTGAAAATGCAGCAACCAGAATTTATGGATCAGCTCATTAGCGCCGCACGTATTGGACGCAGTCTCGGCGTTCATCTCATTCTGGCAACGCAGAAACCATCGGGTGTGGTAAATGATCAGATATGGAGTAATAGCCGCTTTCGCGTTTGCCTGAAGGTACAGGACGCCGGGGATAGCAATGATATGCTGAAACGACCGGATGCAGCAAATCTCACCACAACGGGTCGGTATTATTTGCAGGTTGGGTATAACGAGGTATTTGCACTTGGACAAGGTGCATATTCCGGCGCAGCATATACGCCTTTTCTCCCGTATTCCTCTGCAAAACAGGCAGCTGTGGATGTAATAGATAACCTTGGGGGCGTTTTGTGTCATCAGGCAAGAGAAATTCACAGCCCTGTTCCGGGGAAAGAACTGGAAAAACAGCTGGACGTGGCAACTGCTTATATTATTGAAACAGCCAAGGCGCTTCTTATTCAAAAACATATGCTCTGGCAGCCGCCACTGGAGGAAACGATTCCTATAGAGACTTTACGGAAAAAATATACGGTTACCATACAACCTTATCTATATGAACCAATCATCGGCGAACTGGACGACCCATATACACAAAGCAAGCGTTTGTTGACATGCCCTGTTTCTGAAGGAAAAAATATGGCGCTTTATGGCGCTGCTGGAAGCGGTAAATTTCAATTTCTACAGACTATGCTTGTTGATCTTATTTCATCTCATAGTTATGAGGAAATTCGACTGTTTTTACTTGATTTTGCGGATGATGGTCTTGAGATGTTTGCTTCTGCTCCTCAGGTTGGCGCGGTAATATTGCAAAATGAGGAGGAAAGGTTGCGCTCGCTGTTTAAACTGTTGCGGGAAGAAATTGAAACAAGAAAGCCTGCTATCGCTGCTCAAGCTTCAGAAAAGACGATTGCAGCCAAACTATGTAAGGCTAAACTGTGTACCATGCTGGTCGTTATTCATCATTGGGCTGTTTTTCAGGAAAACTATGAGGCCAGCTTTGCTGACGACGTGCTTTACTGTCTTCGTGAGGGACCACGCTATGGTATTCAGTTCTTTGTGACCGGACTGACAGTTAATACAATTTCTTATCGCTACCAACAGTATTTTGGCCGTAGTTATGTATTACAGATGAATCATGATGATGATTATTCTGCCATTTTAGGGCGTACAGGCAAACTGATCCCTGCGAAGGTGAAAGGTCGCGGTCTTGTAGTGCAGGATCAAGTTTATGAATTTCAGACGGCCATTTTTACCAAAAACATTTCATCCTTCTGTGATAAAATCAGGGAGCATAGCAACCTGATAGATCAAAAGCAGGCAGAAATCCCTCAAATGCCTGAAAAAGTGAACGCAGAGCTTCTGGCACCCATATTGGATGAAAGCCAGCCTATGCGTTTCCCGATCGGTGTGGATACAGAACATTTCCGTCCTGTTTTATGGCAAATGGATCAACGACCAATTCAACTGATCGCAGGGGAAAGTTCTAAAAGCGCAGGCGTTATTCATGGATTATGGCGTCTCCTCGAGCATGCCAATGAACCATCCATTACAGTATTGGACGCTACAGGGATGCTTGATGATGAAGTGAAAGCGTTGTGTACACCCGAAGAATGGAAAATTATAGTTCGGAAGCTCTTTAAGAAGTGTATAGAACAAAACCGCTTGCTGAAGGAAGGTACATTAAAAAAAGGATTTGATTTGTTTGTTTTTTCGGGCATCAAAGAAATCTTTACAATTCTTGATGATCCTCAAGATGAAATCAGCCTTATGGAAATCGAAAATACAACGTCTGGCAGCAAGGATGCTGATGACAAGCATACGTATGCGTATTGGTTGAAATTCCTTTTGGAGATGCTGAAGGAAGAATGGAAAAATATCATTCTTCTGGTGGACAGTACGGAAAATATACAGCGACTGCGTTGGGAGCGCTGGTATCGCGCCAAACTGGATGACAAAAATGGACTTTTGCTTGGAGCGTTTGCGGGTCAATGCGTATTGAATGTTAACGGCGTTACACCTTGGAAAAAGCAAAAGCAGCAGTTCGGCTATCTGGTTCAAAATGGAACTGAAATAGAAATAAAATATTTATTTGATTAAGCGAAAGGAAGAGATGACACATGAAAACGATCATCGTTGAAATTCGTTTGCCAGCAGCCGATCAAAGCTTTGACGTGAGAATTCCCTTAGATGCTTCATTTGGAGAAGTCGCCAAATTGAGTGCAGAAGCGTTATCCACATTGTCCGATGGAACATTTTTGCGGACGGCTGAGCCGATGCTCTGTAGCGCGGAAGACGGAATCCCCTTTCCGCCAAACAGACTTGTGGCAGATTCCAATATTCAAAATGGAACCAAGATGATTCTGTTTTGAAAATATAAGTTTTTCATCAAAGAAAGGAGAATGACAACATGGCAAAACTGACTCTAAACCCTACGGAAATGGGGGCAGCGGCAACAGCATTGCAAACTGCTTCGGAAACATACACTCGTATTTATACGAAGCTTTTAGCGGTGGCTACTGAAATGGGGAGCGCTTGGGAAAGCGCAGACAATGCGGCATTCGTAAATCAAATCAGCGGCTGTGCAGACGACTTGAAGCTTGCACTGGCCTCGCAAGTGATTGAGGGAATGAAGAAAAACTACGTCGCTGTACAGGAAAACAATATGACACAGGTACGTAAGCTGGCCAACTGATTAGTAAAACCGACATTCTAATATGGGAGGAAAAACAAATGGTAAGCAATTTGACTCTTGATACTGCGCAAGTGGCGGGTATCGCAGCACAAATTCGGCAGCTGAATAGAGAACTGGAAGAGGTTTTGAACTCAACACAATCAAAAATGAACAGTTTAAGCAGCTCTTGGACGGGCGCGGCTGCAGATGCAGCGATTGGTTCCTATAATTCCTTTGCACAGAATTATTTTCAGGAATATAAGTCATTGATCGATGATTATGCCAAATTTCTGGAGACGAACGTCAGTGAGGATTATACGGCCATTGAAAAAGGCAATGTGGCTGCCGCAGAGGCTTTGAAATAAGAAATGGCGTCTGCGCCGGAGTGCACGTTGTCTCCGGCGCAGACGAAGCCCGCTTTCGGGCTGCACAACGCAGGGAAGAAAAGGTGATGAAAAAATGAACGTTATGAGCGACTCGATGCGGGAGACTGTTACAGATGCGGCGCTTTCTGAATTGTTTTCAGAGCTGATTTCCGACAACATGGGCAACTATGAAATAAATGGAAATAATACCGTTAACAACGTGCTGAAAGAACAGGGACATGTTACGGTTAAACAATTGCTGGATAGCGCTAACTTCAGTGGCGATGATCCCAAGCTTCAGATTCTGGCGGATGCGGCTACGTTTAATGAGCAGGATCAAGAAGAAAGAAGGATAAAAAAAGAGCAATTTGCCAACTTGCAAATTCGTGATGTTGACTCGCGAAACGGCGCCGTTGTTACTTTTGATTCGGCGACTAATACCTATACGATTGCTTTCTGCGGAACGCGACGCACCTATGGGGAATGGGAAGATAATGGAATTGCAATGTATAGTGAGTCTTCTCCGATGCAGGAACAAGCGGCTCAGTATTACGACTACTGGGCGTCAAAAATACCCAAAGATGCCAACATTGTTGTAACAGGGCACTCCAAAGGTGGCAACAAAGCACAATATGTGACTATGTTTGCCAAAAACAGAGACAGGATTACGCAATGCATATCATTAGACGGACAAGGCTTTTCGAATGAAGCCATGGACGCAATGCAAAAGCATGACGACTTTGCAGAACAACGGGATAAGATCACACTGGTTTGTGGGGAAAATGATTATGTTCACGTTTTGGGAAACAGACTGGCTCAAAGAGATCAAACCTATTATTTGTATGGCTCACATCGCCTGAGTACCGAGGGCGTAAGCGCCATCCCTAAGGATCATTGCGTTGAAGAAATGTTTGGAAACACCGGAAAGCAATATTATTCCCTACTTGATATGGAAGCAAATCAGGGGCCGGTTTCCACTTTTGTCGAAGCATTGTCTGAGAAAATCATGGAGCTTCCCCCGGAACAGCGCAAAATATGCGTAACCAATATTATGCGCCTTTTTCAGGATGATGTAGACATAGGAGTTCTTCTTGAAACCCTTCCAGATGTTATTGGATATTTAGGTGATGATGTTGTTCAAGAGCTTTTTAGCTCTCCAGAGGGGCAGGCACTTCTCCAGTATCTTCCTGTGACGATCTTTGAGAATGAACAAATGCAGGGTGTTTCAGGGACGATTGTGCTGGGGTTTATGTGGTTTTTGACAATCGACAGTTCATCTACGACATTTCAAATTTTTGATGCAGCACTACATACGCTTGGATTGAGTATGCCAACATTCCATGGGCTATTGACAAAAATAATCACGGTAGCAACCACCCTTCATACAGGTTGGGATTATGTAAGAAACACATGGGATAATTTGAAAGAATGGGCGTACGTAACATTTGGAATTGGTTCCAGTGGGAGACGCGAAACGGCTGTTTCTCTGGCCAGCGCACATGAGTATATTGAGGTGGACACAGATACATATCACACCTGTGCACAACAGTTGAAGAACATTTCTGAAAATTTGGATAATATAAAAATTCGCATTGATAAAATATACTATGATGCGCATAGTAAAAAAAGCATTCTTGAGGCTACTGGAGAAGGAATTATGGAGGTCCTTAATTTGAATTTCATCCAATTTCCAAAAGCAAAAGAGTGTGTGGATAATGCAGCCAATGGAGCGAAGCTGCTTGCACAAGCCCTCACAAGTATGGCCGAAATTTTGGAAGAAGCGGAGATGGCCGCCGTAAAATATGCAAATTTGATCGCTGATAAGGAGAATTGATCATGAACTATCGTGGCGAAATCAACGGTGTTATTGCTGAAATTAAAAATATCAAAAGTCAATTAAAGACTGTTTCCGCTGAATTAGATGAAAAGAATATCAACAGCTGTGGAGAAGGAAAAATTCAGGAAGGCATTCAAAAATTATGTGACAATTATTTGAAATGCGCAATCGATAATTTAAATAACCTGTGAATATGGAAGGGAAAGAATATGAAACTACAGGTATACCGGCTTCAAATAGCGGAAAGAGCCTATCGCTTTGGACAATGTGCAGACAAAATCGATTCCTTAAACGGTGCGATTGCACAGCAGGTTTCCAGTCTCAGCAACGCCAATCAGGGCGCGGATATTGCGGCGTATGAGTCGCAGTTTTCTGAAGCAAAGGCGAATGTCATGGATCCATTCTGTTCGTCATTCAGAACGTGGCAATCCTGTATGAGCCTGATTTATCAAACTTATTACAATGCACAGACCAAATGCTGGGAAAAGGCGATTCAGGCGGAGTCACGTATTTAACACAACACTAGGATTTGCAAGGAGCAAAGAGCAGCATGTACGATATTCATCATTTCGAACCGCTATGGGATGACTGGTACATTGACGAATTGCTGGGAGAAGGAAGCTTCGGTAAGGTATATAAAGCGCATAAAAGTTTCGGAAACCATACCTATGTTTCTGCGATTAAGCACTTGTCTATTCCGGCAACGGAGGCGGAACTGCACAATTTGTTGGAAGAAGGCTATGCAACCGATCAGCAAACGGCGCATGAATTCTATACTCAAGCGGCATCTGAACTGATGAAGGAAATCGATGTTATGTATCAGCTGCGAGGGCATACGAATATCGTATCTTATGAGGATCACAAAATTATTCCTAAGGATGACAAGCCGGGTTACGATATTTTTATTCGTATGGAGTTGCTGACAAATCTGTCTTCTATGATGCAGCAGGGAAAAACAGATGCTGAAAATGCAGTTCGGATGGGGATTGATATTTGTCAGGCACTGGAAATCATGGAAAAACGGGAATTGATCCATCGGGATATTAAACCTCAGAATATTTTTGTGAATGCCGATGGCGAATTTAAGCTGGGTGATTTTGGTACTGCGCGTCAGATGGAACGAACTTCCGGCGTGATGTCCAAAAAAGGCACGTATGTTTATATGGCTCCGGAGATTTATAAAGGGGAAGCAGCTAATCGAACGGTGGATCTGTATTCGCTCGGTCTGGTGATGTATCGAATGACAAATGGAAACCGGGCGCCTTTTTTACCTGCGCAGGGAAATATAAGCTTCCAAGATAATGAAGAGGCACTGATACGTCGTATGAGCGGTGAACAGTTGCCGGCACCTGCTTATGCCGACGCTGCTTTTGCAGAGATCATTTTGAAAGCATGCGCATTTAATCCGGCGCAGCGCTATGTCGGCGCATCAGCTATGCGAAAGGCATTAGAGGATTACGCCGACGGAAAACAGCTGAAAACAGAGTCTCCAGAGCAGACGGCCGAAGAAAAAACAGATATATATAAACCTGATTGGATTTTCTATCAGCCTCCCGAGTCAGAACACTCTTCCCAAGATAAAGAAAAAAGTACTCAACCGTCAAAGCCAATGTCAACATATGATCCTTTTGAAAAAACGGAGGGCATATTTCATCAACTAGATGAAAAAACGGTAGCTGGCGGAGAAAAGACGACGACCTCTGAAACCTTCCGACAGCAACTTCAGGCAGAAGAAAAACGCAAACGAGAAGAACAAAAACAGCTGGAAGAACGCAGATGGGAAGAGGAACATAAAAAAGAAGACGAAAGGCGAAAGCTGGAAGAACAAAAGAAAGGCAAAACCATATCGTCGAAGTCACAGCCAGCTTCCGCTTCACACACTCCTCTTATTGATTTGCCTATTCGTTTGAATGGCATTACCATTCAGGAAAGTACTCATGGTGTTGGAAGATTTGATAAAGCTTATTTGGGAAATCTGATTATAAAAAGAGACAGGATTCTTTTTTATAAAATAAAAGGCGGAACGCTTGGGGCGGCGGCAGTCGGTATTTTCACCCTTGGAACCGCCCTGCGTTCCTACTATAAAAATGCCAGGACGCAGGGAGAGCCGACTATTTCCATCCCGATGTATGGAATTGCGGAAGTTCAGAAGCATTTTGTTCCAGGTATATACGATTTTACGCTGGTTTTAAAGATGGGTCGCAGATTTCGAGTGGATTGCAGCGTCGGTAGTGTCAGCAAGGCAGACGTTGTGCACGCCATTGAAGCCATTGAAAACCTAAATCAATAATAGGAGCAGGATAAAATGAACGATATTCACCGTTTCGAACCACTATGGGATGAATGGAAGGTTGACGAACTGCTGGGAGAAGGCAGTTTTGGGAAGGTATACAAGGTTCATAAAACGGTCATGAATACCACTTATTATTCCGCAGTCAAGCATATCTCCATTCCCGCAAACGCCGCAGAACTGCACAGTATTTATGACGAGGGATATGCTAACGATGAAGAGAGTGCCCGCGCTTTTTATGCCAACATGATTGTGAGCCTGAGCAGAGAAGTCGATACTATGTATCAGTTGCGGGGGCATACCAATATTGTGTCTTATGAGGATCATAAGATCATTCCCAAGGATGACATGCCGGGCTATGATATTCTGATCCGAATGGAACTGCTGACCAGCCTTTCCTCCCTAATGAAGCAGCGTAATCTGGATACAGAAATGGTTGTCCGACTCGGCAAGGATATTTGCAGCGGACTTCAGGTGCTGGAAAACCGGAAGCTGGTGCATCGGGATATTAAGCCCCAGAATATCTTTTTTGACAAGGAAGGTACTTTTAAGCTGGGCGATTTTGGAACGGCGCGTCAGATGGAACGCACGACCAGCCTGATGTCCAAAAAAGGAACTTATGTTTATATGACTCCGGAGGTCTACCGAGGGCAGGAGGCCAATCAAACGGTGGACATCTACTCGCTTGGACTGGTAATGTATCGCCTACTTAACGGAAATCGCGCTCCTTTCCTTGCTTTGGACGTGAGTACGGTCAGTCCCCAGCAAAGCGAAGATGCACTGGGACGCCGCATGAAGGGGGAAGCACTGCCTGCGCCTGCTTATGCGGATGAGAAGCTTGCTGCTATTATTCTTAAAGCCTGCGCATACGCTCCCGAAGCTCGCTATCAGACTGCAGAAGAAATGTACAAAGCACTGAAGAAGTACGAAAACGAAAAAGAATGTTCAGCAACCCAAAACCCTTCTAGAGACCCTGTTATTGATTTTAAGAATGAAATCGAAAATACTGTTGGCTTTTTTCAGAAAACAGATGAAAGAACAGTCGGAGGAACGTCAAAAGAACCGACAGTTTCCGATATGTTCCAGCAAAAAATAAATAGTGATTTGCAAGATCGTCAAAAGAAACTTGAAGAAGAAAAAAAGAAGAAAGAAGGAAAACAGTTTCAAAAGCAGACAGAAGCTGAGAAGAAAAAAGCTTTTATCAAAAAGAAGTGGCGAAAAGGTTTGAAGATTGTGAAGCTTGTTCTGATATTATACTTGATAAGTGGGGCGATCTGTTGTCTTGTTGAAGGTATAAGGTTCATTCAAGACAACAGAGACGCATTTTATCAAGTGACTTCCACATCACGTACATCTGCACTAAAATCTCAAGTGACTTCCACACCACACACAGCTTCACTAAAACCTGTTCTGTTGCTGGATGGTGTATCCTATGAGATTGGTAATTGCACCGCAAGAGATTTTATCAATCATGGGTGGATTCCTATAGAGGAAGAATTTTATGATGTTATTATCTATCCCTATGAAATTTCATGGGATTATGTCCTAGAAAAAGAAAGCAACACAGGCCCCACTGAATTGATAGAAGTTTGCATGACAAATAATAGCTCAAATTCTTGCATGCTTGAACAAGGAACAGTTTGTTCTATTTATTGCAGTGAAGTCGACTCTGCAAGCTGGGGAGAATTTAGACTTGGAGCTCCTATAAACGATAAAGCCATGTTTAACGCAGGCTTTCGAAAATCGGAAGATGACCCTATGTGCTACGTCTTGGAATCGGCTCAACTGAAAATTCAGTTTCAGACCATGGAGGATTTCAATATATGGACGGGCATGTCGATTGAAGCCCATCAATAAAAAGCACTTTTCCAAATTAATATTTTTGAGGAAAAACAATATGCATATCATTACCAATACATCTGTTTATACCGATAAGGGCCGTATTCGGGAATATAACGAGGACAACTTCTTTGTAAACGGAAAAATTCTGCCGCCAGCTGGACTGAAAGAAACCATCTTCTTTCAGGAACAAAGCAACGCCGCGTGTCAGCTTTTGGCCGTGTGTGATGGCATGGGTGGCGAGGCTAAGGGAGAAATTGCGTCCGCAGCAGCCGTCGATGCATTAACTCTATTTGCTAAATGTCTGGAAGAATGCTTTGATAGTACCGCGGCACTGCAGGAACAGGTACATGAACTGAACCGAAGCGTACTGAATTCGTTGGCAGCGGTTGAAGGGAAGGGTGGTGGTACAACGTTGACTGCACTGCTGTTCTGTAACGGGAAATACCGCACGCTAAATATTGGAGATAGCCGCGTTTATCGCCTTCATGATGGAAGCTTGTGCCAGCTAACCAAAGATGATTCCGAAGTGCAGCGCATGGTGGACATGGGAGTGCTCACGCCGGATCAGGCGGCCAGTCATCCGCGTAAAAACGTGATTACCCGCTATTTGGGAATCCCTGCGGAATACGGAGAGATCGACGCGGCTATTTCCGAACCAGAACTGTTACGCGCAGGGGATCGTTTTCTCCTGTGCAGCGATGGTGTCTGCGGTGTTATCGGCCCGGAAAAATTGTCCGAGCAGCTAAACAAAGACCCAACAAAAGGCTCCCTGGCGGAAAAAGTGGCACTTCAAGCTTTGGAAGATAAAACAAGGGATAATTTGACTGCGATTGTAGTAGAAATAACATCATGCGATGAAACGGTACAAAAGGAAGAGCATTGGACTGTACCGCAGGCAGAAACACCCGGAGAGAAACGTGTACTGCTTACGATGATATTGACCATAGTGGTAATGCTTGCAATGCTGCTGTTAGTGCTTCAACTTTTCTCACACCGACAGATTACGGAAGAAATCTGTGAATCGCCTTCCGTAGCATCGACAATCATTCCCATGCCGAGCGTGACGATACCGGAAACCGTTTCTCCCTATAAAAAGCCTCTTTTCCCCCAAAAAACTGCTAAACCGACAAATGTTCCCATTATAGATTCTGAAAGCGATCA
>OIXH01004188.1_pt1 | contig 11951 bp, 12 predicted proteins | sample 1587741 | NCBI WGS metagenome assembly OIXH01 (sample SAMEA3888916, study PRJEB22519) | human gut metagenome | biome: human gut; feature: human-associated habitat; material: faeces | place: Denmark | collected 2011 | reverse complement strand
TTTTAAAATTTAAATTTAAATATAACCTCTCGCAGTAGTGTTTGGAAAATGATCCCCGGACGCTTGTGGGAAACAACATTAAACTATAATTTAACTTGACATACTCCCGAAAAAATGTTATAATCAAAGAAAATAAACTTGACTGAGGTATATTATGAAAAGGATCGCAATATTTGAAAAAGTAAGCCCGGAGCAGTTCAAGCAGGTGTACACGAACGCGGACGCGGAGAGCATTTACGGCGCGATAAAGCTGCCGAAACGCGCTACGGCAGGCTCTGCGGGGTATGATTTTTTCGCGCCGTTCGATATCGAGCTTAAAGCGGGCGAGACCGTTAAAATTCCCACGGGCATTCGCGTAAAAATGGAGGACGGCTGGTTTCTGTCGATATACCCGAGAAGCGGGCTGGGCTTTAAGTTCAGGCTTCAGCTTGACAATACCGTCGGTATAATCGACAAAGACTACTATGATTCCGACAACGAAGGACATATTATGATAAAGCTCACGAACGACTCCAAGGAGGGGAAAACCGTGAACATCGCCGCGGGCTCGGGCTTTGCTCAGGGCATCTTCACGGAGTTTGGGATAACCGTTGACGACGACGCGGACGGCGTTCGCAACGGCGGTTTCGGAAGCACGAACCAATAACGCAATATCGACAGTCCGAAAATACATTTTTCTATAAACCAACGATATCTCCCCCGTTTCGCGGGGGAGATATCGTTATTTTAAAGCGCTTTTTAATAGAAGCGGTGTAAGCAATGGCGCCCGCCGTCAAAATCACCCGAAAAATCGGTGCGTTCCTGTTTCTCGGGTCGTTCCTACTTTCTCGAAAACGCTCTCACAATGGCTCACATCGGATGTTTCTTGCTGTTCTTCGTGTTCCCCCTGCTACTTCCTTGGAAATAGTATATTTTTCTGCATTTTGGGAAAATACTTATCACCGATATTGATATCGGCAGACCGTTGTCAAACAACACAATTTAATAATCATAACGCATCCGATGCTATCACCGTTCTATTATCCATTTAGATACATATATTTCACGCAAACTCAAGATATAATAAGATTTACGGCTAATCCTGTTAAACAAGCAAATAATGCCGTAAAAGCAATATAAAGCAAAAAACGCTTTATACCCAGAACGATCTTCACCGCACCGAGATTGGTGATTTTCGTAGCGGGTCCCGTTATCATAAACGCCGCCGCGCTGCCAAGGCTCATTCCGTCGGCGAGCCACATCTGCAAAAGCGGGATAGTTCCTCCGCCGCAGGCGTATAGTGGCACGCCTATCGTCGCTGCCATAAGCACGCCCCAAGCCTCGTTCCCTCCAAACACCGCGCTTATCCATTCCGACGGAACATATCGCTGAAACACCGCCGAAAGTACCACGCCGATAAGGAAATACAATCCGGTCGCCTTAACGTTTCTGCCGAAATTTTTGACAAACCTCAGAAAAAGATTTTTGTCAACGTCGCGGTTTTTCGGCTCGGAGAAGCCGTCAAACTTAAAAAATCCGTTCTTGTAAAACAGCCTTATCAGCAATCCGGCGGCGATCCCACAAATGAAACAGGATACTATTCGGATAACGAGCGCTTTAGTCCCCAAAGCTGCACTGTAAATGATAAGCTGCGGATTCAGCAGTATTGAGGACATCATAAACGCCGCCAGCCAGTCGTCGCGTATCCCGCTTTTGGAAAACGAAGCCGCTATTGGGATCGTACCATACATACACAGCGGCGAGGCTATCCCGAGAGCACTTGCGATAAATATCCCGAAAATGCCGAGCTTCTTATTGCCGAGCGAACGAAACGCGCCGTGTATCTTGTCCTTAACAAACACGGAAATGACCGAGCCGATGACCATTCCCAGAACCCAATACGGGAAAATCTGCCTAAGCTGGAGCGTGAAATAATACCACAAATAGACAGCCTCGCGTTGTATGATCTCCATAATTACTCCCTTATGTCAAATATGCAGCCGCACCGTTCGGCAATTTGCAGCACGGTGAAATACTTTTCCTCAAGCGGTATCCAACGCTCGCGGAATACCGTAAGCGCATCCGCTCTGTTGCGGCGCTCTATCCGTTTTAACTGCTCCTCCGGGTCGACGGTGAAGAACACGCGCAGACCGTAATATTTCCACAGCAGCGTGTGACAGTTGTATGAGCCTTCGATGATAGTCACAGAGTTCGGCTCAACGTGAATTTTCTCGTCAAGGCACTGCGTTTTGCAGCTGAACGGACAGTAGGAGAACGCCTGTCCGCGCCGCAGCGGCTCCATAACCTCAGATATCAGACGCTCATAGTCGATGCTGCCGCCGGGTTCGTTCAAGCGTTCTGCTGTGCGCTGCTCGGGACGCAGAAAGAAGCTGTCCGCGTGAATGACACTGCAGCCGATAAGTTCCCGAAGATGCTCCGCAAGCGTTGTCTTTCCCGCGGCACAGCGTCCGTCAATGGCGGCTGTCAGCGGTTTTTCGTGCTTTCCGATTTCATCCGCGATAACGGAAACGGCGTTGTGCATAATTAACCCTCTAAATTTTCCAAGGACTTTTCGCGGTGCTTTGAAAACTTCACCAACCCCGTTTTGTTAAGTACTAACATCATCGCGGGAATGAAGACAAGCTGCAAAATAATTCCGGGGAATGCGTTCAGAAACGCTCCCGCCATAAATGCCTCCCAAGTAAATCCGTTTTCACCAAGTCCCAGCAGGAAAATCTCCGAGATACCCCAAACGATACGCCCCGCGATCATCGCGATCAACATACTGCGGTACAACGAGATAATGCACTTCCAACGCGACCGTGAATACAACAGCCCAACCACTAATCCGTAGGTTGCCAGTTCAAAAGCCATTGCAATACCGTTCGGGTAGAGCACGGGCATTCCCCAAAGAAAATATCGCAGTATCGGCGTTACAAATCCCACGCCAAGTCCGTATTTCCAGCCGCAGATAAGTCCGCATAAAATGACCGGAATGTGCATAGGCAGCATCATATTGCCTATGTGCTGTATCTGTCCTGTCAGAAACGGCAGCAGCAATCCCATCGCAAGAAACATTGCCGCAAGCGTCAGATTCAACACGGGATTTCTTTTTTTGTCGACCGTAATATCCGTTTTGTTCATGTCTATCTGCCTTTCCTGTCAAATTATTTTCAGTCTACCGATACAAGTTCGTAAGTTCTGCTTCCAAGACCTATTTCGGCGGCGTGTTCGAGAGTGTGCAGTCCGTTGCGGGATTCAATGCGGTTGACGAGTGAAGCTCCGTCACCGTCTTTCTGCGTATAGATCAGATCAATACACGCCTGATCGACCGCTACGGGATCCGTTGAAGCCAGAATACCTATATCGTGCATATCAGGCTCGGCGGGATTTCCGTTGCAGTCGCAATCCACGGAGAGCCTGTTCATTACGTTGATATAAACTATGCGCTCGCCGTTTCCGAGGTAGTCAGAGACCGATTTTCCCGCTTCTGCCATTGACTCGAGGAACGGATCCTGCGCTCCGCCCCATGGGCTGGTGCGGCTGTTTCCCGCGCTGTGGATCCAGCATTTTCCCTCGCTCGAACCGAGACCAATCGAGATATTCTTGATAGCTCCGCCGAAGCCCGCCATTGCGTGCCCCTTGAAGTGCGAGAGCACCAGATATGAATCATAATCGCCGAAATGCGCACCAACGTAATTCTCGGATAACTGCGTGCCGCCTGTCACGGGTAACGTCATTGAGCCGTTTTCGTCCAGTATCTGAAACTCTGCGATATCGGTGAAGCCGTGATCCTTGGCTACCTGATAATGCATTGCCGTTTCCGCACGCGAACCGCCGTAAGCGGTGTTGTTTTCAACGATTGTGCCGTCAACCGACTGCACCAGATCCTTGATAAGCTCGGGACGCAGATAGTTGCTCGCGGGCGGCTCTCCCGTGGAGAGCTTCACTGCGACCTTGCCTGTCGGCGACCAACCCAGCGCGTCATAAACGGCTTTAAGTCCCTCCGGTGAGATATCAGTCGTCATATAGACCTTTGGAGTGTCGGTCTGCGAATTATTGCTTTCTTGTGGCGCGGAACTTTCGGAAATGCTGTCCGAGCTGCCCGTTGTACTTGTGTTGTTTGCATCGCTTGAACTATCCGAAACGGACGGCGCAGAGTTTTCGGAACGGCTTGAAGAGTTGACTTGTCCGCCGCCCGATATCTTAGGCGAACTGCTGTGTTGCTCTCCGTTACAGCCTGTCAGCAAAACTATTGCCATAAGCAAAGCCGATATTTTCTTTTTCATTGGTGATCCTCCTAAAAAAAGATTTTTCAATATATGATCAACGGTTTCCACCGTCTTGATCTTGTACGGCACATCCCGAACAAAAGGTCTTATGTTCCGAAGAAAAGCGGGAGAGCATTATATAAATACTCCTGCACGGCGTTAAAATCGTGGTAGCCTCCTTCCTTCTGATAATATACCAAATGATCAGGCGAAAAAACATCATTGCGTTTCAGCATTTCCTGCATCTGAATCTCAACCTGACCGCGAACGGTATCCTGTGTTCCGGTCGTGGCATAAATGAAGTATCCGCGCTCATTCAAATCGTTTTCCGCGATCAGTTCCTCAAAAAAGTCGCAGGTCTCTTCGGGATAATAGTTGCCATAGCCTCCGTAATACCAGCAAGCTCCGCTCATGGGCAGAAAATAGCGGATATATTCGGAATCATAGCAGAATTCCATCCACGTTGTGACCGAGCCGAGCGAAAATCCCGCGAATGCCCGATGATCCCGCGAGGCGATTAAATCCTCCTTGGATGTTGACCGCGCATAGGTGTGAAATCTTCCCTCTACCGCAGGCATAAGGTTTTCCGTAAAGTCAAGATGGAATTGCCGCAGCTCGCTGTCCGAGCCGCCAAAGCTGCGATCACTGTTTTCGTTGTAAAAGGTCGCGGAAACCATAATAGTCGGCTTCATATCACCTTTTGCGATAAGATTATCGAACATATTCTTCATTGTTCCCATATCGAAATATTCGCCCTCTCTGCCGCCCAAGCCGTGCATTAAATATACGATATCGTATCGCGTTTCGGTGTCGGATTCATCATACCCATACGGAAGATAAACGTATGCCGTCTTTGTAATCGGAGAACCGTCACGGACATAATCCTTTGAGTCATATTCGATTCGTACAACATTTGCTTGTTTTTCGGCAGCCTCCATATATTCGGAGGGAACAGACAATGTCATTCCCGTTTGCGGAATATTTATGGTATTTCCGCTGTTATCCGGTTGTTCAGGCTTTGGAGATGTTTGTGTGTCGGAGCTGTCCTGTGAGCTCGAGCTGTTCTGAGTATCAGAGCTGCCCTGTGAGCTTGAGTTGTTCTGTGAACCCGAACTGTCCAGTGTGTTTGTGCTGCTCTGTGTATCCGAGGTACTTTCTGTGTTTGAACCGCTCTGTATTTCGGTTTGCTCCGAATTGCTTATATTGGAAAGAGAGTCCGGTGGTAAATCACTTTGATTTTCACATCCGCTAAAAAGCATAACGGCAGCGCTCGAAGCCAAGCAGATAAATTTTTTTAACATGGTCGATCACCTCCTTCTTAATAACCATGGCTTTTCAGCCATTCATTTACAACAGATTCTGCGCCATGCTCTGCTTCACGCATTTCAACCGATAATCCATCCAAGACCTTCGCCATCGGTTCAAGCTGCCTTATTACTTCATAAGTACCGCTGTCGCGAGAACCTAAATGCGTATTAAAAGGGATAATGGCTTTTCCGCTGAAGTCGTATTTGTCGAACAGCGTGTAAACAATCATCGGGAAAGTATACCACCAGATCGGGTATCCGATAAAAATATCATCGTAATCGGTTATATAGATTTCATTTTTTATTTTTGGGCGCATATCCTTATCATGCTCATTTTTAACTGATCTCGCCAATGCGTTATAATGATCACGGTGGCTGTCGTATGGTACAACAGGTTTGATTTCCACAAGATCTGCCTTTGTTAGCCCTGCTATTTCCCTTGCTACAGATTTCGTCGTTCCGTATACCGAGAAATACAATACCGGTTTCCTGCGCACAATGCCCTCCGACTTTATGTTATATATTATTGTTTCCATATGTATTATATCAAAAAAACACTTGACAATCAATTGCCAATTAGGTATAATGGTATAAACAAAAGTTATGCCTTGGCTTGGAGGGAGTATCTGTATGGTCGAAATTTTTTTACTTGAGCAGCTTGTATCCTTTGCCAAAAACGGAAGCCTTACACGTGCAGCCGAGGAATTGCATATTACACAACCGGCCCTTAGCAGATCCATGAAAAAAATTGAGGACGCATTTGGGGTTTCTTTATTTGAACGATCAAAAAGCAAATTGTTTGATTGAACGAGGATATGTATTAGCCAACCGTGTCGCTATACCGCTAAGCGACACGGCGGCATATACAACATATTATCTTTCTTGTCTGAATTCCTAAAAAACAAAATATAATTCTGTTTTTAATGCCGTTCGTTCATCAATTATCCGTGATAAAGGTTAGTTACCGTACCGAATCGGCAATAACCGCGCAAACCTCATCGGAGTTCAACATTGTGGATACGGGTACTTTAGAAACAGCGTCCTTGGTAAACTCTCCATCAAAATACATATCGACACCGAATTCGGTAAACAGCTTTATCATTTTGTCCGCAGAATCGCATATATCACCTTCAAAATCAAATGCGTCCTTGAAATAACGGCGAATATCCGCATCATAATATTTTGACATTGCTTTTAAAAACCTCGGGAAGAGAGTTGTAAGGCTTTTACGGTAAGCTGCGCCGAACAGAACCTCGGGTATAAATTCCAGTTCGTAAATATCGTAAGCATAGTTTTCGCTTTTGCCAAGTCCAAGCCTGCCCGATGTGGCTATGGCTGCCCCGTAAAGTATTGTACCGCGTGCGTCGGCACTGTCGGGTTCATTCTGAAGCTGCCTTGTCGCTTTCAGAACGTTACGGATAACCGAAATGCCAATGTCATATGATATGGGATTTTTGTCGCCGAGAGTTGACGCGGACAGTTGAACTAACGTTACAAGTCCCGTGTATGCTGTCATTTCCTTATCAAGCGACATAGAGTACTTCGGAACCAGGATAGCAACATCGGCGGGAATTCCATATGCCGTGCCGAAATCATTGATCCGGCTGTCGGCACAGACCGCTCCGAGTCCGTATTCGGAGCCGCTTGACGGATATGTCGGCATCAGAATAAGAGGCAGCTTTTCCAGCCCGTATGGGTTCTTCTTTCCTTTAATGTAATCCCACAGATCGTCCTCATGGAATGAGCCGAAGGCAATGAGCTTTGCCGCGTCCATAACACTTGCGCCGCCAGCGCCTATGATCATTTCGATCTTCTGCTCTTTTACGAGCCGAATGCCCGTTTCAATAACTGACAGCTCACGTGAGGCTCTGCCCAATTCAAACAGCTTGCCGCCGAATGTTACGGAGCTTCTGACGTCATCATAGCACCCGTTCTTTTTGACCGAACCGCCGCCGTAAACAAACAGCACTCTTTTACCGCCGGTAAGCTCTCTCAGATCTGCTGTTGGATCATTCCTCATCAATAGCTTAGTGTCATTTCTCAATTGAAAGTCTCTCATAACCATTTCCTCCATTTTCTGCTTTGCCAAATCTATCACCTGTTAAAGTTCGATAATTATATTATAACAGATATAAACCGCGTTTGGAAGTTCATATTTGTATATTGGATAACACCCATAGGTATATAGTAACAAGAAGATCGATACATTTCCGCATCGATCTTCCCGCCTATATAAGAAAAGAGAATTTCCGTTTATCATAATGACCACTATTTTTCTATTGGTCAACGCCGAGGAATTACGGATTTGTATTCCAGAACCACCGCAGCGCATTATAAGTATACTCCATTGCCGCTGTTCCGCTGTGAGAATATCCCTCTTTAATGCGGAATGTTAAGTTGCCGTCCTTTTCGGTGTCGGAATAACGGAAGCTGTCGTAATTCTGCATATTTTCGATCTGCTGCTCAAATGCCGAAGCTGCAAAATCCTCCGTGCCCGTCATAGTGACAAGGAAAAAATCATTCCAATCATATCCCGAATTCTTTACGATATCGTCCATATAACCGCCGTCCGTTGTAAGACTGCCGCTTGACGGCGCGAAATAGCGGAAATAATCGAGACAGTATTCAAACGTCCGCCAAGTCGTTACCGAACCCATTGAAAATCCGCCGAACCCGCGGTGATCGCGCGCCGCGATCAAGTCCTCCGCCGATGTGCTTACCGCGTAGGAACTGTACTTCCCCTCGACTGTGGGGATAAGGTCGTTTATCAACTCGTTGTGATAATTCCGCGTGAGCTGAAGCGCAAGGCTGTAGCTTGCGCTGTCCTCGCCGCTTGTGTTATTATAAGTGGGACACACCACTATCAGTGGCGGTATCTTGCCGTCCGCAATTGCGTTGTCAAGCACGTTTTTCATCGAGGATGGATTTCCGGGAGTGCCGAGAGTGGTCGTCTCGTTGCTCCAACCGCCGTGCATAAGATAGAATACGTTGTATTTTTGGTTTTCGTCATAACCGTAAGGTAAATACACTACGGCTCTTTTTTGAAGAGTTTGAGTTTTCTCCGCATAAGAAAAGGATTCGTAAGTCGTGTAGTTGAGATCGACAAGCGTTCCCTGCTCCTGCGCCGTATCGAAGTATCCGCGAGGTATTTCCTCTAACTTTTCAGGGAAAGCTTTCGGTGAAAGACCGATTTCATTTTCGATAATAACATCACTCCCGTCCGAATTTGAGCTGTTTTCCGAAACAGTGCTTTCATTTGAGCTTGTTGTGAAAACGCTATTCGATTTGCTTTCGCTGTCGTTGTTTTCTTTTGAGCTTTCATTTATGCCTGTTGAGTTATTCGCTGCTGTTTCACTGCTAACGCCGCTCTCACGCTCGTTCGCCGCGGGAATGCTCTCAAACGCCGCCGTGCTGTTTACATTACTTTCGGACGCCGTATTATTTGAGCATCCGCACATCGCCAAAGCAAGCAGAACGGGCGCTATACGTTTAGCCATAGAACACATAAAATCACCTCTCGAATATTTTCTTATCAATAATTATAATACATTTTTTAATTGCGGGGAAGTTCAAAAAAGTTATGCGGTTTATACTTTTGGGTAATAGCTATTGACAAATTAAGAAAAAACATTATAATATTATAAAGTCTATCGAAAGGGGCGTTTAAAATGTATAATCCTCAGCTTGATACGTTTATAAAAGTAGCCGACGCGGGCAGTTTCAATAAAGCAGCAGAGGAAATGTTTATCACTCCGACGGCAGTCATAAAGCAAATCAATCTGCTGGAGAGAATGCTGGAAGTAAAGCTGTTCGAGCGAACGCACCGAGGACTGACGCTTACAAAAGCGGGAATGTCGCTTTACCAAGACGCAAAATATATCATCGCATATTGCGAAGCGTCTGTTATCCGCGCCAAAAACGCAATGCAGTCTGACGTGAACGTGATACGAATCGGCACATCTCCGATGACACCCGCACAGCTTTTAATGGGAATGTGGGCAAAGATCAAAGTATATTGCCCCCAATTAAAATTCGAGCTTATTCCGTTCGAGAACACTCCCGAAAACGCTCGTGAAATTCTCGGTAATCTGGGAAAAAACATCGACGTAGTGGGCGGTATTTTCGATGAGGCAATGCTTGATCTCAGGAAATGCGCCGGACTTGAATTGTCTCGCGAACCGTTTTGCTGCGCGGTTTCGATACATCACAAGCTTGCAGCGAAGGACAAGCTTTCGTTTGAGGATCTTTACGGGGAAAATCTGCTTTTGATGAAACGCAATTGGAGCAGCTATGTTGACAGACTGCGTGATGATATATGGAAAAATCACGAGCAAATCAACATTATAGATTTCGATTTTTACAATATGAGTATTTTCAACCGCTGTGAAAACAGCGATGATGTTCTGCTCGCGATACCCGGGTGGGCGAACGTGCACCCGCTTTTGAAAGTCATTCCCGTGGATTGGGATTACAGTATTCCGTATGGGCTGCTGCACTCGCCGCAGCCGTCTCCGACAGTCAAAGAATTCCTGAAAGCAGCTGAAAAAGCGGCTTGTGAGCAATTATAACCTCAAGGTATAAACCGATATACTAAAAAAGACTTCCCTCGGAAGTCTTTTTTGTTTATAATATAGAAAAGGAGCGGTGACAATGAGAAAATGTGTTATTACATTGGCATTGGCAATATTCTGTTTATCGGGCTGCAATGCGGGGACTTCCCACGGCGCGGACGTTAATTCGGTCAAAAGTTCTTCGAGCATTACAGAAAGCTCGTCCGGTAAATTATCGAGCACTGCCGAAAATACGTCGGATGTTTCTTCGGGTATTGCGGAAAGCTCGTCCGATAATTCTTTAAGCGCCTCGGAAAGCAAAGCAAGCTTTTCGTCCGACATTGAGGAGGAAGTGAGCGAACCCGTGCTGACAAGCGAACCGTACAGCCGTGATACCCGTATTTCGAACGTGATAAACGACCCTGTTTTCGGCGATCACGGACGGCTTATTTTTCCTGTGGACGAGGGCTATTACAGCGGAGAAACGCTCGGCGATCTGCGGCTTACATGGTATAATAACATCGACCCCGACACAACCGTCGAGATAGCGAATTATATGCGTTCTCACGCGGAATCGGGCGAAGTGATCTTCTACGATATTTACTCCGATTCCGAAAAGACCGCCGATCCTCGGAAAGAAGATACGGGACTGTTTTTCTTTAAGGGAACTCCGGGAGAAAAATTCGCGGTTTGCAGCGCGGGCGGCGGATTTGCGTACGTGGGGGCGATGCAGGACAGCTTTCCGCATGCTCTGGAGCTTTCTAAGCGCGGCTACAACGCGTTCGCGGTGATATACCGCCCGGGAGCGCAGACCGCGTGTGAGGACTTGTCTCGAGCGATCGCGTTTATTTTCGATCACGCCGACGAGCTTGAAGTCGATACCGACTGTTACTCGCTTTGGGGCGGCTCGGCGGGCGCGAGAATGTCCGCGTGGGTAGGCTCAGACGGCACGGAGGACTTCGGAGAACGTGCGCTCCCTCACGCGGGCGCGGTTATAATGCAGTACACGGGGCTTTCCGACTATTCCGATAATGACCCGCCGACCTATGTTTGCGTGGGCGATAGCGACGGTATAGCGAACTGGCGGACAATGAAAACGCGGCTCGATAATATAAGCTCGCTCGGTATCGACACGGAATTCCACGTTTACGAGGGTCTGCGGCACGGCTTCGGGATAGGCACGGGAACGGTTGCCGAGGGCTGGGTAGACGATGCGGTCAGATTCTGGGAAAAACAATTTTGATTAAGGAGTAATTATTATGAACAATTTTATCTATGAAAACAAGACAAAGGTATATTTCGGCAAGGGCGGCATTAAAGAATATCTCGGATGTCTGCTGAAAAACTTTAACACCATTATGCTGGCTTACGGCGGCGGATCAATCAAAAAGAACGGCATTTATGATGAGATAATCGGAATACTAAATGCCGCGGAAAAAAACGTTGTGGAATTTTCTGTAATTATGCCCAATCCGACATACGCTAAAGTCCAAGATGGTGCGAAAATCGCCCGTGAAAATAACGTTGATTTTATTCTCGCGGTCGGCGGCGGTTCGGTTATTGACTGCTGCAAGATAGTTTCCGCTCAGGCGAAAACAGATGAGGATATTTGGGAAAACGAGATTGTAAAAAAGAAATTTCCCACCGAATTTATTCCCATGGGCGCGGTAGTTACGGCTTCGGGTACGGGTTCGGAAATGAACGCGGGCGCCGTGATCACCGATCATGCCGCCAAGCTTAAGGTAGGCCACGTTTTCGCGAACAGCGACGTGATGCCTAAGTTTTCAATCCTCAACCCCGAATTCACTTTGAGCCTGCCGCATAGGCAGGTCGTGGCCGGTATC
>OIXH01004187.1_pt1 | contig 11955 bp, 11 predicted proteins | sample 1587741 | NCBI WGS metagenome assembly OIXH01 (sample SAMEA3888916, study PRJEB22519) | human gut metagenome | biome: human gut; feature: human-associated habitat; material: faeces | place: Denmark | collected 2011 | reverse complement strand
TCCAGGTTTGATAGTCCCAGAGTTAAGATGAACCTTCTGCCTCTTTTTTCATCCCGCCGAATTAAAAATTTTTGAAATTACCTCTTTAGATTTTATTCTGGCCTCGGAGGCATAAAATTCGGTCCATAATAGTTATTCCCAGATGGATTTAAATCCGGTCGAGATCTCGTTTGGGAAAGCCCGTATTCTCGTTTCAACTTTTTTACCATGGATTCTGAAATCTGAAGCCGCTCCGCAATTTCTTTTCCTTTAGCGCCCGCCCTCCAAAGTTTCATTAATTCCATCACGAGTTGCGGCCGAGGTCGCAGAAGCCCGGGCGATTTTCTGTTATAAGACGGGCGTGCACCCCATTTCCCTGGAGACCAGCTCCGCCCGGATGGTGCTGAACCAGGACGGCTCCCTCCAGTTCCAGACCGGCGAGACGGAGATCGGCCAGGGCTGCGACACCGCCTTCTCCCAGATGGTGGCCGACGCCGTGGGCGTGCCCCTCAGCGCCGTCCACGTGGTCAGCAGCCAGGACACCGACGTGACCCCCTTCGGCACCGGCGCCTACGCCTCCCGCCAGACCTACATCGGCGGCTTCTCCATCATGCAGACCGCCATGGCCCTCCGGGAGAGGATCCTGAACGTGGCCCATGAGCAGACCCGGATGCCCGTTTCCAATCTGGACCTGGTGGATGGGAACATCGTCTGCAAGTCTGACGGCCGGGTGCTGGAGACCCTGGGGGAGCTGGCCACGGAGTGTCTGTACTCTCTGGAGCACAGCCAGCACATCACCGCCGAGACCACGGCCCAGATCAAGTCCAACGCCTACTCCTTCGGCTGCTCCATCGCCGAGGTGGAGGTGGATATCCCCATGTGCAAGGTGAAGCTGCTGCGGATGGTCAACGTCCACGACTGCGGCAGCCTCATCAACCCCGCCCTGGCGGAGGCCCAGGTCCACGGCGGCATGTCCATGGCCATCGGCTACGGACTCAGCGAGGAGCTGAAATTCGACGAGAAGACCGGACGCCCCCTGAACAACAACCTGCTGGACTACAAGCTGTCCACCGTCATGGATCACCCGGACCTGGACGCTCTGTTTGTGGAGAACGCGGAGCCGACCTCTCCCTTTGGAACGAAGGCTCTGGGCGAGCCCCCGGCCTGTTCCCCGGCGCCGGCCATCCGCAGTGCTATTTACAACGCCACCGGCGTTTCCATCGATACCACGCCCATCACCCCCCATGTGCTGTACCGCGCATTCAAGGAGGCCGGGCTGATCCATGACGAGAAGGAGGGTGACTGACCATGTATGATATGAAAGCCCTGTATCAGGCCGCCAGTGTGGAGGAGGCTGTGGCGCTCCGGCTGGAGCACCCGGAGGCCCAGATCATCGCCGGCGGCAGCGATGTACTGGTGCAGATGCGGGAGGGCAAGCGGGCCGGCGCGGAGCTGATCTCCATTTACGGCATCGACGCCCTCCGGGACGTTTCCATGGAGCCGGACGGCACGCTGCGGATCGGCTCTCTCACCAGCTTTTCCCATATTACCAGAGATCCCCTCGTTCAGAAGTACATCAACGTTTTGGGGGAGGCGGTGGACCAGGTGGGCGGCCCTCAGATCCGCAACATCGGCACCATTGGCGGCAACACCTGCAACGGCGTTACCTCCGCCGATTCTGCCTCTACCCTCCACGCGTGGGACGCCGTCATCGAGCTGACGGGCAAAAACGGCGTCCGCCGCCTGCCCATCCATGATTTCTACATCAAGGCGGGCAAGGTGGACATCCGGGCGGAGGACGGCGAGATCCAGACCGCCGTGCTGATCCCCAAGGGAAGCTATGAAAACTGCTTCGGCCACTATATCAAGTACGCCATGCGCAACGCCATGGACATCGCCACCCTGGGCACCTCTGTCAACGCGCGGCTCAGCCCGGACGGCAAGACCTTTGAGCGGGTGCGTATCGCCTTCGGCGTGGCGGGCCCTGTCCCCATGCGGGCGGTGAACGCGGAAGCGTTCATCAATGGCAAGGCCGTGACGCTGGAAAATATCGAGGCTTTCGGCCGCAAGGTACTGGAGGACATCAATCCCCGTGATTCCTGGCGCGCCAGCAAGGCGTTCCGCAGCCACATCGCTGTGGAGAGCGCCAAGCGCTGCCTGATCGAATCCGTGAAGCTGGCGGGAGGTGAGCTGTAATGGCAAAGAAACAGTATGCGCTGGTGACCTGCTGGATCAACGGCAGGGAGGTGGAGCAGATGGTGGACGTCCGCGCGTCCCTGACCGATATGCTCCGCAACGACTTCCGCCTGACTTCCGTGAAGAAGGGCTGCGAGGTGGGCGAGTGCGGCGCCTGCAACGTGCTGATCGACGGCGAGTGCTTCAACTCCTGCCTGTATCTGGCGGTGTGGGCCGAGGGTAAGCACATCACCACGCTGGAGGGTCTCACCGGCCCCAACGGCGAGCTGAGCGATATTCAGCAGGCATTCATGGACGAGACCGCCATCCAGTGCGGCTTCTGCATCCCCGGCTTCATCATGACTGCCGCCGAGATTCTGGATCGCAAGGTGTACTACACCGACGATCAGCTGCGCAAGCTTCTCAGCGGCCACCTGTGCCGCTGCACCGGCTACGAGAATATCTTCAAGGCCGTGAAAAAGACCATGCTGCGTCGTCTCGGCATGCTGGATGATCCTTTCCTGAATACCTGATAAATGCAATAAAAAATCCGTCCGGCGCATATGCGCCGGACGGATTTTTTATTATTGTGTTCCGTGTGCGTTACACAACGGCGAAGAACTTCACCAGGAACAGGGCGGTGATGACATAGGTCAGGGCGGACACGTCCTTGGCCTTGCCGGAGAACACCTTGATAACGGTGTAAGAGATCATGGCCAGACCGATGCCATGGCCGATGGAGCCGGAAATGGGCATGGCCAGCAGCATGATGAACACGGGAACCACCTGATCCAGATCGTCGAAGTCCACGTTCTTCAGACCCTGCAGCATCAGGATGCCCACGTAGATCAGGGCGGAGGAGGTGGCGGCGGCGGGGATGATGGCCGCCACAGGGGCGATGAACATGCAGGCCAGGAACATGACCGCGGAGGTCAGGGAGGTCAAACCGGTGCGACCGCCAGCCTCTACACCGGAGGCGGACTCCACGAAGGTGGTAACGGTGGAGGTGCCGCAGCAGGCGCCTGCCACAGTGCCCACGGCGTCGGACAGCAGAGCTTCCTTCATCTTGGGCATGTTTCCGTTCTTATCGGTCATACCGGCACGGGAAGCGGTGCCCACCAGCGTACCGATGGTGTCGAACATGTCGATCATGCAGAAGGTGATGATCAGGCTGATGGCGGTGAACCAGCCGATGCGGAAGAAGTCGGAGAAGTCAAACTTGAACAGGGTGGTGCTGACCATATCCTGGAAGGGAGGCAGGAAGGACGCGCCCTCCAGAGAAGCGAAGGGATTCACCTTCAGGAAGATAAAGCTGCCCGCCCAGTAAATGACGGAGGCCACCAGCATGCCCACCAGAACGGCGGCCTTAACGCCCTTCTTGGCCAGCAGGATAATGACGAACAGACCGATGAACATGGTGATAACGGTCAGCACCATGGTGCTGTACTCCGCGCCCATATGATCCTTGATGACGCTGGGGGTCATGGCGCCGAAGAAGTCCCGGAGAACATAGAAGGGGGAGGTGTAGCCGTTGCCCTCAGCGTAAATGCCCACGTTGGAGCCAAGGCCGATGTTCATCAGCATCAGGCCGATGGCGGGGCCGATGCCCAGCCGCACGCCCAGAGGAATGGCGTCCACGATCTTGTCGCGGATATTGAACACGCTCAGCAGCAGGAACACAATGCCTTCCACCAGAATGATGCACAGCACCGCCTGAAAAGCGCTGGTATAGTCGGTGTTCAGCATGGCGGCCACGTTGCCGGCGATGACCGCAAAGAAGCTGTTCAGACCCATGCCGGGCGCCATGACAAAGGGCTTGTTGGCCAGAAAAGCCATGCACACAGTGCCGATGGCGCTGGCGATGCAGGTGGCCAGAAAGACGCCGTTCCAGAGGGGCGTACCAACGGCGAAGTTGGTCAGCAGGTTGGGGTTCAGGGCGATGATGTACGCCATGGTCATGAAGGTGGTCAGACCGGCAAGAATTTCTGTTTTGACGGTGGTTTGGTTTTGCTTCAGGTGGAAGATGCGTTCCATTGTGATGAGTCTCTCCTTATATTAATTTTGCAGATATACAGTTATCTTAACACTGTATATCCCTATCTTAACGCAGGAATCGACATTTTACAAGACTTTTTGTTAGGGAGACTGATAAATTTTTTAGATAACAGCAATCATCGGTACAGCGCCGTGCGGCGGAGGGAGGTGTAGGGCCGGGCGCTCCGGATACGGGCGGAAGCGGCCATGTCCACATCGGCGTACAGCAGCTCCTCGCCGCTGCTTGCCTGCGCGATGGTGTCGCCGTTGGCATCCGTCACCAGAGAGCGGCCGGAGAACGCCATGTCACCCTCCGTACCTATGCGGTTGCACATGGCCACGGCCACACTGCTCTGGAAGGCCTGCACCTTGACCTCCCAGTCGAACATCTCCATGGGTTCGCTTTCCGTGTTGGCGGTGGGGATCAGGATCAGGTCGGCGCCCATCAAAGCCTCGGTGCGGATGCTCTCGGGGTAGTGCCGGTCAAAGCACACCACAATGCCGATTTTCCCGTGGGGCGTGTCGAACACCAGAAAGCCGTCGTCGGAGGGGGTGTAGTAATCCTGCTCATAGAACTGCGCCGCCTGTGCGATATGCACCATCTTCTGGCGACCCAGCAGCGCACCGTCGCCGCCGATCAGCAGCGTGGCATCGAAGCAGCCGGAGGGTTCGCGCAGATAAAAGTTGGGGGCGGCCATGATGCGGTTCTCCCGGCAGGCATCCTGAAATTGCCGGATGATGGGGTGATCGGCAGTCAGCAGCTTGTCCGATACGTCGCGGCCCTCGTACTGGGGAAAGAAGCGGTGGAGCTGCAGCTCCGGATAGACGATCAGGTCAGCGCCGTAAAGGGCAGCCTGCCGCAGAGCGGACAGCTGACGCTCCAGATTTTCGTTCTCATTGTCGCTCATGGCGATCTGGCAAAGAGCAAGCTTCATAGAATACCTCCCGATAGGTAAGATTTTTCCCTATTGTACTACTGGGTAATGGAGGACGCAAGGATTTTTTACCGGGAAACAGCAAAAGGCACGGACAGGGGATCGTCGATCCACTTCCGTGCCTTTTGGCGGTCGTATGCTTTGGGGTTCTTGCTTTTGCGTGTCACGGGGTTCAGCGGGCCCCAGGTGTTCCGCAGCATGGCGTCACGCTTGCGCTTCTCCTTTTTGGAGAGCTTTTCATAGGGGATGAACTTTTCCATATCGTGTCTCCTTTTCGTTTGGTTGAAGAGCATGATAACAGAAATCGTTCCGTTTGTCAAATATCAGCCCTGCTGATAGCGGGCGATGATCTGATCGGCGACGGCCCGGCGGGTGACGCAACGATCCATGGCCTGCTTTTCGATAAAGCGGTGGGCGTCCTGCTCCGTCATGCCCTCGCGGTCGATCAGCAGCCATTTGGCCCGGTTCACCAGCCGGATCTCCGCCATTTTTTCCTCGATGGAGGCGGTTTTCTGCTCCATTTTCCGCAGCCGTTCCCTTGTGCCGCACAGCAGCTGCAGGGATTGCAGGATCAACTGAGGGGTAGTGGGCTTTTGCAGCGTCAGGATGCCGTAAGGCGACAGGCGCACCGAGATATCCGGATAGTGCTCGGCACCCACCAGCAGCAGCACGCCGGCGCTGCTGCTGTCCACCACGTGCATGGCCAGCTTCGTGCCGAATTCATCCGGCAGCGGCGTACTGATGACCACAATGTCAAAGGTGCGCTCCAGCAAAAGGCGGCGCGCGCTGGTCACATCGCTCTCCCAGCACAGGGGAGAGTACCGATCCTCCGGCAGCAGGCCACGGAGGGACGTATAGAATTTTTCCCGTGTGGAGATCGCCAGCACACTGTAAACATGCTGAACCAGTTCCATACCTATCCCTCCTTTCTCCTGTAAGTGAGATTATCTGGTGTAGTAGTCGATGATAGACGGCGGCAGAATGTCCGCGATGAAGGCGCTGCTCTCGGCGGCGGCTTTGGCCTGTGCCAGCGTGGCGGGCAGGGTCTTGAACGCCGATTTGACCTCCTCGGACGCGCTGAAGAAGTTGATATCCGCCGCCTTCGGCAGCTCCATCTGCCGCCGGATGCCGTCAAGACCCGCGTAGATCAGCAGGGCAAAGGCCAGATAGGGGTTGCACAGGGGATCGGGGGAGCGCAGCTCGGCCCGGCGGTATTCTCCCTGTGCGGCGGGGATGCGGATCAGCTGGGAGCGGTTTTCACTGGACCAGGAGATATAGCGGGGCGCTTTACTGCCGCCGAAGCGGAGATAGGAGGCGTCCACCGTATTGAGAAATACGGTCATCTCCGCGATGTGAGCCAGAATGCCCGCAATGAGGGAGGGCATCACGTCCGCGCCGTCGGCGCTTTTGGCGGAGATATTGATGTGCATGCCGTTGCCCGGCTGGCCGCTGAGCGGCTTGGGGGAGAAATCCGCCGCCAGACCGTTCCGCACTGCCACGCTGTCCACCACCGTGCGGAAGGTGGCGGCATTGTCCGCCGCCGTCAGCGGCTGGGAATAGCGGAAATCGATCTCGTTCTGTCCCGGCCCCTGTTCGTGGTGGGAGCACTCCGGGCGAATGCCCATCTGCTCCAGCGTCAGGCAGATCTCCCGCCGCACGTTTTCACCCTTGTCCTCCGGCGCGATGTCCATGTAGCCCGCCCGGTCGTAGGGAATGCGGGTAGGCTCGCCCGCCTCGTCCCGCTGGAACAGGTAGAACTCCATCTCCGTGCCGAAGGCGAAGGTGACGCCCATTTTCTCCGCGTCCGCCACGGCCTTTCGCAGAAGCTGCCGGGTATCGGCCTCAAAGGGTGTGCCGTCAGGGCGGGTGATGCCGCAGAACATCCGGGCCACCCGGCCGCGATCCGGCCGCCAGGGCAGCAGGGAGAGGGTAGCGGTATCCGGACGCAGAAACAGGTCGGAATGCACCTCGTCACCAAAGCCGGGAATGGCGGAGGCGTCAAAGGCAATACCGTATGTGAACGCCCGGTCAAGCTCGTCGGGATGGATGGAGATATTCTTCTGCCGCCCGGAAAGGTCGCAGAAGGCCAGACGGATGAATTTGATATCCTCCTCTGCCACGTACTGCTTGATCTCGTCTTTGGAATAGTTCATAGGGAGAGCCTGCCTTTCTCAGTTTGCAACGTACATTTGCTGATAGGGGTTCTTGCTGTCAGGAGTGATAACGGTATAAGCGTCACGGAGCAGCTGCTCCGGGTCAAGGTGAAACAGACGGCAGTATTCCCGCACATAGGGGGCGAATTCCGCCATGTCCTCCTCTGTGGCGGGACGGGAGGTCACCTGAGGGGGAAAGGGGATGTTGGACACATCGCCCCGGAAGACCATCTTGCCGCCGTGCATTCCCGTGCAGGGAAAGTAACCGACCACAGGGCGTCCGTCGGTGTGCAGCGACAGCACCACGATCAGCCCGCCGGCCTGATATTCGCCCAGAAAGCTTCCTGCCCGGCCGCCGATGACCAGCACGGGCTTGTGCTCCTGATAGGCTTTCATGTGAATACCGGCCCGGTAGCCGGCGTTTCCCTCGATATAGATCTCGCCGCCCCGCATGGCGTAGCCTGCGGCGTCTCCGGCACTGCCATGGATAACGATGCGCCCGGCGCTCATGGTATCGCCCACTGCGTCCTGCGCGTTGCCGTTAACGGTGATCTCCGCTCCGTTAAGGTACGCGCCAAGGGCATTGCCGGGGATGCCGTCAATGATGATGCGCTTGCCGCTCATTCCGGCGGCAATGAATCGCTGTCCCAGACAGCCGCAGACCCGGCAGTCCGGCCCTGCGCTGCGGATCGTTTCGTTCAGTTGGGAAAAGGATAGGGGAGCCGCTTCAATGAAGTCCATATTGTACCACACCTCCTGCTTTTTTTCCATGTATTTTTTCATAAAAAATCGTGATAGCAGCCATTTCATTCTCCCGCGTGGGCGATTCCCAAAATCGCTAGCTCCTTTTCCGTCAGGTGCACGCCCCGTAGCATGACCCGGTTGCCCCGCAGGGCCTCAATGGAGTTGATACCCATACCGCCCATCATTTCCTTGATCTCATGCTTCCACGCGGTGACCAGATTCACCAGACGGGCGGTGGCTTCGTCGGGATCGAGACGCTTTACCAGATCGGGGCGCTGGGTGGCAATGCCCCAGCTGCATCGTCCGGTCTGGCAGGTGCGGCACAGGTGGCAGCCCATGGCCAGTAGGGCAGCCGTGGCGATATAGCAGGCGTCGGCCCCCAAGGCGATGGCCTTTACCACATCCGCCGCCGAGCGGATACTGCCGCCCACAATCAGGGATACGCTGTTGCGGATGCCCTCGTCCCGAAGCCGCTGATCCACCGCCGCCAGTGCAAGCTCAATAGGGATGCCTACATTGTCCCGGATACGGGTGGGCGCGGCACCCGTGCCGCCCCGGAAGCCGTCGATGGCGATGATATCCGCGCCGCTGCGGGCAATACCGCTGGCGATGGCGGCAATGTTATGGACAGCCGCCACCTTGACGATGACGGGCTTCCGGTATTGTGTGGCCTCCTTCAGCGAGTAGACCAGCTGCCGCAGATCCTCAATGGAATAGATATCGTGATGGGGCGCAGGGGAAATGGCGTCGGCACCCTCCGGGATCATGCGGGTCTTGGACACATCAGCTGTGATCTTGGCGCCGGGGAGATGGCCGCCGATGCCGGGCTTTGCGCCCTGCCCCATCTTGATCTCGATGGCGGCGCCGGTATTGAGATACTTTTCCTGTACGCCGAACCGGCCGGAGGCGACTTGCACGATGGTGTTGTCACCGTAGCAATAGAAATCCTCATGGAGCCCGCCTTCGCCGGTGTTATAATAGATGCCCAGCTGCTGCGCTGCCTGCGCCAGACTTTTGTGGGCGTTGTAGCTGATGGAGCCATAGCTCATGGCGGAGAACAGAATAGGCACCGACAGCTCCAGCTGGGGCGGCAGGTCGGTACACAGAGTGCCGTCTCCGTTCCGGCGGATGGCGTCGGGCTTCTTGCCCAGAAATACCCGCGTCTCCATAGGCTCCCGCAAGGGGTCGATAGGCGGATTGGTCACCTGAGAGGCGTTGATAAGGATATTGTCCCAGTACACCGGCAGCGACTTGGGACTGCCCATAGAGCTGAGCAGTACGCCGCCGGTAGCGGCCTGCTTATAGATCTCGTTGATGGCGGCGCTGGGCCAGTTGGTGTTTTGCCGCAGCTGGTTGTCGTTTTTCACGATCTTCAGGGCGTGAGTGGGGCAGAAGGACACGCAGCGTTGGCAATTGACGCATTTGCTCTCGTCGCTGAGCATGAGACCGTGCTCCGGATCATAGGTGTGGACGCCGTTGGGGCACTGCTTTTCACAGACGCGGCAGCGGGTGCAGCGCGGGTCATTGCGGATCACCTCAAATTCCGGGCTGATGTAGTCGATGGACATCAATAGGCACCTTCTTTCACTTTCACAATGAACGGCTCGCCGCCCATAGGGGCGTAGAGGTGTTCGGCATTTGGCTCCATGGTGCGGATGGCGGCCTCCTCGCTGGCGATGAACACCTTGTCGTCCTTTTCCGCCGTCACCATGGAGCGGAGCTTCAGCCGGTCGTTCAGAGCCATCAGCCCACCGTTGAAGCCCAGAACGATAGAGAAGGGGCCGGTGATCAGCAGACTGGGGAACATAGTGCGCAGATAGGTCAGCTGCCGGGCGGTCGGAGCGGCCTTTCCCCGAATGGTGCTCCAGAACGGCGCGGCGATGACCGAGGCCATCTCCTCAAGGGTCAGTCCCTGCCGCCGCAGCAGATAGTCGGCGATATAGGTGATGACCTCGGTATCGGTTTGCAGCGTACACTTATAGCCGAACATCTCGATATACCGGCGGTTGGCGTCATAGGAGGAGATTTCTCCGTTGTGAACGATGGAGTAATCCAACAGAGCAAAGGGGTGCGCGCCGCCCCACCAGCCGGGGGTATTGGTGGGATAGCGGCCATGAGCCGTCCAGCTGTAGGCCTCGTATTCCTCCAGCCGGTAGAAGCGGCCCACATCCTCCGGGTAGCCCACCGCCTTGAAGGCACCCATATTCTTGCCGCTGGAGAACACATACGCGCCCTTGAGCCTGGTGTTCAGCTCCATGACGGTGCGGGCCACGAACTCCTTTTCATCCAGCTGAAGCCGGGCCAGCACCGAATGCAGCGGCGCGACGAAGTAGCGCCAGATCAGGGGCACGTCGGTGATCTCCGGGATGATGCGGATGGGGATGGTCTCCGCCTGCACGATCTCGAAGCCCTCCTTCAGAATGGATTCACACTCCCGGCGGGTGGTGTTGTCGTCAAAAAAGATGTGAAACGCGTAAAGCTCCCGGTACTCCGGGTAGATGCCGTAGGCGGCAAAGCCGCCGCCCAGGCCGTTGGAACGGTCATGCATGGGGATCATGCTGTGGATAATGGATTCGCCGGTCATCCGTTTTCCCTCGCGGGAGATGACGGCGGAAATGGCGCATCCGGAGGGGATGCGGACTTCGCCTTCCAGCTTCATAATGGTCATCCTTTCTGCAGAAGCACAAGGTAGAAAAACAAAAAGGCGTTCATCCACTTGGGACAGATGTTCCGTGTGGATGAACGCCTTTGCTCATCTTGAAGGAGAATTATAGCACGGCGGCATCATAAAGTCAACCGACGAAACGGCAAAAGTTGTGGAAATCCACCATTGACAAATCTGTGCAGAGCGCATATAATGACCCCCATCGAAGGCAAAGGCGTCTTGGAGAGTGTTCTCCTTGACGCCTTTTTCATTTATTTATCAGAAAAGGAGTGGATCGTAATGCGCACAGTTCCGGAATATTTTGGCAGTCTGGTGTTTGACGACCGCGTGATGAAAGCGCGGCTGCCCTACGAGGTGTATACCTCGCTGAAGAAGACCATCGATGAGGGCGGCAGCCTGAATAATGAATTGGCCAACGCTGTGGCGGACGCGATGAAGGATTGGGCCGTAGAGCACGGCGCTACCCACTTTACCCATTGGTTCCAGCCTCTGACCGGTATCACCGCCGAAAAGCACGATAGCTTTATCGCCCCGTCTCCCGACGGCGGTGTCATCATGGAGTTCTCCGGCAAGGAGCTGATCCAGGGCGAGCCGGACGCTTCCAGCTTCCCCTCCGGCGGTCTGCGGGCCACGTTCGAGGCACGCGGTTATACCGCGTGGGATCCCACGTCCTACGCTTTTATCAAGGACAAGGCCCTGTGTATCCCCACGGCGTTCTGCTCCTACGGCGGCGAGGCGCTGGATAAAAAGACACCGTTGCTGCGCTCCATGCAGGCGCTGAACAAGCAGGCCCTGCGGGTGCTGCACCTGTTCGGCAATGAGGATGTGAAGTGCGTCCGCACCTCCGTCGGCCCGGAGCAGGAGTATTTCCTGGTGGATCGGGAGATGTTCGACAAGCGGAAGGATCTGTCCTTCTGTGGCCGCACCCTGTTCGGCGCCAAGCCCCCCAAGGGTCAGGAGATGGACGACCACTATTTCGGCGCCATCAAGCCCCGTGTGGCGGAATACATGGCCGATCTGAACGAGGAGCTGTGGAAGCTGGGCATTCTGGCCAAGACCGAGCACAACGAGGTGGCGCCTGCCCAGCATGAGCTGGCTCCTATTTATACCACCACCAACGTGGCCACCGACCATAACCAGCTGACCATGGAGATCATGCAGAAGGTGGCCGCCCGCCACGGTCTGGTGTGTCTGCTGCACGAGAAGCCCTTTGAGGGCGTCAACGGCTCCGGTAAGCACAACAACTGGTCCATGGCCACCGATACCGGCG
>OIXH01004179.1_pt1 | contig 11977 bp, 11 predicted proteins | sample 1587741 | NCBI WGS metagenome assembly OIXH01 (sample SAMEA3888916, study PRJEB22519) | human gut metagenome | biome: human gut; feature: human-associated habitat; material: faeces | place: Denmark | collected 2011 | reverse complement strand
ATTTTTGCAGTCTCTTGAGGAATTCAAGCTCGCCCGCAAGGGATTTGTCGCCCTTGAGCGCCTTTGCGACTCTGTCTATCCTGCGCTCGACCATTTCGATATCGGAGAGAATAAGCTCAAGATTTATCGTCTCAATGTCACGCTCCGGGTCGATGGTGGCGTCAACATGGACTATGTCGTCGTCCTCAAAGCAGCGAACGACGTGGATTATTGCGTCCACCTCACGAATGTGAGAGAGGAATTTGTTGCCGAGGCCCTCGCCTCTGGAGGCGCCCCTGACGAGACCGGCTATATCGACGAATTCGATAAAAGCGGGGGTTATCTTGACGGGGTTATACAGCTCCGCGAGCTTGTCCAGCCTCTCATCGGGCACGGCGACAACGCCGACATTCGGCTCTATAGTGCAGAAAGCGTAGTTCGCGGACTGCGCCCCCGCATTGGTTATTGCATTAAAAAGTGTGCTCTTGCCGACATTGGGCAAGCCGACTATTCCGAGCTTCATGGCTTCATTTCCTTTCGGTCTGTATTCAACTTAACTATTATATATTAAAGCGTGGAAAAATACAACATAAAATTCAAAATATCGGTTTACTTTTATGTGCGGCGTGGTGTATTATATATTATGTATAATGGAGTAATATTTAAAGAAGGTGTCTGTATGGAGCATTCGCAGTTTTTGCGCTCCGAGATGCTGCTCGGCAGCGAATCGACAAACAGGCTCTGCAAGAGCAGGGTGATTTTATTCGGCCTCGGCGGCGTAGGCTCTTATACGGCGGAGGCTCTTGCCCGCGCGGGCGTCGGCAGCATCACCGTGGTCGACAGCGACTGCGTTGCGCCCACCAACCTCAACCGCCAGCTCTGCGCCCTGCACTCGACACTCGGGATGAAAAAAACCGAGGTGATAAAGCGGCGCATCCTTGACATAAATCCCGACTGCCGCGTGACGGCGATAGATAAATTCTATCTGCCGGAGAATTCGGCGGAATTTGGCCTCGGCGATTACGACTACATAGCCGACGCGATAGACACGGTCAGCGCCAAGCTCGACCTTGCCGTCAAGGCGCAGGAATTCGGCGTGCCGATAATTTCATGCATGGGCACGGGCAACAAGCTCGACCCCTCGCTTTTCAAAATTTCCGATATCTCCAAGACCTCGACCTGCCCACTGTGCAAGGTCATGCGTTATGAGCTTCGCAAGAGGGGAGTCAGGAAGCTGAACGTGGTCTGGTCGCCCGAGGAGCCGATGAAACCCGCCGACACACCTGAGAATACCGGCAGGCGGGCTACCCCCGGCAGTCTGCCCTTTGTGCCCGGCACGGCGGGGCTGATGATGGCGGGCAAAATCATTCTTGATCTTTCAGGCAGGTAATAATAATGAAAAAAATAACAGCCTTGATAACCGTGCTCGCTCTGCTGCTCTCGCTTTGCGCCTGCGGCATAGACCCGAGCATAAACGACGACCCGGAGAATTCCACCAAGCCGAGCGCCGTATCCGACGGCAAGCTGCGCCTCGCCTATTCAAAAGCGGAGCGGCTCGACCCCTTCACCGCGTCGTCGGCGATAAATCTGCAAATTCTCGGGCTGCTCTATGACGGGCTTTATAAGCTCGACAAGAGCTATCAGCCCGTGCCCGTGGCGGCAAAGAACGCAATAGTCAGCGGCAACACGGTCAATGTTACCCTCGCCGAGACCTATTTCAGCGACGGCACCGCCGTGACGGCGAACGACGTGGCTTATTCATTTAAATTGGCAAAAAGCTCACCCGCCTGCGCCGAGAAGCTGAAGAATTTTGTATCCGTGAGCATCTCGACGGCGAATATGCTCGTCTTTACGCTGCTAAAGGCCGACCCCTACGCCCTTGCGTGCCTTACATTCCCGATAGTCAAGAACGGCGCCTCTGGCGAAGCTCCTGTCGGCAGCGGCAGATATGTGTTCCAAAAGAACGGCGAGGAGATTTATCTTGTCGTTAACTCCAAGCGCTCGGGCTTCGACCCCGTTATCAAGACGATCTCCCTCGTGCCGATAAGGGATAACGGCTCGGTCGAGAGCAGCCTTGAGATAGGCAACACGGGCTTCTATTATAACGACCTCTCCTCGGGCACTTACTCTCGCATCAACGCCAAGACCGTTGACCTCGGCATAAATAATTTTGTGTTCCTTGCGTTCAACTCCTCGAGCGAGCTTTTCTCAAATCAGCTCCTCAGGCAGGCGGTGAATATGGCGATAGACCGCAATTCCATCGCTTCAACGGCATTCCAGGGTCACGCAAGGCTCTGCTATTCGCCTTTTAACCCCGATTGGTATGCCCTCGCCTCAAAAGATCTTGTTGTCACCCGCAACGAGTCAAAGGCAAAGGAGCTTATCAAGCAGTCGGGAATTGACATTGCTTCAAAGGAAATATCGCTGCTTGTGAATAAGGATAACGCCTTCAAATATGAGGCGGCGGCGTTCATTCGCGATAACCTGACCGCCCTCGGATTCAAGGTCGTGTTTAAGGATTACGAGCAGGATTATTACACCGAGGCCGTGGAGCTCGGCTCCTATGACCTCTATATCGGCGAGGTTCGCCTGACCCCGAATATGGATCTTTCGCCGCTTTTCGGCGGCGCGGTCGGCTACGGCATAGACCCCGCCTGCCCGAGCGCGATGCGCTACACCCAACTGCTCGAGGGCAGCTGCGAGCTGATGGATTTCATCAATACCTTCAACGAGGATGTTCCTTTTGCTCCGCTTTGCTACCGCAACGGCGCGGCCTCCTACACCAACTCACTTAAAGGCGAGCTCAGCGGCTGCGACAGCGACGTTTTCTACGATATCGAGACCTGGAGTTTTAAATAACCGCACCCCGCGATAAGTATTATTAAATGGAAAAAGCGTCATAATATACTTGCACTTCACAAAAAGGAAAGGTATGTATATTATGATAAACGCTCAGATACTTAAGAATGCCCTGCTGCGTGCGGCGCAAAGCATCAACGCCCACCGTGACGAGGTGGACGGCATCAACTATTTTCCTGTCCCCGACGGTGACACTGGCACAAATCTTGCAATGACCCTCTCCTCCTGCGCCGAGGCGATAGCCGACTGTGAGACCGACAGCGCTGGCGAGCTTGCCGACACGGCTGCCGCCGAGCTGCTGATGGGCGCGAGGGGCAATTCGGGAGTCATATTTTCGCTGATATTCAAGGGCTTCGCCGATAACGTCAGGGATCGCGCCGAGATAGACGGCTCCGCGCTTGCTCACGGGCTTGAGGCGGGCTGCACGGAGGCGTATTCCTGCGTCGAGCGCCCCGTCGAGGGCACAATGCTCACCGTCATACGCATTGCAGCTTCAAGGGCGAGCGCCGCCGCTGACAAGGGCGGGGACGCAAAAGCCGTGTTTGAAGCCGCCGTTGCGGGCGCGAAGGCAGCTCTCAAATCAACGCCCAATCTGCTGCCGATACTTAAAAAGAGCGGCGCCGTTGACTCGGGCGGGCAGGGGCTTGTCTATATCATGGAGGCCATGCTTGGCTCGGTGGAGCAGCCGTCGGAGAGACCCGCCTCTGCGGCAAAGGCCGCCAAAGCTCCCGCGAGCGACATCAGATACACCTACTGCACGGAGTTCATAATCAGGAATTCGTCCGGCAGCGGGATAGCCTCGCTCAGCAGGCTCCTCACGAGCATCGGCGACTGCGCCGCGGCTGCCGAGCATTCGGGGATAATCAAGGTTCACGTTCACACCGATTTTCCGAATCTCGCGATAGAGAAAGGGCTTGAATACGGCGAGCTTGACCGCATCAAGATAGATAATATGCGCTTGCAGGCGAGCAGTTTTGCCGCCGCACAAAGCAACTGAAAACGGAGATAAACAATGGATATCGCTGCCAACATCAAATATCTCAAAGGCGTGGGTGAGAAGAGAGCCGCCATGCTCGGCAAGCTCGGAGTTCACACCCTCTGGGATCTGCTGACCCTTTACCCGCGAGCATACGAGGATTGGAACAGCGTTATCCCCATTGCGGGGGCGCCGCTCGGCGAGAACGTCTGCATCCGCGCCTTTGTCGGTTCACGCTGCCGCGAGCACCGCATCCGCAAGGGCATGACCCTCTATAAGACCGAGATATCCGACGGCGAATCACTGCTCGAGGTAACTTTTTTCAATAATAAATATGCCGCCGAACGCCTTGAGGCGGGCAAAGAATATCTTTTCTTCGGCAAGGTGACGGGCAAGGGCTACTTTCGCTCGATGGTCTCGCCGGAATTTGCCGAGTTTGACGGCGGCACGGGTCTGAGACCGATATATCCACAGACCGCGGGGCTGAATTCACGGGCCATAGAGAAGCTCGTGCGGCGTGCGCTCGAGGAATGCGGCGATATCGAGGACCCGATACCGGAGAATATCCGCTCCGCCTATTGCCTGATGGGTTTGCGTGACGCGCTTGAGAATATCCACGCTCCGCAGAGCGCCGATATGCTCTCCGAGGCTCGCAGGCGGCTGATATTCGAGGAGCTTTTTCTGCTTGAGCTGGGGCTTATGCGCCTTAAATCCAAGAACCGCAAGGGGACGGCTATAGCAATGGAACGCGATTACACCGCCGATTTCATTGCTGCTCTGCCCTTTGAATTGACGGGCGCTCAAAGGCGAGCCGTCGCTCAAGGAGCGGAGGATATGAGCCGCAGCGTGCCGATGAACCGACTGCTGCAAGGCGACGTCGGCTCGGGCAAAACGGCGGTCGGCGCGGCGCTGATATATAACTGCGCCATGAACGGCTGCCAAAGCGCCCTTATGGCGCCAACGGAAGTGCTCGCAATGCAGCACTATAAAACTTTGACAAAATTCTTTGAGAATACCGATATCTCCGTCTCTCTGCTGACCGGCTCGACCCCCGCAGCGGAGAAGCGGAGGATCAAAGCGGGGCTTAAAAGCGGCGAGATTTCGCTCGTTATCGGCACGCACGCCTTGATCCAAAAGGATGTTGAATTCAATTCGCTCGCCCTCGCCATAACCGACGAGCAGCACCGCTTCGGCGTGAATCAGCGCAGCACTCTGTCCGCCAAGGGCGGCTCGCCGCACACGCTGGTCATGTCCGCAACGCCTATTCCGAGGACCCTGGCGCTTATAATCTACGGCGACCTCGACCTCAGCGTGCTTGATGAGATGCCCAAGGGCAGGCAAAAGATCGAGACCTACCTTGTCGGCAGCGAGCTGCGTGAGCGCGCCTACGGCTATGTCAAAAAGCACCTTTGCGACGGCCTCCAGGGCTACATAGTCTGCCCCCTCGTTGAAGAGGGGGAGGAGGTCTCGGAGCTGACCGCCGCCGAGGGGCTGTATAAAGAGCTTGCCGAAGGCTTCTTCAGGGGCTTCAGGCTTGGGCTGCTGCACGGCAAGATGAAGCCTGCCGATAAAAAAGCCGTCATGGATTCCTTTGCCTGCGGCGAAACGCAGCTTTTGGTCTCCACAACGGTGATCGAGGTCGGAATCGACGTGCCGAATTCCGTCATAATGGTCATAGAGAACGCTGAGAGATTCGGCCTATCGCAGCTCCACCAGCTCAGAGGCAGGATCGGCAGAGGCTCCCACCGCTCCACCTGCATCCTGATATCCGACGCAAAGGACGAAAAAACGCAGAAGCGCCTGTCTATCCTCACCTCCACCTCGGACGGCTTCAAAATAGCCGATGAAGATTTGAAGCTGCGCGGGCCCGGTGATTTCTTCGGCTCAAGGCAGCACGGTCTGCCCGAGCTCAAAATTGCGGATATGATGACCGACACCGAGGCGATACGCGAAACTCACGCCGCGGCGGTAAATTTGCTCAAAAAAAACCCCGCCCTTGCGGGCGAGGAATTCGATTCGCTCAGGCGAGCAGTCAACAGACTTTTCGCCGGCGGGATATCAATGAACTGAGGCTGCGCTGAGACGCCTTGCAGCTTCAATATCTTTTTTATCAATAGGAATTATTTTGTATTCGTTTGATTGCTCGTCTACCATTGTTACGGGCAGGTCGGGCAATATCTCATGGACTCTTGCGATGAATCCGCTGCTGCCCTCGGCAGGGAAGCCGGTCACAAGCGTTGCGGCGTTTCTTTTCTTCGCAGCTACTGCAACCACCAGCGCAGGGCTGTCGTTAAAGTAGATATCCATCCCCGCGTCATAGGCTCTGGCGCATTCATAGAGGGTCTCGAGCGCTCCGCCTGCGTTGGCGTTCAGCCCGCTGCTCTCTCTGAAAACGCTGATGACCTTCAGCGGCAGGCCCTTTTCCTTCGCTATCCGTGCCCCTGCGGCGATAAGCCTTGAGCAGGCGCTCTGCGGCGTCACGCAGACCATTATGCACTGCTGATTGCCCGTCTTCTCCATATGATCATCCCTTTCGTTTTGTATTTTTGCTTTACTGCACCCTTATAATACCAGCGAGATATTACGGGCGTGAGACAAAAGAATGTATAATTTGTTAAATAAATCGGGTGATAAAATGAATGAAAAAAAGTATTATCTGGGCGTCGACGGCGGCGGCAGCAAGACCACTGCGGCGGTGTTCGACGGCGAGGGGCGTTTCATAGCCGAAGCCACGGGCGAGAGTATAAATTATTACTCCGTCGGGCGTGAAACAGCCCGTGAGAACCTGAAAGCCGTTATTTCAAGGCTCGGCGTTGATGAATTTGAATGCGCCGTGATAGGAATGTCCGCCTTGAACGAGCGAGCCGATGAAAAAACGACCCGTGAATTTTGCGGAGATATAGTAAGATGTAATAAAATAATAATGGACTCCGATCTTTACATAGCTCTTGAGGCGCTGAATGCGCCCGTGGAATGCGGCGCGGTGATAAGCGGCACGGGCTCAATGGCGGTCATCCGCAATGCGGACGGCTCGGTCAGCCACGCAGGCGGTTGGGGATATATCCTCGGCGATGAGGGCAGCGGCTACTCGATAGCGCTCAGCGGCATAAGGGCTGCGATAAGAGCAGCCGAGGGCAGCGGCGTCCGGACCGCGCTTTTGCCCGCCTGCCTTGACTATTTCGGTATCACTGATATATATGAACTGATAGAGCTGTACTATGATAAGACCGTCAGCAGGAAGGCTACCGCCGCCTTTGCCGAGAAGGTGATAGGCGAAGCCGAGGAGGGCGACACGGCAGCGCTGGATATCCTCGAGCGAGAAGCTGCGGAGCTTGCGGCGACGGCAAAGAGCCTGTTTGACCGTATAAAAAGCGGCTCCCCGATAGGGCTTTGGGGCGGAATTTTTCAAAACAGCGAGCTGTATCGTGAAATCTTCACGCAAAAGCTCGGCGAAGATTACAAAGACCGTGTAAAGCTGTTAGACTTTACACCTGAGATCGGAGCGGTAATTGCGGCATTGAGAGAAAATTCGGGGTATATCAACGAAATAATGCTCTCGAATATCAAAAATACATACAGAAAGGCAACTTTGTAAAGCTGCATAGCTTTACAAAAAATCAGGACTATGAAAATCAAGAAAATGACATTTTGCGCCGTTTTGACGGCTCTCATCTGCATTCTTGCCCCCGTTTCTTTCCCTGCGGGGCCTATTCCGATATCCCTTGCGACCTTTGCGGTGATGCTTGTCGCCGCCGTCGCTGATTTCAAGATATCCGTCACCGCCGTCTGCCTCTATATTCTGCTCGGCGCCTTCGGTTTGCCTGTTTTCTCTGGCTTTGCGGGCGGATTTCAGAAGCTGATCGGCGTTACAGGCGGCTACATAATCGGCTATATTCCCTGCGCCGTTATAATTGCGCTGCTCATCGGCAAGTTCGAGAATAAAAAATTCGTCTATCCTCTTTCGATGGTGCTCGGTGTTGCTGTCTGCTACGCTGCGGGCACGGCATGGTATGTTTTCCAGACCAAGACCGCCGTTGCCGCCGCTTTTGCGACCTGCGTAATTCCGTTTATCCCCGCCGACTGCATCAAGATAGCCGCCGCCTCGCTGCTCGGTATAATTCTGCGAAAGCGTTTCAGGGTTGCATTCTCAAAGCTTTAATGGTACAATAAACATGAAAACGATTCTAAGGAAAGGGTGAATATAATGGAGATAATCAGAAAAGAGTACAGTATTCCCTCAAAATCGGGTGTTGCCGATGTTTTTGCCCGCTGCTGGGTGCCCGCCGACGGTGCGAAGGCGATATTCCAGATAGTTCACGGCATGGCGGAGCACGGCGAGCGTTATGAGGATTTCGCAAAATTCCTCTGCGGCAAGGGCTTTGCCGTCCTTGTTGACGACCATGTCGGCCACGGCAGATCCACCAAGAGCGATAAGGAGCTGGGCTATTTCGGCGAGAAAAACGGCTGGGACGCCTTCGTTGAGGACGAAAGAGCGCTCACCGAGCTTATAACCTCTGAGTTCCCCGGTCTGCCGCTTATCTTCTTCGGTCACAGCATGGGCTCCTTCATCGCCAGAGAGTATATTCGCCGCTACGGCAGCGACGAGCGCTTAAAGGGCGCGATTATCTGCGGCACGAGCGGCAGGAATCCAGCCGCTCCCATCGCTATCACCATTGCCGGCGCCGTTGCCAAGGCGAAGGGCAGCCGTCACAAGAGCAAATTTATTGACAAGCTCGCATTCGGCACCTACAATAAAAAGGTCGAGAACCCCGCCACTCCCTTTGACTGGCTCACCTCCGACCCCGATGAGGTGCAGAAGTATATTGCCGATAAATACTGCGGCTTCCTCTTCACCGCCGCCGGATACAAAGATCTCTTCACCGTGCTGAACAGGGTCTCCGGCAAGGATTGGTTTGAGCAGGTCTACGAGGGCTTGCCGAGATTCCTTATCGCAGGCGAGGACGACCCTGTCGGTCAGTACGGCGCAGGCGTGAAGCAGGTCTATAACGACCTCAAGCTCGCGGGCAAAAAGGACGTCACCCTCAAGCTTTATCCGCATATGAGGCACGAGATCCTCAACGAGGTCGGCAAGGACGAGGTCTATAATGATATCGCCGCCTGGTGCGCAAAAAAGATTTGAATCATAGCATAAAACGAAGCCTCCGCATTATGATTATGCGGAGGCTTTTTTGCTGCTGTTTTGACATATTTCAGCCGTTTTATTTGATTGGTCAGGCGAATTTGCAAAGCAAAGTCCCAAATTTGTCGCTATATTGTGTAAAAAGCATTTTATGCTTGCTTTTGCCGGAAAGGTTTGCTATACTGGTTTTAGAATTGTTTTTAGATATTATGTAAGGTAAAAATATTGTACAGTAAAAGCGACGCCCCGGAAGATAAAAAACAAAGGGCTTCACTTAAGAAGCCCTTGATGCACACCATGTGCGGCCGAACCCGAAACGGTCGACGATTTGAGTTAACTTTTATTTGAACTCAACAATTCTGTAGGGGTCTCAAACCGTGCTGACGGAAGAGATAAACTGCTTGGGGATTATCGGTAAAGGGGCACGTTTATTCTAATTTTGCATTAATAACCCAATGGGTAAAATAAAGGAGTTATAAAATATGGGTTTAAGATTTCGCAAAAGCATCAAAATCCTGCCGGGGGTCAAATTAAACCTCGGCAAAAAGTCGGCAGGTGTCTCCATTGGCACCAATGGGGCTCGCTACTCTGTCAACAGCAGTGGCCGTAAAACTTCGACCGTCGGAATCCCCGGAACCGGGCTGTCTTATGTTAAATCAGGCGGAGGCGGCAAAAAGTCAGACAAGAGTTCTAAATCCGGGTTGCCATGGCGCTTGATAATTGCCGTCGCCGTCCTTGTCTTTATACTTATCGGGGGCATAGCGGCATGTACCGATTCGGACAAAGATCAGCCGACCACCACCGCCTCAGTTGAGACGACCGCAGGATACCGCTGCCGGAGCAATAGCACCCGTCGCCGCCACAGAGGAGCCGACCGAAGCTGAGACGGATGTCCGAACCACGGAAAACGCGACCGAAAAGGTGACTGAAAAGATCACCGAGAAAAAGACCGAGAAGCCGACCGAGGCTAAAACCGTGAAGAAGACAGAAAAGGCTACTGAGAAGAAAACCGCTGCTCCTGCGGCGCAAAAAACATATGTATTAAACAAGAACTCGATGAAATTTCATCTTCCGAGCTGCTCGTCTTGCGCCAAAATCAAGGCTGAGAATAAAGGCAGCTATACCGGAAGCCGCGACGACCTTATCAGCAAGGGCTATTCACCATGCGGCAAATGTCATCCGTAACCGATGATTTAAGCTGCACCGGTTTAAATGCATTTTTGGATTTGAGGGCGTCGGAGCGCACCCGACCCGGACAGACCCGTGTCATCCCCCGCAACTGTCTGTTGCTTGCGGGGCGGCGGGGTATGTGGTACAATACTGCTGAGGTGATTTGAGTGGAAACAAAGGATATAATACTTGAGCTCAGGACGAAGAACCATATGTCTCAGGACGATCTTGCGGAGCGGGTGTTTGTTACCCGTCAGGCGGTGTCACGCTGGGAGACGAGCGATACCGTGCCGAATACCGAGACGCTAAAGCTCCTTTCCAAGCTTTTTGACGTGTCGATAAATACGCTTCTCGGCTCGCCGAGGCAGCTCATTTGCCAGTGCTGCGGTATGCCGCTTGACGACTCGACCATCAGCAAGGAGCCGGTCGGCGAATTCAACGAGGAATACTGCAAATGGTGCTACAACGACGGCAATTTTGTCTACACGAGCCTTGAACAGCTTACGGATTTCCTCGTGGAGCATATGTCGAATGAGAATTGGCCGCCGGAGCAGGCGAGGGCTTATTTTGAGGAAAATCTGCCTAAATTGAATCATTGGAAATGAGTGAAATGCGAAAGAAAATTCAAACAAGATACGCTGCGGGAGGTGCGGCGAGATGCCCGGGAGCGTGAGTGCTCACGACTTCAAATTCTGCTAATGCGGCGCTGACCCTCGAGCATATCAAAATGGCATAATTGCAAAAAGAACGACCTCGGCGGCTTCAAACCGTCGGGGTCGTTGCTTGTTATTTGATGTGTATCAGTTCGCCATTTTAAGCGCAAGCTCAAGCACTCGGCGCACGCTTTTCTCAAGGTCGGCTCGTGTGAGCTTGCCGCTCTCGTATGCGGCGCGGAGCTCAGCGGGGTCGCCGTCGCCCATCTTGAGGTCGTTGCCTGCCTTGATCTCGTCCGAATGGGCGCTGTGAACTCCCCAGTCGGTCGTGACCATGCCCTTGAAGCCCCATTCGCCGCGGAGCATCTCGGTCAGCAGCTCATAGCTCGTCGAGGTGTGGTTGCCGTTGATGAGGTTGTAGGAGGACATAACAGTCCACGGGTCGGCCTCGCGCACACAGATCTCAAAGCCTCTGAGATAGATCTCGCGGAGCGCCCTCTCCGACACTCTCGAATCGCACTCAAAACGGTTGGATTCCCTGTTGTTGCAGGCGAAGTGCTTAATGGAGACGGCAATCTTGTTTGACTGGATGCCCCTGACCTCGGCGGCGCAGCATTTGCCCGCAAGGAGGGGATCCTCTGAGAAATACTCAAAATTGCGCCCGCAGAGCGGGTTGCGGTGGATATTCATAGCCGGAGCCAGCAGCAGTGTGATACCGAACTCGACCAGTTCTTCTGCCACAGCTGTGCCGACTTCCTCCAGCAGGGCGGTATCCCAGCTCTGCGCCAGCAGCATTTCCACAGGCCAGGCGGTGGCGTAGCGGTAGACGTGCTGGCCCTCGCCGCCGCACAGCCGCGCGGCAAGCTGGCGCAGCATGCCTCAGTTGTAGCACTCAATCAAAGCCTATCGGCGTGAGCGAATATAAGGTTACGAGTAACCTTACCGGGGAATTAGGAAAGCAGTTGCCTTCGGTGGAAGACATTCAGAATAGAATTAAATAAGTCTTCTGTAAATCTATTAAAAGTATCTTTATCGCATATTCTTACAGCGATTATCTGCATTTTTGACCACCATTTGACCACTACTGTGCAGTCGCCCTGCAAAAAGCCGAAAAGCCTGTTGTGACAACCACTAACAGGCTTTTTCTAGTTTTAGGTGCAGTTGTGCAGAGCCAACAAAATTTACGCTTCAACGTCGGTC
>OIXH01004175.1_pt1 | contig 11987 bp, 9 predicted proteins | sample 1587741 | NCBI WGS metagenome assembly OIXH01 (sample SAMEA3888916, study PRJEB22519) | human gut metagenome | biome: human gut; feature: human-associated habitat; material: faeces | place: Denmark | collected 2011 | reverse complement strand
GTCATTTTTGATGTATTATCTTGTGCGGAAATGACCAATGGTCATTTTGAGTATATTTCGATACCGAGGTGCGGCGTGATGCCCAGCGTGAATGACAACAAAACCGATAAAAAGAAGCGATTGCTGGAGTCGGCGTTTGAGCTTTTTCTCGATAAGAGCGTGAATTCCACCGCAGTTGACGACGTGGTCAAGGGCGCGGGGGTGGCAAAGGGCACGTTTTATCTTTATTTTAAGGATAAATACGATCTGCTCAATCAGCTTGTCGCCCACAAGAGCGGCAGCGCTTTTATCAAGGCTTATGAGGTTGCTTTTGCCGATGAAGATGCGGATTTTGAGGATAAGATGCTGCTGCTTGTGAATAACATCATCGACTTCCTCGCCGCCAACCGTGAGTTTACGGCGCTGCTTCAAAAGAATCTGGCATATTGCTTCCGCAAGCTGATAGGCGGCGACGACCCCGCCATTCGCAGCGCAGTGCTGATGATGGAGGGCGAGCTTGAGAAGCGCGGCTACACTGCCGAGGAGGCGGGCAAGGCGCTCTATCTTATCGCCGAGCTAACCGGCTCCACCTGCTGCAATGCAATAATCCTCGGCAGCCCGTACGGTATTGATGAAATAAGAGGCTTCCTGTGCGAAACCGTCAGGAACCTGCTGAGAAAGGAGAACAGGGAAATATGATTGAAAAAATGTCAAAATTCATCGCCTACCACCCAAAGACGATCCTTCTCATAGCTACCCTGCTGCTGATACCGAGCCTGCTCGGCTATGTCGGCACCAAGATAAACTATGATATCCTCTCCTATTTGCCGGAGGATCTGGATTCCGTCAAGGGCGAGGTCATCCTCGACGAGGTGTTCGGCAATTCCGCCAATGCTTTCATAGTGGTCGAGGATATGGAGGCGAAGGATGTCGCCCAGATAAAGCAAAAAATAGCCGATGTGGACGGTGTCAAGAGCGTCACATGGACTGATACCATCGCTGATATCAGCATCCCGCAGTCGATGCTCCCCGATGTGCTCACCGACATCTTCTATTCCTCGGACGGTACCGCGACCATGCTCATGGTGCAGTTTGAGAATGAGAGCGCCTCCGCCGAGACAATGTCGGCAATAAAGCAGATCAAGTCAATTATGAATAAGCAGTGCTTCATGAGCGGTATGTCAGCCATAATGGCGGATACCAAGAACCTTGTTGACAAGGAGGCACCGATATATATCGTTATCGCCGTTGCCCTTGCGCTTGTCGCCCTGTCGTTCACGATGAGCTCATATGTGCTGCCCTTCGTGCTTCTGTTTGCCCTCGGCTACGCTGTTATTTATAATATGGGCACCAATATCTTCCTCGGCAGCATTTCATACATTACTCAGAGTATTGCCGCGATACTTCAGCTCGGTGTTACGATGGATTACTCGGTATTCCTCATGGACAGATACGAGGAGGAGCTTAAAAAGGTCGACAGATCCGATAAGAACGGGAAAAAAGAAGCAATGTCCAAGGCGATATCAAAGACCTTCATTTCGCTTGCGGGCAGCTCGCTGACCACGGTTTTCGGCTTCCTTGCCCTTTGCTTCATGAGCTTCACGCTTGGCCTTGATATCGGTATCGTCATGTCGAAGGGCGTCGTGCTCGGCGTTGCAAGCGTTGTAGTCGTCCTGCCCGCAATGCTGCTTATGTTCGACACGCCCATCCACCGCTTCAAGCATAAGCCCCATGTGCCGAGCTTCAACAAGCTCTCGGACTTCAGCATCAAGCACAGAAAGGTGCTCGCGATAGTCTTTATTCTTCTTGTTATACCTTCATATATAATGAAGAATCACGTCAATATGTATTATGACTTCACCAAGGCTCTGCCCGAGGATATGGCTTCCGTCTCGTCCCTCGCAAAGCTCAAGACGGAGTTCAACATGGCGACGACCCATTTCGTTATTGTTGACGAGGATGTGCCCGCCTATCAGGTGGCTCAGATGGTCACGGAGTTTGAGGATGTCGACGGCGTTTCAAACGTCATCGCCCTGAATTCCTTCCTCGGCGCCGCAATAAGCGAGAGCATTATCCCCGACCAGATAAAGGAGATCTGCCAGAAGGGCGGATACAGGCTGATGATGATAAACTCCGTTTACGGCACGGCCACCGATGAGGGCAACGCCCAGATAGATACGCTGCTCGGCATACTCGCAAAATATGACCCGACGGGTTATATCACCGGCGAGGGCGCGCTGAGTAAGGATCTTATCTCGGTCACCAGCCGCGACTTCGTGATAACGGGTATCATCTCGATAGCCGCAATATTCATCCTCATAGCTATCTGCTTCAAGTCGATAAGCATCCCCGTGATACTTGTTGCTTCGATAGAGCTTGCAATACTGATAAACGAGGCCTGCTCGCTGATAACCGGGGCGGAGATACCGTTCATCGCTCCCACGATCATCAGCTGCGTCCAGCTCGGCGCCACGGTCGACTACGCAATATTGATGACCTCGAGATATAAAGAAGAGCTCAACAACGGCAAAGACAGGATCGATGCCATAAGGGACGCCGCAAAGGCCTCCAGCCGCTCGATATTCCAGAGCGCGCTCGTCTTCTTCTGCGCGACGTTCGGTGTGTATCTCATTTGCAATGTCAACATTGTCAAGAGCATATGCGCCATGCTTGCGAGAGGCGCGGTCATAAGCGCAATAATCATCATGGTGTTCATGCCTGCGCTGCTGTGCCTGTGTGAGAAGATAATCAACAAAACATCTTATAAATGGATAACTAAGGGGGAAACGGTCCATGAAAGCTAAAAGAATAATCGCTCTGCTCCTTGCCGCAATGATGCTCCTGTGCACCGCCTGCTCAGGTAAGGGCGACGATACGACCACTACAAACGACGGGCAGGATGAATATATCCAGCCGAGCTACGATACCGCCGCCGGCAGCGTTACCAAGACCGAGACGGTCTATGTCAACCTCAAGGCAAACGGCGATGTCAGCAAGGTCAGCGTCAGCGACTGGCTCCATACCGATAAAAACGAGGTCTATGTCGACGATATGAGCGACCTTGAAAATATAACCAACGTCAAGAGCAAGGTAACTCCCGTCACCGACGGCGAGAAACTGCGTTGGAATATGCCCGACACCGACCTTTATTACAGCGGCACTACCGACAGAGAGCTGCCCATCTCCGTGCAGCTTAAATACTACCTTGACGGCAAAGAAATAAAGCCCGAGGATCTTGCGGGCAAGAGCGGCGAGGTCAAGATAGACGTTAAGATGATAAACAATGCCTCCAAGGACGGCTTTGTCAACGGCAAGAAGCATAAGGTATATCTGCCCATGCTCGTTGTCGGCGGCATGGTTCTGCCCGAGGGCACCTTCTCGGGCGTTACGGTCAAGAACGGCCAGTCCATCGGCGACGGCTCCAAGGAGATAGTCGTATTCACCGGTATGCCCGGCTTTTCCGAGAGCCTTGGCTTCTCCGAGAAGGATCTGGGCGACCTCGGCGGCCTTGTTATCGGCAGCGAAGCGAGCGTCACCGCAACGGTCGAGAATTTCTCGCTCGGCAACCTCTATTTCGCGGCTCTGCCCATAGCCTCGCTCAACCTTGATATCGCGGCGCCCGAGACGGTCGACGACCTCAAGAGCACTCTTGCGGCTCTCAAGACTTTCCAGAATGCATTGAATAAGATTGACCCCGACAAGCTCCTCTACAGCATGATAACCGATAAAGATAAGGTCACCACGCTGATGAATACCCTCACCAAGACCATTGAGGTCTATAAGAAGAATCAGAATCTCGTCAAGATGCTCGGCAAATACGCCACTCCCGAGAATGCGGAGGCGATAAAGACCCTGCTTGAGAGTCTGAATGACCCCGACGTGCAGAATGCGCTCAAGATACTTGCCGACCCCACCGTGCAGAAGCTGTTCAATAAGCTGCCCGGCATCATGGAGGGCTTCGAGGCTGTTTCACCCCTGCTCAACGAGATGCAGGCCGACCTTGCAAAGCCCGAGGTCAAGGCGGAGCTTGACAATCTGCCCGAGACGATGAAGACCCTCTCCGAGATAAGCGACACTCTCAACGCAAACTCCAAGGAGATAAACGCGATAGTCGCGCTGCTCAGCGACGACGGCACCGATATGGTGAATACGCTGCTCGAGAGCATCGACCTTGATGATTTCAAGGGTCTCGGCGATAAATACGGCAGTCTCGTCAGCGACGGCGATGTGCTTGTGGCTCTCGCTCAGGAATGGCTCAATTACGGTAAGGATTACGGCCTCTTCACCAAGAGCGCCGAGGGCATGAAGACCAGCCTTGCGTTCATACTCACCACCGAGAGCATTTCCGCTCCCGTTGAGGCAAATTCCGATACCGAGACCACCGAGGCTCAGCCGTGGTACAAGAAGATATTCTCAAAATAAAATGATTTTGCGGAGGTAAGGCAATGGCTGTTTGCTATATCGTCGGGGCGGGGGATTGCCCGCCGCTTGAAAACATCCGAATAAACGAGGGCGATACGGTCATTGCCGCCGACGCGGGGCTGCGTTACCTGCGTGCGGCGGGTATAAATCCCGACTCCGTGATAGGCGATTTCGACTCGCTCGGCAGCGTCCCCGAGGGCGGCAAAGTTACCGTGCTGCCCGCCGAGAAGGACGTGACGGATATGTATGCCGCCGCCGAAGCGGGCGTCGCCGCGGGCTACACCGAGTTCAAATTCTACGGCTGGTCGGGCGGACGCCTCGACCATACCCTTGCCAATATTCAGCTCTGCGCTTCTCTCGTCGAGAGAGGCTACAGGGCTGATTTCGTTGCCGAGAAGCAGATATTGACCGCTCTGCATTGCGGCGAAATGCGCTTTGATAAGTCGCACAAGGGTTATATCTCCGTCTTTGCCTTCAGCGACGAATGCCTCGGAGTGACCCTCAAGGGGCTGAAATACACGCTCGATAACGCAACGCTCAGCAGCCGCTTCCCGCTCGGGGTCAGCAATGAATTCACGGGCACGGACAGCCTTGTTAAAGTCAGTCAAGGTACGTTGATTGTCGTTTTCAACGCTTGACACTTTTATGCTTTTGCGGTAAAATAGAAGTGAAAATTTTACTTTGGAGGTAGTTATTTAATGAAAACACTCTCAAAAAGAGCACTTTCCCTGCTGCTTGCGGCGATAATCATTGTCAGCGCAGCGATCCCGACCTTTGCTTCGGATGTTGCATGGGACGCATGGTGGAGCAGCGCTGAGTCGCAGTCCGGCATCAACGTGTTCCCCGGCTCGGATGAAAGCGAGCGCCTTTTCTCATGGTACAGCGACAGCGAATCGGAGCCTCGTGTAGAGATCTATACGATCAACTTTACCAAGGCGTTCAAAGGCACCAGCACACGCACCTACGGCGGCAGCTATGTCAATAAAGTTGCCGTTACCGGGCTTGAGGCTGATACGACCTACAGCTACAGGTGCTTCAGCGGCGACTATAAGTCGGCTATATACACCTTCACCACCGGCGGCGGTGACAGCAAGGATTTCTCCGCCATGTATGTGACCGACGTCCATATCACATATGACGAAAATAACCCCGACGGTCTCAAAGAGACTGCGTATAATTTCAACAATACGATAGCTTCCGCAAAGCTGAAAAATCCCGATATCTCTCTCATCCTCTCCGCGGGCGATCAGGCCAGCGAGGGTCTCGAAAGCGAATATAGGGCGTTCAGCTCAACTCCTTTGGGCAGAAGCATGTCGATAGCCACGGCGGCGGGCAACCATGACCGCAAGGGCGTTGACTACAAGACCTTCAAATTCATGCCCAATGAGCGCAAGAGCAACTATGAGTCGTCCTACATAACCTCGGATTATTATTTCGTCAAGGGCGACGTGCTCTTCCTCGTTATGGACAGCAACAGCGGTAGCGGCATGGATCATCATGCCTTCATCAAGAACGCCGTCAAAGAGAATCCCGATGTCAAGTGGAGGGTTATGATGATGCATCACGACCTCTACAGCGGCAGGATCCCTCACAGAGAGAGCGAGAATAAGATGCTCCGTCTCCTTTGGGGGCCCATGGCGGATGAATTCAATATCGACCTTGTCCTGCTCGGTCACAGCCACTACTACACCGTCTCCAACGTCCTGCGCGGCAACAAGACCGTTGCGCCCATGACTCAGAACGGCGTGCTGACCGACCCGAACGGCACCGTATATATGGTCTCCGGCTCGATCAACAGACCGAGGAACGACGATGAGGATTCCCTTGGCCTGAGCGACAATATCGGCTACGCTTACCTCACTCAGGAGAAGATATATAATATCATCGACTTCACCGAGGATTCGCTCACCGTCAGCTCATACACCGTCGAGAGCGGCGAGAAGTTCAACAGCTTCACCATCAATAAGACCTCGCAGCAGGGCGGCCACACCAAGGCGTTCCCGAATCCGTTCAATGCGTTCGTCAGATTTGTCGGCACGGTTTATACCATGTTTAATAATATCAGCGTTTATCGGAAGCTGACCGATAAGGGCTACGATGTCAAATTCTTTGACGTTGTTTTCCCGAAGCAATAATAACAGCAAAAAAACAAGCGAAAGGGGAGAGAAGTATGTTCGTTATTGCTCACAGGGGCGCCAATAAACTTGCGCCTCAGAACACAATTCATGCGTTTCTGAAGGCGGCGGAGCTTAAATCCGACGGCGTTGAGACCGATGTTCACGTCACCAAGGACGGCGAGCTCGTGCTTTGCCATAACGGCACGGTCGACAAGACCTCCGACGGCAAGGGCAGGATCTCGGATATGAGCCTGAGCGACCTGAAGCGGTTCGATTTCGGCTCGTGGTTCGGCAGACGCTTCAAGAATACGACCATACCGACTCTCGATGAATTTCTGCAAACAATGAAGGATACCGCCGTGTCGGTGCTCAATATTGAGCTGAAACCGCAGAAGGGCGGCAAGCTCGACTTTGTGGATACGGTCATTCAAAAGGCCAAGGAATACGGGCTTGCGGATAAACTCTTTATCTCCAGCTTTGATTACCGCATCCTCGATAAAGCGAAGAGCCTTGAGCCGTGCGTCCGGACGGGCTATCTCTACCCCGCCATGGGCGATATCGTCAAGCGCAAGCTCTTCTCACCTATGAATATCGTGCGGAAGTATAATATCGACTATCTGCTGCCGCATCAGGGCTATGTCTCAAAGAAGCTCATTGAAAAGGCGCATGACGCCGGCAAGAGAGTCGCTGTCTGGACTGTCAATAAGCTCGAGACCGCCGAAAAGCTCAGCCACTGGGGCGCTGACGGCGTGATAACCGATTTTCCTGATATCATCAAAAATAAACTCGAATCCATATAACAAATCAAGGCTGCCGCTTATGCGGCAGCCTTTTGTCAATTTTAGCTTTCGTCTGTTGCAGTGAGGTAGTCAAGCTCTTCCGAGAGCTTGTTGCCGTCGGCATCTATCACATAACTCTTCAGATCGGCAGTTTCTGTGGATTCCGATGGTTTAAGAATTACGCCGACGCCCTTGGAATAGCCGTAGCCGAAGATTATATCCTGATATTCGCCGCCGTCGCAAATGACATTGCCGTTTCTATCATATATGGCGGCAAAATCATCGTAATCGGGGCCTATCAAGCATGTGTCTTTGAGCACAAAGCGATCCTCATTAATTGCAAAACCCTCTTTACGGGAGCACGGAACAAGCTCACGACCGCTTGACGAGTCATACAGACCGTACAGTATGCATGAGTTGCCTTCTTCGGGCACTTTATACATACATGCGACGACCGTGCCGCCTTTGCCCTCGCCGAATGGGTCGAGCACTACTTTGTTTGCAGGGAGTTCAGCGATGATTTCACCGCCGTATGAAATATAGTAAGCGCGCTCAGTGTTGTAGGCTTCCAAAATATGCCGCCGTGTTGTAATAGGCATTAAAACATTGTCAAAATCAATGTCAAGCAGCCTTTTGCCGCTCATATCGACAATATATGTTTTGCCGTATTCCGGAGCAACGATCGCAATGGGCTTGCCGCCATCTTCATCAACACCCCAAACTGTGCCCTCAAACCACGGAATGATCGTTTTGCCGCTTTTGTCGATCATTGACATAAAAGTTTTGCCGTTTTCATTGGATGATACGGCGAATGTGTCTTTACTTAGCGGGACTGCGTTGGAATAACTTGGCTCTATTACCACATTGCCGTCCGAGTCCATAACGCCGTACAGGTTATCCTCGCTTTCGGGATTTTCTTCGTGCCGAGGGTTGGTGTAGCAGGAGACAAAGCCGAATTTGAGCGGCAGCGCGGTGTTTATGAATATCCCGTCCGAGCTTGGTGCGGCGGAAGATGTCTCGGTCGGCTTCGGCTCAGGCTTATCCTGCTTCAGCAGCATTGCGCCCGCCACGGCGAGGCAGAGAAAGAGCGCCGCCGCTGCGGCAAAACGCCAAGGTTTTCGGCTTTGGTGCGGCTTGATTTTTTCGGCGGATTCGATGAGCTTCGGGTCGATATGCTCCATGCCGTTTAAGATGTCGTTCCCGTTCATACGCTGTATCCCTCGCTTTCCAAATGCTTTTTAAGCTGTGCCCGCAGGCGCGACAGAGTGACCTTGACCTTGCTTTCGCTGAAGCCGAAGCTCTCGGCGAGAGCCGATATGCTGTCGAGATACCAATACCGCCTGATGAAAAGCTCCCGCTTCTCCTGCGGCTGAGAATAAAGGAAGCGGCTGATTGCTTCACCGAGCAGCGTGCAATCCGCCTGCGCCTCCACCGAAGCGCCCGACGGAACGCATTCCTGCATTTCATGCGACAGCTCAGTGATATAGGCGCTGCGCTTCAACGCCCGCTCGCTGCGGCAGCGTTTGAGCGACAGGCTGCGGGCTATCCTCGCAAGGAAAGCGAATAAGTAATCCCTCGGCTCATTCGGCGGGATGAGCCGCCACGCTTCGGAGTAAACGTCGTTTTCGCATTCCTCGGCGGTGCGGGGGTCGTTGACTATGCCGAGCGATATCCCGTGCAGCCGCGCGCCGTATTTCTCGGCGGAGTGCTTTATGGCGCTCTCATCCCTGGCGAGATATAGGTCGACTATCCTGCTGTCCTCCATACCATTCTCCTCTCCTGATTTTTGCAGTTGACCGTTCAACCGCTCTCACCCTGTTAAGTCCGTTTTGCGGCATATGCGTTACACCGTGACGGGAAGAATTTTGAAATATTTGAAAAAACACACGGCTCCGCAGGAAACCGTGTGTTTGATTTATTCTGCTTCCTTCGTGATCTTCCTGACCCAATTGAAGCTGTTGACCTTAAAATATGCAACGATGCACTTGATGACCTGATCGGCCTTGAGGCAGGCGAAGGTTACGACGACGGGGAATTTGAATACGAACGCGCTGAGTGCCGATATCGGCAAAACGACGAGCCACATAAAAATGAAGTCGTTTTTGAGCACGAAGCCCGTTTCGCCGCCGCCCGAGACGATGCCGCAAAGGCAGGGCGCTTCATATGAAGTGCCGATTATCGAAACCGCGAGCACCCAGATGAATTGATTTGTGTAAGCGATAGTCTGCGGCGTTGCGTCGTAGAAGTCGATTATCAGAGTCTTGCAAAGCAGCAGTATTGCGCTTGAGACAACGCCAATACCCAGGAATATCAGCTGCAGGCGGCGGCTGCGGCTCTTTATCGTCTCCATAGGCGCGTCCTCGCCGATGGTCTTGCCTATCAGCACGCAGGTGGCGTTGCTCGAGGCGTAGCAGATGACCGTCGCTATCTGGAATATCGTGGTAGCTATGCTGTTGGCGGCTATTGCGCTCTCGTCGAGCCTGCCGATTATTGCGCCCTGGATGCTCATGGCAACGCCCCAGGAAACGCTGCTCATCATAAGCGGCAGCCCCGTCCTGAAGTAGTCGCCGAACATCGACCTTGTCGTAACAAAAAGGTCACGCAGCCTGAAACTCAGTTTTTTATCAATAAAGAGAGTGTAGATCACTACAACGACAAGCTCTATCGAGCGTGCAATGAGGGTTGCGAGCGCCGCACCGCGAACGCCCATCTCAGGTGCGCCGAATTTGCCGTAGATAAAGATATAGTTCAGCACAATATTGACTGCAAATGAGGAAAGAGAGACATAGAAGCCTATCTTCACCGTCTCAACGCTGCGGAGAATGGAGAGCAGCACCGTGGTGAGCGCATAAATAATGTAGGTGTGCTTGATGATGTCGAGGTATTGGAGCGCCTGCTCCGCAACAGCCGGTTTATCTGTATAAAGCCGAATGAGGAATTCGGGCGCGATCGCGGCGAACAGGAAGATGATGACCGAGAACGCGGCGCCGAGCCACATTCCGACGGCGGAGATCAGGTGGATAGACTTTCTGTCGTTCCTACCCCAATATCTTGCCGCGATGACCGTCATGCCTGAGGAAACTCCCGTGGCGGCCATCATAAGGAAATACTGAATATTGTTGCATATGCCGACGCCGCTGAGCGCCGTTTCGCTGTAAGCGCCCATCATTATAGAGTCGGCGAGGTTGACCCCGAATACGATGATGTTTTGCAGCGCCATCGTAACGGTCATGGCAAAGAATGATTTATAAAAGGTTCTTTCGTTCATGGCGTTAAACTCAGTCGTACCTCTCGTCGAATACTCTTTTTGTTTTTTTCTCGCTTCTCGGCAGCACACCGACCTCGACCACCTTCACAAGCGGAGTGAAGCCTATTCTGCTCTTGACCATGGCGGTTATGCGCTCGGCGAGAGACTCGAATTCCACGTCGCCCGTGGTCTCAACATATATGCGCATGGTGTCCCTGCCGTCGAGGTGAGATATCCTTATCTGATACTCGCTCGAAATCTCGGGGAAGAGCTTGAGCACCTCTTCTATCTGGCTCGGGAAGACGTTGACGCCCTTTATCTTCATCATGTCGTCAGTTCTTCCCATTATGGCGTCAAGCCTCGGGAAGCGGCTGCCGCACTCGCATTCGCCGGGTATTATCCTTGACAGGTCGTGAGTTCTGTATCTGATGAGCGGCGCGCCCTCCTTGCAAAGGGTGGATATGACTATCTCGCCCATCTCGCCGTCGGGCACGGGCCTGCCGCTGACGGGGTCGATTATCTCGATATAAATAAAATCATCCCAATAGTGTATGCCCTGCTCCTTCCGGCAGTTGATGCCGATGCCGGGGCCGTATATCTCCGTAAGGCCGTAGATATCGTAAAGCTCGATGCCGAGGTCGCGGCGGATGCACTCGCGCATCTTCTCGCTCCAGCGCTCAGAGCCGAAGATGCCCTTGCGCAGACGGAGCTTATCGCGCAGGCCGCGCTTGCGCACCTCCTCCGCCAGCAGCAGCGCGTAGGACGACGTCGCCGTGAGCACGGTGGCGCCGAGATCCTGCATCATCTGAAGCTGCTTTTCGGTGTTGCCCGGCCCCATGGGTATTGCCATCGCGCCGAGCTTTTCCGCCCCGGCCTGAAAGCCGCTGCCCGCCGTCCACAGCCCGTAGGCGACGGCGATCTGCACGCGGTCCTCCGCCGTGACCCCGGCGAACGCATAGCAGCGCGCGAACATCGCGGCCCAGTCGTCCACGTCCTTGGCAGTGTAGGGGATCACGACGGGCTTGCCCGTGGTGCCGGAGGAGGAATGTATCCGGACGACCTCTTCATCCGGCACGGCCTGTATGCCGAGAGGGTAGGCGTTGCGAAGGTCGTTCTTGCAGGAAAAGGGAATACGCTCAAAATCCGCCTGGCTTTCCACCCTGGTGATGCCGGCGTCGCGGTATATCCGGGCATAATAGCTGTCGGAGGCGAGAATACGCTTGACCTGCGCGTCCACCTGCCGGAGCTGTACATCGTTAAGCTTCATATCTGATCTCTTTCTGTAAAATGGAATGTCATGGTATTGAAGAGAGTATACCACATGCCCGCGCGTACTTCAACAAAAAACATCCGCTGCGGATGCAGCGGATGTCTGGCAGCATGTTAAAAAAGCCTCGCAGAGTTTCGCGTCCGCAGACGCGAAAGCATTATTATACGTTTTCT
>OIXH01004173.1_pt1 | contig 11988 bp, 9 predicted proteins | sample 1587741 | NCBI WGS metagenome assembly OIXH01 (sample SAMEA3888916, study PRJEB22519) | human gut metagenome | biome: human gut; feature: human-associated habitat; material: faeces | place: Denmark | collected 2011 | reverse complement strand
ATCCAGTTTGTAAAGAACCTGCTGCACCTGCCCTTCGGCTCCAGCGCCTGCGTGGGCGAGCTGTCCAACTTCCTGCTGGGCGCTACCTTCGCCTTCATCGCCGGTATCATCTACAAGAAGCACAAGAACCGTTCCGGCGCTCTGTGGGGCTCTGTGGCCGGCGCCGCCGCTATGGCGCTCATCAGCCTGCCTCTGAACTATTTCATCGTCTACCCCGCCTATGTGGTGCTGTACGGCCTGCCGCTGGAGGGCATCGTGGGGATGTATCAGGAGATCCTTGGCACCGTGGCGCAGATCCCCACCGGCAACGCCCTGTTCAACTGCCTGCTGGTGTTCAACGTCCCCTTCACCCTGTGCAAGGGCCTTCTGGACGTGGCGCTGTGCTTCCTGATCTACAAGCCCCTCAGCCCCCTGCTGCACAAGTAAACACAACGGCAGACGCGCCTGCGGGCGCGTCTGCTTTTTTCTCTTTTCAAACGCCGCCGCCTGTGATACAATAGAACAAACATTCCACTTGAGAGGAGGGTCTGCCGTGGCTGACCGCATCATTTTCCACTGTGATCTGAACTGCTTTTTCGCGTCGGTGGAGCTGCTGGAGAAGCCGGCGCTGCAAAATGTGCCGGTGGCCGTCTGCGGCGACCCCGCCTCCCGGCACGGCATCATTCTGGCGAAAAACGAGCCCGCCAAGCAGATGGGTGTCCAGACGGCGGAGACGGTGTGGCAGGCCAAGCAGAAGTGTCCCCACCTCGTCCTCCTGCCTCCCCACCACAATCTGTACGCCGACTACTCCCGCCGGGTCAACGCCATCTACGGGCGGTACACCGATCTGGTGGAGCCCTTCGGCATCGATGAGAGCTGGCTGGATGTGACCGGCAGCCTCCACCTGTTCGGCGGCGACGCCCGGCAGCTGGCGGACGATATCCGCGGCCGTCTGCGGCAGGAGCTGGGGCTGACCATCTCCGTGGGCGTCTCCTTCAACAAGGTGTTCGCCAAGCTGGGCAGCGACTACAAAAAGCCGGACGCCACCACCGTGATCTCCCGGGAGAACTGGCGGGACATGGTGTGGCCGCTGCCGGTGGGCGATTTGCTGTACGTGGGCCGCGCCGCCCGGCGCACACTGGCGCAGTACGGCGTGGAGACCATCGGGCAGCTGGCGGCGTGCAAGCCGGAGATGCTGGAGCAGCTCATGGGCAAGATGGGCGTACAGCTCCACCGCTACGCCAACGGGCTGGACGATGCCCCTGTCCGCCCCCAGCACGAGCATGAACCGGTAAAGTCCGTGGGCAACAGCACCACCTTTCCGGAAAACCTGACCCGCTGGGAGCAGGTGCGCAGCGGCTTGCAGATGCTCAGCGACAGTGTGGCCGGGCGGCTGCGGCAGCAGGGGCTGTACTGCGGCGGCGTGGCCGTGGGCGTCCGGGACGCCCAGTTCCGGACGGTCAGCCGCCAGATGCGTCTGCCCGGTCCCACCCACCTGATGCGGGACATCTACAACACGGCGCTTACACTGACCCAACAGCTCTGGAAAGCGCCTACCCCCATCCGGCTGCTGTCCGTCACCGCCCTGTACATCACGGAGAGCGCCGACTCCTACCAGCAGCTGGATCTGCTGGCGGGCGACGCGCCCCTCCGCGACCAGCGGCAGGAGCAGCTGGAAAGCGCCATGGACGCCATCCGGGGCAAATACGGCAAAGATGCCATCGCCTTCGGCCACCGTGAAAAAATGGGCTGGGACGACTGAACCGCTTGTTGCAGTTTGCAAAAACGCGTGTTAAAATATAGGGTATTCTGCCGGTATTTGCCGGCATTCGTAAGGTGGCTGTACCCCATGCAAGAGAACGAAATCCCCCGCGACAGGCTTGCCGGCCTGCGCCGTATCCCGCTAAGCTGGGTCTTTTTCCCGCTGGCGCTGCTATACCATGAGCTGCTGCTCCGCGCCTTTGATCCCGCCTCCGTGTTTTTCGATGGGGCGCTGCTGCCCATCGCGCTGGCGGCGATCGGGGGTGGTCTGCTGTTGAGCCTGCTGTGCGGCCTGCTGCCGTGGCGCAAGACCGTCCGCTGGGTCAGCCTGTGCCTGACGCTCCTGTGGTCTGTATTCGTCTGCGTGCAGTACTGCTGCAAAAGCTACTTCAAGACCTATTTCGCCCTGACCTTTATGGTCACCATGACCGGCCATGTGGTGGGCGACTTCGCCGCCACCATTCTGGAGATCATCCTGACGCGCCTGCCGTTTATCCTGCTGGCCATGCTCTCGCTGGTGCTGGCCATCGTCCTGCGCCGCCGTATCGTGCCGGAGGTGCGGACAGGCCGCACAGTGCTGCGGGTCATGGCGGGCCTTTCTGTATTGACCATCGGCGGCAGCGCCGTGCTGTTCCGCCTCGGCCCCAACGCCGCCCTCTACACCTACGACTTCAACACCGACAGCGCCGTATCCAAGTTCGGTCTGGGCAGCAGTCTCGGTCTGGAGCTGACCTATGCCCTGATCGGCACCCCCACGCCGCCGCTGCCCTCTCTGCCCCAGCCGGAGGAGCCGGTGGAGGACGTCACGCCGGAGCCTGTGGTCTACGGCTACAACACGCTGGACATCGATTTTGCCGCGCTGGCGGATTCCGCGTCCAACAGCACGCTATCCTCCATCCACCGCTATGTGGCGTCGCGTACCCCCTCCCGGCAGAACGAGTATACCGGGATGTTCAAGGGTAAGAATCTGATCCTGCTGACGGCGGAGGCCTTTTCGCCGTGGTTCATCTCCGAGGAGCTGACCCCTACGCTGTACCGCCTGACCCACGAGGGCTTTGTCTGCACCAACTACTACCAGCCCGGCTGGGGGCAGTCCACCACCGGCGGCGAATTTGCCGTCCTTACCGGCCTGCTGCCCACATGGATCGACAACAACGTCAGCTTCTGGGCCAGCCGCAACGACTATATGCCGCTGGCGCTGGGCAATCAGTTCCGCGCGCTGGGCTATCAGACCCCCGCGTGGCACGACAACACCTACAACTACTATAACCGCGACGCCACCCACCCCAATCTGGGCTACGACTATCAGGGCATCGGCAACGGTCTGACGCTGCCCAGCAGCTCCGGCAGCGGCTGGCCCTACTCCGATCTGGAGATGATGGAGGCCACGATGGACAGCTACGTGGATACCTATCTCGCCACGGGACAGCCCTTCCACGCCTACTACATGACCGTCAGCGGTCACGGCGGCTACGGTTGGGGTCACGCCATGGCCGCCAAGAACCGTGTCGCCGCCCAAGCCGCCTACCCCGACGCCTCCACGCCGGTACAGGCCTATGTCGCCGCCAATCTGGAGCTGGAGGCGGCCCTGACCTATATGCTGGAGAAGCTGGAGGCCAATGGGATCGCTGACGACACGGTGATCTGCCTGTCCGCCGACCACTACCCCTATATACTGGCGGAGGCGGATGTGGACTACTACGTCGAGCTGACGGGCCGTCAGGATACAGAGCTGGACACCTCCCGCTACCGCAACGCCCTGATCCTCTGGTGCGGCAGCATGGAGGAGCCCGTGACGGTGGACATTCCGTGCAGCGCCGTGGATATCGTCCCCACCCTCAGCAACCTGTTTGGTCTCCCCTACGACTCCCGGCTCCTGTCGGGCCGGGACATTCTGGACGACAGCTACAATGCCGCCAGTGCCGGTGGCTCTATCCCGCTGGTGATCCTGCCCACCGCCGCCGGTAACAGCTGGGCCACCGCCGCCGGCGTCTACGAGGCGCGCTCCCGCACGTTTACCCCCGCCCCCGGCATCACGGTGGCGGAGGACTATGTGGACAGCATCAACGCCCTGATCCCCACAAAGTATACCTACGCCAAGCTGATGATCCAGTACGACTACTACCGTACCGTGCTGGGCGGTGACGACTGAGATGCAAAACCCCCGCGCCGTTTTGAACGGCGCGGGGGTCTTTCGTCTTGTATTGGGGCTTAGTGGCGGCCTACGCGATCCCACTCGTCCGGGTTCTCGTACACCAGATGGATATCCTCCAGATACGGCGTATCCAAGGGGTTGCTCATGGGGGCCGCCTCCTTGTAGCGCTCCAGGTTCCGGCGGGACTTCTCCGCGGGCTGCACCGTACCGGCGCCGGCGATGCATCCGCCGGGGCAGGCCATGCCCTCCAGCAGATAACCGTCGTACTTGCCCGTCCGGGCGCTACGCAGCATCTTGCGGCAGTTCTCCAGGCCCTCCGCCGCCACGGTCTTGACCTCCACCTCCGGGTGGAGCCGGTGGATCACATCCTCCACCGCCTTGGCCACGCCGCCGCCGGCAGCAAAGCCCACGCCGGGAGCCGACGCCTCATAGTGGGCGGTGTTGTCCTCGATCTGGTCAAAGTCGATGCCCTTGGCGTCGAACATCCCCCGCAGCTCCTCAAAGGTCAGCACGAAGTCCACATCGCTGCGGATGGAGCGGCGGCTGGCCTCCAGCTTCTTGGCGGCGCAGGGCCCGATGAACGCCACCCGGCAGCTGGGGTCCTTCTGCTTCTGCAGGCGGGCCGTCAGCACCATGGGCGTCATGGTCATGGAAATGTACGGTGCAAAGCCGGGGAACTCCTTCTTAGCCATGACCGACCACGCCGGGCAGCAGGAGGTCGCCATAAACGGCTGCTTCTCCGGCACATCCCGCAGGAATTCCTCCGCCTCCTCGATGGCGCACAGGTCAGCGCCGATGGCCACCTCCACCAGCGAGTCGAAGCCCAGCAGCTTCATGGCCTCCCGGATCTGCCCCGGCGTCACGTTGTCGCCGAACTGTCCCCAGAATGCCGGTGCGATGATGGCGACCACCTTATCGCCCTTCTTGATGGCGTGGATCAGCTGGAACAGCTGGCCCTTATCCACAATGGCGCCAAAGGGGCAGTTCACCAGACACATACCGCAGTTGACGCACTTGTCGTAGTCGATATCCGCCCGACCATGCTCATCCTGCCCGATGGCGTGCATACCGCAGGCCTCCTGACAGGGGCGGGTGAACTTGATGATGGCCTGATAGGAGCAGGCGTCCTTGCACTTGCCGCACTTGATGCACAGGTTCTGGTCGATGACCGCCTGCCCTCTCTCCGTCCGGATGGCGCCCTTGGGACAGGCGTGCTGGCAGTGCCGCGCCAGACAGCCCTGACAGGCATTGGTCACCTCATAGTGGGTGGGCGCGCAGGCGTTGCAGGCATATTTGATGACGTTGATCAGCGGGGGGTCGTAGTACTTCTCCGCGATGGCGCTCTCCTCCACGCCGTCGGACAGCAGCGAATGCTCCGTCACCGGACGCAGGGGCAGTCCCATAGCCAGCCGGATCCGCTCGCCCACGATGGCGCGCTCCAGAAAGACGGATTCCCGCTGCCGCCCGATCTCGCCGGGTATGATCTCATAGGGCAGCTTCTCGATCCGGGTGTAGTCGCCGCCCTCGTAGGCCAGCTTCGCCACCTCGGCAAAGACGCGCTTGCGGATATCCGCCACGCCGCACTTGATGTTTCTCATTCTTTTTGGTTCCTCCCACACAGGTGTGTATGTCTCTAATTGTTCATTATATCTGTTCCCCCACCGGAAAGGCAATATCTGCCGTAAGAAAATTTTCCATATGATACAGATATTTTCTCATGCAATATGACCAGACACCCTCCGTTTTTTGTAAACAAAAAGATTTTTCGTCAAATATCCGTTAAAAAGTTCCGCGGTTTTTTGCTATTCGCACATCCGATAAATATCTTTCTTTAAGGGAAATTATTGTTTTTTTGTTTCTAAATTCGCCCCTGTAAGGCCTCCTCCAGCTTCGCCAGCGCCTTCTTCTCGATGCGGGAGACATAGCTGCGGCTGATACCGTACAGCGCTGCCACCTGTTTTTGCGTCTGAGGCAGCCGCCCCTCCAGTCCGTAGCGCCTTCGGACGATGTCCGCCTCCCGCTCCGTCAGCACCTCCGCCACCAGCCGCCGGATGAGTTGACGGTTTTCCTTGTTTTGCAGCTCCTCCAGCATGGTGTCCTCCTCGCCCACCACGTCGCTGAGGTACAGGGCATCCCCCTCCGGCCCCGTCTCGATGGCGTCCGACAGCGACACCTCGCCCTGCAGCTTCCGCTGCGCCCGAAAATGCATCAGGATCTCATTTTCAATACATCGGCTGGCGTAGGTGGCGAGGCGGATGCCCTTGTCGGGGCGGAACGTGTTCACCGCCTTGATCAGTCCGATGGTGCCGATGGAGATCAGATCCTCCTGATCGTCCGTCTGCGTGTAGTACTTTTTGATAATGTGCGCCACCAGACGCAGGTTGTGCTCCACCAGCTGGTTCCGCGCCTCTAAGTCCCCCTCCGCGCAACGCCGCAGATACTCCCGCTCCTGCTGGGCCGTCAGCGGCTTGGGGAATGACCCCGCGCCGCCGGACAGGTGCAGCGATAAAAACAGGCTGTTGCACAGCAACAGCAAAAACGCCGATAGCATACCCGCATACCTCCCTTTTTCTGAACCTATGCCACGCCGGCCAGTCCCTATGCCAACGGGAAAAGCCGCATTTCCCGTTGCAGCCCGCCGCCAGATGTGTTACACTGTGTGCAGGAAACTACTGACATCAAAGGAGGATCTCACCATGGAAACGGCACGTTCCCGCTTTCTTCGTTATGTGACCTATTACACCACCTCGGATGAGCATACGGGCGCCTCCCCCTCCACGGAGCGGCAGAAGGATTTAGGCCGCGTGCTGCTGGCGGAGCTGACGGCGCTGGGCCTTGTGGATGGCCGCATGGACAGCGCGGGCAACGTCATCGCCACGCTGCCCGCCTCCCCCGGCGTCACCGCACCGGTGGTGGCGCTCATCGCCCACATGGATACCGCTCCCGACGCCCCCGGTGAAAACGTGAAGCCCCGCGTCGTCCGGTACGAGGGCGGCGACCTGCCCCTGTCCGACACGGTCTCCCTGACGGAGGCACTGTGTCCCGGCCTGTCCGCCCACGCCGGTGAGGAGCTGATCGTCACCGACGGCACCACCCTGCTGGGCGCCGACGACAAGGCCGGCGTCGCCGAGATCATGGCCGCCGTGGAGCTGCTGCAAGGCCGTCCCCACGGTGAGGTTCGGGTGGTGTTCACCACTGACGAGGAGATCGGCTGCGGCGTAGACGGTCTGAACGTGGCGGAGCTGGCCTGTGACTATGGCTACACCGTGGACGGCGGTCCGCTGGGTGAGATCGAATACGAGAACTTCAACGCCGCCTCCGGCGATGTGACGTTCCGGGGCGTGGGCGTCCATCCCGGCAGCGCCAAGAATGTGATGGTCAATGCCGCCACCGTGGCTATGGCGTTCCATGCCATGCTGCCGGCGGACGAGGTGCCGGAAAAGACCGACGGCTACGAGGGCTTTTTCCACCTGCACGCCATGTCCGGCGACGTGACGGAGGCCGCGCTGCACTACATCATCCGCGACCACGACCGGGAGAAGTTCGAGGCCCGCAAGGCACTGTTCCTCCGGTGCGCCGACGCCATCAACGCCAAGTACGGCGCAGGCACGGCCACGGCCGTCACCACCGACAGCTACTACAACATGAAGGAGAAGATCCTGCCCCACATGGAGCTGATCCGCCGGGCGGAGGACGCCTTCCGGAAAAGCGGCGTGACGCCCGCCTGCGTGCCTATCCGCGGCGGCACCGACGGCGCACACCTGTCCTGGGACGGTCTGCCCTGCCCCAACCTGTCCACCGGCGGCTACAACTTCCACGGTGTACGGGAGTGGATCCCCGCCGCCAGTCTGGATACCATGACCAACGTGCTGGTGGAGCTGGTGTCCGGCTTCGTACAGTGACCCCCATCTCACCACAAATATAAAGGAGGCTTCCCCATGATCTCGATGGATATGCTCCGCGACGCCCAGCGGGTGCTGGCGCCCGTTATCAACTACACCCCCGTGGTCCCTACCAAGGGCATCGTCCCCGGCTGCGACTTCTACCTCAAGGCCGACTGTCTGCAAAAGACCGGTGCCTTCAAGCTGCGGGGCGCGTACTACAAGATCGCCACCCTCAGCGACGAGGAGAAGGCCCGGGGCGTCATCGCCTGCTCCGCCGGAAACCACGCCCAGGGCGTGGCCTTCGCCGCCCGCGACATGGGTATCAAGGCCACCATCTGCATCCCCGAGGGCGCGCCCATCTCCAAGATCGAGGCCACCCGCAGCTACGGCGCCAACGTGGTGCTGGTACCCGGCGTGTACGATGACGCCTACGCCGAGGCGGTGCGCCTGCGGGACGAGCAGGGTCTGACGTTCATCCATCCCTTCAACGATTACCACATCATGGCCGGTCAGGGTACCATCGGTCTGGAAATTCTGGAGCAGCTGCCGGATGTGGACGTGATCTTCGTACCTATCGGCGGCGGCGGACTGATCGCCGGTCTTGCCTACGCCGTGAAGAACCTGAAGCCGGACTGCCGCGTTGTCGGCGTACAGGCGGCGGGCGCGCCCAGCATGGCGGAATCCTTGAAAAAGGGCGAGATCATCACCCTCTCCAGCGTGGACACCGTGGCCGACGGCATCAAGGTCAAGACCCCCGGTGACCTGACCTTCGATATGTGCCGGAAGTACGTGGACGAGGTGGTGACGGTGACGGAGGGCGAGATCGCCAGCGCCATCCTGACCGTGCTGGAAAAGCAGAAGCTGGTGGCCGAGGGCGCAGGCGCCGTGGGCATCGCCGCCGCCATGTACCACAAGGTGAACATCGAGGGTAAGAAGGTCTGCGCCCTGCTGTCCGGCGGCAACGTGGATGTGACCATGCTGGAGCGCATCCTCACCCGCGGCCTTGCCAAGGAGGGCCGCACCGTCACGTTCTCCACCGTACTGCCCGACCAGCCCCACGCGCTGGCGTCGTTCCTGACTGTCGTGTCGTCCATGGGCGCCAACGTACTGGACGTGAGTCACGAGCGCCGCAACCTCCGGGCCGCCATCGGCTCCTGCGTGGTGCAGCTGTCGCTGGAGACACGGGACAAGGCCCACATTCAGGAGATCCTCTCCTCCCTGCGCCGCGCAGGGTACGAGGTGGAGGAGCGCACCTGATCTCCCCACGCAAAAATACTATATACAGGCACAAAAACGCTGCTGTGCGGCTCCATGGAGCCGCACAGCAGCGTTTGCTTTTCTGATCCATTTACCGCATCACCGGGGTCATGCGCCACTCCTGCCCCGGTGCCATCTGCGCCGGCTCGGGGCGCGCCAGCACATAGAGATCGGTACACCGGCTCTCCACGGCAAACAGCGCCTCCGCCTCGGCTCCCAGCAGGGACACGTCTGCCGGCTTGGTCAGCACCGGCGCGCCCGTATCCCGCATCTGCCGCAGCAGGCGGCGTCCCGTATCGTTGGCGGCCAGCACCCGCAGGTAGGGCGCGCGCTCCGGCGGTGCGGGCAAGTCCAGCCACGCCGCCAGCACCATCCGCCGCAGCCGCGCCATGGGGTAGCGCTTGGTCTTGGCGGCGGCCAGCACCGCCTCCAGCGTACCGCCGGTGCGGGACGCCTGATACAGCCGGTTGCCCAGCCCCTCGCCGCCGCCGTCAAAGCGCCGCCAGTCCTCGGCAGTCATGGTGCGCAGCCGGGACAATATGGCCCGCTGGCACAGTGTCCCGTCGGTGATACGTCCCGCCGCCAGCTCCCGCCGGAGGATCTCCGCCGCCGCCGGAGGCATATACGCCGCCGCCTGCTCCGGCTCCCCCGCCGCCAACAGCTGCCGCAGATAGGACGCTGAGGCGAAGCCACCGGATGCCTCCTGCCCGTGCTGTGCGCCGGTACGCCGCACCGTCCGGGCAGCCAGTGGGCTCTCCAGCCGCCGGATGGCGCGGAGATATTCCACCGCCAGCGTGTTGTTGGGGCTTGCCAGCAGCGCCGCCTCCTCCGCTCCCAGCAGGGTGGCCAGCGCCGCCTGCCGCCGGGCGGCAAAGGTGCGCCCGTCCTCCGGCAGCGATGCCAGCGACGCGGTAAATTCCGGGCTCTCCAGACAGTCCGCCGCACGGCGCAGCCCCGCCAGATCGCCGCACTCTGAGCCGAACACCAGTTCCGTCACCACGCCGGTGCGCGTCAGGATGTCCACGCCGCCCTGCGCGAATCGCTCCGCCGTGGACATGGCCCACACCGTGGGCAGCTCCAGCACCAGATCGGCGCCGCAGCGCACCGCCATCTCCGCCCGGGCCAGCTTGTCCGCCACGGCAAAGCCGCCCCGCTGGGTGAAGCTGCCGCTCATGGCGCAGACCACCGCCTCCGCCCCGCCCCCTCGCGCCTGCTCCATCAGATAGGCGTGGCCGGTGTGGAGCGGATCAAATTCACAAATAATGCCTGCAACGGACATAGCTGCTCTCCCCCGTCGTCGTTCTTTCGGCTATTTTACCACGAAATACCCGCATATTGCAACGCGCCTCTTGACTTTTCCCCACCGGGGTCATTACAATGGGGATAACGGTTTTTTACAGGAGGATATGACCCATGTGTATTGGATTGCTGTACGCCATGAAGGGTGAGATCGAGAGCCTGCTGACGGAGGAGACGCCGCTGTTGCAGGAGAAGGCCGGGGTGCTGTTCTACCGCATTCAGGAGGACATCATCGCCTGCTGCGGCGGTGTGGGTAAGGTCAACGCCGCCATGGCCACCCAGCTTTTTATCGATCTGTACCACCCCGACCTCATTCTGAATGTAGGCGTGGCGGGCTGCTTTGAGGATCTGCCTATCGGTACGCTGGTGCTGCCGGATCGGTTTATGCAGCACGACATGGACACCTCCGGCATCGGCGACCCCGTGGGGCTGATCTCCACGGTGAACCGCATGGACTTTCCCACCGCACGGCAGGAGGCCGCCAAGGCCGCGCTGGACGCGCTGGGATGCACCTACCGGGTGGGCAGCGTGGCCACCGGCGACTGGTTCGCCACCGAGTGCGACCGCGCCCGCTGGATCGCCGACACCTTCCATCCCCTGCTCATCGAGATGGAGGGCTGCGCGGCGGCACAGGTGTGCTGGCGCAACGACGTGCCGTTCCTGGCGCTGAAGTCCGTGTCCGACTGCGTGCTGGCGCATCACGACTTCTACTTCAACTTCCCGCAGGCCATGCGGGACTTGAATAAAACTGCGCTGCCGCTGGCACAGCGTCTGCTGGAGGGCTGAGCCATGGAGCGTATTGCAAGCTTCACCGTGGATCACAATGTGCTGACGCCGGGTCTGTACCTCAGCCGCCGGGACGGAAACACCGTGACCTTCGACCTGCGGTTCAAAAAGCCCAACACCGGCGGCCTGCTGACCAACGCGGAGATGCACTCTGTGGAGCATATCATCGCCACACTGCTGCGGAACTCCGAGCAGAAGGACGCGGTGATCTACTTCGGGCCCATGGGCTGCCAGACCGGGTTTTACTTCCTGTTTGACGGAGCGCAGCTCACCGACGGCGAGGCCATCCGCCTTTTGCAGCAGGTCTTTGCCGCAGGCGCATCCTACGAGGGCGAGATGCCGGGATGCAGCGCGGCGGAGTGCGGCAACTACCGGAATCTGGATGTAGCGCTGGCACGGGACTGCTGCCGGTACTATGCGGAGGTCATCGCGGACTGGACCGAGGAAAAGCTGGCCTATCCCACAAAATAATAAAGATTTTTGCAAAAACAGCGGGTATTTCTGTTGACAAACAGGATATCCGCTGTTATACTTGATAAGCCGCTTTGAATGGGTATCAAGTTTCGGCGCGTCCGGACGCCCCCGACAGCGAGTCCGTAATGAAGGAAAGGTAGGTGCAACAAGTAATGCAGGCTATTATCGTGACTGGCGGTAAGCAGTACAACGTCAGCGAGGGTGACACTCTGTTCATCGAGAAGCTGGACGTCAACGCTGGTGATTCCGTGGTTTTCGATCAGGTGCTGGCCATCGTGGATGGCGAGAACACCAAGTTCGGCACTCCCGTGGTGGAGGGCGCGAAGGTGGATGCCACCGTCGTGAAGAACGGCAAGGGTAAGAAGATCCGTATCTTCAAGTACACCCCCAAGA
>OIXH01004169.1_pt1 | contig 12003 bp, 8 predicted proteins | sample 1587741 | NCBI WGS metagenome assembly OIXH01 (sample SAMEA3888916, study PRJEB22519) | human gut metagenome | biome: human gut; feature: human-associated habitat; material: faeces | place: Denmark | collected 2011 | reverse complement strand
GGCTGGCCGGGCTGATTTGCAGAAGCCTGGCTGGCCTCGTTCTGGGCCTGGTTTTGATTTTGGCCCTGGTTGGGGTCGGGCGTGCTGCCGCCCTGGCCGTTATTGTAGCCATTGCCGCCGTTATAGGAGCCGTTGTTGGAATTGCTGTTATTGTTCTGGCTCTGCTGGGACTGGCTGTTGTTGTCCGTGGCCTGATCCGCAGGCACGGCGCCCCACGTCACGGAGACCTCCTGCTGCTGGCCGCCCCGGTAGATGGTGAAGGTGGATTCGTCACCGGCGGAATACTTCTTCTTCAGGGCCACCAGTTCCTGATAGGAGTCCACATCCGTACCGTCGATCTTCATAATGACGTCGCCCATCTTCAACCCGGCCTTGTCAGCGGCGCTACCCTCCTCCACGGAGTAGATGAACACGCCCTTGGTCACATCGTAGCGGTACTGAGCGGCCATCTGCTCATTCATGGTGCCAGGGGTGATGCCAAGATATGCCTTGTTGCTGACATAGCCGTTGGTCATGATATCCTGGATCATCGCCGCCACATCGTTGATGGGGATGGCAAAGCCCAGACCCTCCACGCTCTGGCTGGCGTAGCTGGAATACTTGGCGGACACGATACCCACCACCTCGCCGTACTCGTTGAACAGCGGGCCGCCGGAGTTGCCGGGGTTGATGGCGGCGGTGACCTGGATCATGTTGAAGGGGGTGCCGTCCACGTCAATGGCCCGGTTCACGGAGGAAGCGATACCCTCGCTCATGGAGAAGGTCAGCTCACCCAGCGGGTTGCCGATGGCCAGCACGTGATCGCCCACGTTCAGGCTGTCGCTGTTGCCGAGAGTCACGTTGGGCAGATCGGTGGCCTCGATCTTGATGACGGCAATATCGTAGTCCTCGTCGCCGCCGATATACTGGGCATCATAGCTGTCGCCATTATACAGCGTGACCTTCACGGTGTCCGCGTCGCCTACCACATGGTAGTTGGTGACGATGTAGCCGTCCGGCGTCAGGATGAAGCCGGAGCCGGCCCCGGCAGTCTGTGTGGTCTGGCCGAAGAAATTAGGGTCAGAGGTGGCTGTGATGTTGATGGACACCACGCTGTTGACGTTGGCGGCGTACAGCTCCGCGTCCGTCATGGGGTTCTTGCCGTCCACGGTTTTAAGCTGGATCTCCGTGGGCTTGCGGTTGGAAACATTGACCTCCGTGGTGTCGCTGTTGGAACGGTTGCTTACCAGATAAGCGGTGCCGCCGCCTACCAGACCGCCCAGCAGAGCACACACCAGCGCCAGAGAGGCGATCTTCAGACCCAGACGGTTCTTACCGTTTTTGTGGGGGGCCTGTCCGCCCTGGGACTGCATCTCCGGCTGCTGCGGAGCCTGCTCCTGCTGCTGACGGTAGCTGTTGAGCTGCTCGTCCACGGTGGGCTGCTTGGCGTCATAGCGCTGACCTGGCTCGGTGCCGTCCTTGCGATAAGTATAGTGGTACAGATTCTGTTCATCGTTATACATAAGTCAAACCTCCTTGAAAAGCGGGCGCTGATCTGCGTTCCGCTGGGAACTTCCTTAACTTTGATTGTAGTATAGGACCGAAAACTTAAAACTGTCTGAAAAATTTTTTAAGCAAATGTGAACCTTATACATTTTTCTTTTTCCGTCCCTGTGGTACAATACAGCTATCAAAACAGGAGGTGCCGCCATGCTGCGCATCGAAAATCTGAAACTCTCTCCCGGCGGCGGTCCTTCCGCCCTGCGCAATGCCGTTCTTCACATTTTACGGATCCCCGAAAAGGACCTGTTGGCGCTGCACATTCTCCGCCGCAGCATCGACGCCCGGGAGGGCGTCCGCATGGTCTACACCGTGGAGGTCGAGGCGGCGGACGAAGCTGCCGTGCTCCGCCGCTGCCGGGACAAGCACGTTTCCAAGGCAGCCCCCCGGCCCGTCTATCAACTCCCGGAGCCTGTGACCCCGCCGGAAGTACCGCCGGTGGTGGTGGGTGCGGGACCTGCGGGCCTGTTTGCCGCATTGGTACTGGCACGAGCAGGCGCACGGCCCATTCTGCTGGAGCGGGGCCGGAAGGTGGAGGACCGCACCGCCGATGTGGAGCGGTTCTGGTCCACCGGAGAACTGGACCTCACCAGCAACGTTCAGTTCGGCGAGGGCGGCGCCGGGGCCTTTTCCGACGGCAAGCTCAACACCGGCACCAAGGACCTCCGGCACCGCTTTATTCTGGAGGAGCTGGTCCGCTGCGGTGCGCCGGAGGAGATCCTCTATGACGCCAAGCCCCATGTGGGCACCGACTATCTCCATATCGCCCTGAAAAACCTGCGGCGGGAGTTGCTGGATCTGGGGACGGATATCCGGTTTGAGCATCAGCTGACGGATCTGGACATTCAGGACGGGGCCTTGTACGGTATCGCCGTCACTGGCCCGGAGGGGACCTACACGCTGCCCTGCCGGCAGCTGATCCTCTGCCCCGGTCACTCCGCCCGTGATACCTTTGAAATGCTCCACCGCCGGGGCGTCCCCATGGAGGCCAAGCCCTTCGCCGTGGGCGTCCGCATCGAGCAGCGGCAGTCCGATTGCGACGCCGCCCAATACAAACAGTACGCCGGACACCCCGGCCTGCCTGCCTCCACCTATAAGCTGAGCTGCCATCTGCCCAATGGCCGGGGCGTGTTCTCCTTCTGCGTCTGCCCCGGCGGACAGGTGGTGGCCGCCGCGTCGGAGGAACACCGGGTGGTGACCAACGGCATGAGCGAATTTGCCCGTGACAAAGAGAACATCAACGGCGCGCTGCTGGTGAACGTCACCCCGGAGGATTTCGGCGGGGATGGCCCTCTGGCGGGCATTGCCTTCCAGCGGGATTTGGAAGCCGCCGCTTATCAGGCAGGACAAGGGAATTACCTTGCCCCCGCCCAGCGGGTGGAGGACTTCCTTGCCAAGCGTCCCTCCACAGGGCCGGGCCGGGTTATTCCCAGTTACCGCCCCGGCGTTACATGGACGAACCTCTGGGACTGCCTGCCGGACTTCGTGGCGGCGTCCATCGCCGAGGCGCTGCCTATCCTGGGCCGGAAGCTGAAGGGCTATGACCAGAGCGACGCGGTGCTCACCGCCGTGGAAAGCCGCAGTTCTTCCCCGGTGCGTCTGCTGCGGAATAACGATCGCCAGTCCCCCATTCAGGGGCTTTACCCCTGCGGCGAGGGCGGCGGCTGGGCCGGGGGCATCCTCTCCGCCGCTGCGGACGGGATGCGCTGTGGAGAAGAGATCTGCAAGCTTCTGTAAAGTATAACTCTATAACAGGATCAGGAGGTCAGCCATGAACAATTTCACTTTTTACGCCCCGACCATGTTTGCCTTTGGCCAAGGGGAAGCCAGCCGCGTGGGTGCGCTGGTCCGTCAGTTCGGCGGCAGCAAGGTCCTTCTGGTGGCAGGCGGTGGTTCCGTAAAGAAAAATGGAGCCTATGACGCTGTTGCCGCCTCTCTGAAGGAGGCCGGACTTCCCTGGTGCGAGCTATGGGGTGTTCAGGCCAATCCCCGCAGCGGCAAGGTGTATGAAGGCATTGATCTTGCCCGGACAGAGGGGGTAGATTTCCTGCTGGCCATCGGCGGCGGCAGCGTCATCGACACCGCCAAGGCCATCGGCATGGGCGTCCCCTATGACGGCGATTTCTGGGATTTCTTCACCGGAAAAGCCAAAATTGAACACACCCTGCCGATCGGCACGGTGCTGACCATCTCCGCTGCTGGCAGCGAAGGCTCCGACAGCTGCGTCATCACGCAGGAAGACGGCAATCTGAAATGGGGCTGTCCCAAAACAGACCTCATCCGGCCCAAATTCTCCGTGCTGGACCCCATCTACACCTATTCCCTGCCGGATTATCAGCTGGCCTGCGGTGCGGTGGATATGCTGGCCCACCTGTGCGAGCGCTATTTCACCAACACGCCGGACGTAGCCCTCACCGACCGGCTGTGCGAGGCCGTGATGAAAACCATTGTGGACGCCGCCCCCAAGGCGCTGGCGGATCACAGTGACTACGCCTCCCATGCGGACCTCATGTGGGCGGGAATGCTGGCCCACAACAATTCCTGCGGCATCGGCCGGGATCAGGACTGGGCCAGCCACCAGATTGAGCACGAGCTGTCTGCCTTCTATGACTGCGCCCACGGCGCGGGGCTTGCGGTGGTGATGCCCGCCTGGATGGAATATGTCTGCGGCCATGATGTCATGCGTTTTGCCCGGTTCGCCGTCAACGTATTCGGTTGTGAAATGGATTTCGCCCATCCGGAGCGCACGGCGCAAGCTGGCATCCGCCGTCTGCGGGACTTCTTCCGCACTTTGGGTATGCCCGCCACGCTGGAGGAAGTAGGTGGCAGGGCGGAGGACATTCCTGCCATGGTAGCCCATCGGTGTGAGAAGCCCAACGGCTTCCCCTTCGGCGGTTTTGTCAAGATTCAGGAGGCGGATATGGAAGCGATCCTCCGCCGCTGCGCCAACTGACCGCGCCGCCGCAAATCTCACTTGGAACAACAAAACTCCCCCAAGGAACGATTCCTTGGGGGAGTTTTTCGACGATTTATTACTTTGCGTATTCGACACACTTCGTCTCGCGGATGAGATTGACCTTGATCTGGCCGGGATATTCCATCTCTTCCTCGATCTTCTTGGCCAGGTCACGGGCCAGGATCACCATCTGATCCTCGTTGACCTGCTCGGGCTTCACCATGACACGGACCTCGCGGCCGGCCTGAATGGCATATGCCTTCTCAACACCCTGGAAGGAGGTGGCGATGCTCTCAAGCTGCTCCAGCCGCTTGATGTAGTTCTCCAGATTCTCGCGCCGGGCGCCGGGACGGGCCGCAGAAATAGCGTCCGCCGCCTGCACCAGACAAGCCACGATGGTCCGGGGCTCCACATCGTTGTGGTGGGCTTCGATGGCGTGGATGATCTCTTCCTTCTCCTTGTACTTCCGGGCGAATTCCACGCCCAGGGCCACATGGGTGCCCTCCATCTCATGGTCGATGGACTTGCCCAGGTCGTGGAGCAGGCCCGCCCGCTTGGCAGCCGTCACGTCGGCGCCCAGCTCGGCAGCCATCATACCCGCGATATGGCTGACTTCCACGGAGTGCTGCAGCACGTTCTGGCCGTAGCTGGTGCGGTAATGCAGACGGCCCAGCAGCTTCTGCAGCTCGGGGTGCAGACTGCGGACGCCGGTTTCCAGCACGGCGCGCTCGCCCTCGGCGCGGATGACGCCGTCCACCTCGCGGCGGGCCTTCTCCACCATCTCCTCAATGTGGGTGGGGTGGATGCGGCCGTCGGCGATGAGCTTCTCCAGTGCCAGACGCGCCACCTCGCGGCGAACCGGCTCAAAGCAGGAGACGGTAATGGCCTCCGGGGTATCGTCGATGATGAGATCGGCGCCGGTCAGCGTCTCCAGCGTCCGGATATTGCGGCCCTCACGGCCGATGATGCGGCCCTTCATCTCGTCATTGGGCAGGGGTACCACGCTGACGGTGATCTCAGCCACATGGTCGGCGGCACAGCGCTGGATGGCGGTGGCCACGATCTCACGGGCGCGCTGGTCGGCCTCGTCCTTGGCACGGGCCTCGATCTCCTTGATCTTCAGCGCCGTCTCATGGGTGACCTCGGACTCCACCTGTGCGATCAGGTAGTCCTTGGCCTGCTCCGCCGTGAAGCCGGAGATGCGCTCCAGCATTTCGGTCTGGCTGCGCTTGATGAGCTTGATCTCCTCCTGCTCCTTATCGGCGGCGGCGTGCTTCTGAGCCAGCGCCTCCTCCTTCTTTTCGATCATCTCGGTCTTATGATCGAGATTTTCCTCTTTCTGCTGTAAACGGCGCTCCTGCTTCTGCTGCTCGGCGCGGCGTTCCTTCACTTCCCTCTCGTATTCGCTGCGGTTTTTCAAAATCTCTTCTTTTGCTTCGAGTAGCGCTTCCCGCTTCTTGTTCTCAGAGCTTTTAATTGCCTCGTTGATGATGCGCGTGGCTTCTTCCTCCGCGCTGGAGATTTCTTTTTCCGCTACGCCCTTGCGGTAGCGAATGCCGAGGAGGAAAAAGACCACCGCCGCCACAACAAACGCGGCTGCCGCCACGATCCAACCTGTTGCGGTCACTGTTCATTCCTCCTATGTTGTGATGGGTTTTATGGTACGGCACAAAATGTGCCAATAGACAATAATCGAAAGGGACCCCTATCCTCCCGATAATAATCCTATACAATAGTAAACATATTATGGTCAACTGTCAAGGGCAAACGGCAAAAATCCCCGGTGATTTTTGGGCAGTTTCTCGATTTTGCCAACAACCGGCGACTACTGGATATACGCGGCGGCGGCATAGCCCAGCTGCCCCTCCCGGCCCACGCTGTACCACTGGCCGGTGCGGCCGTAGACCGTCACCGCCGTGCCGGACGGCAGCTGCGCGACGACCCGCCCCGACGGGGACGGATATTCCCGCAGATTCAGGCTCCCCGACTGGGTGCGTACCGTGCCGCGCCACGGCGTGATGGGTGTGATAAACGGCAGCCCGAAATACTCCGTCAGGGACAATACGAGGTTGGCGGCGATGGCCTGGACGCTGCTTTGTATCCAGCGGGCATCGGCGTAGTTGTCGTGGTATCCCAGCTCCAGCAGCACGGCGGGCATCCGGGGCCGCCGCACCTCCCCCAGCGTGGTGGTGGAGCGGGCATAAACCTTCTCCGGCAGCGGGTAGATGGTCTGGAGGTTCCGCACGAAGATGTCGGCGGCACGCTGGCCGTTGGCGCTGCCGGGGTAGTAGAAGGCGATGATGCCCCGGATAAAGCCCTCCCGGCTGCCGTCGGTGCTGGCGTTGGAGTGGAGCGCCAGATAGAAGTCATAGTTCCCGGCGTTGCCCTGCCGGATGGAGCTGGCAGCCGTCATCTCCGGCGTGTTGCGCCCGAAGCGGATGGTGTTGGCGGTGAGATACGGCTCCATGGCGTCGGCGATGAGGTTCATGAAATACTCCTCGCTGCCCGCGCCGGTGATATACGGATTGTATTCCTGCGTGCTGGGACTTAGAAACACACTTGGCATGGTCATTCCCCTTTCATCGAATGTCATCACCATATTTATATGGAAAACGGCGGGAAGATGTGTTATCATGTTGCCCACGAAATGAAAGGCGGTATGTACCATGAAAGCTGCACGTCCCTATCCCAAGATCATCATCACCCCCAAGGGGGAGGCCGCGTTGACCGGCGGACACCCATGGGTCTACGAGGGTGAGGTCACCGCCGTGGACGGCGCGGCGGAGGACGGCGGACTGGTGGACGTGGTGAGCCGCCGGGGCAGCTGGCTGGGCTGTGGTTTCTACAACAGCCGCTCCAAGATCCGGGTGCGGCTGGTGAGCCGCAACGCCAACGACGACTTCTCCGACGCCTTCTGGGAGCGTCGCATCCGCTACGCCTGGGAGTACCGCAAGACGGTGATGGGCGAGACGGACAGCCGCTGCTGCCGCGTGATCTTCGGGGAGGCCGATCTGTTCCCCGGTCTGACGGTGGACCGGTTTGAGAGCGTGCTGGTGACCCAGACGCTGAGTCTGGGCATGGAGCGCATCAAGTCCCGTCTGTTCCCCCTGCTGGCCAAGGTGCTGCGGGAAGATGGGCAGGATATCCGGGGCATCTACGAGCGCAACGACGTGGCCATCCGCGAGCTGGAGGGCATGGCACAAGGCAAGGGCTGGTATCCTCTGCCCGGCGAGACGCCGCCGTCGCAGACAACGGTGGACATCGTGGAAAACGGTATCCGCTACACCGTGGATTTTGAGAACGGCCAAAAGACCGGCTTCTTCCTGGATCAGAAGTACAACCGTCTGGCGGTGTCCCGTCTTGCCAAGGGACGGACGGTGCTGGACTGCTTCACCCATACCGGCTCCTTCGCCCTCAACGCTGCGCGGGGCGGCGCGGCCCACGTCACCGCCGTGGACGTATCGGAGTTCGCGGTACAGTGCGCGGCGGAGAACGCCCGCCGCAACGGGCTGGACGGCGTTATGGACTGCATGGCCGCCAACGTATTCGACCTGCTGCCCCAGCTGGAAAAGCAGCCGCGGAAATACGATTTCATCATCCTCGACCCGCCCGCCTTCACCAAGAGCCGCAAAACCGTAGCCAGCGCCATGACCGGCTACAAGGAGATCAACTACCGGGCCATGAAGCTGCTGCCCCGGGGCGGCTATCTGGCCACCTGCTCGTGCAGTCACTTTGCCACGGAGGAGCTGTTCATCAAGATGCTGCGCAGCGCCGCCCGGGACGCGGGGGTACAGCTGCGGCAGATCGAGGCGCGGCAGCAGTGCGCCGACCACCCCATTCTCTGGGGTGTGGAGGAGACGAATTACCTGAAATTTTTTATCTTCCAAGTGATCTGAAACGTAAAAACACCGGCTCTATGAGCCGGTGTTTTTCTGCGTTTGTCAGGTGGCGGGCGCATCCTCTGGTTCTGCGTCCGGAGCTGCGGTGTTGGCGGTGATGCTGTAAATAGGCTGGGCTATGCCTCCTGCCGCGGCATAGCATCGCACCGTCACTGCGTCGCCCACATTCAGCAGGATCAACTCCGGGGTATCGGCGGCCTTACCGCTGTACCACACGCCGTCGATTTGCAGGAAGTAGACGGTATTGCCGTCCATCACGGCGCTGCGGATATCGCTGATAACGCCGCTGTGGGCGGCGGTAAGTGCCATTTGCTCCTCCGGGAGGGTCCCAGTCTCTTCGTCGATGAGATTGCCGTTGAGCAGCATCTGGCGATAGTTGCGCTCGCAGTCCGCCACAGTGGCGCCGGTAGCCACGATCTGGTACTGGCTGACATTGACCATGGCGTACATCTTCACCAGCTGCGCCGCGTCCTTCAGCGCCATGAAATAGGTGGGCTGGTCAGAGATGTTCAGCAGCAGCGGGAAGGTGGCCGTGTACCGCATCTGCTGCACCTGTCCCTCGGCGCTGTCCATGGCGGAGTATTCCTTGGCGCCAGCCACCAGATAAAAGCGTGTCTCCTTGGTACGCTGGTTGGACAGGATAAAGCCGATGTTGGACTGGTCGGACACCACGGAGGTGACGCCGGTGTACATATACACATCGTCCCCGATGGCGATATAGTTGTAGCCCTCGGTGGTGACGGTGACGTCCCGCTGTCCAAACAGGGAGTTGATAAAGCCGTTGACATAGGTGCCGTGGTAGTCGTACTGCTGCATGATCAGCTCGGCGGTAAAGACGTGGTCCACCCAGTTGGGTACGCTGCCCACCTCGTAGTAGGCGCTCTCGCCGGTGACGGCGTTGACCAGCACCGCACCCACGATGTCCCGGCCGCCGAACAGGCCGATGGTGTGGCTGACGCGGGGACAGACCCACCACGGGTCGCCGTTCTCATCGATCTCGAAGGCGGGATCGTCAAACATGAAGGTAGGGTAGTGGAACCGCAGATGCCGGTACAGGTTGCGGCTGAAATGCTCGGCAGTGGTGTAGTGGATCCCCTCATCCAGCCGCACCACCTCCACGTTCTGGGTGACCATGTCAATAATGAGGTAGGCAGGCAGACCCTGGGCGCGGTTATTCAGCCACTTGATAATGTCGCCGTACCGCAGAGGCGTCACCCGGACGGGGCGGCCCTGATAGTTGATCTGGGTGTAGTCCTCCGCTACCTCGAACTGGGACACCATATCCGCCAGCTCGCCCAGCTTGCGGTCGCCCAGCTTCATGGCGGACTGTGCATCCAGCATGGGGATCTGGTCGTAGCTGATCTCCTCCACCTCCGTGGCGAAGTCGCCGTCCTCCACCGTCAGCAGATCCCGGTAGCTGCCGGCGCGGAACAGCTGCCAGCCCAGCACGGCGCCTACCAGCGCGGTGACGGCGAGCCCCACGGCGACGATAAACGGGATGGTGCATTGCTTCTTCAAAAAGCCCACATAGCCCTTGACGCCGTCGCCTTGAAAGCCGGAGGTCAGCACGGCGCACACGGCGTACACGGCGCAGCTCAGCAGCACGAAGATGTAGAATTCCTCGCTTTTCAGGTTGATGGGCGGCAGCACCACATAGTAGTACACGGCGGCAAAGACCAGCGTCACCGCCAGATTCAGCAGTGTGCGGCCCAGCGGCGTTCCCACGGGCTTGCGCTCCTTTTTAGGGCGGGGCTGACGGCCGAAGCCCTGAAAGTTGGGATCGTTCCAGTTGATGTTCATAGGCAGTTTCCTTTCTGTATCAGTTTGCGATTTGGGGATAGTATACCCCATCGCGGCGGATTTGTACAGAGGGCAGCTTCGCGGTGCATCCTCGTTCAAAATTTGTTTACACTTTTGGTCAAGGAAAGTCAAAAATAGGTGTTGACAACCGAAAAGAACGTGCTATACTATGCTCAAGGTCAAAGAAAGGCAAAGTCAAAATCGATTTTGCAGAAAGGTGGAATGTGCGCATGGGCATCTCTGATATCATCGCCGGATTCATCCAGCAGGAGCTGGAGGAGGCCGGCGGCGCGCTGGAGCTTCAGCGCAGCGATCTGGCGCAGCGGTTCAACTGCGTGCCAAGTCAGATCAACTACGTCATGTCCACCCGCTTCTCCCCCGAGCACGGCTACATTGTGGAGTCGCGGCGGGGCGGCGGCGGCTACATCCGCATCACGCGGGTGCAGGTTGACCGGCAGACGCTGTTGATGCACGTCATCAATTCCATCGGCGGCACGCTGGATCACGCCAGCGCACGGGCCATCACCCAGAATCTGGTGGAATCCGAGGCCATCAGCCGGGAGTTGGGGCAGGCGCTTCTGTCCGCCACCGGCGAGCAGGCGCTGCACTCCGTCGCCAAGGAGCAGCGCAACACGCTGCGGGCCGATATTTTTAAGCAGATCCTGATCCATTCGGTCTGATTTTTCAGCAAGGAGGTTACGATTATGAGATGTGATCGTTGTGGAAAGAACGAGGCTACGTTCTACTATAAGAGCAATATCAACGGCAAGGTGACGCAGATCCACCTTTGCCCCCAGTGTGCGGAGGAGCTGGGCTACACCGATTCCTTCCGCTCCGCCGGTATGACCGGCGGCCTGTTCGGAGATTTCTTCTCCCGTCCCTTCGGGATGCTGGAGCCGTTCTTCAACGGGTTTGGCTCCCGGATGCTCACCGAATTTCCCGAGCCGGTGGACGTACTGGGACAGGCACGGGAGAGCGTGCCGGCCGCAGAGGAACACAGCGACCTGCTGCCCAAGGACGAGCAGGACGCGCTGACCAAGCAGCGCAAGCGCAACGCGCTGCAAACGCAGCTGAATCTGGCAGTGGAGGCGGAGCGCTTCGAGGAAGCCGCCAAGCTGCGGGATGAGCTGCGGGCGCTGGAGCAATAAGCCCGGCGCGAAACACCATAGCTAAGAGAGGAAGTGCTATTTTATGAGTGAGAATAAATTCACCCCCCGGGCCGAGGAGGCCCTGCGTCTGAGTCAGGAAGCGGCGGAGGAGATGGGCCACGGCTACGTTGGCTCCGAGCATCTGCTGCTTGGTCTGATCCGTGAGGAGGAGGGCATTGCCCACCGTGTCCTCAGCGAATATGGCGTCACCGATGAGATGGTGTGCGACGTGCTGCAGCGCAGCGTGGGCAAGGGCTTGTCCGGCACCGCGCCCAGTCAGGGTCTGACCCCCCGCGCCAAGAGCGTGGTGGAGCTGGCCGTGTCCGAGGCCGCCCGTATGGGCAGCAGCTATATCGGCACGGAGCATCTGCTGATGGGTATTCTCCGCGAGGGCGGCAACATGGCGCTGCGCATCCTGCGCACCATGGGCGTCGACTCCAAGAAGATGTACAGCAGCATCGTGCAGAAGCTGAACGACACGCCCCACACCGTGACCAGCGGTGCGTCCACCGCCAACCGCGAGTCCGATAAGAAGAACAAGACTCTTGCCGAGTTCACCCGCGACCTCACCGAGGCCGCACGCGCCGGCAAGCTGGATCCCGTTGTCGGCCGCGAGAAGGAGATCCAGCGGGTCATCCAGATCCTGTCCCGCCGCACCAAG
>OIXH01004168.1_pt1 | contig 12009 bp, 16 predicted proteins | sample 1587741 | NCBI WGS metagenome assembly OIXH01 (sample SAMEA3888916, study PRJEB22519) | human gut metagenome | biome: human gut; feature: human-associated habitat; material: faeces | place: Denmark | collected 2011 | reverse complement strand
TAAACAATCTTCTGTGATTTTAAATTTTTAAGCTTATTTACAAAAATCTTAAAATAACCTGGTATACATGTCCCAGCATGATGCCATGTTTTACCAACACCACGTTTGTCACTATATTTTTTTAAAAATTCATGAAATTCATCATCATCAATACTATCATAATTTACCCATTTGGTATCGATAACGCCTTCGTTCTCAGCCTTAGCTTGCAAAACCCCATGCGAGTACTCAACGCCTGACGTATTAGCGTTAAGAAAAAGAATTTGGTTCTGATTAATACCATTTGTTTTAAAGAATTCTTGCACCATTTTTTTATCTTCGTCCACAAAAACTACCGGAAGAAACATTATATCTTCAGCGTGTTCCTTAAAAGTAGAAAGAAGCATCTGCACATTTTTCCATACAACGTCAAATGTGGCATTGCCATTGGCGAATTTTCGAGCCCAATTTTGACGTTCATTGTCACCATCTAAACTTATTGCCATCTTGAACCTATGGTTCTCTAAAAAGATTGCCATATTTTCAGTTAATAATGAGGCATTTGTCGTTATATGATATGTAACTTCCTTGGTGTTAATCCGCATTTCTGTATACTCAACAACACGCTTTATCAAAGGGAAATTTAATAAGGGTTCTCCGCCATAGAAATAAATATCTACTGTCTCAGAATCTTGAGAGTGATTAATAAAAAAGTCAACACTTTGTTTGGCAATATCCCAACTCATATCTGATCTTTCGCTAAGAAACCGTGCACTTCTACTATGAATATTGTGACAATATCTACATGCAAAATTACATTTCTGCGTCACTTGCAAAACCAAGCGCTGAACACTTCTATTGGTTATTGTAATATAGTCATCAGTTGCCGGATGTTTAACCTCTTCGATAAAAGGGCTGGTTATAAAGCCACTTTCTATTAAGGAAATTATATCGTGGTATTCTGGGATCTCACGATTTTGATGCAAATACGCATTTATCCCTAAAAATTCCAGATCCTTTAATTCCTTAAACTGATCCTGAGTAATTCGTAATATATGGTTTGAATACGGGGTGTACATAAAAAAACTATCTTTGTAAATAAAAGTTTTAATAATCGGTTTGTCGTTCATAATAACCTCGATTCTGCTGCTATCATTTTAATATACATATATTAAAATTAACTTCTAAAAGTATTTTTAGTCTCGATTCAGATACTAAGCATGTATTGTTAAAATTTGGAATTTATTTGTTAGCACATTGTTCCCTTGTTGAGTAACACTTATGCACAACCCTTTATCAACAGGAAGTTGTTGCTTTAAGGCTTTTTTTGTTTCAAAAATAATTATTTCAGCCCAGCCCTCATCTTCGGGTCGAATGGTGATATAACATTTCAAAAGCTTAGCATTTACAGAATAATCAAAAGAATATTTTGTTATCATACCGTTAAACTGATTATTAACAATATCAATTGTTTCGGATAGCGAATATGCATTTACTTTCACTTCAGAAATATCAAAAGACTGTCTCGTTCTACCTTCTACTGAGCTTATATATGGAGAGTTATCTCCGCATGTACAGAATTCTGGACATTCAACTAAATTGATTGTATCCCCTTGTTCATACCTTATGAGTGGGAATGCGTGATTATTTATATTAGTTATTATGGCCCCTTCTTCAACATATACATTATCGACCATAATATGCATTTTCCCGTGTGGACATTCATACGCAATACCACTCTGTTCTTCTGAACCATATAAATTGGATACAGGAACATTAAAAAAATCCATCGCATCGTTCTTCAATTTATCTGTTAAAACTTCACCTACCGAGTCAATGTGTTCAAGACACTTAGGGTATTTGAGACCACTTTTACTATAATAACAAATTAACTGTTCCAATATAAATGGCTGTACATACATCCATTTAGGCTCAAAATCCAATATACGTCTAATCACTGCATTATAAGCATCCTCAGAGGCAAGCGAAGAAGCATTTACAAGTAATTGGCACTCATCTTCAAGACATACCAAATTATTGAGTCTATTTACTTGGTTAGCATAGCTTAATGTGAAAGCAACTTTTTTATCCCTCGGTGATATTCCATACCACTCTTTTCTTTTCCTCCACAATGGCAACATCGACATGTGATAATCAGATGTATCCCAATATACATTTACCGACACTCCGCTCGTTCCTGAAGAGGTTGTTCTTTTAAGCTGGTGACATAAATACTTCGATTTATAACCGTCCGAAAACATATTATATCTGTTTTCCTGCAATTCTTTTCTGGTAAGGATGGGCCATTGGGTAATATCCAACGGATTGGTTATTCCATACTCTTTAATACGCTTTTTGTAAAAGTCATTATGTTCCGATACGTACTTAAGCATCCTAACAAGTTTCTCTTCATTGCTCACAACTGCCGCCCTCCGTTTCTTTTTGCACTATCAGTTCTTCAACAGCAGAGAGAATTGAGGAACATTCGCGGAATTTATCTATAAGTAACCAGTCATCCGGAATTTGAATATCAAATTCCGCTTCAAGCTCAATAATCAACGAAATGAAATCGACGGAATCCATACCAAGATCGTCGATTAAGTCCACATACTCAAGCACATCCGTATCAACGCCCGAATTTTGAAATAGAATACTCATAATTTCAAGAATTTTCACCTTGATTTCGCTCTTTCTCATCATCCGCTTCCTTTCTTACTGTTCCTTTTCGCCGGATAAAATATCTGCTACCGCTTTTCGGTCAACCTTACCTCGGTTATTATGCGGGATTGCTTCCGTCTTCAAATACTTCTTTGGAATTTCGTATTGTGCAAGCCTGTCTTTTATGCTGTGGATAATCTCGGTTGTACAATCTCTGTTGCTTACATACAGGCATCCAATCATTTCCATTCTATTCACAGTGCATCGGCTTATGGCACAATCAGATATGGACGGATTCTCCAAAATCAGTTTTTCCAAATCAGTCGGATATATCTTGTGAGAGTCGCAAATGATTACATCATCCACACGTCCCACCACATGCAGTTCACCGAACTTATCCCAAAAGCCGATGTCACCAGTATTTAGCCAGCCCCGGTAAAGGGATGAGTGTTTTTCATCACCCATGACATATCCGGAAAACATACTTGGCGTTTTTACATGGATAATACCGCGTGTTCCGTTCGGAACGGGTGCACCGCTTTCATTCGTAATGGTCACTTCGACTCCTTTAATTGGCTTTCCAACAGAATTGCTCTTGCAGCAATCGAATGTTTGCGCAGTCACACGCGGAGCAGTCTCCGATAAACCATAAACATTGAAAATGGAAATATCCGTTAAAACATTTTTTGATTTCTCGTATATTGCATCGTTCAGAATAGCACCGCTTACATATACCTTTTGAAGGCAGGAAACATCGTAAAACTTTCGCTTTGCCTCGTCACATAAAAAAGATAGAAGTGTCGGATTGATACAAAGAATTGTCACACCGTATTTCTTTACCGAAGAAAGAATAAGTCTGGGTGGAACGGCAGAAGCAGTAATTACCATTTTGGTGTGAGATTTTAAGGCAACCAATAATTCTCCTGTCAGCGTTGATGAGTGAGAAAGGTGTCTTACCGTATAGATGCAATCCGTTTGTGCCAACAGATTCATATAATCGATAATTGCATCCGCATTAGTGTTGATAGCAAAATGAGACAAAATAATGCCTTTGGATTTTCCGGTTGTTCCTGAACTGTATATAATCACTGCCTCATTGTTGCTGTAATTGGAGTGAAATTCATCGTAAAGAAAATTCGGCAAGATGAATGTTAATTTGCTGTCTGCAGGATACCGAACGAATTCTATTTCAGCGCAAACGCTTATGTGTTCACTCCACAAATCTTCTTGCAAGTAGCACTTTTGTACTTCCGCCTCCCGCATCATTTGGATTGCTATACGAAAAGGAGTTTGGTAATCAATTAGAACAGCGCAGAGCCCGTTGTTCCATATATTGATTAATGCATGAATATATCCAATTGAATTTGTGCCGATCAATGCAACCCGTGACATATTGGTAAGCTATCCTTTCTGAAATTCTCCGAGAGGATTGACTGAAAAATTCCATCATCTCCGTGTATAGGAAACCCATAATCTAAAAACCCGCACAAGCGTGCCCCAACTAAGAGCAAACGCATGTGCGGGTTCGGGAGTCTCGGGTGGGGAAATGCTATTCGCACTTACGCTTTGGAGATGTGCCATTTTATGGAATTTTGTGAATTAAATATAACATGAGTGTCATGTTTTGTCAATACAAATATTTTCATTGTATGTAAAATCAGGGATATATACAAAATACAATTAAAAATCAATACTTTTATACTTGATTTTTTGTGTAGCATTGACATATAATTTGCACGAAAGAAGGTGATTAGGATGTTGGATATTAACCACTGATTCATTTTCTTTTATGTTGCCGTCACCGCCATCGTTGTCCTTGTTTTCATCCTGAACATACATGCATCTGTTCTTCCATCTTTACGTTGTATAAATGTGCCATTCAACTTCTTCATATACATCCGATTCAATGCCGAGCTACCAAGGTATGCCTTTATATTCGTCACAGGCAGGACGCACCAATCGCTTTCTGTGGGCTTGTTGGCAATATAATATTCCAGCAAAGCCCTTGTCACATTCAGGGGAACAGACTTCGGTGTAACAGCAGTAAGCCACTGTTCTTGTTCTTCAGTTAGGGTAATAGTTTTTTGCCGCAATGCTCCAAGTTCCAACGCATCTGCAATCACATCGTCAAATCGGAGAATCAAATCACCTTTTGTTCCTTCCGAGAAGATCGGAATATGGTACTATATGACCTTCTTACGCCACGCATCTTCAAGTTTTTCGATGCTGTCGGCAATCTTGTGCGTGTTTTTGCCCACCTGTCACGGTTAGCGTTGATGAAATTAACGATGCCGTGCAGGTGCCGTATATACCATCCACAGCCATCCTCGTCTACCAGTTCGGATAATTCACTGTGAAGCTCCTGAAAATCCGTTTTGAACTGCCACTCCGCTTTTGGAGTGGCAGTCTTTTTGTCTGGAATACTGCACCAAGCACATAGAGCACGTTATACAGCATAGAGTGAACAGTTAATAAGGGCAAATGAATCCTTCCGTTTTCTAAACGGAAAACCATATTTGTTATCTGTTTTCTTATCTGTTTGGATTCCTTTTTACACAAAATTTTTCGGAGTGCCAATCAGCGCAAATAAACAAACTGCGCAAAAGCAGATACCAAGCTCCTAACACATCTTTTTCAAACCCTTCTAAAAATGGATGTGTATTTTAGTTTGCACAGCTAATTTTCTTAAATTTAGGTATATCTTACCAAGATGCCGTAACCGAGTACCTCATAATGTCCGATTGAATACTGCTTCTCTCTGCAACTGTCGCCTGAGTTACACTCGACGGTATAGACAATCCCGTTTTCAACTTTCTGCACGATACCTACATGGTCGGAGAGTCCGTCCTGTGGGCCTGACAAGCCTTTATTATCCCAATCAAAGAAGATAATCATACTGGCAACCGGCTCGGCAGAGCCGTCCATCCATTGACCTCTGTCCTTGAACCACTGAACACCGTTTACGCAACCCGCAAATTTTGGAATAACGCTGTTCTCAATATATCCGCACTCATTCCCACACCAAGATACAAAACAAGCGCACCATTCAACACGGGAGCCGAAGCCGTACCAAGACCAGTAAGGCTCGCCGCCTACATTGCCGACCTGCGACAAAGCAACGGTTACGATTTGATCATCGCTTGCGTTAATGCCATACAGTACAGATGACCACAGAGAATTGTTATTGTCTTGCAGAAGTTCGGCCAGATAATCCTTTTGCTCCTGATTAAAGCTGTACTGCGTTGCCATTTCGTCCACCGTCTTATGCGACACCGTTATATATAAGTAGGTTCTCGTAACGGTGGTTTCGGTCTGTACGATACTTCCGTTTCCGTCATCGGTTTCGGTAATGAATGTTTCAGACTTGCTTTCTGTCCGTGACGATATGCTGTTCATCTCCCAAAATAAATCTTTGAGAAGTTGCTTTTTGCTATCGTCCATTGTGGCGACCTCCTGCGGATTATCGGGATTGGTGTTGATCTTAACGAAATACACCGAAAGTACCTCTTTCCAAATCGCACGACTGCCCGACATTTCAAGAACATCATAGGTATTGCAGTTTCGGATTTCCAAAAGCTTGTTGTCATATTCGGTGTTTATTTCCTGAACGGCGGTCTGCATAGACTGTCCCGTGCCTGAGTCCTCACCCGAAAAGAAGATACCGAATACCGAGCCAACAATAGAGCAATAAGACAAATCACGATAATTACCACAACCGCAACCCAACCGCCAGCGGCAATAGCCGCAACCAAAGCTTTAATACCCGCAATAGCCGCTTTAACGGCGGCTGCTATGGCTTTCGCCGTAACAACCACCGCCTTATACGTTGCCCGTGCCCCTTGCCTTGCGGCCTGTGCCGCCATTTTTGCGACTTTGGCACTTGCTTCCGCTGTTTTCTTTGCTGCCTTTGCTGTTTTTTCTGCGGTTTTAACCGTAGTTTTTGCCGTTTGCTGTGCAGTCTTTACGGTGCGCTGTCCGGTCTTGATACTCTTTTGCATAGTTTTTGCCGTAGATTTTCCCGTAGACTTTGCGGTTTGCTTTATGGTGTCCGCTTCCCTTCGTGTACGGCGTATTTCTTTGTATAGCTGCTTGCCGCCGTCATAGGTCTTTTGGACGGTTTTCTTCGCTGCTTTCCTGGTATCCTCCATGGCAGACTCAGCCATATATTTGACTTTATCTTCGGCATATTCATCAGGGGTTATCTGCCCGTCATCGGAAAGATTCTGTACCTGATCCTTTGTGCGAACGGTTGCGTTCTTCGTCACTTTGGCAAGCCCCGCCGCACGGTTAAGCGTTTTGATGTCTTTCATTCGGACACCTCACTTATCTCACATTGTCTTTGACTGGAGTAGGGGTATCCTTTGCAGTGGTCTTTCCGTTAAAGAAATCAAGGTCAGCCTTGACGGAATCTTTGATACGGTTGTATCTTAACTTATTGGCAAGGTTAAGCGACTTGTTTTCAAGGGTAGAAAATCCGTTGCTCATTTTGGCAAAAAGGTTTTGAAGTCTTGAAAGCACTCCTTTGTCATGCTTTACAAACTCCTGTTCCTTGGCGCCTTTTCCAAGGAATAATCGACCGGCGTTTATCAAATGTTTTTTTGCACCACCAAGTTCCATACGAGCATTATGCACATTTTGAACACTCTCATTCATAGAAACGGCAAAGCTGTGAAATACCTTACCGAGCTTATCCAGTGTTTCGGAAATCTTCATTGCGTTAACAGCGTTTTTAAAGGCTTCTTTGCCTTTTTCCTTAAATACCTTAACGGCATTTTTCGCCGATGCAATCAGATTGTTTTTTCGCTTTGCTGACCGTCTCAATTCCTTGACGGATTTTGCTGTCTGCCGTATGAATCAGATTTTCGCATTTCGCCTTAACCGAGCTGTTATGAATCATATTAACTTCTTTACGCATTTCCTGCATTTCTGCAAGCATTTCAGATAGGGTATCTCCATATCTCCGATATAAGAAACAAGGGCGGAAACCTCGCCCTTTTCTTTGTGCATACCGTTTTCTTCAAGCGTTTCAAGCAGTCTGATAATTTGCGAATTGTTCCTTAACTCATCCATTTATTTTCCTCCTCTCATCGTTCTCCGAATTTTGTGGTCATGAGCGCATATAACTGTGTATTTTTCGGGAATTTGTTGACAAACGGTACAAGTGCCGAACCAACTTTCATAAGTCCGCATCCTGCTTCAACATTGGTGATATATGAAAGCTGAGTATCTAATATATTCAAGAGTTCTGCAAGTTTGATACGGTCGGTTGACGCTTGGTTGAGCATGATAACGAACTCCGAGTTTGCAAGCATAGTTCTTGCAGTATGGCTCTGCAAAAGGTCATCCACGTTCTGCGTAATACCGGTACAGAACACACCGTATTTGCGGACGCGTTTCCAAAGGGTAAACAGGAAGTTTGCCGAATACTCATGTTGGAACAAGAGATAGATTTCATCGATGATAATAAAGGTGTTTTTGCCCTTGGCACGGTTAGCGGTAATGCGGTTCGATATACTGTCAAGAACAACGAGCATGCCGATGGGTATCCGCTTTGATTGCCTCCAGCTTTCGGCGAAGATAGGAAATGTATGCCCAAACGGTATTGTCCTCGGCTTTTGAGCCCGGATCCCATATGTTTTCCAATACCCGTGAGGAGGAAATGACTACCTTGGGATTGCGCATAAACAGCAGCATTGTCTGATATTCCTTGTTGGCAAGCTTATAGCTGCCGCCGGGTGCGGCCAACTCAAAGGTTTCGGTGTTCAGCGTGGTATTTCCGAAAGTAAGCGTATTGGTTTGCTGGATATCGCTTTTTCTCGTCAGCACCCGAAGCCGCGCCAGCAGCTCCCGCATATCAAAGGGCTTGGTCAGATAGTCGTTGGCTCCGGCATCCAGCCCGGTGATTTTGTCGTCGATTTCCGCCTTTGCGGTGAGCAGCAATATGGGTGTGGCATTATGCGCCTTTCGCACCTCGACGAGCACTGAAACACCGTTTATCACGGGCATCATAATGTCCAGAATCGCAGCATCGTAAAGCCCGCTGAGCAGATAGTCCAGCGCATCTCCTCCGTTATCCACCGCTTCTGCGGTATAATGATTCTTTTGTAAAATGGAAATGAGCGCCCTCCGCAGCGACGAGTCATCCTCCGCAATCAGTATTCTCATAGCCTTTCATCCGTCCTTTTATAAACATAGTATATTCATTCAACCTCAACCAGGATTCAAACCTTTTCTCACTCAAAAGTATACCATAAACTCATGAACAAGTCTATTTTTTGAGCGCGGACAATAAGAAAAACCGAAAATGAGGTATAAATCTGTACACTCACTTCCGGTTTTCATATTAGCCTTGAATAAAGTCCGTCAGCACAACTTCAAACGCTCTGTTTCTTATGTTATTCATCCGTCCAACCCATAAATTATGTACTCTCTTTCATCATTTTTCTTTTCTGCCGCCGCTGTTCGTTCTCACGCTCACGGAGCTGTATGTATTTAAATTCCCGAATCAGTTCTTTATATTTTTCCTTGCGCGGGTGCGCCAGCCTTTGCGGTGATGCCATAAAGTTCACAAATTCCGCTTTGGCGCAGTATTGTATACTGCCGAGCTTGATGCCTGTTAAGGTGTCTTCCCGTATCCATTCGTGGATACGCTGCGGGCTGTGGCCGACCAATTCCGCCGCCGTCTGCGTGGGCAGAGCCTCCGGCAGCTCTGCCCACTGTAAGTCAAGCCACCGCCGAAAGGCTTCGCAGTTTTCCGGGGTGGCTTCAAACATCGGGAGCGGATGCCATTCGGTGCGGTTGGAGAACAACCCGCTCAGCTCCGAGAGAAAGCTTGGTTCGGTATCCATACGGGCTTTGAATCACACCGCGTCCTCTGTCCGCACCCGATATTTATTGGTCAAGTGTCCCGTGTTTTCGTGCGGGATATAGTTGTTGTCCATCAGATATTTCATTTTTCGCGTGGAGATGTGCAGGTACTGGCGAAGCTCGCTCACGCTCATAAATTGTTTTTGGATCATATATAAAATCATCCTTTCCGTCAGCAAAAATGCGCCCCTCGGCGGAGCGCATCATTCTTTTGCTTTATTAAAGATACTGCTGATTATTATTGCGGTAATCGCCACACCGATTGCAAAAACACAGCGAGTGCGCGAGGTCTGGTTCTATCTCATGTCCGTCGGCGCGGTGCTGAAGATCGTGACCATATTGACGGACAATATATTGATTTAGATTTGATAAATCTCGAATTAGATCATTAACAAACAGACGGCTTCAAAAAGAATATCGTCAAACATGAACACATATAACAGTAAGGTCGTGAAACATATGAAAAATTTGATTATATATATCCATGGAAAAGGCGGCTCGGCAAATGAAGTCGAACATTACAGATCACTTTTCCCGAACAGCGAAGTTTTGGGATTCGACTACCGTTCACAAACGCCTTGGGAAGCCAAAGAAGAATTTCCCGCATATTTCGCTGAAAAGCGAAAACAGTGCAAACATCTCACTTTGATTGCAAACAGTATCGGTGCTTTTTTCTCGTTATCTTCACTGGATAAAGCATTGGTTGACAAAGCCTATTTTGTTTCCCCGGTTGTGGATATGGAAAAACTGATTTGCAGTATGATGCAGTGGTCAAATGTGACTGAGCGGAAGCTTGCAGAGAAGTCGGAGATTGCCACAGATTTCGGGGAAACGCTGTCTTGGCGCTACCTATGCTATGTGCGGGAGCAGCAGGTATTATGGAGTGTCCCAACCTGTATTCTGTACGGAGAGTACGACAACCTGACATCCATAGAAACGATATCTACATTCGCAAAGCAGCACAATGCAAACCTAACTGTCATGCCCGGTGGGGAGCATTGGTTCCATACAGAGGAGCAAATTCGGTTTCTGGACGATTGGATCAAAAAAGCAGAAAATCAAACTTCGGTTGTAAGATACGCAACACGCGACGAGCTACCGCGCGTCAACGAACTGCGTAAAATGGTGAGCGGGCTACACGCCGACGAAAGGTCGGATATTTTCCGTCCCGATTTTTGCGATGAACTGCGGCAGCGTGTCTATACATTGTTTGATGCACCGGAGTATGATGTGATCGTTGCCTGTCTCGGCGAAACAATCTGCGGCTTCGCTATTGTGCAGTATATTGACAAGCCGGAATCGGCCTATATGTGTGCACAGCGGTTTTATCATATTGAGGAATTCGGTGTGGATGAACGCTATCGCCGATGCGGAATCGGGACAGCACTGCTCAACTTTTGCAAAACAGAAGCCAAAAGCCGGGATTTTGACCGATTAACGCTGGATGTCTGGATATTCAACGAAACGGCACAAAAGTTTTACGAAGCAGCAGGTTTTCGTTCCTATCGTAGCTATCTGGAAATAAACACTTAAAAATAATTCAGTTTCTGCCCACCTCTTGACATTCTGAAAAAATAATTATAATATAACTAACGAATATTAGTTAGGATAGCTATGAAACCGGCGGACACAAAGCAGAAAATTTTGGATAAAGCCTTGGCGCTGTTTTTGGCGCAGGGATACAATCCCGTCAGCATTGGCGAGATTGCTAAGGTTGTTGGCATCAAAGCACCGTTTCTCTACAACCACTTCCAAAGTAAGCAGACCACTTTTGATGCTATTGCGGAACCCACGGCGGCAAAATATGAAGCAGACGCCGAAAAGATCGACATTCATGTGCATAATGCGCAAAATAACATTCCAGTTTTCAAAGAGATCACCGAGAATGCTCTCTTTGAAAAGGTGCAGCAAATTTTTGAATATTCCCTCCATAATGAAACTATCAGTCAATTTCGTGGTATGATGACGATCGAGCAATTTCGTTCTCTGGAACCGGCAAAATTGTACATAAGGCGTTATGTGGAACGCGTGCTTGACTATCACATCGAAATTTTTCACGCTCTGATAGCAGCCGTGGAGATTCGTTCGGAAGACTCGGACGCTCCAGCAATGATGTATGTCGCACCGGTACTGGCACTCATCAATGTATGAATTGCCAACCTGAAAAAGAAAGCAAATACCTGAAAAAGCTTCAAAAACATGTACAGTTCTTTTTTGCATGGTTCATGGCGGCACTTCACAAAGCGGTGAAAGCCATGAGTAAGTCGGATGAAAAATAGATTATTTGTCCTGTCTGCGGCGCAAAGACACGGCTGCGGCTGTTACAAAAGACTATACTGCGGGACTTTCCCCCTCTTTTGCGCAAAATGCAAACAAGAGCACATCATTAATGCGCAGAATTTTCAAATAGAAATCATTAATCAGCCAGACGCAAAGACGCAGCGCTGACCGCAATTTCTGTGGTCATGTACTGCGCCTTTTTTAGGAGGAAAACTATGAAAAAAT
>OIXH01004166.1_pt1 | contig 12012 bp, 10 predicted proteins | sample 1587741 | NCBI WGS metagenome assembly OIXH01 (sample SAMEA3888916, study PRJEB22519) | human gut metagenome | biome: human gut; feature: human-associated habitat; material: faeces | place: Denmark | collected 2011 | reverse complement strand
GACGGCTGCGCTCGGCGGCGATCAGATCGAAAATCTGGGTGTCTCTTTTCATATCTCTAAGGATTTGTGATGATTCGTTTACGGACGGTAAAGTTAGTAATATTTGGCGAAATTCCGGCGGCGGCGGAGCGTTTCAAAATATTTTTCTTAACTTTGTTCGTCTTTCGGACGAAAAAAGGAAAAATAGAATATTTTGCAAACATTCTTAATACTTTGAAAGCTATGAAATTACTCGAAGGTAAAGTGGCTGTCGTCACGGGCGCGGCCCGCGGTATCGGCAAGGCCATCGCACTCGAATTCGCCAAGGAGGGCGCCGACGTGGCGTTCACCGACCTCGTGATCGACGACAACGGCAAAGCCACCGAAGCCGAGATCGCGGCGCTGGGCGTCAAGGCCAAGGGCTATGCGTCGAACGCGGCGAATTTCGAAGAGACGCACAAGGTCATCGAAGAGATCGTCAAGGATTTCGGCCGCATCGATATTCTCGTGAACAACGCCGGCATCACCAAGGACGGCCTGATGATGCGCATGAGCGAAGCCCAGTGGGACGCCGTGCTGACCGTGAACCTCAAGTCGGCGTTCAACTTCATCCACGCCGTGACGCCGATCATGGCCCGTCAGAAGGGCGGCTCGATCATCAACATGTCGTCGGTGGTGGGTGTCAGCGGCAACGCGGGCCAGTGCAACTACTCGGCGTCGAAAGCCGGCATGATCGGTCTTGCCAAGTCGATCGCCAAGGAGATGGGTCCCCGCGGCATCCGCGCCAACGCCATCGCTCCGGGCTTCATCATGACCGAGATGACCGACAAACTGCCCGACGAGGTGAAGGAGGGCTGGTACAAGCAGATTCCGCTCCGCCGCGGCGGCACGCCGGAGGACGTGGCCAAGGTCGCGCTGTTCCTCGCATCGGATCTTTCGTCGTATGTCAGCGGACAAGTCATCCACTGCTGCGGCGCGATGAACTGTTAGGAATCTCCCGGCAATCGGAAAACAGCAGCGGTTCGGTGCCCCGCGGCATCGGACCGGCAATAAAAGCGTCCGCCAAGTCTGCTTGAGCGGACGTTTTGTTTAACGCCATACCTTATGAAACATACCGTAGACATCGAAACTTGGGAGCGGCGGGACAATTATGCCTTTTTCCGCAACTTCCTCAATTCGTGGATTTCGGTGGCAACCGAGATCGACTGCACCGAAGCCCGTGCGGCGGCCAAAGCCGCGGGACGCTCCTTCTTCCTCTATTACCTCTACGCCGTGCTGCGCGCGGTCAATGAAATCAGGGAGTTCCGCTACCGCACAGACAGCCGCGGAAACGTGATCTGGCACGACACGGTGGACGTCATCTCGCCCATCGCCGTTCCGGGCCGCACGTTTTACACCGTCCGCATCCCCTACCATGCCGATTTCGAACGCTTCTACGCCGAGGCGCGTGCCATCGTCACCGACATTCCGCAGGACGGCGATCCCTACGGCGCCGAAAAGGTGCTGCAGGCGCAGGGCGATTACGACGTTTTCCTGCTGAGCGCCACGCCGGACCTCTATTTCAACTCCCTGACCTACGCGCAGGGAGCGCCGGGCCAGCCGACGGAATATCCGCTGATGAACGCCGGCAAGGCGGTGATGCGCGAAGGGCGGCTCGTGATGCCGCTCTCGATCTTCGTCAACCATGCGTTCGTGGACGGCGCGCATATCTCCCGGTTTTTCAAGCTGGTCGAGGAGTGCCTGAAGCGGATTTCAGCCTGACGGCATCATGCTCCGCACGCCGGCGCCGCGGCCCGTGCGGGGCGGCGGGTCCCGAAGTCCGATCGCAGGCCGGGTGCGCCGTGCCCGGAGTTTGGCCGCCCGCACCGGCGGAACTTGCATCTTTTTTGCTATATTTGCCGCACATGGAAGGCGTTCCGGACAAATCAGGAGACAAATTTTCGTTTTGCCGCCCGCCTTTCGCTATATTTGCCGTATGAAACGTCTGATAACCACACTGACACTGCTCGCCGCGACGCTCTGCGCCGCAGCGCAGGAAGCGACCCTGCCGACGCCCGACGCCAAGACGCTCGGCATGGGCGGCGTCGCCATGACGACCCTGTCTGGGTCGCACGCCATATACAACAACTCCGCGACGGCCATTTTCTCGCAGATGCCGTCGCAGATATCCTCGTCCTATTACGGACAGGGGCAGTTCGACTACTACGCCGTGACGGGATTCTGCCGTTTCGACAACGTCAATCTGGCGCAGATCGGCTGGCGGCAGTACCTGCGCGAGCGGGGCAACAGCGACATGGCGGTCGATCTGGGCTACTCGCGCCGCATCGGCGGCAACTGGGCCGTCGGCGTCGTGGCCCGCTACATGCACCTCAAGCGTCCCGAAACCTCGGCGGACGCGCTGGCCGTGGACCTGAGCGCCGCATGGTCGCACCCGCTGGAAAACGTCGGAAGCTATTCGACGCTGCGCGCGGGCGCCAAGCTGGGCAATCTGGGCGGCTATCTGAAAGACACGCCTTACACCCTGCCGATGGACCTGACGGCGGGCGTGGCGTTGGATACGTTCCTCAGCGACGTGCACGAGATAACCGTCGGCACGGATCTGGGCTACTACTTCTCGCCTTCGAAAGTCCGGGGATTCCAAATGTCGGTCGGCGCCGAGTACAACCTGATGCAGCTCATCCAGCTCCGGGCGGGTTATCACTACGGCGAGCGCCGCGACTACTACCCTTCCTACGGTTCGGTCGGCGCGGGCGTCCGGTTCCTGCACCTGCGTCTCGACTTCGCCTACCTGATCGCCAAGAAGCAGACGCTGCTGCACAATACCTACAGCATCAGTTTCGGACTCGACTTCTGACGCGCGGTCTCGATACGGCGGCTTCGGCAAGCCGCTGCGAAAACAACAATCCGGGGACGGGGCGTCTCCGGATTGCTTTTTTTCTGCATGTCACTGCGGATTTTCGAGGTATTCGAGAATTCCCCCGCAGCCGTCCTCCAGCATGTCGAGCACCAGCTCGAAGCCTTCGGCGCCTTCGTAATAGGGGTCGGGAACATGGTCCCAACGGGGGTGGCGGCGGAAAAACTCCCGCATGCGGAAGATCTTTTCGGCGGCCCTGCGCGACGGCGCGAGCCGGTGGACGTTCTCGTAGTTCATGTCGTCCATGACGACGATCATGTCGAACCGGTCGAAATCCTCCTCCCGGATCTGCCGGGCGCGGTGGCCGAGGTCGTACCCCCGCCGTGCGGCGGCGCGGCGCATGCGGGCGTCGGGCAGTTCGCCCGTGTGTCCCGCGTAGGTTCCGGCCGAGTCGATTCCGATCCGGCCGCCGAGTCCCCGCTCTTCGACGATGTGGTGCATGATGCCGTCGGCCGCCGGGGAGCGGCAGATATTTCCGAGGCAGACGAAAAGGATATTGGTTTTCATGGGCGCAAAGATAACGAAAATCGGGCGACAAGACGAAAATTCAGGGCCGTTTCTGCCGGAACAGGCTCTCCGGAAGCGTGTCGAAGCGGGCGGCGGACGGGAAATATCCGCCCGGAGACCTTGTGTCGGTCAAGGAGGCCGGTCGGCATCCGTGTCATCGGCGGCTCCGGGCTTCGAGGCGGAAATATCCGTCCATGCCGAGCCGTCTGCGGTCCGGGAGCGCGTCCGGAACGGCGCAGGCCGGGTGCTAATCGCTCCCGGAACGCCTTTGGAATACAAATTGCACGATGCCGGGGCATGGGAAAAAGAATCGAAGACTGGATCGGGCAATACCGGCACATGGATTGGGCCGTGCTCTACATGAGACTGTTCGCGGGAGGCATGATGCTCTTCCACAATATCGGCAAAATGCAGGATTACAACGAAATCGTCAATTCGTACCCGTCGTTCGCCTCGGCCGGCAGCGCGGCGACGTTCGTCGTCGTGACGGTGGCCGAGGTGCTGCTGGCGGTGGCGATCATCATGGGCATCTGGGTGCGGATGTCGGCGCTGATTCTCTCGCTGGGCATCCTGCTGATGTTCGCGTGGGGCGGATTCGGCGCAGGGGAGCTGGAGTTCGTGTGGCTGGGCGTCTACGTCTTCCTGATTATTTCCGGCGGCGGACTTTACGCCTTCGACACGGCGCTGACTCCCGCCAAGCCAAAAAAGTGAACCATACGGACAATATTATAACGGCTGATTGTCCGTATGTTGGCGGAAAAGTTGTAACTTTGCCCAGATTTGTTTTCTTTTGAAACCAAAAAACAGGATTACGATGAAGATGAAAGTAATTGGGATGCTGGCCGCCTTCACGCTCGCCGCATCCGCAGCGGCGGCTCAGGAGCTGCCCCGCAAAGTGGATAATGTCGAAGTGCTCGACCTCGACGGCAATCCGGCCAAGCTGCCGCATTGGGGCGAGAAGAACCTGATGATATTTTACGTGGACCCCGACCGTCACAAGCAGAACAACGACTTCACGATCGAGCTGGAGGAGAACCACCGTGCTCAGGGCGACAATATTTTCGGCTTCGGCGTGATGAACCTCAAGGACGCCCCGATGGTTCCCAACGGCATGGCCCGCAACATGGCCAAGAAACGCACGGCCAAGAACGGCGCGCTGGTGCTCGCCGATCAGGACCGCATCCTGAGCAAGGCTTGGGAGCTGGGCGACTGCAACAACCAGTTCGTGCTGATGATCGTATCGAAGGAGGGAGAGCTGGTCTTCCTGCGCAAGGGGGTTCTCTCGGAGCAGGACAAGGCCGATTTCTACGAAACGATCGAGAAGTACAAATAACCGGATGCTGCGCAAAACCGCCGTTCTGGCTTTAGCCCTTTGCTTCGCGCTGCAGGGAGCGGCCCAAGAGGGAGTGTATATCAACGGCAGCGACACGCTGCATTACAGCTATACCCCGCTTCCGGAACAGCCCCAGCCGCAGAAACGGCTCTCGTTCCCGCGGCGCGTGGTGAAATATTTCGAGGGATCGACGCGCGACCGCACGTTCGAGAAGAAAATCGACTTCACCTTCGCCGGAGGCCCCAGCTATTCGAAGAATACGAGTCTCGGCATCGGACTGCTGGCGGCCGGACTCTACCGCATAGACCGTACGGACTCGGTCACTTCGCCGTCGGACATTTCGATCTTCGCCAACGTCTCGATTTCGGGATTCTATGCGCTGGGCGTCACGGGCAACAACATCTTCTCCCGCAACGGCAAGCGCATCGACTATACGGTGATGTTCGCTTCGGCACCCCGCGACATGTGGGGCATCGGCTATAACGACGGCCGCTACAACGAGGAGAGCTCCTACAACGAGAAGCGTTACCTGATAAAGGCGCGCTACCTGCACCGGGTGCTGCCCAACACCTATGTGGGCGGCATCCTCAGTTTCGAGCATACGCAGGGCAAGAAGTTCAAGCCGCTGGGCGAGAGCTACCTCTACGGGCAGAAGACGCACTACACCGCCACGGGCGTCGGGGCGATTCTGGAATACGACTCGCGCGACTTCATACCCAACCCCTTCCGGGGCGTCTACGTCAGTCTGCAGGAGACGCTGTTTCCCAAGGGACTGGGCAACTGCGGACGTTCGCTGTGGCGCACGACCTTCACGGCCGACTACTACAGGCAGGTGTGGAAGGGCGGCATCCTCGCGGCGGACCTCTACGCGGAGTTCAACTCCGAGGGAACCCCGTGGCCGATGCTGGCCCGCATGGGCGGTTCGCAGCGGATGCGCGGCTATTATCAGGGCCGCTACACGGACAACGACATGATAACGTTTCAGGTCGAGCTGCGCCAGCGCATCTGGCGGCGCATCGGCTGCACCTTCTGGGGCGGCGCAGGCAACGTCTTCAGCGATCTGGAGCGGTTCGACTGGTCCGAGACGCTACCCAACTACGGCGTCGGCCTGCGCTGGGAATTGAAGAAACGGGTCAATGTGCGACTCGATTACGGCTTCGGCAAGAAGACGAGCGGCTTCCTGCTGAGCATAAACGAAGCTTTTTAGGTTAGTGTAACGATATGAATGCTGATCCGAACAGGGTAAACAGACGACGCACGGTCAAAACCCGCAGCCGTTTCACCACGCTGCTGACCGTCTATTTCTTCGTCGCGCTGATTATCCCCAACTGCGTGCTGGCCAATACCGAGCCTTACTCCGGCTGGACGGTCGAGGCGCTGATTCTGATGCCGCTGGGCTTCTACATGATGTGGAGCGTGGCGCTGAGCCGTTCCGGCGTGATGATCTGGCTGGGATTTCCCTTTATCTTCCTCTGCGCGTTCCAGATCGTGCTGCTCTATCTGTTCGGCAACTCGATCATCGCCACGGACATGTTCACCAATCTGGTGACGACCAATCCCGGAGAGGCGGGCGAACTGCTGAGCAACATCTACCCTTCGGTCATTCTGGTCTGCGTGATGTATCTGCCGCTGTTGTGGTTCGCGGCGCGCGAGATCGGCCACAAGCGCTACATTTCGCGCACGACGCGCATGAACGTCGGCCTTTCGGGCGCCGCGCTCATGGCGCTGGGCATGCTGGCCCTGTGGCCGGCCTATCATGTGAGCGAACAGCGGCACGTGCTGCGCGACGAGATTTTCCCGCTCAACGTGGCCTACAACGTCTACCTGAGCGCCTCGGAATTCCGCAAGGCCTACAACTTCGAAAAGACCTCGGCGGATTTCACCTACGAGGCCAGCCGCGAAGCCGAAGCGCCCGGACGCGAGATTTACGTATATATTATAGGTGAAGCGTCGCGCGCCATGAGCTGGGAGCTTTACGGCTACGAACGGGAGACCAATCCCCGGCTCTCGCAGGTGGACGATCTGGTGATTTTCCGCGACGTGCTGACGCAGAGCAACACCACGCACAAGAGCGTGCCGCTCATCCTCTCCTCCGTCTCGACCGAGGAGCACGACCAGCTCTACCGCCGCAAAGGGCTTCCGGCCCTCTTCAACGAAGCGGGCTTCGAGACGTGGTTCATCTCCAACCAGTCGCCGCAGGGCGCCATGATCGACAAGCTGGCCCGCGACGTCGACCACCTGATCTATATCCGCTCGCCGCGCCACGACATGCAGCTGCTGGACGAAATGCGCCGCATCGTCGAGACCGCCCCGGCGCAGAAGATGCTCTTCATCCTCCACTGCTACGGCTCCCACTTCAGCTACCACCAGCGTTATCCGCGCGAATTCGCACGTTTCAAACCCGACGACGACGTGGCGATCTCGCGGGAGCATGCGCACACGCTCCGCAACGCTTACGACAATTCGATCTGTTACACGGACCATTTTCTCGCCGAGACGATCGCTTTCCTGCGCGGACTGCGGCAAACCTCCTCGGCGCTGCTCTACTGCGCCGACCACGGCGAGGACATTCTGGACGACGACCGCGAACGCTTCCTGCACGCCTCGCCCACCACGACCGCCTATCAGCTCTACGTGGCCTCGCTGGCGTGGTTCTCCGACGCCTACCGGCGGAATTTTCCCGCCAAAGCCGCGGCTGCCGGGATCAATGAGACAGCGCCGGCCACGACCCACGCCCTGTTCCACACCATGGCCGACATGGCCTCGATCCGGGGCCGCTTCGTCGATCCGACGGTATCGCTCGTGAACCCCGGCTACGACCGCAAACGTCCGCGCCGCTACCTGAACGACCACAACGAGGCCGTTCCCTTCCGCAAAACCGGTCTCGAACCGGAGGACATGGAGGTTTTCGCCCGTTTCGGCATCAAACCTTAGGCAAGTTCACGGCCCGTATGAAACCAACAAAGGCTGCCCCCTTGGGACAGCCTTTGTTGCGTCATTGCGTCTGTAATTATTTCGCAGCGTCTACGGAAACCTTGCGGAACTCCTTCATCAGCTTCGAAATTTCGAGAGCGGACTTGCGGGCGCGCGTACCGGCGGCCTTGTTGCCCTTCTCTACCTGTGCTGCTGCATTAGCTGCGAATACTTCGTACTCTGCATTGATCTTTGCTACTAATTCTTTCATAACTTTTTTTATTAATTGGGTTTGTTATCAACGCAAAGATATAAAAATTATCTAAACATCATCATTTATTGCCAAAAAATTCAACGTTTTTTAGCATAAAACCCCCTTTCCAAGAGCCTGTCACCCGGTTCGCGGTACGTTTTTTGTCCCCGCAAGAGCGTAAAACATTCCGGTATGAACAGACTTTTAATCGTGGCGGGACTCGTTTCCGCGCTCCTGCCCGCCGGGTGCGGCCGGCACAAGCCGAAACCCGCAATGCCGCCCCTGCAGGTCGAAACGGCCCGCGCCGTTACGGACAGCATCCCCAACCGCATGAGCTTCATCGGTTACCTTTCGAGTAATTTCGACGCCGTGATCCAGCCCCGGATCAATGGCTTCCTGTTATCCAAGCAGTATGCGAACGGCATGCCCGTAAAACGCGGGCAGCTGCTTTTCACGATCGACCCCGACCAGCTCTCGACCACGATGCTCGCCGCCGAAGCCGCGCTCCAGTCGGCCAAGGCGCAGGCGCTGGAGGCGCGGAACAACTACGAGCGCGCCGTACCGCTGGCCAAGATCAACGCCATCAGTCAGGCGCAGCTCGATCAGTATACGGCGCAGTACAAGGCCGCCGAAGCCTCGGTGCGCTCGGCCGAGCAGACGCTCAGCAGCGCCCGCATGAACGTCGGCTACACCGAGCTGCGCTCGCCCATCGACGGCATCATCGAACACACGGCGGCGCATGTGGGCGACTACGTCGGTCCCGGCACGCAGTTCAGCGTGCTGACGAGCATTTCGAACATCGACACGCTCACCGTCGATGTGGCCATTCCGATGGCCGAATACCTCAGGGCGGCCGGAGGACGCAGTTCGATCTACGACAACGAGGGGCTGCTCTCGGACATTCGCCTGACGCTGGCCGACGGCACGCGCTACCCTTACGGGGGACTCTACGACTATACCCGCAAGGACGTGTCGAGCAGCACGGGAACGCTCGTGCTGGTGGTGATGTTCCCCAACCCCGACCGGTCGCTCAAACCCGGACAGTTCGCCCGCGTCTCGGCCAACGTCGGCCCCGTGCAGCCGCGGGTGATCGTGCCCCAGCAGAGCGTCAGTCAGGCGCAGGGCGTCAATTCGGTCTGGGTCGTGCGGCCCGACAGCACGGCGGCCTACCGCCGCGTGGTGCTGGGCGACACCTACGGCACGATGTGGTGCGTGGACGAGGGCCTCGCCGAGGGCGAGCAGGTGGTTACGGCAGGCCAGCAGAAACTGCGCGACGGCATGAAGGTAATCCCCGTAAAACGCTGACGTCATGGAGAAATTCTTCATTTCACGTCCGATTTTCGCCATCTCGCTGGCCATCGTCATCGTACTCGTGGGGCTGATCTCGATCCTGAACCTGCCGATCGAGCAGTATCCCGACATCACGCCTCCGGTGGTCGAGGTCTCGGCGACCTACGACGGCGCCGACGCCGAGACGGTCAATAACGCCGTGGCCACGCCCGTGGCGCAGAGCGTCATGGGCGTCAGCGACATGCTCTACCTGCAGACCACGAGCGCCAACGACGGTTCGATGGTCATGCAGGTGACCTTCGACATCGGGTCCGATCCCGACCTCGACGCCATCTTCACCCAGAACAACGTATCCTCGGCCGCGGCCCAGCTTCCGGCGACGGTGACCAAGCAGGGCGTCACCACGCGCAAGACCATGACGGGTTTCCTGCTGGTCTTCTCGCTGCACAGCGACGGACGCTACGACGACGAATTCCTCTCGAATTACGCCTACATCAACCTTCAGAACGAACTGCTGAAGATCGACGGCGTGGGCAAGGTCTCGATCATGGGCGCCGGCGAGTACGCCATGCGCGTATGGCTCCGGCCCGACGTGCTGAAATACTACGGCATCCCGGTTTCGGCCGTCACCGCCGCCATCGAAAATCAGGGCGGCATCTACCCCGCCGGACAGTTCGGGGCCGAACCCGCGCCCGACGGCACCTCCTATACCTATACGGTGACCATGCCCCCGCAGATCACCACGGCCGAGCAGTTCGGCGACATCGTCGTCGTGACCACCTCGGAGGGCGAACAGATCCGCCTGCGCGACGTGGCCGACGTATCGCTCGGAAGCCAGAGTTACGGCGTAAGCTCGCTCTTCGAAGGCAAGCCCACGGCCCTTATCGTCATCTATCAGGAGCCGGGCAGCAACGCCGTGGCCGTGGGCGACAAGGTCAAGGCCGAAATGGCGCGGCTCGGCGAACGTCTGCCCGACGGCATCACGACATCGACGGTCGTGGACACCACGACCAGCATCGACGCCGGCATCAGCGACATCTTCACCACGCTCATCATAGCCCTCGTGCTGGTGATCTGCATCATCTACCTCTTCATTCAGGACTGGCGCGCCACGGTCATTCCGCTGGTCGCCATCCCCGTGTCGCTGGTCGGCGCCTTCGCGCTCTTTCCGCTGCTGGGGTTCTCGATCAACATCATTTCGCTGCTGGGACTGGTGCTGGCGATCGGTCTGGTGGTGGACGACGCCATCGTTGTCGTGGAAGCCGCGCAGGTCAATATCGCCAACGGGATGAACCCCCGCGCTGCGGCGCTCGAAGCCATGAAGAACGTGGCTTCGCCCATCGTCGCCACGACCGTCGTCCTGCTGGCCGTATTCATCCCCGTATCGTTTACGGGCGGCATCACGGGGCGGCTGTTCCAGCAGTTCTCGGTGACGATCGCCGTGTCGGTCGTGATCTCGGCCTTCAACGCCCTGACGCTCTCCCCGGCCTTGTGCGCCCTGCTCCTGCGCCGCCGCGAACCGCCCAAGAAGGGATTCTTCGCCGCTTTCAACCGCTGGTTCGCCCGGCGGATGGACAAATACACGGCCTTCACGCCGACGCTGATCCGCCACGTGGCCCGCACGGGCGTATTTATCGCCGCGGTACTGGCCGTCATCTTCCTCGTGTGGCGCAAACTGCCCGCCGGATTCCTGCCCGAAGAGGATCAGGGATACGTGATGGTGATGGTTTCGACGCCCGAAGCCTCGTCGCTGCAGGTGACGCAGAAGGCCATGATCCGGGCCGACGAAGTGATCCGCACGCTGCCCGAAGTCGCTTCGACCTCGTTCGCAGCGGGATTCAACATGATGGCGGGCATCGCCTCGACCGACAGCGGCATCATCTTCGTGTCGCTGGTCGGTTATTCCGACCGCAAACTGACGGCCATGGAGATCGCCCAGAGACTCACCGACGAGCTTTACATGGCGGTTCCGGGCGCCGAGTGCTTCGCCTTCATCCCGCCGTCGATCCCCGGTCTGGGCATCACGTCGGGCGTTTCGGTCGAGGTGCAGGACCTCGAAGGGCGCGGCACGGCCTACCTGCTGGAAAACGCCGAACGGCTGATGGACTCGCTGCGCAAAAGCCCCTCCGTCGCCTCGGTCACCACGCAGTTCGACGCCGGGGTGCCCCAGCGGCGGCTGCGCATCGACAAACAGCAGGCGCTGGCCGCGGGCGTGGACCTCGGAACGTTGTACGGCGAGCTGACCACCCTCTTGGGCGGCACCTACATCAACAATTTCACGCGCTTCGGCAAGCTCTATCAGACCTACGTGCAGGCCGCGCCCGACTACCGCCTCGACCGGCGTTCGCTGGACAGCTACTATGTCACCTCGGCATCGGGCGAAAGCGTCCCCGTGGCGTCGCTCGTCGAGGTGGCCGACACCGTGGGCGTGGAGTACGTCTCGCAGTTCAACCTCTACCGCTCCGTATCGCTCACCGTCACCCCCGCCGCACGGGCTTCGACGACGACCGTCATGCAGGAGATCACGGCGACAGCCGCTGCCGTGCTGTCCGACGACATCGGCACGGCATGGAGCGGCACCTCGTATCAGGAGGCCAACGCCTCGAAGACCGGCGGACTGGTCTATGCGCTGGCGCTCGTGTTCGTGTTCCTCGCGCTGGCGGCCCTGTACGAATCGTGGGGACTGCCGCTGGCGATTCTGATGAGCGTTCCGGTGGCGGTGCTCGGCGCCGTGCTGTTCGTCGGCGGCACACACCTGATGAATGCGCTCTATGTCAACGACATCTACATGCAAATTTCGCTCGTCATGCTGATCGGACTGGC
>OIXH01004162.1_pt1 | contig 12024 bp, 15 predicted proteins | sample 1587741 | NCBI WGS metagenome assembly OIXH01 (sample SAMEA3888916, study PRJEB22519) | human gut metagenome | biome: human gut; feature: human-associated habitat; material: faeces | place: Denmark | collected 2011 | reverse complement strand
ATGACCACCCGTTACCATGAGGAGCGTGCCTTTGGCCGCACCCCGAAGGAAGCCGCCCAGCAGTCTCTGGAACATTGCAGCCAGTCCATCCTGACCAGCGGCCTGACCTTCTTTGCCGCCACCGTCGGTGTGGCTGCCATCAGTAAGATGGAGCTGCTGAAGAGCATCTGCCTGCTGATCTCCCGCGGCGCACTGATCAGCATGGTGGTCATTCTGGTGGTGCTGCCCGCAGCCCTGATGCTGTGCGACTGGATCATCCGCCACACCACCCTCAAGTGGATGATACCCGAATCCGCCAACGCCAAGAAGTCTGAAAAGGAGTAATTGCGTTATGAAAAAATCGCTTCGTTTCGCCAGTGCGGCGCTGGCGCTGACTCTCGCCGCAGGCATGACCCTGCAGATATACCGCGTTGAACGCGTCCGACACATTCGCCATGGGGTGGTTGTTGGGAATAAAAGTCGGATTTACACGGGTCTCCACCCGCATTCCGTCCCGTTTGGCAATGGCCAGCAGTTTCAGCGTATAGCCGAGTTCCTGTCCGCAGCGGATATCCTCCTGACTGACATGGGTAATGCCCTCCACATGGATAAAATCGAAGGGTACATGTCCATGAAATGCGAGACTGGCCAGAATGCTCAGCTTGTAGGCCGCATCGTAGCCCTCCACATCGGTAGAGGGATCCGGCTCCGCCAGTCCCAGCCGCTGTGCATCCCGAAGCACATCTTCATATTCCAGACCTTCCCGGCTCATGCGGGAAAGAATATAGTTGGTGGTGCCGTTCATGATGCCGTAAAGATAGTTGATTCGGTTTGCCTGCAGGCTTTCTTCCATCGTATGAATAATGGGGATCGCGCCGCACACTGCCGCTTCATAGTACAGGCCCGCGCCGCTTTTCCGGGCGGCCTGCTGCAGCTCGTGCCAGTGCAGGGCGAAGGCCACCTTGTTGGCGGTCACCAGCGTCTTGCCCTTTTCCAGCGCCGCCAGATCCCATTGAAACGCGGGCTGCTCGCCGCCAAGAAATTCCAGAATGATGGAAATCTCCGGGTCGTTCAGCAGGTCGTCCACCCGGTCGGTCAGCACGCCCTCCGGCAGCTCGATTTCCCTTTTTTTATGCACGTCCCGCACCAGCGCCCGCTTCACTTCAAAGTGAAGCCCCGTGCGATGGCTGATCTCCTTCGAAAAGCCCGTAAGCAGCTTCCATACGCCGCTGCCAACGTTGCCGCAGCCGAAAAATCCGATTTTGACCGTCGGTTCCATCCTTCTGTTTCTCCTCTCGTCAGCGGTTGCGTTCATACAGGAGCCGAAGCCCCTTCAGGGTTAAAATCCCGTCCAATTTGTCGATGATGCCGCCTTCTTCGGCTACGATCACCGCCATGCCGCCGGTGGCCACCACCAGTGCGTCCGGCGCATGAAGTTCCTCCCGGAATTTGCGCACCAGATACTCGATCTGGCCGATAAAGCCATTGATCACGCCGGACTGCAGATTCGTCACCGTAGTCCGGGAAATCACGTGTTCCGGCCGTACCAGTTCGAACCGGGGAAGCTTGGCCGTGCCGCGCACCAGCGCGTCACTGGTCAGCTTCAGACCCGGGCAGATACAGCCCCCCAGAAAGGAACCTTCTTCGTCGATGGCCCCGAAGGTGGTGGCGGTGCCGAAGTCGATAAAAATGCAGGGGCCACCATACTCCGCCTGCACGGCCACGGCGTTGGCAATACGGTCACTGCCCAGTTCCCGGGGATTCTCATATTTCAGATTGATTCCGGTCTTGATGCCGGGAGCCACCATCATGGGCGACTGTCCGAAATAATTCTTGCACATGTGTTCCAGTGTAAAATTGATGGTAGGCACCACACTGGACATCACGATCCCCTCGATGTCGCTGCAGTCGATCCCATCCCGCTCCAGCAGCCCGGAAAGCAGAAAACCGTATTCGTCGCTGGTATGGGTGCTGGAGGTAGAAAGCCGCCAGTACTTCTTCATCTCCACGCCGTCAAACAGGGCGGTCTTGATATTGGTATTACCAACGTCCATGGTTAAGATCATGCTTGTTTCCTTCCTTTACGCTTGGTAACGGCGTCCACCGCCACTTTGACCATGGGCACCAGAATCGCAGCTACGGCAGCCTCGGCAATGCCGTTGGGCAGACCGACTGCCGCCACCAGCCACGCACCCGCGTGATCCAGATAATGAGCCTCCGCATTTCCGGCGGAGATCATATTGTTGACCAGTTCTGTCAGCTTTGCGCCGTAAATCAAGTACAGTGTTCCCAGCACCAGCACGGTATTAAGAACCGCACCCACTGCGGCGGCAATGCCTGCGGCGATCTTATCTCGTACCTGTCCGTCCCGAAAGAGCTTTTTCAGCAAGAGATACACCGCGTAAGCTCCCAGCGGGAATAAAATGCGCGGCAAGACACTAATTAGTGGATTTTGAAAAAAAAGTGTCAATCCGCCAGCACCGGCCTCAAATGCTCGAATGAGACTGCAGGTGCCGAACACCAATCCGACAAAGCCGCCGACCCACCAGCCCTCCACCAGCGCGGCGATCAGCACCGGCACATGTACCGTGGTCACTGCCAGCAGAGGCGGCGGAAGCTGGATCATCCCTATGGGGGTAAATACCAGAAGCGCGGTAATGGCGCTGAGCATGGCGGCGACAGTCATCTGACGGATGCGGTCGCTCTGACGGCGGCGTTTTTCCAGAATGGTTTCCTGTTTCATTTTCTTTTTTCCTCCGTTCGAGTTCTTGTGGGATACCCGACGATTCTGGGGAACCGTTTCGCGGCATTTCCGATGGGCAGTCGCCGGCGCTTGCGCTCGGCTCCGCCGGAAAAGCAACACTGGCATTATATCGGTTTCCGGCGCGGTTGTAAAGCGATCCTCCGTCATACTTGCCGGGACGGACGCATAAAGTCCAGAGAAAACAGAGGGAGGGCCGCCATGAAGCATCGAGCGTTCCGTCGAAGGGTTCTGGGCGCGCTGGCGCTGCTAACGGCGCTGCTGCCCGCACTTTTCCTTCTGTTGCCCGCCCTTTCGGAAGAGGCGGAGCCTCCGGCCCTTTCCCCGGCTGCGGCGGCCCGTCGCGCCAACGTGCCGGAGGGGAACTGGATCTGGATCGACTTACCCCAGAAGACGCTGACGCTTTATCAGGGAACAGAAGTGCTCAAGCGCTACCCCATTGCCTCCGGCACTTGGGAAACCCCTTCACCTATCGGGGTTTTCTATATTACCCATCGTTTTGCAGGAGAACTCGGCGGATTCGGCACCCGTTTTCTGGGGTTGAACGTGCCTTGGGGGCAGTTCGGCATCCATGGCACCAACCGGCCCGGAAGCATCGGCTCCAACGCCAGCCACGGCTGTATCCGGCTCCTTACCAAGGATTCGGAGGAGCTTTACGGCAAGGTGGGCAACTGGAGCAGGGTGGTCATTCAGGGCGGGCCCTACGGACAGTTGGATTCCAGCCTGCGGGCGCTGCGCCCTGGCGACCGAAACAGTCATGTGGCGGCGGTGCAGCGGCGGCTGATCTCCCTTGGTTATCTGTACGGAAACGCCGACGGCGTATACGGAGCCGGAACGGCCGCAGCTGTCCGCCGGGCCCGAAAGGCGCTGGGACTGCAGGACGGCGACGAGGTAGACGCGGCCTTTTACCGTGCTATCGGATTGATTTTATTTGAATAAATGCAACTACGGAGGTTGGAACCATGAACTGGTATGAAACGATTGCTTTTTTCACCCACTGCCTACCCAAGGCGGTGGCCCGTCCGCTGAACGCCCTGCCGGATGGCAGTCTGCGGGAGATCCGCGTTCGTGCTGGGCAATCCATTCGCCTTTCCACCCGTCAGGGGGAAACCATCTGTCCCTGCGAGCCAACGCCCCAGCAAGTCGCCCAAATGGCCGAAGCGCTGTGCGAACACGCACTGTACGCCCGGGCCGAGGAACAGCGCAGCGGCTTTGTCACTCTCCGGGGCGGGCACCGCATGGGACTGTGCGGCCGGGTGATCTGTCAGGGGCAAAGTATCCGCGCCTTGCGGGACATCAGTTCCTTTTGCATCCGCATTGCGGGTCAGTGGCGGGGCGCGGCAGACGGGCTGATCGGCCAGTTAACGGACGAAAACGGGTTCTGTCGTTCCACTCTGATCGTTGGTCTGCCCGGCATGGGCAAAACGACCCTGCTTCGGGACAGTCTGCGTCGCTTAAGTGAAGCGGGACGGCGGGTGTGCGTAGTAGACGAACGCAGCGAGATCGCCGCCATGTGCGACGGGCTTCCTCAACTGGAAGTAGGGCCATGTACAGACGTGCTGGACGGCTGCGGAAAAGAAGCCGGGCTTCGCTGGTTACTCCGTTCCTTATCGCCGGAGGTGCTGGTCACGGACGAGCTGAGCGACACCTTGGATGCTCAGGCGGCGCTGGAAGCCATCCGCAGCGGGGTCAGCATGCTGGCTACCGTCCACGGCCGTGATCTGGACAGTGTTTGCGGCCGAAACACGCTGTATCCGCTCATCCGCGATCGGGCCTTCGAACGCTACGCCGTGTTGGACGTTCACGAAGTCGGAAAGCTGGCCGGAATCTATGACCGTGATTTTCAGCCCGTGGTTTCCGAGGAGGATGCATAATGTTGGGGGCAGCAGGAGCGCTTTTGTGCATGGCGCTGGGGACGGCGTTGGGGGCAGGACTGAAGGAACGTCGCTGCGCCAGGCTGCGGCTGTTAGAAAATGAAATGGAATTATTGGCTCGAATGCGGCTGCTGATTCTGGAGGAGCGTCTAGGACTGCCCGCGCTGCTTCGTACCTGCGCTTCTGACGGCGGCGAAGGCGTTTTCTCCCGCCGTCTGGAAAAAGCGGCGGAAATTCTGGAAAAGCACCCGCTGCTCGTTCTGCGGGACGCATACCGGCAGGCGGCCTCTTTCCTTCCGCTCTCTGCGGAAAAATCGGAAGAAAAGGCTGTGCTGGACGGTCTATTCGCTCAACTGGGCACCGGCACCGCCTCCATGCGGGAACAGGCGGCATCCAGCGCCATCCGCCGTCTGCGTCCTCTTGCAGAAAAAGCCCGGGAGCAGGCGGAAAAGGGCGGCAAGCTGCTCATGCAGTTGGGGCTTCTGTTCGGCCTGATGCTGGGCATTGCGTTATGGTAACGATTTAGGAGGGCAAGGCGATGATTCAGGTAGATCTGCTCTTCAAGCTGGCGGGGCTGGGCGTAGCGGTGGCTGTCATCAGTCAGGTGCTGAACCGGGCGGGCCGGGAGGAACTGGGGACGCTGGTCACAGTGGTCGGGCTGGTCATCGGTCTGTTTCTGGTGGTCAATCTGATCTCCGACCTGCTTTCCAGCCTGAAAAGCATTTTTGCGCTGTATTAGCCATGGAATTTCTGCAATGGATGGGACTTGCCGTCTCGGCGGCGGTTTTGTGTCTGGTAGTACGGCAGCAGCAGCCGCAGATCGCGTCCCTTTGTGCACTGGCGGCAGGCTGTATTCTGCTGACTGGGGCATTGGGAAGCATTTCTTCTCTTCGGCAGGAGCTTCAGCGGCTGACGGCAATGGCCGGTCTTCGAGAGGGAACGCTGACCGTTTTCATGAAGGTGCTGGGCATGAGCTACACTGCCGAATTGACCGCCCAGACCTGCTCCGATCTGGGAGAAAACAGTCTGGCACTGAAAGTGCAGCTATTGGGAAAGCTGAGCGTTTTCACCCTGACCGCGCCCCTGCTATTGGAGCTTTTGCAGTTGATTTTGGAGCTGGCCCCATGAAACGTTGCATTATTTTCCTCTTAGGAGTGCTGGCTCTGGCGCTTCCGCTGACCGCCGCTGCCGAGGACTTGGACAATGGGCTCCAGGACGTTCTTGGACAGCTGGATCTGGAAGCGCTGGAGCAAGCTTCTGGCGGGCTGCCGCTGCTGGAGGGTGAGCCCAGCCAATGGCTGGCACGTCTGGCCTCTGGCAAAGTGCTTCTGAACCCGGAGGGCGTGCTGCAATGGCTTCTTTCGGAGGCGGCGGGCGTTTTCCGTCAAACCCTGTGGCGCATGACCCGTTTGTGGATTCCCGCGCTGCTTTCTGCCGTGAGCGAACAGTTTTTCCCGGAAAACAGCGGGGCCGGCAAGGCTGCCCGGTATACGGGGCTGTTGACCGTCATGGGGTTTCTCTGTGCTGACTTGAAGGATTACGTTCAGCTCTGCACCCAGTCTGTCGGCGATATGTCCGGCTGGATGCAGGCCATTTTCCCTTTGCTGGTCACGCTGTTAGCCGCTGTGGGCGGGACGGCCAGCTCGGCCTTTTACCAACCCGCCGTCATGGCCGCAGCCGGTTCCATGACCACGCTGATTCAGCACGTGACGATGCCGTTTGCCGTTGGGGTCGCCGTTCTGACCATGGCGGGCGGACTGAGCGATAACGTGCGCTTGAGCCGCCTTTGCCGTCTGGTGCGGCAGATTGCCAACTGGACGCTGGGATTTGGCTTCACCGTCTTTATCGGGGTAATGTCCGTGCAGGGTCTCAGCGCTGCGGCGGTGGATGGTGTCAGCATCCGCACAGCCAAATATGCCATGGATAATTTTATTCCCATCGTGGGCGGCATGTTTGCCGACACTGTAGATACGCTGGTGGGCTGCTCTCTGCTGGTGGAAAACGCGGTAGGCGTGCTGGGACTTCTGGTGCTGCTGTTGAAGCTATTGACGCCCCTTCTGCGCACGGTAGCGGCGCTGTTTCTATATCGGTCGGCTTCAGCGGTGCTGCAGCCCGTGGCAGATAGTCCCCTTTGCCGCTGCATCGGCGAATTTGGGGAGGTATTTTCGCTTCTGTTCATCATCGAACTGAGCGTGGGGGCCATGTTCATGCTGCTTTGTGCGGAAATGCTGACCGTAGGAACCATGACGGTCATGCTGAGGTGAGAAGAAAGAATGAACGCTTTCATTCGGCAAATGGCGGTGCTTTCGGTTCTGTGGGCTTTTTGCGAAATGCTGCTGCCGGAGGGCCGACAGCGGCGGGCGGTTCGTCTCACCGTCAGCCTGATGATGGCCGCGTCGCTGCTTTCCTCCTTGAGTGCGCTGCTGCCGACAGCAGCGGAACCTTCCCGGGAAACATTCGCCTTTTTTCAGCAAGGTGGAGGCAACGAGCCGGCAAGGCGGCTGGCGCTGCAATCCGCCGCCCGGGAAGCGGAGGCGTTTTTGGTTCGTCTGGCCGGAAGAGCGGGTTATGACGCGCAGGGAAAAGTCTGGCTGGATATGGACGGCGCGCTTTTTCAGGCGGAGGTGACGCTTTCTCCCCGGGAAGGCCAGAGCCTTCTTCTGACTGCCGACCAGCTGCGGCAGAAAATAGCGCAGACGCTGCAGGTGGAGGAAAGCCGCATCACTGTGGTTCAGTCCAGCGAAGCGGAGGGAACATGAAGCGACTGAAAGAAAACCGCTGGTTTCTTCTGGCGGCTGTCCTGCTGTGCTGCCTGCTTTGCTTTCTTCTGCTGAGCGGCCGCAGTGCAGGTGGCAGCGGAACCAGCGAAGAAAAACGGATCGCACAGGTGCTCAGTGCCATCAGCGGTGCGGGGAAAGTGGAAGTCGCCGTCTACTACAACAGTGGTGCGGACAGTTTTTCTTCCTCTGCGCCGCCTGTGGGAGCCGTTGTGGTGGCAGAGGGCGCAGACGATCTGGAAGTGCGGCTCAGCCTGATCCGGGCCGTCCGCACTTTACTGGGGCTGCCGGAAGCGGCAGTGGACGTTTTTTCAATGGAGGCTGGGCGATGAAGACTTCTTCTGTTCTGGAACCCAAAAAGAATGCCGGGCACGCAGCCCGGCTCGGATTGCTGGCGGCACTTCTCATCGCCGCCGGGGTCCTTTTCTGGCAAAAAGTGCAGCTTCCCATTTCTCAGGAGCCGCCTGAAGAAGTGATTACTTCTCCAGCGCCCACTGTCTCCGGGCGTGAGGTACGGGAACTTTCCTACGAAAAAGATGCGGCGGCGCTTCAGGCCTTAACGGAAAACGACCAACTGCAGCAGGCCGTTCGGGATCAGGCTGCGGAGCAGCTGGCCCGCATGGTTCAAAACCATCAGACCGAACTGGCCATCGAGGAAGCCCTGCAGAAAGCGGGCTATCTTCCGGCGTTGGTCATCATGCAGAACGACTCACTTACCATTAACGTAGGGGCGCGGGAACTGAGCGGCCCTGACAGCATGACCATCCTTTCGATCTGTGTGGCTCACAGCGACGTTCCTTCGGAAAACATCCGAATTATGAACGGGCCTTCCTCGTGAAGCGCGGCCTTGCAAAAAAGCAGCTCAAGCCCCACGCAGCTGCGGGGATCATCAGGAAAAGGTAAATGAACAGGTATTGAGACTTCGCCTCGAAGATCATGTGATACAAAAATGCGCCTGTCACTGTGACCGCGCACAGGGATAGCCCCAGCCCCAAGGGGCGCGGCAGCGGTTCCTCTCCTTCTTTGGGGCGGCGGAGCAGTTTCCGGGCAAAGGCTCCCATGGTCAGAGAAAACAGAGCGTACAATGCCAGCGTGTAACCGTCCATCCATTTTTCCAGCACGGGACGCAGATGACCATTCAGCGCTACATCGCCAAAATAGGAGCGGTTTTCTTCGTCATAAGGGCAGGTTCGGCTGATCCAAACGGCCTCAAAGGTGGTTTCATTCCATTGAGAGACCATTTTTTCATAGAAAAACTGGAACGTATAGGCAGGGTCTTTCGCAAATTCTTCCAGCCGGGCACGAATATTCTTTTTTGCCCGTTCAGACGTCTTTTCCGGGTCATAGTTGGCGTTTTCATAGACCTGTTCCACATATTCATTGTACCAGCCGGGCGCGCGGTTGCTTTCCTGCAGGCCCATAGCCAGATAGGCCGTCATGGGCACGCCCTTGCTCAGGTCAGCCCCGGACGCTGTCGAATAACTGCTTTTCACCGTTTGGGTAGAAATCAAAGGGCCAGCTGCCAGAAGCAACAGCAGCGGCAGCAGCTTCCATTTTTTCTCCGAAAGGAACCAAAGTCCCGTAACGATCAGCATGGCGATCACGGGGATCCAGCCATTGGGCTTCATCATGACGGACAAGCCGCACAAAAGCCCGGCGGGAATCAGCCGCCACGCACCGCCATCGCGGGCCAAGCGGCACAGGCAGCACATAGCCCACAGCGTACAGGCAATGCTGGCCATATTGCCGTACAGGAACGTCACATACAAAATAGGCTGCAGACACAGCAGCAAGAGCAGCGCTCCATAACGAACGGTTCGGGCTTTTTTCGTCATCAGCCACAGGAGCCGAAGCGTTCCGCCGTAGGCAAGCGTCAGGAAAGCCACGTTGACCAACTGCAGCGCCAGATAGTTTTTGGGGCCGAAAATCGTCTGCAGCAGCTGAGAAAAAGCCATAAATCCCAGCTGATAGGGGTGCCGATTCATGTAGCCGTCTTTTCGCTTCAGCTCCGTATAGTTCCGACTCATGGCCTGACGGGCTGCGTCCACGATCTCGGCCGCGTCCGCCCGGGGTTCCGTCCGAACGGCCAACACCCACAGTGTTCCCAGCAGAGCCGCCCAGACAAGCGAAAAAATCACCATAGCCCGCAGGGGGATTTTTCCTTCCACCTTGGAAAACATCCACAAAATGCCGCAGGCCACCAATAGACCAAGCAGACTGAAAAGCGGTTGATCCTGCACTTGAACGATCGTCTCAACCGTATAGTGTTTTTCTGCAATGGTGCTGGTAAAGATCGATCCATACACGCACAGATAGGCGAACAGCAGCGCCAGTACCGCGCAGACCAGTCCTACCAGCACCGATTCCGTCCGTTTCATATTTTTTCTCCCTCGGCGGGTACGGTTTCCGGGCGCAGACGCTCCCGCTGGCGTTTTTCTTCCGCGCCGATCTCCCAGTGCAGCAGCAGCGTCAGAAGGGCCCGCAGCAGAATGATCGCTCCCAGCGTGCCAAGCTCGTTCCATCCGCTGACGATGACTGACCGCAGCACCTCGCTGCCGATCTTAAATTCCAAGCCCAGCATGATTCCCTGCGCCAGTTCGATGCGGGTAGAGTCCTTTTTGCGAATAAAGTCGATCAGCGCACGAATCATGCTGACCACGATCACCACAATTCCCGCCAGTTCGATCAGGTGAATGCAAATCATCACCAGATCATGAAATCCCGTTTCCAATGCAGCCATTGGGCTGTACCTCCCTTAAAAATATGTTATAATACTGCTGAATCCGCCAGATGCTTTCGCAGGCATTCTCAAACGGAACTTATCCCGACCAAAGGGGAGGAAGCCCAGCTTGACCCTACAATTATACCTGCATTTTCCTTTTTGTAAAAGCAAATGTTTGTATTGCGATTTTTGTTCCGCCCCCGGCAGCCGAGCTGAGATGGAACGCTATACTGCCGCCCTTCGCCGGGAGATCGTGCAGGCGGGCCGAGAATATCCCAATGCAGAAATTTCAACTGTCTATCTTGGCGGTGGAACGCCGTCTATCCTGCCGCCTGATCTGATGGCCTCCGTGCTGGAGAGTCTGCACATTGCCTTTTCGTTCCAGCCAAACGTGGAATTTTCTTCAGAAGCCAATCCGGGAACCCTGACTCCTGAATGGCTGGAATGCGTTCGGCGCCATGGCGTGAACCGTCTTTCCATGGGCGTGCAGGCCGTGCAGGATGAACTGCTGCGTTCTCTGGGGCGCGTTCATACCTTCCTTCAGGCGGAAGAAGCGTTTCAGCTGGCGCGGGAAGCGGGGTTCTCCCGTCTCAGCGCCGACCTGATGTTCGCCCTTCCCAGGCAAAGTCTCTCCGACTTCCGGGAAAGCATTCACCGGGTGGCAGCTCTCGGGGCCGAGCATATCTCCGCTTACAGTCTGATTGTAGAAGAAGGCACGCCGCTGGCCTCCAGGGCCGCTTCGGGAGCCGTTCGAATCCCTGACGAGGACGAAGCGGCCGATTTTTATCAGTTGGGGCTGCAGGAGCTTTCCCGTCTCGGCTACCAGCAGTATGAAATCAGCAATTTCGCCCGTCCCAGTGCAGAATGCCTCCATAACATCGGCTACTGGCAGGGTGCGTACTATCTGGGGCTGGGGGTCAGCGCCCATAGTCTGCTGCCCGCACGGGACGAAGAAAAAGAAACCGGGGCATTTTATATCCGCGCCTCCAATTTTTCCAATACGGCTGACTATTGCCGCGCCATGGAAGAAAAAGATACGGCTGCGGAGAGCCGCCAACCCATCTCCCGCAAAGAAGCCATGTTCGAGGCCATGATGCTGGGTTTGCGCATGAACGAGGGAATCAGCGGCACGGATTTTCAGCGCCGATTCGGCACGTCCATCCGAAGTGTCTACGAAGCGCCGCTGGAGCAAGCCGTCCAAAATGGACTGGGTCTGTGGACGGCGGACGGCGGCTATCGGCTGACGGCCAAAGGGTTGCTTTTGGAAAACGCCGTGGCGGTGGAGTTGATGGATGTTTGAGAAACGACGTGGCGATTTGGACTGAAACATGCTCAAACGGCCAAAGGAACACAGTACTGAAACATACGCATACATATTTTATTAGGAGGTTTATCTGAAATGTCACAAAAGATCGACATTCACGGCCTGTTTATTGACCCGGAAACCATAACGGACTTGTCCATGCAAAAACGAATCGCTGTATTCTATCCGGTATTTCACGAAATTTCTTCTGCCAAATCAGCATTTCATTTTTCTTCTCAAAAGCAACACATTCTTCGTTTCGATCATCAGGAGCCCTATGGAATTATCTTATCAGATGCAGAACAGCCTGATCCGTCGAGCTATATCGTAAAATATCAGGAAGCCGTGCTTGAAAGGCTCTTAAAAGGACTTGGAAAAACCGGAAAAAATATGATCGGCCATATGGCGGAAATATTGAAAATCGATACATCCGGTGATCGACAGTATCGTATTTTGCAATCCGGCAGAAATGTGAAGCAAACCTCTATCCGGGAAATTCCCGCGAAAGTCCGTTTATTAAGCGGGCAATGGGTCGATGTGTTCAAGAGCACTCCTGAATATGATTTTCAGGGTGGCAGCCCCTATGCTATAACAGAGATCAACGCGCT
>OIXH01004157.1_pt1 | contig 12032 bp, 9 predicted proteins | sample 1587741 | NCBI WGS metagenome assembly OIXH01 (sample SAMEA3888916, study PRJEB22519) | human gut metagenome | biome: human gut; feature: human-associated habitat; material: faeces | place: Denmark | collected 2011 | reverse complement strand
CCAAGGACCGCGCATGGACCGCGATCATCGATAAGGGCGATAAGATTAATTTGAGTCTCGCCGTGGCGTAATCCACGGTTGTCTACCGAGCAAAATCGGTGAAGGCTAAATCATTACAACATGGATAATAAAAGACGATATTGCATTTACAAGCACACTTCCCCGTCTGGTAAAGTTTATATCGGCATAACCTCTCAGAGACCGGAAGCCAGATGGCAGAGGGGAGGTGCTGGGTATAAGAAGTCTGGTAGGTTTCGTAACGCCATTAAGAAGTATGGCTGGGAGAACATCAAGCATGAAATCATTGCTTCTGGCTTGACGCTTGAGGAAGCGTGTATCGCTGAACGGAAATTGATTAAGCGATATGATTCCAGGAATCCGAAGAAAGGCTATAATGTGACCGCTGGAGGAGATAGATCCGGCGGTTTTATTATGTCAGAGGAAGCGCGTGAAAAGATTCGGGTTAGTAAACTCGGAGAGAAAAACCCGATGTTTGGAAGAACTATCAGCGAGGAACACAGACGAAAACTCTCGGAGCTGTATAAAGGAAAGAAGTTTTCCGAAGAGCGACGTGAGCATATGCGAATAGCTCAGTCAAACGGTTCTGAAGAGACTCGTAAGCGTATGTCCGACGCTCATGAGAAAGACAAAGTGTCCGTCGTGTGTGTTGAAACTGGTGTAACCTACTCATGCGTATCCGAGGCATCGAGAGCCACTAAATGCAGTACGTCAAACATCGTTGCCTGCTGTAAAGGTAGGAGAAAGACCACTGGCGGATACCATTGGGAGTATGCCGCTTAACTGTTGTAATGACAAGCTAATACCGAGGTAAGTGCGGGAACTAAAGAGCCTGCACCACCGTAACGAGTAGGGGCTGAACCTGCGAAAGCAGAATATAATGCTCCCACGAGTGTTCGGCGCCCCACCGTCATAGACGAGGGTGAAGATGTACTCTGAACTTATGGGAAACCATAAGAGCTACCGGATAAAGAGCCGGTAGGATAACAAATTGTCAGTCCCAGATGGTCCAGGAGGCCGGCAAGGCTGTCTCCCGTCAGATGCGCGAGGTCATTGTTCCCGAGTATGACACCTACGTGTTCAATACTCTTGCGAAGGCGGCCTCTGACAACGGACACACCTCCGCCACCGCGGCCACCAAGACCAACGCCTACGAGCTGTTCCTGAACGCGCAGGAGACCCTGGGCAACGCCTGTGTTCCCGACAAGGGCCGGATCGCCTTCTGCTCCTACAAGTTCGCCAACCTGCTGAAGCAGGACAACGCGTTCATGAAGTACGGCAACCTGAGCCAGGAGATGGTCCAGAAGGGCATCCTGGGCGAGGTGGACGGCACCAAGATCGTGAAGGTGCCCGCTTCCCGTCTGCCCAGCGGCTGCTCCTTCATCCTGACCCACCCCATCGCCGCCACCGGCCCCAAGCAGCTGGAGGAGTACAAGATCCACGACAACCCGCCCGGCATCTCCGGCTGGCTGATTGAGGGTCGCTTCATCTACGACTGCTTCGTCCTGAACGAGAAGGCCGACGCCATCTGGTATCAGGGCACCGCCATCGGCGGCTGATCCAGTCGGACCAACCAATGAGGAGGGCTCCTTTTCAGGGGCTCTCCTCCCTTTATATGCCCGGATGTCGGTGACGGCAGGCTGCTCCCAGGAAAAGAGGTCTTTCCTCTATATGTTCGGAGCGGTCAATGGTGCAAATCCATTTCCGGGCCCCAAATTACCCGCAAGGAGGTTTAGATCCTTGAAATACGGAGAAATCAAGCGGGAGGTTCTGGAGCACATCAACCAGTACACGATGGCCGGCTCCAAGATCGCCCCTTACTACAATAATCAGGAGGACTACCTGAACCGGATTCCGAACCTCATCAACGAGGCGCTGGTGAACATCCGGACGCTGGTGAAGCCCATTCCGGTGGTGTTCGCCCTGACGGAGGGAATTCCTTACGGCGGGATGATGCGGTATCAGCTGCCGGAGGACTTCTGGTCGCTGCGGTCCGGCGGCGTGACGGTGATCCGGGACGGACAGTTCCGGCGGACGAACCAGTACCGGCTTCAGGGAAGACAGTATGTACTGGTTCCCCAGGACGGCGGCAGCTACACCGTGGAGTATTACCGGTATCCGGAGCAGCTGCCAACGGAGGGCCTGACGGACGACTATGAGCTGATGGAGGATCTGGAGGTCCTTCAGGCGGCCACCTATTACGCCGCGGCCAACCTGGTGATGCTGGAGGACGAGTTCGCCTACGCCAGTCTCTACAACGATTACGAGTCCAGACTGGGCCGCATCTCCCCCGGCGTCACGGCGGAGGTCGGTACCGTGGAAGACGTGTACGGCGGATGGGGGTATGAGGCATGAAGATCTCCCTCTCCTCCATGCCGGACCAGCACGCCACGAAAATGGTGGACTTTCCCCGGCTGGACGGCGGTTTGAACCTGTGGGAGCTGGACTACCGGCTGGAGCGGAACCAGAGCCCGGAGATGAAGAATCTCTGGTGGCAGGACGGTGTGCTCCAGTGCCGGGACGGACAGACCTATGTCCGGGGCTGTGGTCCCAGCGACGAGCAGCTGAGAGACCCGCTGCCGGAGGGCGTGGAGCCCTGGCAGGACCCGGGAATCGGGTACACCTGCGCACCGGACCTGTTCTGGGACACCGCCTTCTTCCACATCGGCAGCAAGATCTACTATACGGACCCCACCCATGAAAGACCGGCTCTTGTGGAGCTGGTGGACGGCGTTCCGGAAAATCGGGGCACCTTCTTCCGGTACAACGACTGGCTGTTCTACAAGAACCGCGGCGGATTCATCAAGATCAAGTACGACCCGGAGGCGTCTCCGGTGTTCTCCGCCTCCATCGTCACGGAGGACGCCTATGTCCCCATCATCGTGATGAACGCAAGCCCCGCTACCGGGTCCGGAAGCACGTATCAGCCGGAAAACCGGCTGAGTCCGAAGAAAAAGGTGCAGTACAACGCCGCGGAAGACACGGCCACCGTGACCGCTACGGGAGACGGTAGCACCAAGGTATTTTCCCTGGGCAAGACGGCGGAGGCGGACCAACTGACCCGTGTGACGGAGGTCTACTACGGCAGCACCCTCATCAACACCGCCATCTGGTCGGCGGACATCCCCACCGGAGAGGTGACGTTTACCTCCGCGCCGCCCAGCGACACGATCATCACGTTTGTGGTGAAGACCGGCGTTGTGACCTATCAGCTGCCTGTGAAGGAGCTGGACTCTGTTGATTCCGTGACGGTGAACGGAGAGGAAAAGACCGAGGGCACGGACTACGCGGTGGACCTGGAAAAGGGTCAGGTGGTGTTTGTGAAAGCGCCCCCGGTCAGCGACCCCGCCGTGAACAACACCGTGGAGATCATCTATTCCAAGGCCAACGAGGACGCCCTGAACGCCATTCTGGACTGCCCGTATGCCGAGGTATACGGCGGCAGTCAGAACGTGTGCATCGTCATGGGCGGCTGCAAAAAGCAGCCCAACGCCTTTTTCTGGAACGGGAACAGCGACGTCGGAATGGACGCCTCCTACTGGCCCATGAGCTTCTACAATCTGGCCGGAGACAGCGAGGATGGGATCACCGGGTTTGGCAAGCAGTACGGCACCCTGGTGATCTTCAAGGAGCGCAGCGTCGGCAAGTCCGCCTACAGCATTGAGAGCGTGGATGACCGGGATTCCATCTCCCTGACCTACACGTCCATCAACGCCAAGATCGGCTGCGACCTGCCGTGGACCATCCAGCTCATCGACAACAACCTGGTGTTCTGCAACAGCGAGGGCGGCGTCCACATGATCCGGGACAGCAATTCTGCTCTGGAGAACAACATCGAGTGCCTGAGCCGGAACGTCAACGGGACGGAGCAGCGGCATGGGCTTCTGCACGATATCCGGAACGCGGACGTCACCGTCAGCTTCGACGACGGGAACCGGTACTGGGTCTGCGCCGGAGGACACGCCTACCTGTGGGATTATCTGCTGTCCGACTGGAAGGATCCCAGCTGGTTCTTCTTCACGAATATCCCTGCTGTGGCGTTTTTCCGGACCGTGGACAAGAGCTACCACCTGGACGCCAACGGGCGGCTGACCCGGTTTGAGCGGTCATTCATGGACTACGTCTCGCCGATTGAAAAGGTCTATCAGTTTCCGCCCCAGTTCTTTGACACCTACGACCGGCTGAAGGACATCCTCTACTGCATCTTCACGGTCCGGTCCGACACGGACAGCATCGTGACCATTCAGTATAAGAGCGACTACGAGACCCGGTATGACCAGACGAACATCGAATCTCTGAGCTGGCGGCTGACGCCCCGGAACCTGGCGTACCGGTGCCTGAGCGTACAGAAGTTCGCCAAGGTCGCCCGCCGGAGACCTGGTTGCCGGCACGTCCGGCACTTCGCCATCCGGCTCAGCAACAACGAGGCGACGCAGGATCTGGCGATCCTGTCGGCGCAGATCTATTTCCGCTACTTAGGGAGGGACCGATAACCGATGGCTGAAAAATTTGAGTACACGCGGTCCTGGACGGACCCGGAGGCATTTCCCCTTCTGAGCTTCACCAAGAACTGGGAGAACGCCAACGACTATCCCACCATCGAGACCGACGAGGAACAGGTACGACGGGATATGCAGAGCCTTCACGACGAGGTAAAGGATTATCTGAACGACAAGCTGATCCCCGCTGTAATCGCGGAGGACGCCACAGAGGAGGCCCGTCAGGCAGCCGAGGAGGCACGGGCCGTCTGGGAAACCTACGACAGCACGAAAGACTATGTATTCAGCAACAAGGTGGTCTACGGCGGCGGCAGCTACATCTGCAAGCAGGACTGCAAGGGCATCGCACCCGGCAACCCCGATTACTGGCTGCTGATCGCGGCCAGAGGAGAGCAGGGCCCTGCCGGAGCAGGTCTTGTAATCCAGGATGTCTACGAAACGGTGGACGCCCTCCGGGCGGCATTTCCCACCGGAAATGACAATGCGTATCTGGTGTCCGCGGATCACTGCTGCTATGTGTGGTCTGAGACAGCCGGTGACTGGGTGAGCTGCGGCGGTGTTACCGTCCATAGACTGTTTTGCTCTGGGCATTTTTCTTCCTCCGTTTTCATTAGAGTGTATTGCATTTCCGCGCGGGTGTCATGCCGCACGGGCCCACGTTTATCTGTCTGGCGACCTGTAGTTTGCTCCGGGCGCACTGATAGATAAACGCTTTTGCATAGCTTTATTGTACCAAAAAACGCCCCCATTCGTAAAGGGGTTTTATTTAGAATATTGCACAGATTTTTTTGTCCGATGTGTACATTTTGACCATTTTCACCAAATGGCAGTTTTTTTACCCTTTTTGCAGGGACATTTTCTGGACTGTTATATTTTTATCAATCGTAAGTATGCTTATTTTTGAATGTCAATGACAGTTAACATAGACTCACTGACCTGAAACTGCACCCGGTAACCGCCAAAATCCATGGCATATACACGGTCCGGGTCATGCTGGTAGGCCGGGCGTGGATCGTTTTTCAGCACACCTAACAAAGCGGCCCGCTTATTTTTCGGCAGTTTGTCCAAAAGTGGCTGCGGGCACTGCACTTCCAGCGCGTAAGCAGCCGTCTGCTCGGTAAAGCCGCCGCGGGCTTCGGGGTGGGCATCCACGTAAGGCAGGTAGGGCTTGATGTCAAAGATCGGCGTGCCGTCCAAAAGGTCGGCCCCTTTTACCAGAATGTCGCCGTTCTCGATGCCCGCCAGCTCCACGCAGGAAAGACCCAGCGCATTGGGCCGGTAAGGGCTGCGGGTGGCAAACACACCGCGCCGGGCGTTTCCACCCAGCCGGGGCGGGCGCACGGTGGGCCGCCAGCTTTTGCCCGCGGCATACTCGGCCGCCACCGTCGAGAACTGCCAGATCAGCCACAGATGGCTGTAGCCTTCCAACCCCACCAGCGCGTTGGGGTCGCGATATTCCGGTTCAAACACGATGCGGGCGGTCAGCTCCGGCACCAGGCCGCTTTGCCGCGGGATGCCAAATTTATCGGTAAAGTCACTTTTTATATGAGCAATAGGACGGATGATAGTCTCCACGGTAACACTCTCCCCTCTTTTTCCTATTATTATATAAGAAACGGGTCCATATTTCAAATTTTTACATCTCGCTATCTTCCTATTTTTTACGTTTTATGGTAAAATAGACACATCTTACGAAAAGGGGGCGAATCTTTGGCACCCATCATACGAACCGAAAAACTGCGCAAAGTCTACGCTGTTGGAAAAGAACGCGTTGTAGCGCTGAATGACGTAGACCTTGCGATCGAAAAAGGCGAATTTTGCTGCATCGTCGGCCAATCCGGCAGCGGTAAGTCTACCCTGCTGAACCAGCTGGCCGGGTTGGAAAAGCCCACCCGCGGCAAAGTTTTCATTGGCAAACACGAGATCAGCGCCATGAACGAAACCGAATTGGCGCAGTTCCGGCAGCAGCATCTGGGGTTCATCTTCCAGAGTTACAACCTGCTACCCACGATGACCGCCGCAGAAAATGTCGCATTACCGTTAATGTTTAAGGGTATCGACAAAAAGACCCGCCTAAAGCTGGCCCGCAAGGAACTGAAAAGCATGGGCCTGCTTGGCCGCGCCAACCACCTGCCCACTGAGATGAGCGGCGGCCAGCAGCAGCGTGTGGGCATCGCCCGTGCCTTTGTCAGCAATCCCAAGGTCATTTTTGCTGATGAACCTACCGGCAACCTGGACTCCAAAACCAGTAAGCAGGTATTGTACCGCATGCTGGAGCTGACCAAGAACCAGCAGGTCACTTTCGTCATGGTCACCCACGAGCCGGAACTGGCCGAATGTGCGGACCGGGTCGTGACCATTTTGGACGGTAAAGTCTGCTCCAACGTGGTGCAGGACGAGGCCACCAAAACCCGCAACCGTGAAGGACTGTTTGCCGACCTGCAGGGCGATATGTCCATCGGAGGCGACGCGGCAAAAGAAAAAAGTAACTGATATATGGAGGTTTTACCTTGAAACGCTTATTTTCTCTGTTGATGGTACTTACGCTGGCGGCAGCGCTCTGCCTGCCTGTCTGGGCGGACGACAGTAACCCTGATTCCGGCATCAACAACGGCGGCGATACTTCGACCGTGACCACAGACAACCAGGGCGTTTATGTCACCGGCTACACCGTGACCACCCCCGCAGGCGGTGAGATCACCACGCTAAACGTGGGCGATCAGGTCAACATCGTGCTGCAGGTGGTGGACCATTCCTCGGCCCGGTATGCCGTAAAGGCCGAAGACATTGTGGCCCGCATCAATTCTTCCATCTTTACTTACACCGGCACCGGCGAAATTGGTCAGCTGTTTGAAAGCAACGACGACCCTGACCAGACCCGTAAGGACCCCCAGTACAATTATTACAGTTATGTGCTGTTGTTCCGCGATGTCATCTACAACGGCGGCGGCAATACCCTGCCCATCAACCTCAGCTATCTGGATACCAGCAAGCCGCTGCAGCAGTTCAGCGTAACGCTGGGCCAGTGCGTGGACAAAGACCAGGCCACCACACCGAACCTCATCGTCCGCACCTCCAATTATGGTGACGCCGTAACGGCGGGCACCGCCTTTACCCTCTCGCTGGGCCTGTACGCCACCGACGGCAACGAGGCACTGAACGACGTCATCGTCTCGCTGACCCTGCCGGAGAATATCTCGCTGGGCGGCGGCAGCCTGTCCAACTATGTGGGCAGCATGGCAGCCAAGTCGATGCAGAATATCACCTTCTCGGTGCTGCCTGCCGCCGGTTTTACCGGCACAGTGGCCGACATTACCGTGAACATGACCGGCACCGGCGCTATCTCCGGCAAGGCAGTCAGCTCCACCACCGCTATCTCGGTGCCTATCAGCCAGCCCGACCGCTTTGAGGTAGGCCAGCTGCAGTTAAGTTCCGAATCCATCATGGTTGGCGATACCGGCAGCGTGACCCTGAGCTACGTCAACAAAGGCAAAAACGCCATCGGCAACCTGGAAGCCCGCCTGACTGGCACCAACCTGGGCGGCGAAAACTACCAGTACCTGGGCAACCTGAATGCCGGCACCGAGGGCAGCGTCGACTTTGACATTACCCCCGACGCCGCCGGCAACATCTCCGGCGTTATTACCCTGAACTACGAGGATGCCAGCGGCAACCCGCGCACCATCAGCAAAAATTTTACCGCTACAGCGGAAGAAATGAACTACGATGATTACATGCCGGATTCCGATTCCAATATGGACGAACCCCAGCAGACCGGCATGCCGGTTTGGGGCTGGGTTCTGATCGTAGTCTGTGTGGGCGTTGTGGTGGCTGTTATCGTGGTCGTGGTGCTGCGCAAACGCAAGAAGGCCAAGGCCCTGGCTGCTTTGGATGAGGACAGCGATGAAGATATCTGATGAGATCAGTCTTTCGGCGCGAAATCTTTTACGCCGCAAAGGCCGTACCGCGCTGACGCTGGTGGGTGTCGTGATTGGCACCTGCATGGTTGTGCTGATGATTTCCCTGGGAATTGCCCAGAACCAGGCCAACGACGAGATGATCCAGAGTTGGGGCGACCTGACCCAGATCGAAATTTACGGTGGCGGCATTTCTGTCGGCAGTGACGGCAAAGCAATCAAGCTGGACGATGCCGCGCTGACGCAGATCCGTGAGCTGAACAACGTGCTGGCGGCCACCCCTTTTACCAACCCTTACAATTTGCAGGGCATGATCTCAGCCGGGCGCAATGGCAGGTATGTATCGGACATTGGCAACATTACGGCGCTGGATCCTGTGGCTCTGGAGCCGATGGGCTTTGCGCTGGAATCCGGCCGGTGGCTGGACACAACCGTCATCAATGCGCAATCCAAAAAAATCCCGGTCCTGGTCTGTGAGTACACCGGCTACAATTTTTACGACAGCCGCCGCAGCGATAACAGCCCAAAGCGTTACCGCTGGCAGGGCCAGACCGATGCCAACGGCAACGAGTTGCCGCCATTTGTGGACGTCGACAAGGACAAAATGACCTTGACCATCACCAACGGCGACAACACCAACCCCAATACCCAGACCTGGGAATTGGAAGTGGTGGGCAAGCTGCAGCAGGATGCCTCCAAGGGTTGGTGGACCCAAAGCGGCATTATCATGAGCATGCAGAACCTGAAAGTGATCGAGGCTGCCTACAACAAGATGGCCAAGATCAAGGACACCAATTCTTCCTACGATCAGGTTTACGTCAAGGTCGACGACCTGAAAAATGTGGGCGATGTGGAAGAAGCCATCCATGACCTGGGCTTTCAGAGCACCTGGTCCTCGAACCAGCAGCGGGAGGACATGCAAAAGCAAGTCTTCCGCAGCCAGATGATTTTTGGCGGTGTAGCGGCTGTTTCCCTGCTGGTGGCGGCCATCAACATCATCAATACCATGACGATGGCGATTTACGAACGCACCCGGGAAATTGGCGTTATGAAGGTCCTTGGCTGTGAGATCAATAACATCCGCACAATGTTCCTGATGGAAAGTTCCTGCATTGGGTTTATTGGCGGCGTGCTGGGCGTGCTTATCAGCCTGCTGGTCAGTTTCATTTTGAACAACCTGACCACGATCATGGCGTCCTTTGGCCAGTACGTAGACCTGTCCGGCATCATGGGAGGGTATGGGGCATCCAGTTCGACCATCTCCATCATCCCACCCTGGCTGATGCTGGGTGCCCTGGTGTTTGCGACTTTGATTGGCCTTGTCTCCGGCATCCTGCCTGCCAACAAAGCCGTAAAAATCAGTGCCCTGGAGGCCATCCGCCACGACTAACCTACTTTCTTTGGAAAAGAAAGTAGGCAAAGAAACTTTAATCATATATCACGTGAACGGGTTGCAAACTTTTACAGAAATATAAAAAGGACGATGCAGATTTCACCTCTGCATCGTCCTTTTTTGTGATTCTATTGAAAGTTTCTTTGGTTACTTTCTTTTCAAAGAAAGTAACATAACCCTCGTTTATTCCTCGTCGCTCGGTGCGCTCTCCTCGGCGGCTTCCTGGGCGAGTTCTTCGGCTTCGATGGCGGCCAGTTCCTCGGGGGTCGGGTCGGTTTCGCCCTCGTTGTCGATTTGGACGGTCTCGGCCTCGTTGTCGCGGTCCACGCGGGCTACAACGGCTACCTTGTCACCCTCAGCCAGGCGCATGACACGCACACCACTGCCGTAACGGCTCTGAGTGTTGATGTCAGCTGCATGGATGCGGATGAGGATTCCATTCTGGCTGATCAAAATCAGGTCGTCTGTATCGTCCACGATCTTGATGCCGGCCACGCCGCCGTTGTTGTAGTTACGGATACCCAAGCCACCGCGGTTTGTGATGCGGTAATCATCAATGCGGCTGCGGCGTCCCTTGCCTTCTTCGGTAATGGTCAGCACGCTGGCACCTGGGCGGCATACACCGGCTCCAATGACATAGTCTCCCTCTCGCAGCTTGATGACACGCACACCATGGCCGGTACGGCCCATAGCGCGGGCGCCGCTCTCGGTAAAGTGGATGGCGGCACCATCGTGGGTGGCAACGATGATCTCATCGTTGCCCTTGGTCAGGTGGCTCCAGACCAGGCTGTCGCCCTCGTTCAGGGCAATGGCGATCAAACCCGCTTTGCGAATGTTACGGAACTGGGACAGCGGCGTACGCTTAATGAGGCCCATCTTAGTGACCATCGTGGCGTAGGTGTTGTCCTCGTCCACATCGGCGGCCTGCTGCAGCATCAGGGTGACTTTTTCTCCCTCCTGCAATTGCAGCAGGTTGACGATGTGGGTGCCCTTGGCAGTGCGACTGCCCTCTGGTACCTGGTAACCCTTCAGGCGGTAGACGCGGCCCTGGTCGGTCATGAACAGCATATAATCATGCGTAGAACCGACAAAAAGTTCCTCAGTAAAGTCATCGTCCTTTTGGGTCATGCCCTGCACGCCGCGGCCGCCGCGGTTCTGTGCCTGGTAGGTGTCCAGCGTGGTGCGCTTGATATAACCCTCGTGGGTCAGCGTGAAGACGCAGGTCTCCTCGGGGATCAGGTCCTCGATGTCGACCTCACCGGAAACAGCCTCGATGGAGGTGCGGCGCTCGTCGCCGTACTTGTCGGCCAGGGTGGTCAGGTCGGTTTTGACGATGTTCTTCACGTGCTCGTCGTTGGCAAGGATGTCCTCATAATCGGCGATGGCGGTGCGCAGTTCACCCAATTCCTGCTCGATCTTGAGGATCTCCAGACCAGCCAGACGGCCCAACTGCAGCTTGACGATGGCATCCGCCTGCAGTTCGTCAAAGCCGAAGTTATCCATCACAGCCTGACGGGCCTCGGCAAAGCCGCCCTTGCAGGCGCGGATGGTAGCGATGATTTCATCGACGATGTCGACGGCCTTATGCAGACCTTCCAGGATATGCTCGCGCTCCTTGGCCTTCTTCAAATCAAAGGCGGTGCGGCGGCGGATGACCTGCATTTGGAACTCAATATAGCGTTCCATCATGGTTTTCAGGCTCATAATCTTGGGCACGCCGTCATCCAACGCCAGCATGATGACACCAACGGTGTCCTGCAGCTGGGTGTAACGGTACAGCTGGTTCAGCACGACCTGAGGGTTGGCATCCTTCTTGATCTCGATGACGATCTTCATGCCGGTACGGCTGGAAGATTCATCGTTCAGGTCGCTGATGCCCTCGATGCGCTTATCCTTCACGAGGTCCGCGATGGATTCAATCAGGCGGGTCTTGTTGACCATGTACGGGATCTCGTTGATGAGGATCTCGTAGCGGCCGTTTTTCTTTTCGATGATTTCGGCACGGCCGCGCAGCGTGATTTTTCCGCGGCCGGTGGCGTAAGCGGCACGGATGCCAGAGCGGCCCATGATGATGCCGCCGGTGGGGAAATCGGGGCCTTTGACGTACTCCATCAGGCCCGCCAGGTCGATCTCCGGGTCATCGATGAGGGCGACCATACCGTTGACGATCTCGCGCAGGTTATGGGGCGGAATATTGGTAGCCAT
>OIXH01004154.1_pt1 | contig 12040 bp, 5 predicted proteins | sample 1587741 | NCBI WGS metagenome assembly OIXH01 (sample SAMEA3888916, study PRJEB22519) | human gut metagenome | biome: human gut; feature: human-associated habitat; material: faeces | place: Denmark | collected 2011 | reverse complement strand
TAGGGGCGACCGCAAAGCCCCTATATGCAATCGACGGCAAGGCCGGAGGCCTTGATCGGCGAAGTCCCAAGACCTCCCTCTTCGAGGGAGGGGGACCGCCCCGTGGGCGGTGGAAGGAGTAGACGCGCTCCGCCAGGAACCCCATAACCCCCATTGAAACGAGCAGGGTTGCGACCCTGCACCCGGAGTTGTATAAGAATCTTCGAGAGGGCGCGCGAAGGGTGATAGGGGCGACCGCAAAGCCCCTATATGCAATCGACGGCAAGGCCGGAGGCCTTGACCGGCGAAACCCCAAGACCTCCCTCTTCGAGGGAGGGGGACCGCCGCAGCGGTGGAAGGAGTTCGCAGACGGTGGAAGGAGTTCCCATCATTTCCGTTGATTTCCTGTTTTCTGTGAGAAGACAGTTGAATCTTGTTTCTGTTTTTTGCCCGACGAGGGAGAGGAGGATATGGGCAGCCATCGGTTACGCTCCGCGGCGCAGAGGATCGACAGGCCGCTGGGCGAACGAATCCGAACATACGAGGGAGGAATTATTTTATGACCGGTATTCCGTTGATTATCGCCTTTTTCATCATGGTTGTCGTGATGATCGTCGCCATTTCGAAATTTAAGATTCATCCGTTCCTGTCCATCATGGGCGTGTCGCTGATTCTGGCGCTGCTGGCGCTGCCGCTGGCCAAGGTGCCGGGCACCATCGGCGCGGGCTTCTCGGGCACGTTCTCCTCGCTGGGCATCGTCATCATTCTGGGCGCGATGATCGGCTTCTTCCTTGAAAAGACCGGCGCCGCGCTCACCATGGCCGATTGGGTCATCCGCCGCGTGGGCGACAAGCACCCGGAATTGGCCATCCTGCTGATGGGCTGGATCGTCTCCATTCCCGTGTTCTGCGACTCCGGCTACGTCATCCTCAACCCGATTCGCAAGGCCATCGTCAAGAAGACCGGCGTTTCCGCCGTCGCGATGGCGGTCGCGCTGAGCGCCGGCCTGTATACCTCGCATGTGTTCATCCCGCCGACGCCGGGCCCGATCGCCGCGGCGCAGTCGCTGGGGCTTGAAAGCCACATGCTGATGGTCATTCTGGTGGGCTTCCTGGTCTCCATCCCGTCTCTGGCGGCGGGCTACTTCTACGCGCGCTACATCGGAAAGAAGGTTCACGCGGCCGATGAGGACAGCAGCGAGACGACCAAGAGCTATGACGAGCTGAAGGCCGAGTTCGGCCAGCTTCCGGGCGCGGGGATTTCCTTTGCGCCGATCGTCATGCCGATTATCCTGATGGCCGTCAAGTCCATCGTGGATATGGCCAAGTGGACGGGGCTCTTCGCGCAGATTCTCCAGTTCCTGGGCACGCCGATGATCGCGCTGACCGTCGGTCTGATCATCTCCGTCGCGACGCTGTTCTCGGCGGGCAAGGGCAAGGAATTCTACGCGCTGGCGGATGAGACGCTGCGCACCGTCGGCCCGATCCTGTTCGTCACCGCCGCGGGCGGCGTGCTGGGCAAGGTCATCTCCGAAGCGGGCATCGTCACCTACATCACCGAGCATGCGTCCTTCCTGTCCAACGTCGGCATCTTCTTCCCGTTCATCATCGCAGCCATCCTCAAGACGGCGCAGGGCTCGTCCACCGTGGCCATCACGACGACGGCGGGCATTCTGGGTCTGTACTCGGCGGAAGGCTCCCTGATGAGCGCGCTGGGGCTGACCTCTCCGTTCGCCGCTGCGCTGACCGTCATGGCCATCGGTGCGGGCGCGATGACCGTTTCCCACGCCAACGATTCCTATTTCTGGGTCGTCACCAACTTCGGCGGCATGAAGGCCGAGGACGGCTACAAGACCCAGACGATGTGCACCCTGCTGATGGGTCTCGCCAGCATCGTGTTCATCTGGATCATCTCGCTGTTCTTCCACTAAAAACGCTTCTATCTGCAACCTGAGGCGGGATGGGATGCTGTCCATCCCGCCTTTTCATCCACAAAACAATAAATGACAGTAAAAGAGCAAATCCGAAATTTTGCAAAAATTCCAATAACGGGCGCGCGATGCGCGCCCCTACAACGTTGCGGAAAAAAGCAACTGCATCATCGTACTGTCGTTCCCGTAGGGGCGCGCATTGCGCGCCCGCGTTTTGTACAGAATTTGCTTTTTCTCAACGATTATCCCAAAACAAGGAGGTCGTCACACATATGACGGAAGATGCAAAACGCATCATTGACGATTCGATTCGGGCGGTTCTGCCCGACGCCGCCGTTTACCGCGCGCTGGAAGGGCGGCGTTTTGACCGCCCCGTTACCGTGATCGCCATCGGAAAGGCCGCGTGGCGCATGGCGAACGCGGCGGCAAAGGCGCTGGGGGAGAACCTCCGCGAGGGCATTGTCATCACCAAATACGGCCACAGCGAGGGCGATATCCCGCGCATGACCATCTACGAGGCCGCCCACCCGATTCCGGACGAGGCCGGCGTGGCGGCGACGCGGGCGGCGTTGGCGCTGGCGGATCGCATGACCGCGCAGGACGAGGTGATTTTCCTGGTCTCCGGCGGCGGCTCGGCGCTCTTTGAGCAGCCGCTTGAAGGCGTGACGCTGGACGACTGCGCGGAGATCACGCGGCAGCTTCTGGCCTGCGGCGCGGACATCGTGCAGATCAACACCATCCGCAAGCATCTTTCCGCCGTCAAGGGCGGCCGCTTTGCCCAGCGCTGCGCGCCCGCGCATGTGCTGGCCATCGTGCTCAGCGACGTGCTCGGCGATTCGCTGGATTCCATCGCTTCCGGGCCGTGCTATCCGGATCGCTCCACCTGCCGGGACGTCGAGCAGCTCATCGAGCGCTATCATCTGGTCATCCCGCCGCACGTTCTGCCCGCGCTGCAAACGGAAACGCCCAAGCAGCTTCATAACGTGGAGACGCAGATCACCGGCAACGTCCGCGCCCTCTGCGACGCGGCGAAGGCCTCGGCCGAGGCGCTGGGCTATCGCACGCTGACGCTGACGACGACGCTCAACTGCGAGGCGCGGGAAGCGGGCGCGATGCTCGCGTCCGTCGCGCGGGAAATCCGCCAGAGCGGCCAGCCGCTCGGCGCGCCCTGCGCCGTGATCCTCGGCGGCGAAACCGTCGTGCATCTGCGCGGCAAGGGCAAGGGCGGGCGCAATCAGGAGCTGGCGGTCGCCGCCGCCGCGGGGATCGACGGCCTGCCGAACACCCTGATTTTCTCCGTCGGCTCGGATGGCACGGACGGCCCGACCGACGCGGCGGGCGGCCTTGTGACCGGCGAATTTGCCGCGCGCTGCCGCGAAAAGGGGCTTTCCATCGAAAAGACGCTGGCCGATAACGACGCTTACAACCTTCTGCGCCAAACGGACGGCCTGATCGTCACCGGCCCTACGGGCACCAACGTGTGCGACCTGACCATGCTGCTGGTGAAGTGACGGGCGCGGAAAGCGGCTGAAACCGCGAGAAAAACAGAAAAAACAGCAAGACTTCGTGAAACGTGAATTTCGCGAAGTCTTGTTTGCGTTGTGGCGGTGGGATGGTGAGGGTGGCGATGTCCCTATCTTCCACCCAAAAAAACCGAAGCCCCATCGGGGGCTTCGGCGGCGGCGGGTGTAAACCCGCCGTCTTTTTCTTTATTCCGCTGTCTGCGTCAGCGTTGCGCCGACGATGGCCTGCGTCCACGTCTGGTTTTCCGTCACGCGGTAGTTTTGCAGGCGGGTCGTGTAGAAATCAAAGTACACGTTGGAGTAGACCGGGATCGCGGGCAGAACCTCCGTCCAGCGCTCCTGGAAGGCGACCCACTTCTGGCAGTAGCTCAGCACGTCGCCCGGCTCCGTCTTGCGCATGTCCACGGCGAGCTGGGCGAGCTTCTTATCGCGAATGCCCGTGCGGTTGACGGTCTTCACGTAGGCCTCGTCCGTCGAGTACGTCGTGCTCGGGTCGAAGACGGTGCCGAAGTTCGTCGCCAGATAGATCATGTCGCAGTCGCGCGCCACGCGGCGGTAGTAGATATCCAGCAGCTCGTTCATCGGAACGGCCTTGACTGTCAGGCGGACGCCGATGGCCGCAAGGTTTTCCGTCAGCGTCGCGTTCAGCGCGTCGCCCACGGCGTTCCCCTCCGGATAAATCAGCGTCAGGTCGAGCGCGACGGTCTTGCCGTCGATCTTCTTGGCGCGGATGCCGTCCTTGCCGAGCCGCCATTCGTCCTGATCCAGCAGCTTGGCCGCCTGATCGAGGTCGAGCGGGTAATCCTTGAGCTTGTCGAGGGACAGCGCGTCCCACTGGGCGACGGTCTTCTCGTAGGCCGCGGTCTCCTTGGCGGTCGCGTTGGCCGGAAGATCGACGACGGGCGGCTGAATCGTGCCCGCGGCGAGCTGATACATCCACTGGCCGATGCCGAAATAGCCGTTGGCCTTCAGGCCGAAGTTGCCCGTGTAGGCCTTCACCAGCGCGTCGCGGTCGAAGCAACTCGCAATCGCCTGACGAACCGCCTTGCTGGAGACCGTCTGGCGCTCGCAGCTAAAGCTGATCATGCTCAGGCCGCTGCGCGGGTAGTTCGCCACGGAGAACGGCTGATCCGCAGTGGATTGAATCCCCTTGCTGATCGTATCGGCGGCCACCATCTTGTTGAGCAGATCGACTTCGCCGCTGAGCAGCAGGTCGATGGCCTCGTCGTTGGAGACCGAGCGATAGACGATGGTTTCGATGGTCGGCTTTTCGCCGTCCTCGTTGCCCTTGTAATACGGGTTGATGGCAAAGCTGGCCGTGCCGCGCTGCGCGTCGTAGCTCGTCAGGGTGTACGGGCCGCTGACGACGGACGGGTGGCTCATGTAGCCGGTGGCCGCGTCCAGAATCGTCTTTTGAAGCAGGTCGGCGGTGAAAATCGCGGCGCCCGTGCCGCCGGCATTGACAATGCCCACGCCCTTTTCGGTATCGACCACCTTGCAGCCCGGCGCAAGGACGCTGATGGGATACGGGCTGTAATCAAACAGCGCCATCTCGTAGAAATACGGCTCGTAGGCCTTGCTGATCGTGATGGACATCTGCGTGTCGCTCAGCAGGCGCACGCCGCGCAGGACGGACGATTTGCCGGACTGGTACGCATCCATCCCCAAAATCGCGCCGACGGCGGCGGATTGCCCGCCCAGCTTCGCCAGCTCCGGCGAGGCCGTCAGCAGGATGGAAAACGCGTAATCCTTCGCGGTGATCGCGCTCCCGTCGGAGAACTTCAAATCGCCGTAGAGGTCGAACGTGTATACGCGGTTATTCTGCGCGTCCCTGGAGACGGCCATGCCCGCGACCACGCTGTCGTTGATCTGGTACGTGCCGGTTTCGTGATCCCAGCTCATCAGGTTATAGCCGTGCAGCAGCGCCCGAACGTCTATATCCGCGGTGTTGCTGCCGAACAAATCCGTGAAGAATGCGCCGCTCATCGCCGTTGTGCTGCCGACAACCAGTTGATTTCCCGCCGCCATCGCGACGCAGCCCGTCAACATCCACAGAGCGAGCAACAAGGTGAGGATTTTTTTCATGGCCTTCTTCCTCCTGTTGTTGTAGTACGGAGAGACCGCATCCGGCGGGCACAGCGCGCGCCGGATACGGTGAAAGGGTTACTCGAAGCAATCGCCCACGTTCATGGTGATGTTGCCCAGGCCGAGCGGTACGCCGTAGTCATCCAGATTCACGCCGTCGGCGGTGTAGATGACCGTCACCTTGATATCGCGGTTGTAGATCGTGCCGCTGACCACGGTTTCGGAGGCCGTGTAGCCCGCGATGACCGGGGACGTGATATCAAACGTTTCGCCGTTCTTCAGGCCGCCGCGGTTGTAGGAAGCCGCCGCGCGCTTGCCGTTCTGATAGACGTAGTTGATCGTCAGGTTGAACGTGCGCCGCGGCTCCGGCTTCGGCTTCTCGGTCACGGTCAGCGTGCCCACGGACAGCGCAATGCTGTAGTTGGCCGCGTTGAACGCGCCGGTCGTCGTATACCGGATGGCGTTCGGGGTGCTGCCCACGTTGGTGATGGAGCCGGTCGCCTCCGCCTTCGCCAGTTCGCCCGGAACGAAGCCGTCGCCGGTGATCGTCACGGCCGGTCGGGTCAGCGCCGAGCCGTCATACGTCTTGGTCGCGGACTGCGAGGTGATCAGCACGCTGCGCTTATTGATAATCAGCTTGCCCGGAAGAATGGTGCGCGCGTACATCTCGGAAACATCCTTGTTGTTCGCATCGACAATCTTGATCTTTTCCGGGTCGAGGGTCAGTTCATAGCTTCCGGCGTTCACGCCGCTGCCAATCACCGCCGCGGAGAGCTTGTGGCCTTCCAGCAGCTTGCCGGACGTGATTTCCACATCCTTGCCGGTGATCGCCGCGCCGTTATAGGTCGCCGTCACGTCCTTCGGCTTGATGGTGATCGGGGCAAACGTCGGGGTTTCCACCTCGTCGCCGCCGTTCGGCTCTTTCGGCTCATCGCTCTTCGGGTCTTTGATCTTGTCGCCCGTCGCCGTCGCCGTGTTCAGCACAAAGCCTTTCAGCACGTCCGCTTCGGTGACGACGTATTCCGTGGTGAACGTCTTGGTTTCGCCAACGGCCAGCGTTTCGATGGTCTCAGTCAGCCCCGTCAGCGGGTCTTCGACCTTCACGTTCGTATACGGCACGTTGCCCGCGTTCTGAACCTTGATCGTGTAGGTGATCGTCTGCCCCAGCGCGGCCTTCTGCCCGTCCGGCACGTCGGAGGTCTTCGTCACGTTGAGCGTGGTATCCAGCTCAGCCGTGGTGACGGTATCTTTCGCCGTCCAGCTTCCGCCGCCCGTGAAGTCCGCCGTAACCGTGTTGTGGAAGACGCCCTCCAGAATGTCCGCCGAGGTGATCTTGTAGGTCGCCTCAGCCGTCACCGTCTCACCGGCAGGCACATCATTAAACACGATGACACTCTCGCCGTTGCTGAATTTGACGTTTGCCTTTTCGGTCAGCGTGATCGTCTTCGGCGTGTTGTAGATATTCTTGACGGAGATCGTGAAGGTGACCGGCTCACCCAGGTTGTAGCCCATGTCCTTCGGGATATGCGTCTTGGTGACCACGTTCTCCGGCTTAACAGGATCGTCTCCCGTGCCGTCGGTGACGGTCAGGGTGCCCGGAACGAATGTGAAGTTGTAATTCGTTAGCTTCTTGCCTTCCTTCGGTATAACCTCCGTAATCAGGCTGGAACTGCTTCCAACCAGCGTCTGGCTGCCTGTCAGAATGACCGCTGCAAAATCATCCGCAAAGTTTACGCCTTCCAAATACGAGTGGCCAAACTGCGTCGCTTCCAGCGGCGTTCCGTCGTAAGTCTTGCTCGCGATGGGCGCTTGCAGCGTAACCGGGGCAGGCGTGATCGTCAGCTTGCCGTCAACAACCACAAACTTGACGTTCGTGAAGTTCCCATTGGTGTTCTTAAAGTCGTCAGCCTTAATGCCTACCGGATATTCGCCAGCGTCCTTTCCCTTGACCGTCCACGCAGCGGTCGGCGTTTCCTGCACACTGGCGTCTACGTCATACAGCTCATTGTCAGCCGTCATGCTCGCGTAGCCCGAAACGATATGATCCCCGCCGTCATACGTCGCGGTGCCCGATTTCTCCGTGATCGTCACCGTCACTTTGTCCGTGAAAGGCGTGACTTTCAGCGTACCGAACTTGAACTCGAAGGAGTAGTTTTTCGCACTCGTGCCTTCGTTCGCTTCAAAGGTGAACGTGTTCTCGCTCTCGCCAACGTCCGTCTGGCTGCCCGTAAAGTCATACGTCACGCCTTCGTCCTTCGCAAAGCCGTCGCCGCCGACCGTTACCGTTTCGTTCATCAGCGGTTTGCCGTTATAGACTCTTTCGGCAGAGCCGGAGGTCAGCGTCACCGGGCGCGGGTCGATCTTGAGCCAGCCGTCGGTAACGTTAAACGTCACGTTCGTGAAGTTGCCGTTCGTGTTTGCGAACTGGTCAGCGTTCAGACCCATCGGGTAGGTGCCCACATTCGTTCCCGCCGCTTTCGCGGTGCCGCTAAACGCGAAGTCGCCTTCCTTGTACAGGTCATTGCTGATAGACACGTCATAGCCCGTAACCGTATGCTCATCGCCGTCATACGGCACGGTGTTATTGTGTCCCGTAATCGTCACAACCACTTCGTCGACCGGAGTGATCGTCAGCGCACCGTCGTTAACAACAAACGTCACTTTCTTGAAGTTATCGTTGTTGTTCGTGAACTGGCCATCGTTCAGACCCATCGGGTAGGTGCCTGCATCAGTTCCCTTTGCTTCCGCGGTGCCGCTGAACGTGAAGTCATTTGCCGTGTACAGCGGGTTGCTGATGCTGGTAACCGTATAGCCCTCGACGTTGTGCTCCTTGCCGTTATACGTCTCGGTCTTCGTGTTGCCCGCAATCTTTACAACCACTTCTGTTTCGACCGGCGTGATCGTCAGCGTTCCCGGATTCGCCTCCGTAACGATATACTTTCCTGTTCCGTCAACCGTGCCCTTGGTTCCGTCCGGGAAGATAGCGTCATATGTTCCGACATCCGTTCCCGACGCGCCAACGGTGATATTTCTGAAATCAGCATCTACCGGCGCACCGGTAAAGCCGGAAACGCTCTTCTGCGTTCCATCATAAGTCGCCGTGTCGCTGTTCGCCGTCAGCGTGACGTTCTTATAATAGTAGAAATTGATTACGTTTTTGTCAGAGTTAGCCTTAATTGTGATCGTCTGGGAATCATTCGATACCGGCGTGTAGCCCTCGACCGTAATGGGGGATTCCGTCACGGATTTGCCGAGCGCCGCAGTTCCTTTTTTAGGCTCTGCAACTTTAGTCTTTGTTCCGTTCAGATAATAGTTTACCGTGTAAGCGGCAGTGTTCTTTTTATAGTAGAACGTCAGCTCGCCCTTGTCTTTTTTGAAATCGACGGTCTGCTCTTTCGGGTGACCATTTACAAAATAGAAAGAATAGAGATTTTCCTGCCAGGAATCAGGCGCTGTGATCTTTTTGGGGGTTTGCCCCATAAGGCCTGTCACTTCATACGAATGGATCAATTCTTTAGTATCATAATCGACATATTTGATCGTATAAACGGAATGAAGCTGTTTAATATCAATCGTTCCGTTCATGTGCCATGTATACGTTCCCGCCGGCACATAATTATCCGCGCCATTGTCAATATAGAATTCCGTCCATGTAATTTTGTCTAGATCTATTTTTTGATTGTCTGCATGACGGGTAAACCTGCTTTTGTCCAACACGGTGTCAGGCCAAACGCCTACTTGCCTAAAAGAACGAGGTCCTACGGATGAAGGAATTCCCATTCCCGGAACATTTGCGGATTTTCCGATGGTATACCATCCGCTCGGATTTATCGTCAAGCCTGCCTTATCGCCCGTAACTTTGACGTACACATAAACGTTAGCAGACGGCTTCCCCCATATGCCCTGCACCGAATTACTAATCTTTACCCCTTCCGCCAGCGCCCCCACCGGCAGCAGATTGACGAGCATCAGCGCCGTCATCAAAATGGATATAAAGCGTTTTACTTTATCCCTCATTGTCTTATCCTCCTGTTTCATCTCGAAGCGGCATTACCCTTGCTTCCTGATACGATCAAAGCGAATCTGCGGCCAAACGGTGCGCCGCCTCAAGAAAAAGATTTCGGAAAAACGGGCGCGTCACTCCTGCGCGGCCTGCTCGGTCGGGAGCGTCTTCCAGCCGAAAATCTCGGCGCTCACGCGCCAATAGCATCCGGCGTTGCTCTCGTCGAGCTGGACGACCAGCGTATCTCCGGTCGCGCCGGAAACATCCGTCCACGTCGCGTCGTCCGTGGAGAACTGCCACTGGAGGGCGTAGTCGATATTGTCAAACCCGATCAGGGTCGCGCGGAGGGTCATCACGTCCTCGTCATACTGGGGTTCGCCGATGACCACTTGCAGCGTGCTGAAATCAATCTCGGGGATTTCGGGGATTTCGGGTTCAGCGTCTTCCTCGGGCAGCTCGCCCTCTTCGGGGAGGATGAAGTCTTCGTCAAGCTCGCCGTCTTCCTCGGGCTTGTCGGCGTTGGCTTCCTCGCCCTCAACGGGTTCTTCGGCGGTTTCGCCCATGTCGATGACGGTGCCGTCTTCCGTCTCGGTGACGGTCGGGAGGCCGCCTTCCGGAAGCTCGGCCGGCTCGCCGTCCATCTGATCGTCGATGAGGTTTTCGTCCGCCGCGGCGGGCTGCTCGTCAACGACGGGCTGCGCGGTGCAGGTGTAGGTCACGGTCAGGCCGCGAACGTCCTTGTCGTAATCGGCCGCGTCGTCCGCGTCAACGGAATAATAGATGACTTCCGCGCCGCGCTGGGTCGTCAGGTCGGCGAAGGTGTGCTGCCAGCCGTCCTTTTCGGCGATCTTCGCGGAATAGATCTGGCCGTCGGAGCCGCTGAGGGTGACGGCGAGGGTCGTCGGGCGCAGGCCGAGGGCGTTGTCCTCGTCCTCCCACTCGATGTGCACGGTGATGTTTTCCTTCTTCACCTCGTCGGCGGCGGGCGCTTCTTCGGCCGGCTGCTCAACCTTGGTGACGGGGACGGCCGGCTGCTCGACGGGCTTCTCTTCCGGCTTGGGTTCTTCGGTCTTCTTTTCTTCGGCCTTCGGTTCCTCAGTCTCGGATTCTTCGGCCTTGGTTTCTTCTGCCTTCTTCGGCTCCTCGGCCTTCGGCTCTTCAGCCTTCGGCGCTTCCGGAGCAGGCTCGGCCTTCGGCTCTTCCGTCACCGGCGCGGGCGCAGGCTCGGCCTTCGGTTCTTCAGCCTTCGGTGCTTCCGGAGCAGGCTCGGCCTTCGGCTCTTCCGTCACCGGCGCGAGCGCGGGTTCGGCCTTCGGTTCTTCCTTCGGCTCTTCCGTCACCGGCGCGGGCGCAGGCTCTTCCTTCGGTTCTTCCTGCACCGGCGCGGGCTCCGGCTCCTGCACGGGTTCCGGCGCTTCCTCCTTCGGAGGTTCTTCCTGAGTCTGCTGCTCGACCACCTCGACGACTTCGGTGTTCTCGTCCGTCTGCGTGTCCTCGGCAAAGCCGGTCACGCCGCAAGAGACGCACAGCGCCGCCGCGAGCATCAGCGCCACAACCTTGTTCCAACTGTTTTTCATCTTGAAAAACCTCCTTCAGATTGGTTTGTATCTATCTTCTAACGTTCCGCGCGCCTTTCCGGGCGGCGCTTTATCGTCATGGGGAAACGAAATTGTTTCGCGCCCGTCACATCTGCGTGCTCCGGCGGCGCGGCCTCCGTCCGTCCTTTTTCTGCGTTTGATGGGGATGATCCGGACAGAACATATTGTTTTCCGCTTAAAAAAGCGCGAATCCGCGCGGCTTTCGGCGAAAAACGTTCATTTTTTCAGTTACACATGATGCGTCGTTATTTTACGTTTTCGCACCTGCTTTCCGGGTTTTCGTCACATTTCTGTAACACTTTTTTTCGGGACACATTTTCCTCTTCCCCGCCACTTTTTTCCAATTATAGCATAGCATTTCGAATTTGTGAATCCTCCAAATAACATTCAAAACGGTTTTTTTACTCCGGTTTCACATTTTTTTAGCAAAATCCGGAAACTAACCGTTTTTTCGCGTAACACTCACACCCCGATTATACCACAATCTGTCCGTCAGCGGATGGGGCGCGGACGGGTCATTCGTGCCGAAAACCCGCCGCTCGGCCTGTTCGGCCTGCTCACTCCAATTCTTCGGAAACAAAAAAAATCATATGCCCGACGCACGCGGCGCATGTCGGGCATATGATTGGGGATTTGATTCAATCTTTCCCCGCTCCCCCAGACCTCCCTCCTCGAGGGAGGGGGACCGCCCGCAGGCGGTGGAAGGAGTTCGTAACCATTACGGGGTTACGGGGAATTGCAACCATGAGATGCATTTGCAACTGTGGGTTGTATTGCTGCCGTTTAGGAAACGGGGAATCATCGTCTGCGGACGATGGGACGCGCTCCGCTAGGCCTAGGGGATTAGGGGGAGATTTCGATTTCTCCCCCTTAAATCCCCTAGGAACCCCATAACCCCCATTGAAACGAGCAGGGTTGCGAC
>OIXH01004149.1_pt1 | contig 12053 bp, 9 predicted proteins | sample 1587741 | NCBI WGS metagenome assembly OIXH01 (sample SAMEA3888916, study PRJEB22519) | human gut metagenome | biome: human gut; feature: human-associated habitat; material: faeces | place: Denmark | collected 2011 | reverse complement strand
CCATCGGCCACGTCAGCCCGGAGGCTGCCTCCGGCGGCGTGATCGGTCTGGTGCGGGAGGGGGATCTCATTGAGATCGACATTCCCGGCCGGTCCATCCACCTGTGCGTGGAGGACGCGGCGCTGGCGGAGCGCCGGAAAACCTGGGTCTGCCCGGAGCCGAAGATCAAGAGCGGCTATCTGACCCGCTACGCCAAGCTGGTGTCCTCTGCCGACAAGGGCGCTATTCTGCAATGAGGGCGGAACTTATGCACACAGTTGAGGCATTAGACAGCCTGATTTTGTTCCGGCAGAAGCCGGACAGCCTTCTCCGGCGGCTTATGTCGTCGGAGGAAGCTGTCCGCGTGGCCGCTCAGGGGGAACTGGTGGCACTGGCCGTGGAAAACGGCTGGCAGGGAGACCTGTGGCGCTGCTGCATCGCCCGGGAACTGGTATCAAGCGAAAACCCTTTCTCCCTCGCATGGGAGCGGCGTTCCGGCGGACAGGACACGCTGGAAGCGCTGGCGCTGGCAGATATGAAGCTCTTTTTTGAGCTGTTGAACGCGCCGCCGGAGGGCGGGGCGTGGCCGCTGCTGCGGGACTTCCGCCACGAGAGCCGCCATACCGCGGATTGCGCCTCGTTTATGGCGTTCAGCGGGGAACTGGCCGCCGCCGGTTCCCTGGAGGGGCTGCTGGACCGCCTGACGGCGTTCTACCAGACCCGGGGCGTCGGTCTGCTGGGCATGGGGCAGGTGTTCCGGGCCAGAAGGACAGGGGACGGCGCGGAGCTGGTCCCCGTGGAGGACCGTCCTCCTGTGCGTCTGGCGGATCTGGTGGGCTACCGGCAGCAGAAGGATCTGCTGATCCGCAATACGGAAGCCTTTCTGCGGGGGAAGGGCAGCAACAACGTGTTGCTCTACGGCGACGCCGGTACCGGAAAATCCACCAGTATCCAGGCCCTCGTCAACGAATACGCCGATCAGGGATTGCGGCTCATTGAGCTTTGCAAGGAGCAGTATGACCTGATCCCCGACATTCTGCGGCAGGTGAAGGGCCGCAACTACCGCTTCCTTCTGTTTCTGGATGACCTGTCCTTTGAGGAAAACGAGACCTCCTATAAATATCTGAAGGCCGTCATGGAGGGCGGGGCGGAGGCGCCGCCGGAAAACGTGCGGATCTGCGCCACCTCCAACCGCCGCCATCTGGTGCGGGAGGTGTGGAGCGACCGCAGCGATGTGGAGCACAACGGCGACATTCACCGCTCCGACACTGTGGAGGAAAAACTGTCTCTGGCCAGTCGCTTCGGCTTGCAGATCTTCTACCCGGCTCCCACCTTCGAGGAATACCAGCAGATCGTCTCCGCACTTTCGGAAAAGGCGGGGACGGACCTCTCGCCGGAACAGCTCCGGGCCGCAGCCGCCACCTGGCAGGTCCGCAGCGGCAGCCGTTCCGGACGGACGGCCCGGCAGTTCGTGGACCAGCTGGAGCATTGAGAGAATCGGATACAAAACAGGAGACCGGGCTTACTTGCCCGGTCTCTTGTTTTATGTAAGCATTGTGCTGCAATCGCACGAAGGCGAATGTGCTTTACACGTATAACCGCCCCCCACGGAGGCGCTTGAGCGCCCATACGTTTAGAAGGTTTGGAAAACAAACGCGGAGGGAGAAAAACTTCTCCTATACGCAAGATTACCCTGCCGGTTTCGGCAGGGTAATTTTATGGGTTGTTAATTTTAGCGGTCAAATGCGGTGCTGCGAAAGCGCACCGCACCCGCTGTTACAGGATCAGGCCAAAGGCGATATAGAGGGCCGCTGTGCACGCCGCAGTCACCAGCGCATAGGGGAGCTGCGTTTTTACGTGAGAATACAGATCGGTGCCCACGGACATGGAGGACAGGATCGTGGTATCGGAAAGGGGAGAGCAGTGGTCACCGAAAATGCCGCCGGACACCACCGCACCGATGGTCAGCAGAATATTGCCATTCATAGCCACCGCCATGGGGACCGCAATGGGCATCATGATGGAGAACGTGCCCCAGCTGGTTCCCGTGCAGAAGGCCATCAACGCACCCATCAGGAAGATGATGGCCGGGCAGAAGGCACCGTCAATGCTGTCACCCAGCAGGCTGGCAAGGAACTGGCCGGTCCCCATTCCCTTGATGACCCCGCCGATGGAGAAGGACAACACCAGAAGGATTACCAGACCCATCATGCTGCTGACGCCCTTCATAACGCTGTCGCCGAACTCCTTGGCGGTCATGATCCCCTGCTTTGTATACATGACGCACATGATGAGCAGTGTGATGACAACAGAGTAGAGGATCGCCGTGGTTCCGTCGCCCGCCGCCAGATTTCCTCCGCCGGTGACCAGCAGGCCGATGAAAGCACCGCCGATCAGGGTGATGAGCGGGAACATCATGTTCCACTTGTTCTCTTTGCCTTCCTCCACCAGCTCCTCAAAGCCGTCATTGTCGTTGAGCAGCGGCGTTACCCCGTCATCATACAGCTTGCCGGTGTTCCGAACCCGCAGCTCTGCCTTTTTCATGGGGCCCCAGTCTTTCCCGGTGATAATATAGAACAGCACGAACAGCAGGGAGAGGATGCTGTAAAACTGGAAGGGAAGGCTCCGGATCAGCAGATTCATAGGCTCGCCCTGGATGTATCCGGAGGTGATCTCCGCGGAGATCAGGCCCATCAGCATAGCGCCCCAGGAGTTCAGGGGAATGATGGCGTTGACGGGCGCGGAAGTCGCGTCGCAGATGTAGGCCAGCTTTTCGCGGGAGACCTTGAATTTATCGATCAGCGGGCGGGTCACCACGCCGGTGAACATGATGCTGAGCAGACCGTCGATAAAAATGATGATGCCGATCACATAGGCGATGAGCATCGCCATCCGCGGGCTCTTCACGCGCTTGCTCTGCTCGGTCAGGTAATTGACGAAGCCCTTGACGCCGCCGGAGATGCGCACCAGGATCACAAACGCGCCCATCAGCGCCGTGAACAGGAAGGTTTTCAGATTTCCGGTGTCGGCGCAAACACTTAAAATGCCGTTGACGCTTTCATTGATAGCGGTAAACGGATTCCATCCGCAAATAATCAGTTGTCCGGTAAAAATGCCCACCAGCATGGCCAGCGGCACCTTCCGCGTCGCAATGGCCACTGCCAGTGTCAGAATCGGAGCAACCAGAGTCAAATAGCCGTAATCCATAAGTTTTTCCCTCTTTCTCGATCAATACTGTGCAAATAAGGAGCCGAGCCCGCCTGTATGCAAATAGCAGACGGGGCCGGACACTTTTTCCTGTTCGATCCAGTCCATCATCCCCACCAGGACCTTGCTGGTATAGACGTTTTCGATGAAGATCCCCTCACTGCGGGCAAAGGACAGGACTGCCTGCTGGCTCTCCTCTGTGTTTTCACCCCAGCCGCCGCCACGGTAGGCGTCTGTGATCTCCGCCGCCTGTTCCGCAGGCACGTCCATGGGGAGCCCGGTGATTTCCTCCGCTTCGGAGATGGTGGAGCGGATATGCGCCGTCAGCGTTTCCCGGTCATCCTCGACGCTGACGATCACAATGCGGAAGGGCTGGCCCATCAGCTGATTTCCGTAGATCAGCCCGGCCGCGACGCCGCCGTTTCCGCCAGGGGCGAAAATCGTCATGCGGCCAATTCCAAGATCCTCGCACTGCCGCTTCATTTCCACCACTGCGGCGGTATAGCCCAACGCGCCCCGGCCGGTGGTCGCGCCGTTGCGGACCACATAGACCTGTTCGCCGGCGGACTGGTAAGCGGCGGCCAGCTCCTCCATGCGGCGGTTCCGAACCGTGCCGTCACAAGGGCCGAGGAAGTGTATTTTGGTACCCAGCAGCTCCTCCAGCAGGAGATTTCCCTCTTTGCGGGCTGGCTCCGCCGCGTTGATGATAAGCTCACAGTCCAGCCCGGCCTTGGCACAGGCCGCCGCGGTCAGAGCGCATAGATTTGATTGCTCCGGTCCCGCCGCCAGGATTTTGGAAGCCCCCTTGGATCTGGCTTCTCCCAAGAGGAACTCAAGGCTGCGGATCTTATTTCCGCCCGGACCGACGCCGGTCATGTCGTCCCGCTTGATGAGGAGGCTGACGTCCTTTCCTGAGGGCTGGTAATGCATGGGGTGCAGGGGCGTTGGCATAGGCATGAGCGGCACGCGGTCTGTCTCACGCAGAAAACGTTCGATCGGTTTCATGTTCTTTCTCCAATTAGCCAAGTAGTAATTTACTTGCTTAAAGAATAACAGGCATTTTGCCGAATGTCAATCTTTTTCGGGGGCTCGCCGCCAATTACCATGAAACGCACAGAAACCTCCCGGACCTGCTTCTGTTTATTAGAAGATATACGCAATCGCGGGCGCTCTCTTCTTGTTTTGGGGGCGCTTGCGGTTGTGCGTGCTAACCGTTCTTCAAAAGCCCGGAACGAGAGGGAGGATCGTGCATGGCCCCGCTGTTACATCGTTTCCGCTGCGCTTTCGTTGGGGCAGACCGGTGGGGGCGCTTCGCTGATGCCCAATGGGTCGATGTATACACATAATATGTATACAAATGCAGATATTCTGCATAACATTTATGTTTGCTTATAGCATCCACTATGCGCTTATACGCATGAAACACAAATACTTCCAGTGTATACAGCCAAATTCTCGTATATATTTATAATAATTGAATAATTATACGAATTTTTGCAAATTTGCTATTGACTTTCGGCGTGAGAAAATATACAATCCGTTCATCCGAAGCACACAAACGGTGCAAGCGAGAAGGAGGAGAACGCCATGGGCATTACCGAGATATTTTTGAACTACTACCAATATTTCCTCCGAGGAACGCAGACCACCGTCATCGTTTCCCTGATCACCGTTCTGCTGGGCACAGTCCTCGGCTGTCTCATCGCGCTGCTGCGATTGTCAAGATTCAGGCTGTGCGCCGGGTTTGCCAAGCTGTACATCACCGTCATCCGGGGAACGCCGCTTCTGGTGCAGCTGTATATCGTTTACTATCAGCTTCACTTCATTCCGTGGCCGGAGGGTTCCATTCTGGGCGTGGAGCTGGCGCGGGTCATGCCCTGCATCCTGGCCCTGTCCATGAACTCCACCGCCTATGTGGCGGAGGTCATCCGTTCCGGTATTCAGGCAGTGGACTTCGGGCAGACGGAGGCCGCGCTGTCCTGCGGCATGACCCGGACACAGGCGATGGTGAACATCATCCTGCCGCAGGCGGTCAAGAACATTCTGCCGGCGCTGGGCAATGAGTTTGTGACCATGATCAAGGAGACGTCCATCATCCAGTATCTCGGCGTCGGCGACCTGATGTACAACAACGGCATCGTCGTCACCGCCACCTACAACCCGCTGCCTTGCTACTATATTTCCGCGATCATCTACCTGACCCTGAACATCGTGCTGGGGAAGGGGCTGGATCTTTTTGAGAGGAGGATGAAGTGCAGTGACCGCTGACAACGTTCTGTTTGAGATCAAGGGGCTGAAAAAGAATTTCGGCGATCTGGAGGTCCTTAAGGGCATCCACACCACCATCCGAAAGGGGGAGGTCGTGGTGGTCATCGGGCCCTCCGGTTCCGGAAAGTCCACCTTCATCCGATGCCTGAACCTGCTGGAGACCCCCACGGAGGGCCAGATCATTTTTGAGGGCAGCTGCATTACCGACAAGGGCTACGCCGTCCATAAGCACCGGGAAAAGGTGGGGATGGTGTTCCAGCAGTTCAACCTGTTCAACAACCTGACGATCCTGGAGAATGTGACCATCTCCCTGAAAAAGGTAAAGAAGGTCCCGGCTCCGGCGGCAGAGGAGAAAGCCAGAGCGCTGCTGCGGCGCGTCGGGCTGGAGGACAAGGCGGACGCCTATCCCGCTCAGCTGTCCGGCGGACAGAAGCAGCGGATCGCCATTGTCCGTGCCATGGCGATGGAGCCGGACGTGATGCTCTTTGACGAGCCCACCTCCGCGCTGGACCCGGAAATGGTGGGGGAGGTGCTCTCGGTCATTCAGGACCTCGCAAAGGAGGGCGTCACCATGGTCGTGGTCACCCACGAGATGGGCTTCGCCAAGAAGGTGGGGACCCGCATCCTCTTTATGGACGGCGGCGTGATCGCCGAGGAGGGCACGCCCAAGCAGATCTTTGAGGACCCGCAGAATGAACGGACCAAGGACTTCCTGTCCAAGGTCATCCATGTAATCTGAATCAACACAGCCGCATCAGCCGGCTTACAAAAAAATTGGAGGAATTTATTATGTTAGGTACGATCAATCCCGAAATTCTGTTTCTGCAGCAGGAAGACCAGATCAAGGCCGGTCTTTTGGATATGAAGATGATCCTGAAAATCACGGAGGATACCTATAAAATGCTGGGGCAGGGCCAGATCCAGAATCCCCCGAAGGTCCATCTGGGCATCCCGGAGGGGACGGAGTGGGAATCCTTCTTCAACACCATGCCCAGCTACATCGGCGGCGATCTGAATATCGCCGGTATCAAGTGGGCCGCCGAGTCCAAGAAGAACGCCACCACCCCCGGCATCCCTTACGGCATCGACATTTCCATCCTCAGCGACCCCGTCACGGTCCTGCCCTTCTGTATTCAGGACGGCACCATCATCACCGCCATGCGGACCTCTGCTGTGGCGGGCCTGCAGGCAAAATACTGCGCCCCCTCCGACACGGATACCGCGACGCTGATCGGCGCGGGCGTCATTGGCCGGACCATGATCATGGCGATCTGCGAGGCGATCCCCACGGTCAAGACCATTTACCTCTGCGATCTGGATCTGGAAAAGGCAGAGCAGGTGGCCAAGGAGTCCGAGGGCAAGTACGGCGTGACCATCATCCCCACCTCCGACAGCAAGGCGGCAGCGGCAAAGTCTCAGCTGATCGTGGGCGAGACCACCGCCAGAACGCCCTTCATCGACAAGAGCTGGGTGAAGCCCCACAGCGCCATCGTCTGTGTTTCCAACGAGGCCACGACGGATGTGGTAAAGGCTGCGGACGTGAATGTGGTGGATTACTGGAAGCAGATCATCACCTTCAAGAACAAGGCCATCACGCAGGTGTTCGACGCCGGCGAGATCACCAAGGAGGAAGTGCTGGAAACCAGCGACCTGGTGCTGGGCAAGCCCTGCAGAACCTCTGACGAGCAGTTCATTTACGCTTGCTCTCTGGGTCTGGGCGCGCTGGACATCACCGTGGCCTACGCCCTGTACCAGAACGCGGTCAAGCTGGGCCTTGGCACCAAGGTCAAGCTGTGGGACAAGCCCCTGTGGGAATAAACGCTCCGGTCAAAAACGAGAAGAGGAGAGAATATCATGAAAAAAGCGATTGCTTTGCTGCTGGCGTTGGTAACGCTGCTGTCCCTGACGGCCTGCGCCGGCAAGGAGGATGCGGCGTCCTCCGCACTGGATCAGATCAAGCAGAAGGGGGAACTGGTGGTCGGCACCTCCGCAGACTATCCCCCCTATGAGTTCCATGCGGAGGTGGACGGGAAAGACACCATCGTGGGCTTTGACATGGAGATCGCCCAGGCCATTGCCGACAAGCTGGGTGTATCCCTGAAAATTGTAGATATGTCCTTTGACAATCTGCTGATGAGCCTTGCCAATGACGAGTTCGATCTGGTCATCGCCGGCCTGTCTGCGGATGAGGAGCGGCGCAAGACCACCGACTTCTCTGATCCCTATCTGGAAGCCAAAAACCTGATTCTGGTGCGGGCTGAGGACGCGGACAAGTATGCCAGTCTGGATGATCTGAAAGGGGTCAAGGGCGGCGCGCAGACCGGCTCCAAGCCCTATAACAACTGCGTTACCTACTGCGGCGAGGAGACCACGGTCGGCCTTGCCAAGGTGCAGGATCTGGTCATGGAGCTGGAGGCCGAAAAGCTGGATGTCGTATTCCTGGACTATATGACCGTGCTGTCCTATGCGGACGCCAAGGAGGATCTGGCCGCCGTGGATCTTGGCATCCCGGAGACCAGTGACGGCTACTCCATCGCCGTCAAGAAGGGGAACACGGAGCTGGCCGAGTTCATCAACGGCGTTCTGGCGGAGCTGAAGGAGCAGAACGCCATCGAGCAGTTCATTGTGGAGGCCAAGAAGCTGGAAAGCGCGGCGGAGTAACGCCGGGATCAACGATTCAGACTTGAACTGACAGAACAAAAAGAGCCGCGAATGCGGCTCTTTTTGCGTCTTATTCTTCCAGTTTGGCTGAGTATTCGCCGATCACGCCGCTGCCGTCCGGCAGGGGGGAGAGGGGTTCTGCATCGAGCGTGGGTTCCGGCGGCAGAGGGGCGGCCTCCGCTGCCTCAGGCTTGGGCGCCGGGGGCCGGAAGGTACCGTCCAGCTTCTGAAAACAGCGGCGGTAGGCCGCCGTATCCGGCGGGTAGGGGGTGGGCCGGTAGTCGTTCCGGTTGGAGACGCTGCTGATGCAGCAGGGGATATAGGACATCTCCCACGAGCGGTCCCCGCCGGTGCCGGACACGGTGAGCTGGGCGATGACCGTGTCCTTATCCGAAGGGTTCCGGTTGCCGCCGAAGCAGAAATTGCCGATGCTGTACAGGATCACGCTGCCCTGATAGGCTTCTATGGGCTGCAAAACGTGAGGGTGGGTCCCCACCACCACATCCGCGCCGCCTTTCACGGCGGCATGGGCCAGCGCCGACTGCCGCTTGGTGGGGACGTAGGTTTTTTCAGCCCCGGCGTGCATGAAGGCCACAATGATGTCCGCCCCTTCATCCCTAAGCTGTTTACAGCCATCCTCCATCTGCTTGGCGGAGCCGTTGAAGGGGTGGACGTAGGCCCCCAGCCGCAGGGTGTCCCCATTGTCGTGGCGTAGCTCGAAGCACTGCCCCTGATTGCCGGGGATCCCGGCAACGCCATATTCCGCCAGCGCGGCCTCAGTGTCCCGGAGACCGGCGTCACCGAAATCGCGGGTGTGGTTATTGGACAGGGTGACAGCCTCCACACCGCCCAGCACCAGAGCCTGCACATAGTTGGGATCGCCGCAGAAGGCGTATTCCGAGTCGGACTCCAGACGGCGGGGGGAAAAGGAACATTCCAGATTGGCCAGCGTCAGATCGTCAGCCAGCAGAAGCTCCGCCACGTTGGAAAAGGGATAAGCGTAATCGTCCCCCACCAGCTTTTCAAAGTGGTTGGTGTGGTGGCTGGAGGTCAGGGTGCAGTCCCCCAAAAAGGAGATGACGAAGGGCGTCGGTTCGGCCGAAGGTTCTTCATCCTGCGGCGGGGCCGGGGGGATCTCCGGTTCTGAGGAGACGTCCGTTCTCGCAGAGCCCTCCGGCAGAGTGACCGTTCCCCCTGACGGAACGGACGCGCCAGAAGAGCGGAAGTGCCAGAAAAGCGTCCCCGCAAGGAAGCCTGCGGCAAAGATCAGGACAAACAGCAGAATCGGCGGGCGCTTCCGGGGCAGTTCCCGTTTTCCGCGCATGGAGACCTCACTTCCTTTCTGACCAGCCAGCCGAACCGTGTCGGCAGATGCGTTTCAAATTGCCCGGCCCTCAGAAAACCGCAGTTTCCAAGCGACACATCGGGCAGTTGAAATTATATCATGCTTTTCATCAAACGGAAAGATGATCGTAAAAAACAAACATAACTCTGTTATCCCCGAGACTGTCAATAAAGTGGCAAATTCTCCGCGACGGTAAGGAAGGGTGTGCGCGGGAAACCCAAGAAGGGATACACCGTCGGCTCAAGCCAATCAGCGGATACTTCATATCCGCTGATTGGGAGCCTTCCTCGAAACAGGCTTGCTTCATCCGCCACCGGCGGCGCTTCGCCTGTTTCCCTGCGCCATTAAAATCCTAAGTTTTCAGAACTTTTATAAAGTTCTGAAAACCTGCTCAGCGGGGAGAAAAGGCTTTTTCGACACGCTGTTATCCCCATTTGCTGTCGAAACGGGGATAATTTTTTGCTATAATTTTTGAAACCGTGTAACCTGATTGCCCCAAAGGGTGCTTATATGGGTGAAGGCCCTTCCATCCAGAACGAAAGGAGATGAACGCCATGGATGACCGCAGCATCGTCGCGCTGTACCTGCGGCGTGACGAGACAGCCATCCGGCAGACCGCCGAGAAATACGGCAGCCGTCTGCGCGCGCTGGCCTACGGGATCGTCAATGATCTGCAGACGGCCGAGGAGTGTGAAAACGACACCTACATGGAGGCATGGCGCACGATCCCACCCCATGAGCCAAGCGATCACTTCTACGCATTCCTCGCCCGGATCACCCGGCACATTTCCCTGAACTGCTGCCGTGACCGCAGCCGCCTGAAGCGCAATGCTTTTATCTGTGAGCTCAGTGCGGAAATGGAGCAATGCATCCCGGCACCTGATGACAGCTCGTGCCGTATGGACGATCTGGCGCTGGAGACAGCCCTCAACGCTTTTTTAGGCAAACTGGATGAGGAAAAACGGAACATCTTCGTTCGCCGCTACTGGTTTCTGGATTCCGTGGCCGACATTGCCAAGCGCTATGGCATATCCGAAAGCAAGGTGAAAACAACGCTGTTCCGCTGCCGTAACCGGCTGCGGGAGTATCTGAACAAGGAGGGTTACACAGTATGAGAGGAAACGAACTGTTAGATAAGATGGAACTGATCGACCCCGCCTATATTGAAGCGGCGGACACCGCGCCGAACAAGCGGAAAAGCGTCTGGGCGAAGTGGGGAACGCTGGCAGCCTGCCTCTGCCTGGTCTGCGTGCTGGCCGTCCCCGCCATGGCGGCCTTCAGTCCGGCATTTTATGAGCTGCTGTACGCTGTCACCCCCGCCACGGCCCAGTTCTTCAAGCCGGTGCAGCGGTCCTGCGAGGACAACGGCATCCGCATGGAGGTGACGGCGGCTTACATCCACGAGAATACCGCCGAGATCTATCTCTCCATGCGGGACCTCACGGGAAAGCGTTTCGATGAAACGGTGGACCTTTTCGACAGCTATCGGCTCCACACGCCCTTTGACTGCACGGGCCACTGCCAGTTGGCCAGCTACGACCCGGACACCCACACCGCCACATTTCTTGTGACCCTTGAACAGTGGGACCGGCAGAGCATCGAGGGCGAGAAGCTGACGTTTTCAGTCCAAAAGCTGTTGAGCGGCAAGAAAACCTGGGAGGGTACCCTTGACGGCGTGGATCTGGGCGGCAGCCTGACTTCCGCCACGCAGACGGTCCAACCCCGGGGTTTGAGCGGGGACCTGTTCGGCTCCGACGGCGGAAAAAGCGTGACGGTGCTGAAACCGGGCGACGCAATCGCATCTCCCGTGGATGGCGTGACCCTGACGGGGATCGGCTATGTGGACGGGCGGCTCCATGTGCAGGTGTACTACGCGGACATCCTCAAAACGGACAATCACGGCTCTATTTCTCTGGTAAACCGGGAGACCGGCGAGCAAATTGAGTGTGACGGTTCGGCGACCTTCTTCGATGATGCGGGGACGGGCAGCTATGAGGATTATGTGTTCACCGGTATTGAGGCCGACGCCCTTGACACTTACGCGCTGTACGGGATGTTCGTCACATCCGCTGGGCCTGTGGAGGGAAATTGGAGCGTGACGTTCCCGTTAGAGAACACCGCGGGCAACTGAGGGACCGGAGCGTACCCAAACCGGTTTCTTCTTCATTCTTCTGTTTCACTGTCCTATAGCGGCAAAAATCCGACGCTGAAAAGCGTCGGATTTTTTGTGGGAGAAAGCCCATACTTTCCGGAGACTGTGGAGGGGGCAACAGGCGCAGACCGCCTCTGCCTCGTCACCCCCACAGAAGGTGAAGCAAACCCCGCTCCTCTCACCGGGACGCAGTTCCTTGTGCTGGCCGTCCTGCCCGGCCTCGGCTGTTTGACAGGCCGGATAAAGGCGTTCCTTCTGTAATTTTACGGCCAGAAAAGGCAGAAAAATACGGATGATGTTTACACTTACGGCTAAAACCGGTATAATTACATACAAGTCAAAACCGTTATAGGCAAAGAAGTCTGTTGAAGCGCATCGGAGGGCGAAACCATGCCGAAACCGAAATGGAATCTGAATACCATTTACATATCCGAGCGGCTG
>OIXH01004147.1_pt1 | contig 12056 bp, 9 predicted proteins | sample 1587741 | NCBI WGS metagenome assembly OIXH01 (sample SAMEA3888916, study PRJEB22519) | human gut metagenome | biome: human gut; feature: human-associated habitat; material: faeces | place: Denmark | collected 2011 | reverse complement strand
GAGCGCGCTCGTGCTCGCCTTTTTCCGCCGTCAAAATGGGCGGGCCTTTTTCCCTTCGCTGCCTATCGCCGCTCTGCTCCCCCGCAGGTGGCGTGGAGCATACTCAAATGGCGGTGCTTGGGATGTGTCTATGTTGCTTGGATGGCTTCGCAGCGCAGGAAAACAGACTTGACTTTTCTTCTGTGATTGGCGCTAGCCATACGCAAATAGTGCCGCTTGGAATAATACCTCACCGCAACTTGGATATTTTTGTAACGCAAAAGGCCAGCGTGGGTTCAAATCCACGCTGGCCTTTTTTGCGAGCTGGAGGGCCTGTCGCCCGACGGCGGTCTGTTCTATTGAATGAACAGGGAATCCACACCAGACCGGCGAGCCGCGAGGCCCGTTGCCGAGCGGCGGTAAAACCCCGGACAAGTTGCATGTCCCTCTACGCCCCTGCGCGGCTCCGCCGCGCAGAAGTGGGTGCAGGGCTTTAGCCCTGCCGGAGGCGCTTGCGGTAGGTGGTGGGGGTCTCGCCGTAGTGCTGCTTGAAGAAACGGCTGAAGTAGAATTGATCGCAGAATTCCAGTTCTTCGGCGATTTTGCCGATGGGAAGATCGGTGGAAAGAAGCAGGTGCATACATTTGCGGAAAAGCATGGTGTCAATGTAGGTGCCCAGGGGAGAGCCGACTTCGGCGCGGAACTTCTTGGTCAGCGTGCTGGGGGAGAGGCTCAACTCCTTGGCCAGCTGGTTCACCGTCAGCTGGGCGGAAAGCCGCTCCTGAATCAGCCGCACGACCTTCTCCGTGGTTTCGCTGTAGGCATAGGTCATGGCCCCGGTGGAAACGCCCAGCGAAATAAAGGTGTTGATGTCCCGGAGCAGAAAGCTGGTCAAGGTAAGGGCGTCCGCCGGGTTGCGGCTGTTGTAAAGCTGGATCATGTGGGCGATCGCCTGCTTGTCCATGGGTAGAATGAGAATCTGTTTGAGAGAACTGAAAAGATCCAATCCGCCTGCTTTGGTCAGATTGAAATGAAAATATAAATGTTGAAAGGACTCCACGCAGCCGTGGGGATAGGGGTGCCATAGCGGGATCAGCGCCATGTGCCCCTCGGTAAATTCCAGCGTTTCATCGCCGCTTTGTGCCCAGGCCTTGCCGCCGTTGATGTAATAGAGCCGGCTGAAAGGGGAACATTCGCGGGTCCCGTACCATTCCGGGCCCACTTCGTCGTACCCGCCGTCGGAAATTTGAATCTCCAACTGGTCGATGTAACTGATCCGTTTGGTTTCTTCCTGATGAATCCACATGCCGATTTCTCCATATTAAATGTCGAAAACTGACTGTATTTTTCCTCCGGGGCCATTATACTATAAATGAGTAAGCCGGGCAACGAAACTTAAACGTTTGCGGGAAAATATTATTCCGCAGGCGGTCGAAGCTTTGCCCGCAATGCCCCAGAACCATGGGAAAGCAAGAAGAAATGGCCTTAAAAAGGCCAGAAGATTCAATGGATTTTTGCACGAAGACCAGCGGGGAGGGTTGACAGATGACGTTTTTGACAAATGCAAAGGGGGAGCCCTTGCTGCTGCTGGGTACCCAGACCCATAATTCCTCGGTGGGCGACCCGGAGATGATGGCGCGGGAGCTGGCTGCGGTCAAGGCCTACGGCGGCAACCTGCTGGAAGCGCCCATCTACTGGTATAAGCTGGAACGGGAACCCGGTCAGTACGATTTTTCCGACGTGGACGACCTGCTGTCCCTTTGCCGGGAAAACGACCTGTATCTGATCCTGCTGTGGTTCGGCACCAGCAAAAACGGTCATCCCAATTATGTGCCCGAATGGGTCAAACTGCATCCCGAAACGTATCGTCTGGCTCAGGGGCCGGACGGCGGGCATGTGGCTTCTTTGAGCCCGCTCTGCCCCGCCACGCTGGAAGCGGACAGCCGCGCCTTCGCCGCCCTGATGGCTCATTTGAAGGAAGCGGACGGGCAGCAGCGTACCGTGCTGGCTGTGCAGGTGGAAAATGAAATGGGGCTGGCCAATACCGATATGGACTATAGCCCCGAAGCCCATGAAGTCTACGAAAAAGGCGTGCCCCAGTGCCTTTACGGCGTGGAGCTGGAAGACATGGGCGTGGAGCCCTCCGGCAGCAGCTGGCGGGGCCGCTTTGGCCGTCATGCTCACGAAGCTTTTATGGCATGGGCTCATGCGGAATTTATGAACCAGGTTGCCAAAGCGGGCAAAAAGCAGTATGATTTACCTATCTACACGAACGTGATGCTGGGCGAAAACGGCTTCGAGGAGCCGGGCGCCTGTTATAACAGCGGCGCGGCCGTCGGCCGGGTGCTGGATATCTACAAAAAAGTCGCGACTTCGATCGACCTGCTCTGCCCGGATATGTATGTGGAGGAGCGGGAGAAATACCGCCGGGTGCTGGCCCGCTACGCCCGCCCGGATAATCCCCTGATGATCCCGGAGACCTGCACCGGCGGCGACGCTACCGCCATGAACATGATGGAGGCCTTTGCAGATTTTGGCTGTATCGGCTTTGCATGTTTCGGCGGTTCCTCCGCGCTGGATGAGGAAGGACGGCTGATGCCCGCCGCCCGGGAGGTGGCGCTGAGCATGAAGGCCGTCCGGAGCGTTGCGCCGCTGCTGATCCGCTACCGCGGCACGGGACGCGTTCACGCGCTGGTGCAGCAGGAGTTCATGGCGAAGCAGTATCTCAAGCTGGAACGCTGGCATATCGAAGCCAGGTTCATCAGTGCCAATCCCGTGGGCTACCGGCTGGGCAGCCGCATCAACACCCGCAACCCGGAAAACGCGGACGTGATGACCACTCGCGGCCGGGCGCTGTTGATCCAGACCGAGGAAAACGAGTTCTATCTGTCCGGCTGCGGCGTGATGGTGGATTTCCGCTACCGGCCCGACCCGACGGAAGAAAATCCTTATCCGCTGCTGCAATCCCGCCAGAGCGGCACACTGAACTTCCTCTCGGTGGAAGAAGGCCATTTCGAGGGTGAAAGCTGGGTCTGCGACCGTTACCGCAACGGCGATGAAAGCAACTTTCAACTGTTTGTCCATCGGGGTCAGACGGTGCGCATCCGCCTGAACCCAAACAAATAGAAAAACGGAAGAAAGAAGGGGTCGGAATTGAAAAAGCGCTGGGCCGGTATCATCGTCCTTGCCATCGTTCTAGCCACGCTGTTCCTTCCTGCGGCCAAGGTGTATGTCCATAGCCAGCTGGGAGAGGAAACGGCGGCGCTGTTTCCCAAAACGGTCTCCGTGGGAGACATTATGCTCAAAGGGGCGGACTGCCTTCCCACAGCGGAGGTTCCCCAGCTTGGACTGATTACCTTTGACAACTGGATGCTGATCGCGGGCCTGGTGCTGCTGGCACTGGCCGCTGCGGCGCTGGTGGCGGGGGAGCGGTGGACGCGCGTGTCCATTGTGCTGTCCTTCCTTTCCATCGCCCTGACCTTTACCTTCTCCCTGCAGGTGACCAACATCTGCGGGTCGATCCTCTTTACCCTGCTTCTGGAAAATCAGGCGTGGATCTACGCCCCGGCCATCGGCGGTTTGATCATGGCGGTTTTGGGCTTCGTCGGCCTGAAGGAAGCTCCGGCCATGAAGATCACCGATCGGACGTTCCGGCTGGCAAGCGGCGTGCTGGCTATTCTGGCCGTGCTGTGCCTGCTGCTGCCCTCTCATGTGGTGTCCGTGCCGGAAAGCATCACGGCTGACCCGGCAGACGCGGCGGCCATGAACCGCTCCACGCCGCTGTGGAAGGAAATGCTTGGCAACGAGCCGAACCTCCGGGCCGAGGCTGTGGAAAAGGGCGTTTACGGCAGCGTGCTGACCGGCGATATCGAAGTGCTGGTGCCCTATTCCAACGACGCCAATAACATTCAGGGCATTTTTACCATCGGTTCCTCCACCGCCGCACCCAACGCCTATCTGATCGCGGCGATGATCCTGCTGGCGCTGACGGCGCTGCTGGCCTTCCTGCCCAAGGTGGACCGCTGGTTCCCGCTGAGCCTGAGCGTGCTGGCACTGATCTGCGTGGGCGCTACGGTGATGGGCCTTATGAGCCTTGGCAGCGGAGATATGTTCTCCACCGCCACCCGTCAGCTGTGCCAGCTGGGTCTGGGCAGCCTGACGCTCACGCCCATGCTGCTGACGCTGCTGACCCTGGCCAGCACCGGCTGCGGCGTGCTGGGCGTTCGTTATGCCAACGAGCCGTACTTCGTTAACCCCATTCCCAAAAAGAGCCGCCTGAAGGTGATCGCGCTGGCGCTGGCGCTGGTGTCGCTGGCCTTTGTGCTGCTGCCCGGCACCACCGTTTCCTTCACCAAGCCCGGTAAGAACAAGGTGCTGGCCACGGTGAACGTCTCCGGGCTGGAGACCCTGACCTTCCACGCGCCGGAAGAACTGCTCCACCCCACCGATTCCAAGGGCAAGGCCATCTATCAGGAAGAAGCCAAGGACGGCGAACTGAACGCCGCCGCGGTGGAAGACCTGATGCAGAAGCTGTTCAAGTCCTTCAGCATTTCCAGCTGGATCACCATGGTGCTGATTCTGGCGGGCATTGCCGCCGTGCTGGCCCACAAAGACAAGAAGCTGCCCATTCTGCTGTTCCTGCTGGCGTTCGTGGCCCGGCTGGTAACGTGGCTTTTGTCCGCGCTGGCCATGCCCCGCTCCATCGGCTCCTCCGGGGCGACGGCGTTCCTGTATGTGTCCCTGCCGCTGCTCCTGTTCGCGGCGTTCTTCTCCAATTTTGTGAATGAGGAGGAGCTGCCCAAGAAGTATAAGCTCTTCCTGATGATGCTCCCCTTCCTGGTGGCGGTGTTCCTGTTCAGCTACCTGCCCCTGTACGGATGGAGCTACGCCTTCTACAACTACAAGTTCGGCATTCCCATGGATCAGCAGGAGTTTGTAGGCTTCAAGTGGTTCACGGAAATGTTCACCAATCAGGGCCACCGGGACAACATCATCCGGGTGCTGAAGAACACCTTCGGTATGAGCGGCCTGAATCTGGCCACCAGCTTCCTGCCCATGATCTTCGCCATCTTCCTGAACGAAGTCAACAACATGCGCTTCAAGAAGTGCGTGCAGATATTCACCACTCTGCCCAACTTCATTTCCTGGGCGCTGGTGTTCTCCTTCGCTATGGCCATGTTCGCTATGGACACGGGCATCTTCTCCAAGTTCATGCTGGCCATTGGAGCCATTAAGGAGCCGGTGGCATGGCTCAACTCCTCCGAGCACATCTGGCTGAAGATGTGGGGCTGGAGCACATGGAAGGGCCTTGGCTGGGGCGCGATCATGTATCTGGCCGCCATCGCGGGCATCGATCAGGAGCTGTACGAGGCCGCCAAGGTGGACGGCGCCAACCGCTGGAAGCAGGTCTGGCACGTGACCATCCCCTGTCTGAAGTCCACCATCATCATTCTGACGCTGATGAGTATCGGGAACATCTTCCGGTCGGACTTCGGCCTGTTCTACCAGGTGCCCATGAACTCCGGCCCCCTGCAGAACGTCACCAACACCATCGACACCTACGTGTTCCGGGGGCTGATGCAGACCAACAACATCGGGATGTCCTCGGCGGCGGGGGTCTATCAGTCCGTGGTGGGATTTGTTCTGGTGCTGACGGCCAACCTGGTGGTGAACCGGCTGGACAGCGACAGCGCGTTATTCTGAAGGAGGGATTCCTATGGTCGGAAAAAACAAAGGCTTTCAAATCGCCGCCAACATCATTCTGGCGCTGCTGACACTGGGGTGCATCGCGCCGTTTTTCCTGCTGGTGATCTCCTCGTTTACAGCAGAAGCCGCGCTGACGGCAAACGGGTACTCCTTTTTCCCGAAATCGTGGAGCCTGGACGCCTACCGGTATGTGTTCCTGGACTCCGGCTCCATGTTCAACGCCTATGGAGTCTCGATTTTCGTCACCGTGGTGGGGACCGCGTCGGCGCTGCTGATCACCACGCTGTTCGCCTACCCCCTGTCCCGGAAGGACCTGCCCGGGCGGAAGTTTTTCTCCTTCTTCCTGTTCTTTACCATGCTGTTCAGCGGCGGGCTGGTCCCCTCCTACATCATGTGGACCCGGACCTTCCACATCCGGAACACGATCTTCGCGCTGCTGATCCCGGGGCTGCTGATGAGCGCCTTCAACGTCATCATGACCCGGACCTACTTTTCCGCCAACATCCCCGATGCCGTCATTGAGGCGGCCCGGATCGACGGCGCCAGCGAATTCTGCATCCTCCGGCAGATCGTGCTGCCCATGGCGCTGCCTATCCTGGCCACCCTGAGCCTCCTCATCGGCCTGGGGTACTGGAACGACTGGACCAACGGCCTTTACTACGTCACCGACGAGCGGCTGTTCAGCATCCAGGTCCTCCTGACTAACATCCAGCGGAATCTGGACGCATTAAAGCAGGCGGCGGCCTCCGGCGGAAGCGTTCACGTCTCCAGGCTGCCCTCCACGGCGGTCCGCATGGCCCTGACGGTGCTGGGAATCCTGCCGGTGATGCTGGCCTATCCCTTTTTGCAGAAATACTTTGTCAAGGGAATCTCCGTGGGGTCTGTCAAGGGATAACTCCCGGTAGGAGCAAAAATCCGCAAACGAAACAAACCGGCCTTCTTCTGTCTGCTTGACAAAAGGAGGCCGGTTTGTTATAATTACAATGTAATCAATTGCGTCGTAATCAAATAAAGCGAGGTGCGTATATGGCGCTGAGAGACCATTCCTTGGACGACAAGATCACTTCCGCCGCCCGGGAGGAGTTCGCGCAGAAAGGCTACACCGGCGCGTCCCTCCGGAAGATCGCCGGGAAAGCAGGCGTCACCGTTGGTGCGATCCAGACGCGGTATCCGTCCAAGGACGCGCTGTTCACGTGTCTGCTCCAGCCGTTTCTGGAGGAGATCGGGGCCCTGTTCCGGGACACCAGGGCGGACTACTATTCCGGCGCAGGCGCGGATTTCCTCCAAGGGCTGAACGCCTCCATGCGGCAGGAATCCGCAGCGATCCTCCGCCTGATTTTCGACCATTACGAGGATGCGGTCCTGCTGCTCTGCCGCAGCGCGGGAAGCAGCCTGGAGCATTGCTTTGACGGAATCGTCCAGAGGAAAATCGACGAAAGCATCGCGTTTTTCCGCCAGGCGGGATTTACCGCCATCGACGAAACGCTGCTGGGGCTTCTGATTTCCGCGCAGTTTGACGGCTACCGCAGGATCGTGCTCGACTGCCCCCAACGAGAAACCGCAGAAAGGTATATGGCGTCGCTGATGACCTATCATTTCGGCGGCTGGGCGGCCCTTTTTGATTCTGCCAGCCATGCACAGGAGGATATGAGATGAAATACAACGGTTTTTACTTCTGGATGTTCAAGGCCCCGATGAAAAAGGTCCTGGCGGAGAACTACGGCAAAGCCTATGCCGCCCGGATCATGAAAAAAAGCAAAAGCGTCTACCGGAAGCTGGTGGAGCAGGCGGACGACATTGGGGACGATAACCCCATGGCCTACAATGAGCTCTTTGCCCTGGCCTTTGTCGCGCCCTATGTGGCAAGCGAAAAGAAAATCCCGCCTAAAACCGTGCAGGAAATGATGCGCCGCTCGCTGTACCACATCCGGTGGTACTTTGCAAAGACCGACCTGAACACCGCCAAGGGAAAGGCGGAGAACCAGAAAAGCGTCGTAAAGTACGCCAAATGGTACACGCCGGAAAAGGAAAAGCTGTACCCGACCTCCTTCAAGGTGGATTTTGTGGGAAAGCCCTATGAAGGCGCCTGCTACTACCGCATCACCCGCTGCCCCATCTGCGGCTATGCGGAAAAACTGGGCGTTTCGGAGCTGATGCCCCTGTTCTGCGAGCTGGACCAGGTGATGATCACGCTCCAGCACGGCGTCCTGCACCGGGAGCAGACCCTGGCCAGCGGCGGTCCGTACTGCGACTACTTTATCACGGGAGACCGCGAGTGACAATCCCCGTCCCGAAAGCGCCGCCCTTCCCCGGAAACCCATACCAAAACAGGTCCAGCGGATACCCGCCGGACCTGTTCTCTGTTTTATGCGGTTTACGCCTTGCAGAACTCCACAAACGCCCGATAGGTGGAGTACACGTCGATCTTGGAGGTCATCTCGTAAGGCGCGTGCATGGAAAGCACCGGCACGCCAACGTCGATGGTGTCCACGTCCAGCTCGGCGATGTAGGCCGCAACGGTGCCGCCGCCGCCCTGGTCTACCTTGCCCAGCTCGGAGGTCTGCCAGAGGACGTTGCCCTCGTCCAGAATCTTCCGGACCCAGCCCATGAATTCCGCAGAGGCGTCGGAGGAGCCGCCCTTGCCCCGGGAGCCGGTGTACTTGCAGATGGACACGCCGTAGTTCACAAAGGCGTTGTTCTTCCGCTCGTAAACGTCGGCGAAGGTGGGGTCAAAGGCCGCGCTGACGTCAGCGGAGAGGCACTTGGAGTTTTTCAGCACCGTCCGGCCCTCGATGCCGTGGGCCGCCGCCAGGTCCTCAATGAAGTGCCGCAGGAAGGCGCACTTCATGCCGGTGCTGCCGCAGGAGCCGATCTCCTCTTTGTCCGCGAAGATGCACATCACCGTGGTATCCGGCACGCCGCAGTCGAACACAGCCTCCATCTCGGTAAAGGCGCAGACCCGGTCGTCCTGGCCGTAGCCGCCGACGAAGCTCCGGTCGAAGCCCACGTCTCCGGCTTTGAAGGCGGGGACCACTTCCAGCTCGGCGGAGAGGAAGTCCGCCTCGGTGACGCCGTATTTCTCAAAGAGGATCTTCAGAAGGTTCAGCTTGACCCGCTCGCTGGCCTCGTCGTCCCGGAAAGGCAGAGAGCCGACCACCAGGTTCAGCTCCTCGCCCCGGATGAGCTCCGCCGCCGGGCGCTTCATCTGGTCCGCGGCCAGGTGGGGCAGCAGATCGGTGACGCAGAACACGGGGTCGCCCTCGTCCTCGCCCACCCGCACGGTGACGGTGGTGCCGTCGTTCTTCACCAGCACGCCGTGGAGGGACAGGGGGGTCGTCACCCACTGGTATTTCTTGATGCCGCCGTAGTAGTGGGTCTTGAAGTAGGCCATTTCGCCGTCCTCATACACCGGGACCTGTTTCAGGTCCAGCCGGGGGGAGTCGGTGTGGGCCGCCAGGATGTGGACGCCGTCGCAGAGGCAGTTTTTGCCCACGACTGCCAGGATCAGGGCCTTGCCCCGGTTGTTCAGGTAGACCTTGTCCCCGGCCTTATAGGCGGTGTTGGGGTCGAAGGGGACGAAGCCCTGGGCCTCCGCCCGGGCCACGGCGTAATGCACCGCTTCCCGCTCGGTCTTGCTGCAATTCAGGAAGTTTTTGTACTCCTGGCAGAAGTCCTGGGCCTTCTGGAGCTCCTCCTCGCTGAGGGCCAGGCCGCCGTTCTTCTTGTGAAGATACAGCTTTTCTTTCCATTCTTTTGCGTTCATTTTACATTCTCCTTTTCTGTCTCCGCGCTGAGGCGGTATAATTTGGCGTAAACGGATTTGGCGGACAGCACCCGGTTCACATAGGTATCCGTGGTCTTGCTGGGGATGGCGTCCAGGTTCTCGCCGTCGCCGCTGACGGATTCGTCGGCCAGCCAGCGCTTCACCTGGTTCCACCCGGCGTGATAGGCCGCCAGGGCGCTTTTTTCGCTGCCGAATTCCTGGAGGAACCGGCTGAGCAGGTAGGTCCCGTAGCGGATGGCGGTGTCCGGGTCAAAGAGATCGTCATAGACGTCTCCGGCCGCCTCCTCCCCCATGCCGCTTTTGGCCCATTCAAAGGTCTCCTGGGTGATCTGCATCAGGCCGATGGCCCCGGCAGAGGACACCGCGTCGGGCTTGAAGCTGCTCTCGCTGCGGATAACGCCGTAAATCAAGGCAGGCTCCACGCCGTACTTTTCCGCGTATGCGGCGACGGAATCCTGGTATTTCAAGGGGTACTGGAGCTGGATGGTCAGCCGGTAGCCGCCCCAGATCACCAGCAGGAAAACGAGAAATCCCCCGCAGGCCATGAGAATGGACCGCCACTGGGAGTCCTTCTTCTCCAGATTCCGGACCAGCTGCTCCCCCTGGGAAAAAAGCTGCTCCGGGGTGCCGTTGTTCCGCAGGATGTAGTCGCAGCGCTTGCGGTAAAAGCCGTCGGGGTGCTGGGCGGCGATGCGGGAGGCCGCAGCGTCCGGGGTCAGCTTGTCCCGCTTGATGATCCGCTCCTTCCGGAGGGTCTCCTCGGCCAGGACGGCCACGGTCTTGTCGCAGAGCCTGTCCGCCCCGCTTTCAAACAGCGTCGGGGCATCCAGGAGGATGTACCGCCGCCCCGCCGCCGAAAGCTGCCGGATCTGATTTTCGATGCGGGAGACGATGATGGGATATAAGGTCCCGTCCAGCTTCTGCAGCTCCGCCGGGTCGGAAAAGACCCGGGCCCCCAGGGCCTTCCGGTCCAGGGCCCCGTCGGGCAGGAGGATTTCTTCCCCGAAAAGCTCCGCCAACCGGGCGAGGACCTCCGGCTCCGCCGTCACATCCCGGGCCACCTGATCGGCGTTGATCACCGCGTAGCCATGCTTGGCAAAGGCTTCGGAAACGGTGGTTTTCCCCGCCCCGGTCTGGCCGGTCAGCCCGATGACCAAGGGTTTGCGTTCCGTCATCGGCTCTCTCCTTTCTGCAGGGGCAGCTCCATCTGAAAGGTTTTCACCTTCATGCCCATTTTTCCGTAAAACCGTATGGCCGCTTCGTTAAAGCTCCAGACCTGCAGCTCCAGGGACGTCGCTCCCCGTTTCAGCGCCTGCTCCTTTGCCGCCGCAAACAGCGCCGTGCCGATGCCCTGCCCCCGGAAGCGCTCCCCTACGGAAAGCTCCTCCAAAAAGGCGTAGAGCCGGGGCTTTAAGATGGGATTTTTGGGCTGCCGGAAGGTGAGGAGCGCCATTCCTGCCAGCTCCCCTTCTTCCTCCGCTACCAGCAGGACCGAATCCGGGCAGGAAAGGGTATCCGAAATCTCCTTCCGGAACCGCTCCGGGTCAAACTCCCCGTACACGTCCGGCCTTGCTTCCCGGTGCAGCTCATGGACTTCGGCGGTCAGGCGGGAAAGCTCCTCCCGATCCGCCAGGGTTGCATTGCGAATTTTCATAGCCCGATCACCTGAAATCCTGCCGCCCGCAGCAGCCGGTTGTAGACCGCCAGCCCCACGCCGTCCTTTTCCGGCATGGGAACATAAACGGTGGAAGCGCCCTTTTCGTCGCACTCCCGGAGCTGGTCAAACAGGACCCGTGCCTGGGAAAGGCCGTCGCCCCGCCTGCCGAAGGGCAGCGTTGGAACCGAAAGCGCCCCTTCCTCCCCTTCAAAGGCCATGGCCCAGACGCCTTCGCCGCCGTGGGCGTTGACGTACTCCGCAAAGGCGCCGGCGGACCCGTCCAGGATAATGACGTTGGCCTTGGGGGAATAGTGCTTGTACTTCATCCCCGGGGAGAGGGCCTTCTGCCCCTCCGCCAGCTTGTGGAGGACGCCGTCGTCCACCTCCACCCGGCAGTACCGGGAGAGCATCTCCACGGTAATCCCGCCGGGCCGCAGCAGCCGCACCGAGTCCTCCCCCACGGAGATCACCGTGGATTCCACCCCCACGGCGCACTCGCCGCCGTCCAAGATCAGGGGGATACGCCCCTGCATGTCCTGGTAGACGTGCTCCGCCCGGGTGGGGCTGGGCAGCCCCGAAAGGTTGGCGCTGGGGGCCGCCAGGGGCAGACCGCTTTCCCGGATGAGCTTCGCCGCCACCGGGTGAGAGGGCATCCGGACGGCCACGGTGTCCATGCCCCCGGTGGTGGCCGAGGGCACCCGGTCCGCCTTGGGGAAAATCATGGTCAGCGGCCCGGGCCAGAAGGCTTCCGCCAGGGTGTAGGCCAGCTTCGGACGGTAAGTGGTCAGAGGCTCCAGCATGGCCAGGTCCGCGATATGGACGATGAGGGGGTTATCCGACGGACGGCCCTTGGCAGCGTAGATTTTCGCTGCGGCCTGGGGATTCAGCGCATCCGCCGCCAGGCCGTAGACCGTTTCCGTGGGCATTCCC
>OIXH01004144.1_pt1 | contig 12057 bp, 9 predicted proteins | sample 1587741 | NCBI WGS metagenome assembly OIXH01 (sample SAMEA3888916, study PRJEB22519) | human gut metagenome | biome: human gut; feature: human-associated habitat; material: faeces | place: Denmark | collected 2011 | reverse complement strand
TTGTCTTCTTATTTTTCACCTGTTGCACTTCAGATTATAATCTGTCTGGCTCCCTTTACACAAGGGAGCTTCTGACGAGGTTTCAACCCAACCTTGTCTTTTGCCTAATGGCCATCACTAAGACTGGCGACCCCTCAGGCGCTACGCGCCAGCTCCCCTAAGAGTGGCGCCGCTTCGCGGCAAAGATTGAGGATTCTGCGTCGTTTTGAGACGCCGCATATTTGCAATCTGCGGAACGGGACGGCACAGAGGCCGTCCCCTACAGGTTGGATTTGTGGTGCGTTCTTTCTTTTCCCCTCTGCTCTAATCTCAACTCTGGCGACCCCTCAGTCAGCCTTACGGCTGACAGCTCCCCTAAAAGGGGCAGCGCTTCGCGGCGAAGATTTGGGACTGGCGAAACCGGGCGCCGCTTCGCGGCAAAGATTTCGCACTCGCGCAATAACGTCACTCTGTCCCTTCCCTACCGCCGCGCAAAAACAGCTCCCATGTTTGAATACATGGGAGCTGTTTTTGCCGGGGAGTTATGGAGCCTTTTTCTTAGGAGCTGAGGTTTGTGTCCTGCGGTAAGTCTCCGTGTATACTCTTAATTTTTTCGCAAGCGCGGGGCTGACGGCGTCCGGCAGCATTCGCCAGACCCAATTGCCGCACTGCGTGCCGGGTGTATTCATGCGGCACTCGCCGCCAAGCTCCAGCACATCCTGCATCTGCATCACGAACAGGTCGGACGCGGTGCCCATGCCGGTACGGATAAGCCCCCAGCACCAGCCCTCTTCGTCCGTGATATGCATATACCGCTTCGCAAACTCCTTATCCGCCTTGCCGATGCCCTTGAGCCAGCCGTTGACCGTCTCATTATCGTGCGTACCGACATAGCAGACGCTGTTGCGCTCACAGCGATAGGGCAGGTAATCCGACTCGCCGTGCGGGTCGAAGGCGAACTGGAGTATCTTCATGCCGGGAAGCCCGGAATCGGCCAGAAGCTTCCTGACCTCCGGCGTCGTATAGCCGAGATCCTCGGCGATGAGGCGCAGGTCACGGAACCAGCCGAGCAGCACGCCGACAAGATCCATGCCGGGGCCGGGACGCCAGCGGCCGTTCTTCGCGGTCGTATCGCCGTAGGGCACCGCCCAATAGCTCTCGAAGCCGCGGAAATGGTCGATGCGGATGATATCATACAGCTTCTTCGCGCCGTCGATGCGGCGTATCCACCAGCCGTAGCCGTCGGCCTTCATCGCATCCCAATCATACAGGGGGTTGCCCCAAAGCTGACCCTCGTCGGTGAAATCATCGGGCGGGACGCCGGCCACCTCGACGGGGACGTTATCCTCATCGAGCTGGAAGAAGCGCGACTCGCTCCAGACGTCCGCCGAGTCGAGCGCGACGTAGATCGGCACGTCGCCGATGAACTCGACGCCCTGCTCGTGCGCGTAATCGCGCAGTGCGTTCCACTGGCGGAAGAACATGCACTGCATGAACACCTGAAAGTCTATCTCTTCGGCAAGCTCGGCGCGGTACTTCTCGACCGCCTCCGGCTCATGCTTGCGGATGTCCTCCTCCGGCCACTCGATCCAGCTGACCATGCCGAAGTGCGCCTTGAGCGCCATGAACAGCGCGTAGTTCTCGACCCACGCGTTCGCGCGCCGGAACTCCGCAAGCTCGGCGGCGTACTTCTTCTTGCCGCGCCCGAAGGCGAGGCGGAGCACGCCGAACCGGTGCTGATATATCTTGCCATAGTCAACCTTTGCCGGGTCGCTCCCCCAGTCGATATCCGTGTATTCCGCTTTTTTCAGCAGCTTATCCCTGCAAAGCAGGTCAAGGTCGATAAGATACGGATTCCCGGCAAAGGTTGAAAAGGATGAATACGGGCTGTCGCCGTAGCTCGTCGGGCAAAGCGGCAGCAGCTGCCAATACTTCTGCCCGGAGTCACGGAGAAAATCTACAAACTTATATGCGCTTTTGCCCATGGTGCCGATGCCGTGCTCCGACGGCAGTGAGCTCATGGCCATAAGAATGCCGCTGCTGCGGTTCATAAGAATCACTCGCTTTTTCTTTATATTAGCCCTTGACGGCGCCGGCCGCGACGCCCTTGATGATATACTTCTGGCAGCTCAGGTAGAACACGATCACGGGGATTATGCTCAGGCTGATGAGCGCCATCGTCGCGCCGAGATCCACCGTGCCGTAGCTGCCCTTGAGGAACTGGATATGCACGGGGATGGTGTAATACTGGGTGCGGTCGAGCACGAGGTAGGGCAGGAGGTAGTCGTTCCAGATCCACATGATCTCAAGGATGCCGATGGAGATCATCGTCGGCCGGAGCATCGGCAGCACGACGCCGAAGAAGGTGCGGAACGGGCCGCAGCCGTCGATCGCAGCGGCTTCCTCTATCTCAAGCGGTATGCTCTTGACGAAGCCAGTGAACATGAACACTGCAAGCCCCGCGCCGAAGCCGAGGTAGATGATTGGTATCGTCCACGGCGTATTGAGCTTGAGGGTGTCGGCGGTCTTGGAGAGCGTGAACATGACCATCTGGAACGGGACGACCATTGAGAACACGCAGGCATAATAGACTATGCGGCAGAACAGCGAGTCAACGCGCGCGATGTACCACGCGGCCATCGAGGTGCAGAACAGGATGAGCGCGGTGGAGACGATGGTGATGAACAGGCTGTAAACCGCGGACTTGATGAAGGGGTAGTTGCCAAAGGTGACGCCCTTGACGTAGTTCGAGAAGCCTGCGGCGCTCTCGCCGGTAGGCCACGCGAAGGTGTCGGTCTTGACAAAGGTATTGAGCTTGAAGGAGTTCAGAAACACGAAGAACACCGGCAGCACATACACGACGCAGATCACTGCGAACACGATGGTCAGGGTCTTTTTTACGTTTCTCTCCCGGCTGAGCGAGTTGTTTTTCATCACTGCTGTACCTCCCTCTTATGAGTCGCGCGGAGCTGGACAAGGCCGATAGCAGCGACAAGGATGAAGAACAGCACCGCTTTCGCCTGCGCGGTTCCGCGGGCGTTGACGTTCTGCCCGTAGAAGGTGTTGTAAATGTTCAGGGCGAGCATCTCGGTGGTGTGCACGGTGCTGCCGTCGGGGTTGATGATATAGGGCTGGCCGCCGGTCAGGGCGAGGTTCTGGTCGAAGAGCTTGAAGCCGTTCGTCAGGGTCAGGAAGGTGCAGATGGTGATGGAGGGCATGACGTTCGGGATGGTGATCTTCCACAGCGTCTGCCACTTGTTCGCGCCGTCGATCTTCGCGGCCTCAAGCATATCCTCCGGCACGGCCTGCAAGCCGGCGATGTAGATTATCATCATATAGCCTATCTGCTGCCAGCACATCAGGATTATCAGACCCCAGAAGCCCCAGTTCTTGTCGAGCAGGATGCCGGTGCCGTAGCGGCTTAGGATGCCGTCGAAAATCATGCTCCATATGTAGCCCAGCACGATGCCGCCGATGAGGTTCGGCATGAAGAACACGGTGCGGAAGAGGTTGGAGCCCTTGATGCCCTGCGTCAGCGCGTAGGCGACAGCAAAGGCCAGCACGTTTATCAGCGCCAGCGACACGAGCGCGAACAGCGCCGTGTACCAGAACGAATAGCGGAAGCTGCCGTCGGCCAGCGCTTTGGCGTAGTTTGAAAGGCCGACCCACGTCCAGTTGCTGGTGGTCTTGAATTTGCAGAAGGACAGGAAGAGTCCCTTGCAGAACGGATATACAAAGCCAATGCAGAAAGCCGCCGTCATCGGCAGCAGGAACAGCGGGAACCACCGCTGTATCGGCCGGCGCAGCAGTCGGCTGTTGACCGCCGAGCCGTCGTTCTTGCGCTTCATCTCTCTCAACTCCTATTATTTAGTCAGAATTTCAGTCCGTACACGGCGCCTCATGCAGCGCCGCGCGCGATATATATGGGTGGATAATTGTGGGGATTTCTTGACTCCCTTGCGTAAAGGGAGCTGTCAGCGAAGCTGCTTTGCAAACGGCACAAGCTTTGGATCGTGCTTATACTCCATAGGCTGTCCTATCATTTCAAAACGGAGCGAGCGGATGCTCGCTCCGTTTCGGAAACTTTGCTATTTACTTATTCAGCAATCAGCCGTTTGCGGCCTTGTACTGAACTGCCCAGCCGTCAACGAAAGCGGTCTTGACCAGCTCCCAGTTGGCGTCGGTCTGATCTGCATCGTACTGGTTCATAGCGGAAACCAGAGCGGAACGGTAGTCATTGACATTGGGCTGGAAGTTGGTGACCCAAGGCATGACATAGTTGCCGGCTGTGGAGTATGCGTTTGCATCCGCGAGGAACGGGTTAGTGGACTCGGCTGCCTGCTTGTAAGGCATAACGCCGAAGGAGTCAACCAGCATACGGGAGGCCTCTGCATCGGTGACCATCCAGTACATGAAGTCGAGAGTCGCCTGAATTGCGGCGGGATCTGCGTTGGCATTGACTGCCCAGCAGTTCTCGGTGCCGCAGTTAAGGCCGGCCTTCTCCTCGCCCTCAACACCGCAGTAGTACGGGATCATGGTGAGGTCTTCGGCCTTCATGCCCTTCTCCTGCAGGCTGGACCACTCCCAGTTGCCCTGAGAATAGAACACTGCCTTGCCGGATGCGAACTCGCCGTTTGCGTCCAGACCGCCGGCTGCGAGAGCAGCAGGATCAGTGGCGCTGTTGTTGATGTAGAGATCCCACAGGTTCTTGTAGTTCTGCATGTAGGTACCCTTGATCTCGGCGGGGCAGGTCTTCCATGCGTCGGGATCGTCAACGGACTCGTAGTAGTACTCAAGGTTCGCCAGATGGCCGGTGAAGCGCCAGCTGGAGTCATCGCTCATGGAGGAGGAAGTGAACGCATCGAAGCCGAGCTCGGCAGCGCGGGCGTGGATGTCCTCGGCGACGGCCTTCAGGGTCTCGAAGTTGGTGATGTCGCTGATGTCATAGCCTGCTTCCTTCAGCAGAGCCTTGTTGACGATGATGCCGTAGCACTCGTAGCAGTAGCCGATGGAGACGAGTCTGCCGTCAGCGTCGTAGAGGTTGTAAGCATCGGTGTTCAGCTCGTTGGCGATGGGGGTGCCGGTCAGGTCGTAGCAATCCTCGCCCCAAGTGTTGACGGCGTTCTGGTTGCCGACGACGAACAGGGTGGGAGCCTGAGACTTATCCATCTCAGCGGTCAGGGTCTCTTCATAGGTGCCGGAAGCGGCGGTGACGACAGTCACGGGGACGCCGGTCTTCTCGGTGTACATGGCGGCGACCTTCTGGAGAACTTCGTCGGATTCGGGCTTGAAGTTCAGCCAGTAGACGTAACCGTCAGCGGTGTCCGCGGGAGCATCGGACTCCTCAGCGGGAGCTTTGGACTCATCGGCGGGGGCGTTGTTCGCGGGCTGGGAGCCGCAGGCGCACAGCGCAAACACCATTACCAGAGCCAGAAGCAGTGCAATGATCTTTTTCATTTGTTAGCAATCTCCTTACATTAATATTCCCTCATATCGGGGGTGGTATCTTCATGCCTTGCGGCAGGAAAATCAGATTTGTCTCGCGGACGCGCCCTCGCGCAGTGTGGCCTCAAGCCGCACATGCCGCGCCGCCGCGCCGTCCTCAAGGATCGACAGCAGGATGCGCACGCTCTCGCGCCCCATCTCCTCGCCCGGCTGCACCATGGTGGTCAGCGTCGGCGCGATGTACTCCGAGACGCGCAGGCCGTCGATTGCGATGACCGACACGTCCTCCGGAACGCGCCGTCCCCTGTCCTGAAGCGCCTTCATCGCGGCGATGCCCGTGGTGTCCGACAGGGTGAACACGGCGGTGAAGTTGACGCCGCGGTCTATCAGGCGGCACATGCCCTCATAGGTCTCCGGCATCTCGAAGCAGCCGCCCGTCTCCATCAGCAGCATCGGGTCGAACTCAATGCCGTGGTCGCGGAGCGCGGCACGGTAGCCGTTATAGCGAAGCTCGCTTATCGAGCGGTCGCTGCAGCTGGGAACTAAGGCGGCGATGCGCCGGTGGCCGAGGCTTATCAGCCGCTCGACCGCGCGGTAGGCCGTCTGGTGGTCGTCGATGGAAACGGAGGAATAGTCCCGCTCGCGCAGGGAGCCGAAGCAATTGGTGTACGAGCAACAGACGTAGGGTACGCCGATGGGCGCCAGCTCCGCCGGGGTGTAATCGAAGCGGCCGCCGAGGAAGATCAGTCCCTTGAGCTTCTTCTCGCGCTCAAGTATCGCCCCGGCCTTGACCTCGTCCGCATCGGAATTTATCTGGTGCAGGACCATGGAGTAGCCGTTGTGCTCGATCTCGTGGGACACCGTCTTGAGCATTTCGGAGAAGAAGAGGTTCCCCGTGCCGCGGACGACGACGCCGATATTGTCCGACTGGCTGCGCACAAGATCGCGCGCGCTGTTGTTCGGTATATAGCCCATGTCCTCGACCGCGGCCAGCACGGTGCAGCGCACGGCGTCGCTCACGTCGGGGCGGTTATTGAGGACGCGCGACACGGTGCTTACGCTCACGCCGCAGGCCTTCGCAATATCCTTTATCGTCACTTCGCCACAGTTCTCCTAAACATACCGAAATTCGGCGTAAAGCGTTCTCGGAATCGTTACCGGAAACGTTTCCAGTTCCTCTGCATATAAATATAACAATTCGGAATCTGAATGTCAACAGGTGCAGGGCACTGGGGAAAAAGTTCGGAGAATTAGCCAAATTGGGCAAACCGTTTTTGACTATAATCACAACATCGGCGGGATTATCTTGCCCATAAAGTCGTGGAAAACGCGCGGGAGGATTTGCGGGACGGTACAGCGGCCGTCCCCTACGAGAGAATTTTAAATCATACGCCGATTCTCCCTCCCCAACAAAAACAGCGTCGGCACTTTGTGCCGACGCTGTTTTCATTATCATTTACATTCTTATTAACCAACCCTCACCCTGCGGATTCCTGCTTCAGGCGCTGAGGGCGGGCATGGCGCTTCTGTCCGCGGACGACGACGTAGACCATCATCACGACGGTGATGATATACGGGATAGTCGCGGTCAGATCGGAGCTGATATAATTCTGCAAGCGCAGACCCAGCGCGTCGAAGAAGCCGAACATCAGCGCCGCAAGGTACGCCTTGCTCGGATTCGCGGCGGCGAAGATGACGCAGGCAAAGGCGATATACCCGCGCGAGGCGGACATGCCCTCGACGAAGCTGCCGTTGAGGTAGCCCAGCGACAGATGCGCGCCCGCCATGCCGCAGAACACGCCGCACAATATGCTCGCTATCCACTTCATCCGCTCCGGGCTGATGCCCGCGGTGCGCAGTGTCTCCGGCTGCTCGCCCGCGGCGCGTATCCAGAAGCCGTACGGCGTCTTATAAATAAACAGCCACATCACAATGACCAGCAGCCACGTGATATAAATAAACACCGAGTTGCCGCTGAGTATCTCGCCGAGAAACGGGACGTCCTCGATAAGCGGGATGCGCACGGTCGGCAGGTGCGGCACGGTATAGCCCGACGTGCCGGACAGGCCGAATATCGCACGCGAGAGGTACGCCGTCGCGCCCGCGGCAAAGGTATTGAGCGCACAGCCGATTATGAACTCGTCGCTCCTGAGCTTCACGACGAACAGCGCGAAGAACAGCCCGATCACGACGCCGAAGACGATCGCGCACAGCACGCCCATCGCGGCGGAGGCCAGAAAATAGCTGCCGACCGCACCGACGAACGCGCCCATCAGGATCATGCCGTCCATGCCGATGTTCATTATTCCGGCGTGCTCGGTCATCAATCCGCCCATCGCGGCGAGCGCGACGGGCGTGGCGCTGCGGAGCATCTGATTGAAGGTTCCGGCGGAGAAAATGCTCGCCCATATGTTCTCATTCATCCTCGTTCGCCTCCTTCAGTCTCTCCTTCGCGGCGGCTCTGGCACGGCGGCGCTCCCCGCGCGCGGCGAGGGACGCCCGTATCCCCTTCTCCGCCGCCATGCAGAAGATGACGACGGTCTGGATTATCAAATATATCTGGTTCGGCACCCCGGCGGCGGTCTCCATGCCCTGCGCGCCGATCTTCAGCACTGCGAACAGGAAGCTTATGACGACCGTCGGCAGCGCCTGATACTGCGCGATCATGGCCACCATCAGCCCCTCGAAATAATAGTCGTTGCTGATGCTGGCGGTGTAGATATGCGTCGCGCCGTAGACGCGGAACATGCCGACAAGGCCGCACATCATGCCGGAGACGACCATGGTGACGATGACTATCTTATCCGTTTTCAGCCCCGCAAACAGCGCGAAGCGCGGATTGTGCCCGGTCAGCTTCATCTCGTAGCCGACCGAGGTCTTCTGCATGACGTACCACGTAAGCACCGTCATTATAACGGCGGCGAAAATCGCCGTCGACAGGTTCGAGCCCTGCACCAGCTTGCCGAGCCAGAACTGGTTCGGCAGGTTCGCGGTACCGGCGACGATGTTGTTGTTCGGGTTCTTCCACGGCCCCTTCGCCAGAAACTGGCATATCGAAGCGGCGATGGTATTGAGCATGATGGTGGTGATGACCTCGTTGACCTTGAGCTTCACCTTCAGCACGCCCGGTATCCACGCGTAGAAGCCGCCGACGAGCGCCGCGCCGAGCGCGGCCACGGGGATGACGACGACGGGCGGAAGCCCGGTCATCCACACGCCGATCTGCGCGGAGAATATCGCGCCGAACAGCAGCTGCCCCTCGCCGCCGACGTTGAAGATGCCGACGCGGGAGCCGATATCGCAGGCGAGGCCGCAGAGGCACAGCACCATCGCGTACTCCAAGGTGTCGCCGATGTGCCGCCCGTTCGAGAACGCGCCGGACAGCATGGCGGCGTAGGCCTTCAGCGGGTCATAGCCCGACAGCAGCAGGATCAGCGCGCCGATGATGAGCGCGGCGGCAAGGCTTATCAGCAGCGCCGCGAGGTAGCTGAAATTCACGCGCTTTTTCATTCCGCCGTCTCCTCTCTGCGATGGCCGGTCATGTAGTAGCCAATCTCTTCTTTCGTTATCGAATCGGCGCGGAACTCGCCGGTCACGCGCCCCTCGTAGAGCGTGATGATTCTGTCGCTCAGGCGGAACACCTCGTCGAGGTCCGCCGACGAGAGCAGCACCGCACAGCCGGAATTGCGTTTTTCGATAATGCGCGTGTGGATAAACTCCATCGCGCCGATGTCCACGCCGCGGGTCGGCTGGGATATCACGAGCGCGGGGGTGTCGTACGAGAACTCGCGCGCGACGACGACCTTCTGCATGTTGCCGCCGGACATCGAGCCGACCTCGGTGTCGACGCCCGCGCCGCGGATGTCGAAGCGCTCGTACAGTTCCGACGCATAGCGCTCTATCGACGAGCGCTTCTGGTGGAAGCCGATGGCGTTGAACTCCTTGTCGCGCTGCCGCCCGACGAGGAGGTTATCGGTGACGCTGGCGTATTTATCGACGCCGGTTGCGAGGCGGTCTTCCGGGATGTTCGCAAGTCCGCGGGCACGTATCTCGCCGGGGCTGCGGTTGGTGACGTCCTCGCCGCCGATGCGGACATGGCCGCTCTCGGCGCGGCGCAGGCCGCATATCGCCTCCAGCAGCTCGCTCTGGCCGTTGCCCTCGATGGCGGCGATGCCCAGCACCTCGCCCGCGCGCACCGACAGTGACACGCCGCACACCGCCTCCAGCCCGCGGTTATCGCCGACGCGGAGCTCCTCCACGCCGATGACGACCTCGCCCGGCTCGCCGGTCTTCTCAAGGTGGTCGAACAGCACCGGGCGGCCGACCATCATGGAGGCGAGGATCTTTTCGTTGACGTCGCGGGTATTTTCAAGCCCGGCCAGACGCCCCTGACGCATCACGCCGACGCGGTCGGAGATGGCCATGACCTCATAGAGCTTGTGGGTGATGATGATGACGGTCATCTGCTTTTCGCGGACGATGCGGCGGATGACGTCGAACAGCTCGTCCGTCTCCTGCGGGGTGAGGACGGCGGTCGGCTCGTCGAGGATGAGGATGTCCGCGCCGCGGTAGAGCGTTTTCAGTATCTCGACGCGCTGCTGAAGCCCGACGCTGATATCCCGCACGGTGGCGGCGGGGTCGACCTCAAGGCCGTATTCCTCCACAAGGCCGCGCGTTTCGCGTTCGGCCTTGGCGTTGTCGAAGAACACGCCGAGCCTGCGCGGCTCGCGGCTGAGGACGATGTTCTGCGCGACGGTGAACGACGGGACGAGCATGAAGTGCTGGTGCACCATGCCGACGCCGCGCTCGATGGCCGCCTTCGGGCTGAAGTGCTCGATGCGCTGGCCTTTGACGTAGACCTCGCCGTTGGTGGGCGTGTTGATGCCGTAGAGGATGTTCATAAGCGTGGATTTGCCCGCGCCGTTTTCGCCGACGAGCGCGAACACCTCGCCCTTTTTTATTTCAAGCGACACGTCGTCGTTTGCGAGCACGCCGGGGAATTCCATCGAGACGTGCTCAAATTTTACAACCGTTTCTGACATATGTATCTCCTCTCAGGAGCGTTTTGGGATGGGGCTTGGGTATAAATGGGACGTTTGGGGAATACGTCGATTTTTACGCCGGTGCATGGCGGGGTGTGCTGGACGGCACAGCGGCCGTCCCCTACGGGGGCGTCTGGGGGCGCACCAACATTTTTGAATCAACGTGGCGTTTCGGTCTTTGCCGCGGAGCGGCGCCCCTTTTAGGGTAGTGCAACGGCGGCAAAGGTTTTGGACTGGTGCGTTGGGTGCGCCGCTCCGCCCGGTGGGGGTCTGAAAATGGCGTGGCTGTTGCCACGCCATTTTACCTTTTATACAATATTATCCTCTTGTGGTGTCGACCTTGATCTCACCGGAGACGATCTTCGCCGCCAGAGCCTCGACCTCGGCCTTCACTTCGTCGGGAACCTGCTGGGTGGAGCTGTCCTCGCCGTAGCCGATGCTGACGTAGCCGTTGGACATGTCGGCAATCCAAGTGGTGCCCCACAGGGAGGTGTCTCCGTTGAGGTACGCCTTGATGGCCTCATAGATGGAGGTGCCGACTTCCTTCTTCATGGAGCAGATGATGACATCGTCCGCGATGTACTTCTGGTCGGAGTCAACGCCGATGGCATAGAAGCCGCCCTCCTGCGCCGCCTCGAACACGCCGTCGCCGGCCTTGGAGGCTATCTGGAAGATGACGTCCGCGCCGAGATCATGCAGAGCCTTGGCGCACTCCTTGCCCTTTGCGGGGTCGTCATAGTCGTTGGAGTAGTTGGTCTCGACCTTGACGCTGCCGCCCTTCTCAGTCGCGTAATACTCAGCGCCCTGCTTGTAGCCGACGATGAAGTCGTTGATGGTGTCGGAGTCCTCGCCGCCGACCGCGCCGACGACGCCGCTGTCAGACATTGCGGCCGCGATGTAGCCCGCGAGGAAGGAGCCCTCGTTCTGGGCGTAGGTGATGTTCAGGACGTTCTCGACGGGCGCGGAGGTCGCGTTGTCGATCCAGATCCAGTGGACGTTCGGGTATTCGGGCGCGATGGTCTCAATGTTGTAGAACTCCCAGCCGACGCACACGACGATATTGGAGACATCGGCGGCGTTGCGCATCTGGGCGTCATGGTTCTCGTTGTTGCACTCGATGGTCTTGACCTCGACATTGCTGAACTCGCTTGCGAGCTTGTCCACGCCCTCCTTGGAGGAGTCGTAGAATGAACGGTCGCCGAACGCGCCGGCCACGACGAGGCCGACGACGGTCTTATCGCCGGAGGCGCTGCCGGAGTTGCCGCAGGCGCACAGCGCGAGCACCATGACGAGCGCGAGCAGAAGGGCTATAATTTTCTTCATTTCGTTACCTCTTTCACATAGTTTTTAATCGTTTTTCGCCGAAATGCTGTATCATTCCGGACTGTCATCAATATTATACCGCATCTCGCGGGAATAATCAATACCGTGAATTGCGTAGTTGAGAAGAGCGGGACGGGACAGGGGGCACATGGGGCGCACCTTACGGGGTGGTTGGGGTGCGTGCTTTCTTGGCTCCCTTGTGTAAAAGGAGGCGACAGATTATAATCTGAAGTGCAACAGGTGAAAAAAAGAAGACAATACGCAGGCC
>OIXH01004129.1_pt1 | contig 12108 bp, 9 predicted proteins | sample 1587741 | NCBI WGS metagenome assembly OIXH01 (sample SAMEA3888916, study PRJEB22519) | human gut metagenome | biome: human gut; feature: human-associated habitat; material: faeces | place: Denmark | collected 2011 | reverse complement strand
GTGCTACATAGATGTTTCCCGGTCCTACGATCTTATCTACTTTAGGGATGCTTTCCGTACCATATGCCATAGCTGCAATGGCCTGTGCTCCACCAACCTTATAAATATCTGTTACTCCTGCTTCTTTTGCTGCTACCAATGTAGTAGGTGTAACTTTTCCCTGTGCATCTGGAGGAGTACACATAATAATTCTCTCTACACCTGCAACCTCGGCTGGAATTACATTCATTAATACACTGGAAGGATAGGCAGCCTTTCCACCAGGAACATACAATCCAACTGTCTGAAGTGGTGTAATCTTCTGTCCTAAAATTGTACCATCTGGTTTGCTGTCAAACCAACTGTACTGTTTCTGTTTTTCGTGATATTCTCTGATGTTTACAATCGCACGGCGAATTACTTCAACTAAAGAGGCATCTACTAGTGTATATGCTTCCTCAATCTCCTTCTCTGTCACTAAAATGGTATCTGCATTGATGTCCGCCTTATCAAATTGTTTTGTATAAGAAAATACTGCCTCGTCTTTATTCTTACGCACATTTTCCAAAATTTCATTTACCGTAGCTTCAAACTTTCCATAACTATTTGGACTTCTCTTTAATAAATCCTCTAAAATATTTTTCTTTGCATCCTCTGTCAACTTGATTTTTCTCACGTTTCACACAACCTTTCTATTTACCAGCTTTCAGGTTTTTAATTCTTTTCAGCATCGTCCATCTTATCTAACTCTATCTTTAAATCGTTGATAATTTTCGTAATTCTTTCTTGTTCCATCTTCATACTTACTTCGTTTACAACCATACGTGCAGATAATGGACAGATTTCCTCTAATACTTCCAAACCGTTCTCTCTTAACGTTGAACCAGTTTCCACAATATCCACAATTACTTCCGATAATCCTACAATTGGTGCAAGCTCTATAGAACCATTTAATTTTACAATTTCAACGGTCTGATGCTTTTTATTATAGAAATAATCTTTTGCAATATTAGGGTATTTTGTAGCGACACGAATTACCTCTCCGCTATTTAACAATGCCTTTGCCTTAGCTGGTCCTGCCACACACATACGACACTTTGCCATACCAAGATCAAGCACCTCATACATCTTTCTTCCTTCTTCTAAAATCGTGTCTTTTCCTACTACACCAAAATCTGCGGCACCATATTCAACATAAGTAGGTACGTCAGATGCTTTTGCCAGAAAGAACTTTAACTTTAAATCCTCGTTTACAAATATAAGTTTTCTTGTATCCGGGTCTTTCATCTCTTCACAGGTAATTCCAATTTTTTCTAAAATTCCAAGGGTTTTTTTTGCTAATCTTCCCTTTGCAAGGGCAAATGTAATATATCTCATAAGAACCTCCATCCTTTAGTTGCTTAAAATCGTTTGCATTTTGATAACTTCTTCTGTATTATTTTCTAAATCAATAGAGGTAACATTCTCCTCATCTTCAATGTACATTACATTTAAAATGCCATTTCTCTTTGCAAAATCTTTATATTCCTGAATACTTCTTCTGGAAGATTTTCGTAACATCTCCACTTTCACCTGACTGGCTCTGTAATGCTTTGCAAGATCAATCGCTGGTTTACGGAAATCACTCTTATAAAGAATAACCTTAACCGGTGTCTCTTTTAACGCATCAATATTTTGTCTCGAAAGTGCTAACATAACCTGATCAATTTCGATTGCTAGACCAATTGCTGGTGCTTTCTTTCCAAACTGTTCTGTCAAAGTACCATAACGTCCACCTTTTGCAATAGGCTCTCCAGTTCCATATGTATATGCCTTATAAATGATTCCTGTATAATAATTGTATTCACTAAGCATTCCTAAATCAAAGGTAACATAACTATTTAATTCATAGGTTTTTAATATCTTATATAATTTTTCCAAACGGTTAATCGCATGCAACGCTTTATCATTATTCGTAAGAGTTTTTGCATATGATAAATTTTCCAAATTTCCAAACATTTCAGGCAATTTCAAAAACAACTCTTTTAAATTTCCTGTAATTTGTTTCTCTTCTATCATCTGCTCTACACCAAACATATTCTTCTGAATAATAAGATTGCGTAGCTCCTCTTTTTCTGTATCGTTAAAGTTTCCTTCCTCTACCAAACCGTTAAAAAAGTCTGCATGACCTACTTCAATTTGCAACTCCTTTATTCCAACTTCCAGTAAACATTCAATTGTCATTGCAAGCATTTCTGCATCTGCATCCGAAGTATCATCATTAATTAACTCTGCACCTACCTGTGTTGTCTCCTTTAATTTCCCCTGATAACTGCTGTTATTAATATAGGTATTTCCCGCATAACAAAAACGGATTGGTAATTCCTCTTCTTTGTAATATTTAGACACACATCGTGCAATGGATGGTGTAATATCTGGTCGAAGTGCCAGCATATTTCCTTCTCGATCAAAGAAACGATACATATTCTTTGCTGCTACCGTTCCACGTTGCTCACTAAAAATATCGAAAAATTCAAATGTTGGAGTCTGTATATCATGAAAGCCGTATAGTCTTAAAACATGATGCATTGTCTCTTGTACCCGAACCTTACGTGCACATTCTTCTCCATAAATATCACGAACCCCTTCTGGTGTATGTAATAAATCACGCCCTTCCACACGATTCGAAAATTTATAATCAGCTTTACTCATGTTTTCCTCCTTCTTGCCAACGGCAAATCTGTTATTTATTTGATAATATACGCTTCTTCAAACGCTTTATCACTTTACTGTGTTAAAGCGTTTTTACTCCACAAAAACGCCAAAAATCGTTATTCATTATAATTCTTTTTATATGCACTGTCAAGCCTTGTTCCTTATCTGAAAAGCAGTCATAACACTTGTTTTTTCACGCACGCAAAGGCTTTACCAGATACACAACCTTACAACCAAAACTTTCAAATTGCTAAATATTTTCAATCTGCCAATCAATTGGCTCTATACCATGCTCCACTAAATAATCATTGGTTTTGCTAAAAGGCTTACTTCCAAAAAATCCTCGATAGGCTGACAAAGGACTAGGATGTGGTGCCTCTAAAATCAAATGCTTTGGATTTGTAAGCATTTTCTTTTTCATTTGTGCTGGTTTTCCCCACAAAATAAATACAATCGGGCGATCCTGTTCATTTACGGCTTTTATGATTGCATCCGTAAACATTTCCCAACCTTTTCCCTGATGGGAAGCCGCTTGATGGGCGCGCACCGTAAGAACCGTATTTAACAAAAGTACCCCCTGCTCTGCCCATTTTACAAGATAACCATTGTTTGGAATATAACATCCCAAGTCACTTTGCAGCTCTTTGTAAATATTTACCAATGAAGGTGGTATTTCTACTTCAGGCTTTACCGAAAAGCAAAGACCATGTGCCTGATTTGCATTGTGATAAGGGTCTTGTCCAATAATTACTACCTTTACCTTGCTTAAAGGTGTTAAATGAAACGCATTAAAAATATCCTCCGCTACTGGATATACAACCTGCGTACTATATTCTTTTTTAATAAATAAATATAAATCTCTATAGTAATCTTTCTTAAATTCTCCATTGATGGCATCCAGCCAATCATTTGTAATTGCTGCCATTTTACTACTTCTCCTTTAAAGTCTTACACTAATACCTTCTTCTCTCAGGTATTGCTTTACTTGCTTTATTTCTAATTCCTTAAAATGAAATAATGATGCAGCCAGTGCGGCATCCGCCTTTCCATCTGTAAGTGCTTCTTTAAAATCCTCCAGCTTTCCTGCTCCACCCGAAGCAATAACAGGAATAGGAACATTTTCAGAGATTGTTCTCGTCAATGAAATATCATATCCATCCTTTGTTCCATCTCCATCCATACTTGTCAAAAGGATTTCGCCTGCACCAAGTTTGGCAGCTTCCATTGCCCATTCTACTGCATCGATTCCCATATCAACTCGACCGCCATTTTTATAAACATTCCAGCCACTTCCATCTTCACGCTTTTTCGCATCAATGGCAACGACAACACATTGACTTCCAAACTTATCTGCTGCCTCTGAAATCAATGTAGGATTCATAATAGCGGCACTATTAACCGATACTTTGTCTGCTCCTTCACGCAAAATCACTTTAAAATCTTCAACGGTACGAATCCCTCCGCCTACTGTAAATGGGATAAAAACAGTCTCTGCAACCCTTCTTACCATATCTACCTTCGTTGCTCGCGAATCAGAAGACGCTGTGATATCAAGAAAAACCAGTTCATCTGCTCCTGCCTTATCATAGGCTGCACCAACTGCCACTGGATCTCCTGCATCCACCAAATTAACAAAATTGACTCCCTTTACTACTCTTCCATCATGTACATCTAAACAAGGAATAATTCTTTTTGTAAACATTACGCATCCTCCCTTCCTAACTCAGCAAAATTTTTCAATATTTTTAATCCAATTTCTCCGCTTTTTTCTGGATGGAACTGACATGCAAATATATTTCCATGTTCTACAGATGCATGTATCAATGTACTATATTCTGTCGTTGCAGCCACATCCTCCTCATTTTTTGCTTTCAAATAGTAGGAATGTACAAAATACACATAAGAATCTTCCTCAATCCCCTTAAATAATTTTGCACCTGGTTTTATTTTAATGGAGTTCCATCCCATATGTGGTATTTTCAAATCGTCACATGGTGGTATTCTCAAGATTTCTCCTGGCAATAACCCAAGACCTTTTACATCATTTTCCGATTCATCACTTCGTTCAAACATCAATTGTAAGCCTAAACAAATTCCCAAAAAAGGAGTATTCTTTTTCACAATCTCCTTTATCGTATCAACCAAATCATATTTATGTAATTTTCCCATTGCATCTTCGAACGCACCAACTCCAGGAAGAATCACTTTATCCGCCTGTAAAAGCACCTCTTTATCTCTGGTAATAACAGCATCTTCTCCTAAATGAAGCAATGCTTTTTCTACACTTTTTAAGTTTCCCGCATCATAATCTATAATAGCAATCATAAAAGTCTCCTTTCTGCTGTGATATATGTCAATTTTTGTAACGCTCCAATTTTTGCATCCTTCTGTGATATGTATTTTTCTTTTCTAAACTTGAACTAACACGATAATCGTCAAATCGTTTTTGCCGAAAGAACAATTTTGTAGTATCTTTTATCGCCTTCAAGCTTTCTATAAACACAAAAAGAGATACTGTAAATATATCATACAACACATTTGTGTATATTTACAATACCTCTTTCATAAAATCCTGTGGATAAGTATGCCATTCTATCCTGACGCTCCAAAATCAAATCCCATTCCACTATTATTCGTTTGCAATCTTAATAACCTTCTGGCTATAATCGTACTGATCTTGATTGTTTAACAAATCATATGCATTCTTCTCTGTCATATTGTACTCTTTTTTCAGTTCGGATAAAATTTTATTTTTGAGCTTGTCGTAATCTTCTGTAACCTCTGCTTCTCTTGCTCTGTCAATGTAATAAACCCTTTAATAAAGAATCCAATGCTTCTGGATACATACGAATATTCGTATAATTTCGATAGGAATTTAATTCTTTATCTACATACATCACAGTTCGAACCTGCTCATATAATTTTTCATCTTTCTTTTTGATATGTAATCCATTCAGTTCACCATATGCCTGTGAATATTGATCCTCTTTAAAATAATTTTTGGCACGACTAATGCTATTTTTATAGCTGAATACGTTTGTACCAACTATAATAAATGTAGCTACCATTCCTAAAAAGACAAATACAATTACAGCACCTGCACGATTGATACGACCTTCTTCCTCATCTTCGTCAATCAATTCTTTTTGCTGTTCTTTCTGTGCCTTCTTTTCTGCCTTTTTCCTTGCCTTTTCTTCCTTTTTGGCTAATTTGGCTGCTTTCTTTGCCTCTTTTGGATCGAGCTTTTCTCCTTCTTCTGCATTTTCTGCCTCACTCTCGGCTTCTTTTTCTTTTGCTTTTCTTTCTTCTTCTTTCGCCAGACGAGCCTGCTCTTCCTGTGCCTCTTTTTCTTTTTGTTTTTCCCACTTTTCATCTTTGACATTACCAAACAGACGTTTCCAAATACTTACTTTTTCTTTTGGTTCTGCCATCTCAGCCATAACTTCTGCATCTGGTAAATCTTCCATCATGGCAATATCCGAATCCAATGCACCGCTTCCCGCATCCATTGCATCCCCTAGATCCAACGACATATCCGATACATCCATACCTAAGTCCAAATCAAGTCCTAAGTCACCCAATCCTAATGCATCAATCGTAGAATCGATCTTCTCTGTTGGGGTATCTGGTAACTCTTCCGTTTTATCTTCATCCGCAGGTACTGCCGTATCTGATAATAGATCAGATAAATCCATCTCACCTGTATCATTGCTATCAAGAAGTGCATCTATTCCGTCCAATGCACTCTCTTCCACAGCCGGTTGCTCCTCTGCTGTTTCCTGCTTTATCTCATCTGTTCCATCCAGCAGACCATCTAAATCCATATCTGGGATGTCACTATCTGCTGCCATCTCATCCATTGTTGAAGGAATATCATTATCTATTTCTTCTATATCTGGTATAGGTGATATTTCTTCTGACGCTATCTCTTCTGTATCTGGTACAGATGGAATTTCTTCCGCTGCTATCTCTGCCATATCTACCGTATCAGTTAATGGAACTTCTTCTGTCTGTTCACTTTCTGCTGATTCTTTTTCTCTAACCACAATATCTGGATTTTCTAAATTATTGCTGGCATCTTCTAAATCAAATTCAAGATTCGTCTCAAGCAGATCCCCAGATAATTCTGGTAAATCATAATCGTCTAACTCTATATCGTCCAAATTCAAATCATCTAAATCTGATACATCTACCTGCACCTGATCCATATCTTTTTGACAGCTTTCGCAAATATCCTGTCCCTCTGCAATCTCTTTTCCGCAAATCTTACACTGCCCCATACTATATCCCCCTCTGTGTCCATGCAATTTACTGTGCCCACTTACCCTAATGAACATATTATTAATTTCATTTTACCACAATACCCCTTTATAAACAAGAACAATTCCAACTCTAATTTGGAGGACCTGCTTCTAAAACAAAGCAGTATAATATCCAAAATGACCTTATAAAGTAAAAATAGAACAAAATGGTTTTATCCACTTTGCTCTATTTTTCGATACTATATTTGACTATCTGTTTGAAACTAATTGATCAATACATGCCACCAAAGAACCAATCTCTGGTTTAGAAAGCTGTGCATTTGCACCAAGCTGCTCACCTTTTCTCTTCATCTCATCATTCACAAGGGAAGAGAAAATAACAACTGGAAGTTCTTTGAAATCATTATCCTCTTTAATCAACTTTGTCAATCTGTGACCATCCATCTGAGGCATCTCAATATCTGTAATCACGCAACTGACTTTGTCTCGGTAATTGCCTTCATTTCGGTATTCATTTAGCTTGTCCCATGCTTCTTTACCGTTATTGGCAACCGTTACGTTGCTATATCCAGCCTTATGTAGACAATCGGTAATCAGTTTACTCAATAAAGCCGAATCCTCTGCAATCAAAATAGGATGCTCATCTCTTGCTCTGTCTCCTAATTTGGATATGTCTGATACTCGCAAACTTGTCTCTGGACTAATATCATTAACAATCTTTTCAAAATCCAGAATAATAATAAGCTTTTGGTCTATCTTGATAATACCTGTTGCTACTCCTGCACCTGCTGTGTTAATTGTTTCATCTGGTTTTACAATATCTGCCCAGGAAACTCTGTGTATTCCAACCACCTCATGTACATGAAAAGCGGTATGTAATTGGTTAAAGTTTGTAACAATATACATATCCTTACTCTCATCTGCTGATGGTGGTAAATGTAAACACTTTGCCAAATCAATAATTGAAATAATCGTATCTCTTGGCATAAAAATCCCCTCAATTGAAGGATGACCGTTTGGTACTGGTGTTGGTTTCTTATAGGTAAGAATTTCCTTAATCTTAGCAACATTCATCCCATAATAGTTTCCCCCTACGCGGAACTCAAGTATCTCTAACTCGTTGGTTCCACTCTCTAATAGAATGTTCGTTTCCATAACCCGTTCCTCCTATCCTCATATATAACGTTTTATATATTATACATGATTTTGAACAAAATATCAAATATTTTAATATGATTTTTGTATATTCTGGCACTTTTCCCCCATAAACGATCAAATATGTAACATTACTCTGCTACATAAGGCATACCTGCATAGTTACATACACCCCTTGCAATTTCAGTTCCTGTCTCATCCCAGAACTTTTTATTGCCGACCATAGTTTTTGCTTCACGCAAGTTTGTCATAAATGCACATTCTACTAATATACTTGCCTCAGCTCCTGTCATTCTAGTATTACATAATGCCAAAATCTGAGACTTGGTTCCTCTATTTAACTGTCTGGTTCCCTTCGCCATCTGTGATAAAACAGACTTTGCCAATCCCTTAGAAGATTTTCCAAAATACTTACTATGATAATACACCTCTACACCATTGGCACTGTTAAAACTCATACCATTTCCTGCTGCATTAAAATGTACACTGATTGAATATTTTGATTTAAAATTTTTGATTGAACGTTGTCTTGCTCTAAGAGAAATATCCGCAGAACCAAAGGCACAACGATTTACTTTAAACCCTAAACGCTCCAGTTCATTTGCCAACTTCTTTCCCACACCTACATTTGCCTGATGTTCCTTAATGGACTGTCCTTTTCTTATATCTATTTTCCCATCTCCATTAAAGTCAATATTGCATGGCATCTTTGGTGTTCTCTTTCCCGGAGTGTTCGCTCCATGTCCACAATCTACAGTAATACGAACAGGCGTTACCCCTACATAAATACAGACTTTTCCGCTTCCATACTGTGTAATAAAGTTGACACCTTTTTTCTTCTTTAAAACTACAATTACATTTTTGCCAGACTGTTTAATACGAAAGGATGTGGTATATTTTGTTGTTGTTAGTTTTCTTACTGCATTCTTTTCTACGGTTACATTTTTAAGTGTTATTTTTATTTGTGTAGCAGAGGATTTCACCTGAAATTTAGGTGTCTTTTTGCAAGTAAGAATAATCGCATCCCTTTTGGACTGTTTACTAATCTTTACGTTTTTCACATAATTCTTAGACTTGTCAATCGTACTACTTATCAATCCGCTTACCGTTATCTTTTTGGCAGAACGATCAATTTCGACTTTATTTGCTCCTAAATTCAAAAATAAAAACTCTGCTGGTACCATTAAATACTCTTTTTCCTTGTATTTAACAGCCTTTACAGAGGTTTCCATTTGTTTTTCTACTCCGTTTACTACAGCAATACTACTGTTTGTTGCAACTTCAACTATATTCGTACCATGTTTTACTGCAATACCACTTCCAGAAGCTGTTACTACTGCATTTACCGTTTCATTTGCAACTGCCTGCTCTAATGGCAATAACATAACACCATCCAACTCGATTCCCGGCATAGAATCTTTTAAGGATACCACTTTTCCGTCTATACTTAAGGTTTCAATCGAATCTCCATTGTAATATTTTTCTTCTCCGTCACATGTATATAACAAAGTGGACTGCACTCGGGCATTCCATGCTCCCTCACTTACCTGCTCTAACTGAACTGTATAATGGATCTGTTCTAATACAAAACTCATTGGAACATAAATTTCTTCTTTGTTTTCATTTTGGTTCACAAATGGTTCCACATTCAATGTATATTCTTTTTCATTTACAATTGCTGCTTTTGAACCTATCTGCATTTGAATGGTACTGTCATATTTTTGCAACAGAATTTTTCCTTCATCTGCTATTTGAACCTTCATACCAAGAACTGTTTCCAAAAAGGAACAAGAAACCATACACTCATCTTTATGCATAATTCCCTGCTTTTCTTCTCCTTCCTGCAATACACCATCTATGTAGATAGAAACGTCAGAAGCCTCAATCTGTGCCGCTTCTCCATTTTCTTCTATCATCAACGTTTTTGCCGAAACGTACTGCTCTGGTATCAACGGTGTAACTGCCATCATTACAGCCATTGCAGTTCCTATTATCTTTCTGTATTTCATGTTATACCTCACTTCTTACCCTTCTCTTTTTTGCCACTGCTCATGCAAAGGTTTTCGAACTTTTTTTCTGGTAATCTCCACCAAATTTAATTTTGTCATATCTACAAACGCCGTCTTAATGGAATCTTTTTTAAGTTCCGTACATAACGTAGAAATCAAAATCTCCTTTGCACCCTTCTCTTTCATATCAATAAAATCCACCACTATAATTCCAGATAAGTTTCTCAGTCGAAGTTGTTTTGCAATTTCTTTTGCTGCTTCACAATTTATTTTCAAAAAATGCTTTTCTACATCTTTTTTCCCAGAAACAGCTTTTCCAGTATTCACATCAATAACAGTAAGAGCCTCTGTTGGCTGAATCACCAAATATCCTCCTGATTTTAGCCAAACTTTTTCCTGCAAAGCTTTTTTTAATTTTGTTTCAATTCCATAAAGCATACTCAATGTGCAATTTTCTTTCTCATGAAATTGAAGTTTTGCCAAATCCAATGGTTGTGTTTTTGAAAGATAATTCTTAATTGCTTCGTAAATATCTCTTTCATCGGTGAGAATACTCTCTATATTCGCATCATATCCGTCTCGAATATCACAAAGATACCCAGCAGGTGCTTCATATATTTTAGAAAAACAAGTTTTGTGTATTCCCTGCTGTATTATATTATTATAATCTTCCACCATTGCCTTTAATTCCAAACGTAACACATCTACATCTGCATCTTTTGCATTGGTTCGTATGATAATTCCAAAACTTCTATTTTTCCCGACTTCTTCCTTTACAAATGTAATTAAATCTTTTCTTACATTTTCATCTGTAATTTTGGAAGAAACGCTAATTCGTGTATCCCCATGGGTCAATACCATGTACTTCCCTGCCAACTGTAACTTGGCAGTAACAGATGGATTTTTCGTTTTTATAGCATCTTTGGAAATCTGAACAAGCAATTCATCACCGATACAGATTTTTTCATTTGCCTTTGGTTTTAAAAAGACAGGCGTACTTTTATCATTCAAGGAAAGATAACACATCTGCCCGCCTTCAATCTCCACAAATGCTGCATTTATGTTCTTTACAATATTTTTTACTTTTCCCACATAAATGTTTCCAAGCAAGGTTACATCCTGCGGTTCCACACTAATCTGTAATAATTCATTTTCCTTAAAGACAGTAGAAACAATTCTTCCATCCAGCCTGGTAATTACTAACTGTTGCATATTCTATCCCTCTATTACATGCCCAAAACTATCCAGTGTTACTAATTTTCTATTTTTTATATATTCTTCCTTATCTGCTTTTGGATTTGCGTTAATATCTGCATATAGTTCCAATCTGTGAAGCTGATAAGCAAAAGGTTCGTACACAATTCCCGCAAACTTGCAGAAAGCCTCTATTACTAACTCTGGTTTAATGTTTATCACACTACCTGTCGTGAGCTGAAGGTATATCTTCTTTCCATTTTCATATTCCTGTGCAACGGTATTTTCCACAGATCTTCCAATCTTCTCTGAGAATTCTTTTCCTGTAAACGCTACCTGATAAATATATGGTTTTATATCAACCTCCTTTTCGCTCTTTTTCGTTTTCTTGGTCATTATAATTTGCTTCTGTGTCAAAAAATCTACAAAAAGTTGTTGATAATTATCTGGAAATGCATAACCATCTTTAACAGACACTAAATAATCTGCCGCCGCAACAATTGACATTGCATTTTTACTGTCTTCTTCTAATTCTACATAATTGGTTACTTTTATTTCACTATTCATGGTCTGATTCAAGCGCTGCATAGCTTCTCTGGTAGAAAATGTCGTATTCATCTGCATGTCCATATATTCTCCATCACTGGTAAGTCCTACTCCAAGTGGAGCCGCAAAAGAAATAAGCTGATGTGGATTAAATCCTTGCGAATACGCTATATCCAACCCGCTTCTTCGAATTGCTTTTTGAAAATATCGCATAACATCCAAATGTCCGATAAATTTCATAGAACCTGCTTTGCTAAATTTAATTCTTA
>OIXH01004128.1_pt1 | contig 12110 bp, 10 predicted proteins | sample 1587741 | NCBI WGS metagenome assembly OIXH01 (sample SAMEA3888916, study PRJEB22519) | human gut metagenome | biome: human gut; feature: human-associated habitat; material: faeces | place: Denmark | collected 2011 | reverse complement strand
TATTTCGATGAATTTGCTTCGTAGATACGTATCTTTGTAACCAAACAACAGATTATAAATCATGGAGCTATTGAATAATTGGATCAACGGAGTCAACGATATATTATGGTCATACATCCTTATTATCATGTTATTGGGATGCGCCGTATGGTTTACGATAAAAAGTAGGTTCGTGCAATTCCGCATGATTGGCGAGATGATCCGATTATTAGGCGATTCTGCCGGGAAAGGAGAAAAAGGGGAAAAGCATATCTCCTCTTTCCAAGCCTTCGCCGTATCTTTAGCCAGCCGTGTAGGGACCGGAAACCTAGCCGGTGTAGCGACAGCCGTAGCGATCGGCGGACCCGGATCCGTATTCTGGATGTGGCTGATCGCTTTGCTTGGTTCTTCCAGCGCATTCGTGGAGTCTACGTTAGCTCAATTATATAAAGAAAAAGGGAAAGACTCGTTCATTGGCGGTCCCGCTTACTATATGCTACATGGTTTGGGGTTACGATGGATGGGGGTATTATTTGCCGTATTGATTTCGATAACCTTTGGTTTTGCCTTTAATTCCGTGCAAAGCAATACCATCCGCGCAGCTTGGGAAGGCGCTTTTGGCATCGATCATGCTTGGATCGGGGCGATTCTTACGGTACTTACGTTAATCGTCATATTCGGAGGTATTCAGCGTATCGCGAGAGTAAGCAGTATTGTCGTACCGGTCATGGCATTAGGATATATAACATTGGCGTTGGGAATCGTACTGTTTAATATTACCCGCCTACCCACTGTTATAGAAACCATTCTGTCAAACGCTTTTGGTTGGGAACAGGCGATAGGCGGCAGTGTCGGAGCGGCGTTGATGCAAGGGATTAAACGAGGTCTATTCAGTAATGAGGCCGGTATGGGATCGGCACCGAACGTAGCGGCTACGGCGCATGTCTCCCATCCTGTCAAACAAGGATTGATCCAAGCATTAGGCGTATTTACCGACACGCTGATTATCTGTACCTGCACGGCGTTCATCATCTTGTTTAGCGGAGCGCCATTAGACGGCTCCATCAATGGAGTCCAGCTCACGCAACAAGCTTTGAGTAACGAGGTGGGTAGCATCGGTAGTACGTTTGTCGCTTTAGCGATCCTTTTGTTCGCGTTCAGTAGTATTATCGGTAATTACTATTACGGAGAAGCGAATATTCGTTTTATCACGTCCAAGAGAAGTGTCTTATTTATTTATCGTATATTAGTCGGTGGAATGGTCATGTTCGGTGCGTTGGCTAGTTTAGACTTGGCTTGGAGCCTAGCGGACGTGACGATGGGACTTATGACGATCTGCAATTTGATCGCGATCTCATTGTTGAGCCGTCAAGCATTCCTCTTATTACAGGATTACGTAGCCCAAAAGAAAGCGGGTATTAAAAGCCCTGTATTCGATAAGAACAAGATACCCGAGTTGAAAGACAAAGCGCAGTGTTGGTGATCAGACAAACGTATTGAAGTATGATAAAAAGCAAGATGATAAGCTTTTACATAGCGGTTATGATGATATGGACCTGTACGGTAAAAGCTCAAGATGATGATAAATCCATTATCCACAAAATAGGATTCGACGTACGTCCCTCGTATGTCGCCCCTACTAGTAAATTCCTCAAAGATGACGGCTATGGAAACGGGCTTACTTTACGTAAGGCGGCTTCATTCCATTTGAAATACGGATTCCAACTGAATCCTAACTCTAAGGAGGGCCAGCTTTATCCGCACACTTACCAAGGAATAGGCGTCTCTTATAATACCTTTGGAAACCGGCAGGAAGTTGGTAATCCTTGGGCGGCGTATGTTTTCCAAAGCTCCCGCATCGCCAAAATTTCTTCCCGGCTATCCTTCGATTATGAGTGGAATTTCGGAGCCTCATTTGGTTGGCATCCGTATGATGATAACAATAATTACCGCAATAAGATCATCGGTTCTAAGATCAATGCCTATATCAATCTGGGCTTTTTCCTCAATGCGAAACTATCCCGTTATTGCAACCTGCTTGTCGGGGCGGATTTAACGCACTACTCAAACGGAAATACTCATCTTCCGAATGCGGGATTGAATACGATTGGTGGCCGGATCGGACTCGTCTACACGCTCAATCCTATCGAGGAAAGCCATCATGAGATAGGTACTGCACGTTCCTTACCTGAAAATCAGTTGTACCTCTCCAGCTTTTGGCAACGTGTCAGTTACGATGTCATCCTATACGGCGCGACCCGTGCTAAGGGGGTTATGCTTGGTGACGAGGCTCATATCTTTCCCGGTCATTTCGGTATCCTCGGATTCAACCTCAACCCGATGTACAAATTCAACCGGTTCCTAAAAGCAGGTATCTCCCTAGACGGCCAATATGACGAAAGCGCAAATATTTATTCCGACGAGATCATCCAAGTCGGCGAAGAACCCCGATTCTACCGCCCGCCCCTACACGAGCAAATCGGTATCGGCCTCTCTGCCCGTGGCGAATTCACCATGCCATTCTTCTCGATCAATATAGGAGTCGGACATAATTTATTTTACAACAAAGGCGATCTGAAAGGATTATACCAGATCCTAGCCCTCAAGGTATCGGTTACACGAAATTTATTCCTGCATGTCGGATACCAACTGCACAAGTTCCATAATCCGAATAACTTGATGTTGGGGGTTGGGTATAGGTTCCATAATTAGCCTCACTCATAAATCAAGCAAAACAACCGTTCCGGCGCAAGTACCTCATTAGCCACCTCAAGGATTTGCCCGGCGGTTATTTTCTCGATCTGGGCGAATACTTCAGGGAGGGTGTCGTAACGGTTGTAATGGAGGTAGCTTTTTCCTAAGCCAAGGAAAAGGCCCTCCCGGTTATCGCCCGACACGCCCAGTTGGCCGATTACCTGCTTCTTGGCGGCGGCTAATTGAGTGGCGGACAGCTTTACGTCACGTAAACGGGCCAATTCCTTATGCACCAAACGCATCGCTTTCTCACGGTTCTTCGGGTCTGTCCCGAAATAGATACTGGCTAGTCCGGTATCGGTATAAGAGGTTATATTGGATTCTACGTTATAGACCAAGCCATGCTTTTCCCGCAAGGAGACATTCAAGCGGTTATTCATGCCCGGACCACCTAAGATATTGTTCAACAAGAACAAAGGGATACGTTTTTTGTCGTGCATACTGAAAGCCCGGCCACCGATCAGTACATGGGCTTGATGGGTATCTTTATGGATCTGGCGTACGCAAGCCTCGATGGGGTCCGGAGCTTTCCGGATCCGTTCAGCCATCGGGAAAGAGATATCGCTTAAAGCGGATTCCGCTGATTTCAAGATCTTCTTGAAGTCTTTTCGTCCCATCGAGAAGAACACCATATTCTCCGGGGCGTAAAAACGACGCATGAAAGAACGACCGGACTCGGAGTCAAAGCGAAGAAGAGATTCCTCATCCCCTAAGATATTATGCCCGAGGGTATGACCCTTATAAAGCAAGTTCTCAAACTCGTCGAATATAAGTTCCGAAGGACTATCCTCATACGAATTGATCTCATCCAAGATGACATCTACCTCCTTCTCGATCTCCTGTTTGGGGAATTGGGAATGGAAAACCAGATCGGTCAATAGCTCAAACGCCCGGCCAAAATCCTCCTCCATAAAAATGGAATAAACAAAGGTCTCTTCCTTCGTCGTATAGGCATTCAACTCCCCTCCTACGTTCTCCATACGGTTCAGGATATGCCACGCTTTCCGTTTCTCCGTACCTTTGAAGATCATGTGTTCAACGAAATGCGCCAAGCCAAATTCATCCTCGTTCTCATCCCGTGTACCGGCGTTCACGGCGAAACCGCAGTAAGAGACCGGGGAATTAACCGGGAGATGTACCATGCGAAGTCCATTCGGCAATGTATGAGCGATATAATCCATTTTCCTTCTTGTTTGTATCAGCCCGCAAAGGTACGAAAGACTTTCCGGAAAAACATGTACGTCTTTTTCAAAAAACATGTACGTGTTTCCGGAAAAAGACGTACGTGTTTTTTTCGATCTATTTGCCTCCTTGGAAAAAATACCTACATTTGTGTAAATTAAACAGATAAGGCTATGGGAAATATCGTCCGAAAATTACCGATAGGCATACAGAGTTTTGACAAACTACGTACAGAGAACTATTTGTATGTTGACAAGACCGAGTTCATTTATCAAATGGCATACCAAGGTGTCCCTTATTTCCTAAGCCGCCCCCGGCGATTCGGGAAAAGCTTGCTGCTATCGACATTCAAGGCATATTTCGAGGGGAAGAAAGAATTGTTCCGGGGATTAGCCATAGAGAAACTAGAGACCGAGTGGAAAGAGCATCCGGTACTTCATTTCAGCCTCAACGCCGAGTTGTACGATAGCCGCAAGGCATTGGAGAATATGCTGGAACGCCAGTTGAGGGAATGGGAAAAAATATATGATACCGGAGGAGAGGGTATCACCTATTCCGGACGGTTCATGACCATCATACGAAGGGCGGCGGAGATAACCGGAAGGAAGGTGGTCGTACTGATCGACGAGTACGATAAGCCATTACTTAGGAACCTGCACAACGAAGAGCTACAGAACGAGTTCCGGGAATTATTGACCGCTTTCTATACGGTCCTCAAAGATGCCGATCCTTGGCTGCGCTTCGTATTCATAACCGGTGTCACCAAGTTCGCGCAAGTCGGTATTTTCAGCAACCTAAATCATTTGAACGACATCAGCCTAGCCCCGCAATACGCGGCCCTTTGTGGCATGACATTGCCCGAGATCGAGGCGACTTTCCAGCCGGAGCTTTATGCCTTGGCCGAGGCGAATAAGCTTTCATACGAAGATACCATCGTGAAAATTACACGCCGATACGACGGCTACCATTTTGATTTCCGCAGCGGTATCACCCTTTATAACCCGTTTAGCGTATTGAACGTGTTGAGTAAACAGGTCTTTTACGACTATTGGTTTGCTTCCGGTACCCCGACATTCTTGGCGGAGATGTTACGGAAAACGAATTACGATATACGGGAGCTGGACGGGATAGAGGTATCCGAGGTATCCCTTTCGGACGATCGGGCGAACATCAATAATCCCGTGCCCATGATTTATCAAAGCGGATATTTGACAATCAAAAGCTACGATGAACGTTTTCGGTTATATACGTTAGGATACCCGAATGAGGAAGTTAAATATGGATTTTTGAATTTTGTAGCCTCCATGTATGCGCATTTACCGGAAACCGAGACTCCCTTTTATATCGGAAAGTTCATTCAAGAGCTGGAAAGCGGAAACACCGAGGCTTTCCTCACCCGCCTAAAGGCTTTCTTCGCCGACATACCCTACGAGCTGAATGACCGGACCGAGCGTCATTACCAAGTGGTTTTCTACATCGTATTCAAGCTACTAGGACAATTCACCGAGGCCGAGGTACGTTCGGCCCAAGGACGTGCCGATGCCATTGTAAAAACTCCTCGCTACATCTACGTATTCGAGTTTAAGCTGAGAGGTACGGCGGAAGAGGCGATTCGGCAAATCGACGATCGAGGCTATCTGATTCCTTATACGGCCGACGAACGGGAAGTAGTCAAAGTGGGGGTCGCTTTCGACGCAGCCACTCGCAACTTAGGTGAATGGCTGATTGAAAAAACATTGTAATTCTATGAGAAACATGAAAATAATAACCTGTTTACTAACAATCACTTCCTTGTGGAGGAGGAAGTAATGATATAGAGAAAGCGAAAAGCGTAGCGACCACGGAACATTTAAAGCGATACACCGAGGCCATCTCGCATGACTCCTGCCAAGGCCGTAAACCATTCTCGGAAGGGGCCGACCGTGCGGTGAACTATATCGCTCACCAAATGAAAGAGGTTGGGCTGAAACCCATCAACGGCGATTCTTATTTCCAACAGGTTAATATCATATCCTCACGCACACGATGCCCGGACCCGATGGTCCTAAAGACCCCGAAAGGGAAAATCCCCTTAGATTGGTTGGAAGGTTACACCGCTTTCTCCGCACGGATCGAGCCGGAGATCGATATAGACAACGCAGAACTGGTATTCGCCGGCTATGGGATCGTAGCCCCCGAGTATGGGAAAAATGATTTCGAGGGAATCGAGAACCCGCAGGATAAAGTAGCGGTCGTTATCGTAAATGACCCGGGACTCGGAAGCGACAACACGGATTATTTTAACGGTGATATCATGACCTATTACGGTCGTTGGATGTATAAATTCGAGGAGGGCGCCCGACAGGGATTAAAAGGAGTTTTGATCATCCATGAAGACCGGGGAGCGGGCTATCCTTGGTCGGTCGTACGAGCTTCCGCCCAATCTAAGATGTATGTGGACAGCGATAGCGATGCCTATCATTGCCCGCTAAACGGCTGGATCCAATTCAATGCCGCCAAGCAATTGCTGGCCGATAATGGCTACGACATTGACCAACTAATCGAGCAATCTAAATCGCCAGACTTCAAGCCCATCTCCTTGAAATCTACGGTAACCGTCTCGATGAGGAACACCTTCGACCGCCAGCAAAGCCCCAACGTAATCGGTTATATTCCCGGTAGCGGGAACACGGATGAGAGTGTTATTTATCTAGGCCATTGGGACCATCTAGGCTATGGAGCACCGATCAACGGCGACAGTATCATCAACGGCGCTACCGATAACGCCGTAGCCATCGCATGGATGCTCGAGATGGCACGTTGTTTCAATGCCTTGAAAGAGAAACCCCGCCGGAATATCGTCTTCCTCTCCCCTACTTGCGAGGAGACCGGATTCCTCGGTACGAAATACTATGTGGAGCACCCGTTGTTCCCGATTGATAAGATAGCCGCCGTAATCAATCTGGATGTCTTCCCGCTATGGGGCGAGAACAACGATGTCACGATCACCGGATACGGCAACTCCGAGCTGGATGATACCCTAGCCGAGCTAGCGAAGAAATACAACCGTTACATCATGCCCGACCCCGACGCTTATAACGGGATGTTCTATCGCTCCGACCATTTCCCTTTCGTACAAAAAGGCATCCCGGCCATGTTCGCCAAAGGTTGGAACGACAACCGCAAACAGGGTAAGGAGTGGGCCAAAGAGCATATCGCACATTATTGGGCGGAAACTTACCACAAACCGACCGACCAGACCCATCCCGACACGGATGATTACAGTGGTCTGTTACAAGAAGTACAATTATTCTTCGACCTCGGTTATAAACTGGCACAAGATACCGGATACCCGAAATGGAAGCCGAAGTCCGAATTCGCAAACGTCTTAAAAAGATAAATTGTCTGAAATAGATGATGCCAATATCAGTAAATATAAATACTTTCGCGATCGTTATTCAGGCAGGAATGCCGTAAAACAATCAATCAACAATATGGTAAACGAAAATATCACCTCTTTATTGGAGCAGGAAGCGGAAGCGGTTCGCAACATACCCGTTACACCCGGATATGAGGAAGCGGTATCGCTTATAGTGAAACATGTACACGACCTAGGTGGAAAACTGATCATGAGTGGAATGGGTAAAGCCGGGCAAATCGCCTTGAATATCGCTACCACCTTTAGCTCGACCGGTACACCTGCTTTTTTCTTACATCCCAGCGAGGCACAACACGGAGATCTGGGAATCGTATGCAAGAACGATATCATGTTATTGATCTCCAACTCAGGAAAGACACGTGAACTGGTGGAATTGGTAGATCTCACGAGGGGTTTGGTGCCAGACATGAAATTTATCGTTATCACCAGTAACCCGGATAGTCCTCTAGCCGCCGAGGCGAACGTATGCCTGTTGACCGGCGCTCCCAAGGAAGTTTGCCCGTTAGGCCTTACGCCGACTACCTCCACGACCGTCATGACGGTAATAGGCGATATCCTCGTGGTCGGAACCATGAAGCGTATCCATTTCACCAACAAGGATTACGCCAAGCGCCATCACGGGGGCTACTTAGGCTCCAAGAGCCGTGAGCTAAGCAAGAACGAATAACAAACCAGTATATAGTCATGAGAAAAGTCTTTGGTATAGGAGAAACCATCCTCGATATCATTTTCAGGAACGACCAACCACAGAAGGCCGTTCCCGGTGGCTCCGTCTTCAACGGATTGATATCATTAGGTCGATTGAATGTCCCCGTATCCTTTATCAGCGAGCTGGGCAACGACCGGGTTGGTGACATGATTCGGGATTTCATGGAAGATAACCACATCACGACCGAGTTCGTAGACCGTTTCCCCGATGGGAAAAGTCCTATATCACTCGCTTTTCTGGACGACGATAAGAACGCTAATTATATCTTCTACAAGGATTACCCGGCGCAACGGCTGGAGGTGCCCCTGCCTAAGATCGAGAAAGACGATATTTTCGTGTTTGGCTCTTATTATTCCCTGAACCCGGTCTTGCGGACTCGTATGGTAGAATTTCTGCAATACGCCCAAGAACGGAAAGCGATCATCTATTACGATCCCAATTTCCGCAAGGCACACGCTCATGAGGCGATCCGCCTCATGCCTACCGTACTGGAAAATCTGGAATTCGCCGACATCGTCCGGGGCTCGGACGAGGACTTCCAGAACCTTTATGGCAAGAGCGACGCACAGGAGGTTTACAAAGAGCATATTCAGTTTTATTGTGATCGTTTCTTAACAACTCACGGGGCAAACGGAGTCAATCTCCACACCCGTAATTTCACACGACATTTCGATTCCCCGCAAATCCAGCCGCTTAGTACCATCGGCGCCGGCGACAATTTTAACGCGGGTATTATCTACGGACTTCTAAAGTATGACGTACGCCATGCCGACCTTCCCTCTCTGGATCAGGATACTTGGGGAAAAATCATCCGCTGCGGAATGGACCTCGCCTCCGAGGTTTGCCAAAGCTATGATAATTATATATCCAAGGAGTTCGCGGCGAAGTATGTTAGTCAGTCTTAAATATCATTAATGAAGAAGCGGGAAAAACTTGTTTTACTATCTTTGTAAGGAAAGCTTATTATCATAGAAGACAATGTTAGGAAAGATTCTCTCTCTATTCGCCAGTGTGATCCTGTTAGTGGGTTGTTCCTCTAACGCACCCGACATACGAGCTATTTGCCTACGTGATGACATCGGAAATTACGTGATAAAATGGGAAACCGATCCGGTAATGGAGGGGATTGTCAAGATGACCGTGTCCGACAACCCGGATCTTTTCACCAACGAGTCCCCGATCATTTACGCCAACATCAAGGATGGCGTAGCTACTTACATCACGAACGATAATATATCACGTAAGTATTTCCGCCTTTCTTTTAATGATAAATACCCACGGATCATCGGGGCACGCTCGGCGGTTATGGATAGCGTACAGAATTTCCGGGATCTAGGCGGTTATACCTCTACAAACGGGAAGACGGTGAAATGGGGCAAGGTATTTCGCTCCGGCGAGTTAAGCAGCTTGAGCGAATGGGACTCCATCCGATTGGATAATCTAGGGATCAAGACCATCATCGACCTCCGTACGAACCAAGAAACCCTCACCGCCCCTATCAAATATACGAAAGCAAATATCCTGCAAATCCCCATCTCGGTCGGCAAGATCGCCGATGCCCCCCAACGTGTTATCGAGGGACGAATGCGGAAAGGAGACGCCGGGGTATATATGGAAGACGAGTACCTGCAATTCGTGACAGATAATACCGATCAGTTCGCCAAGGTACTGGAACAGTTCCAGAACGAGGATAATTACCCCATTCTCATCAGTTGTTCCTACGGAAAGGATCGTACCGGGTTTCTCACCGCCATGTTACTCGCCGCCTTGGATATTCCCCGGGACGCCATCATGGAAGACTACTTGACATCCAATCAATATATCGATACGAGTCATTTAGCTGATATCGTGAAACATCTCTCCACAGACGCCCAAGAAAGCATTACGGTCTTCCTTACGGCCAACGAGGGGCTCATGGACCTAGCTTTCCATAAAATCAAGAAAGAGTACGGTTCCCCCGAGAAATATTTGTCGAAAGGATTACGTCTTACTGATAAGAAACGTGAAAGGCTCAAGGACATATTACTTTATTAAGAAAAAGAGCCACCCGGAAAAGATTCACTTACCCGATGGCTCTCGGTAATTCTCCACGTTTATGCCTGTTCTATTTGATAATTAATTGTTGAGTCAGCTTCTTGCCGTTCACAAAAACCAGCACAAAATACCTTCCACTTCTCAATTCCGATACAGGGATTTCAACTATAGGACGATCGAAAGTAAATTGTTTCAACAAGCTTGTTTCCGACCTGATTTGTACTTCATACTCACCTCCATTTTCTGTCGTAAACATAGGTTCCATACGTGGACTAGGCGTATTTACATCATTTAGAGTTAACGTTACTAGGCTGGTGGCAGGGTTCGGTGTCAAAGAAAAGCTATAATTTGAGGAGCAATCCACAGCCTCTACCTCACCAGTAGTTACCCAATCTCCATTCTTGCATCCCAACAAACGAGCTTCCATTGTATACCAACCCGGAGAGAGCATATTAGTCAGATCATTATCACCTTTCGAGGCGGTCCTCGTCATAACCACATTCAACCCCGGATATCTCAGCAACCGAACCTCATAAGAACTCAAATTATAATCAGACTCGATGGTGAAGATATTTCCGGAATGGCTCGTACACCATGTATCGTTTCCATTCACAGTGTTCCGATAGGTGATCATACAAGAGGTATAGCCTCCACTAATTACTTTCCGCTCTTGATTGTGGCTTTCAATACGGCAGGTCCGTTACCGGTAGAAGAGACCGTACAAGAAGTATTGCTTTGCGAGGTTATTCGCAAAGGCCCCGTGCATGACCAAGTAACTGTGGAGTTTGGATAACTTACAGAGAATGTTGAAGAAGAACAGACTTGGTCTGAACCACCGGTGATGGATATGGGATAGTAAGGAAGGAGGAAGTCGAGGAAGGAGGAAGATCGAACATACGCACAATAAGCTCTCTGAGTACTAGGATTTCCATGTACAGTTCCAATTACAACATGTCTCTGTAAAGAAGAATCCCAAATTGTCAATGCTCCACCACTATCACCTTTAGAAGGACTATGCTTACCATCATATGTAATAACAAAACTATTAGCAGCTCCTATAGTAGAATTTGAAACAATAGGAAGATCTACCTTTTTTAAATCATCTGACATTTTCCATTCTTTAAAAGGATCATCAATCACAAGAAAAGTAATCCCCCAACCTGTAACTCGAAGTATATTTCCTACATTATAATAAGAAGCCTTATTAGCTGAAAGAATATCTATAGCTTTTACATTTGTAGAATAAGACAAAGGCCTAGACAATATTAATAAAGCAATATCCAAAGAAGGGTGATAAACAATATTTGAAACAGAATACCAATTCGCACCAATATTTGAATATTTAGAACTACCAACTCCCACTTTAACCTCTTTTGCAGTATATTTTTCCACCACATGAGCAGCTGTTAAAATCAAGTTTGGAGCCAATATAGACCCTCCTCCGTTAAAAACACCTTTCGTTTGAATCGCAACCTGCCAAGGAACCTCTGATATATTGATATTAGATCCCTCCACTATTCGCTGTTGAGCATTTACAGGATAAAACAATATACCCAATAAAACACTAATAATTAAAAAAGTTTTTTCATAATACAATCATATTAAAAAGTTTATTCATTCAATTCTCGAACAGAAAGTACAGAAATATCAATTACTGAGGAATCCGATTTACACAATGGATATCTCTTTCTATCCCCAAAACAAAAGCCTACTTCTAAACGTTTTCCGTAGTGATTTTTATAAGGTATAACTATCTCATCATCACAATAAACTAAAGAATCCTCTAGAATAAGGAATATTCCCTCTGCCTCACAATTTACATTTGTAATAGTAACCTTTCTAATGTGTGGCCAACCAACACAATCAAACTCATCTGCATCAAAGACACTTTGTGTTTTCTCTTCCTTGCATCCCGGCAACAGGAAAAGTAAACTCAAAAAAGCAATAATCATTCTTTCTTTTTTCATAAGCTCTCTATCAATCAATAATTTCCATAATTTTTTATATGAGATATGCATAACAATCCTCCTTAGT
>OIXH01004127.1_pt1 | contig 12113 bp, 14 predicted proteins | sample 1587741 | NCBI WGS metagenome assembly OIXH01 (sample SAMEA3888916, study PRJEB22519) | human gut metagenome | biome: human gut; feature: human-associated habitat; material: faeces | place: Denmark | collected 2011 | reverse complement strand
ATGATGGCATGGCGTATCGCTTATTGCAAGATCCATTATCCGTTAGCTTATTACGGTGCGTTTTTCAGTATCCGCGCCAAGGCATTTTCCTATGAGATCATGTGTCAGGGGCAGAGGCACTTGGAGAGCGTGATGGCAGAGTACAAAAAACGACAGGATACTCTTTCTAATAAGGAAAAAGATGCTATGGGTGATATGCGTATCGTGCAGGAGATGTATGCAAGAGGCTTTGAATTTGAACCCATCGACATCTTCCGTGCACAGTCCAGATCATTCCAGATTGTGGATGGAAAATTAATGCCGTCCTTAAACAGTATCGACGGACTGGGAGAGAAGGCGGCAGATGCCATTGTGGAAGCTGCCAAGGACGGTCCGTTCCTCTCCAAAGATGATTTTCGTCAAAGAACTAAGGTTTCCAAGACGATAATTGACCTTATGGATTCGTTAGGATTATTAGGAGACCTGCCCGAGTCCAATCAGATCAGTATATTTGATCTGGTGTAACAGCTCAGCCATACCGTGCAGAACACACTGCGTGGACGCTTGCGTACAAAGCAGCGTGTTCCACACGGTATGAGCGGAGCGCCCGATCCATGAAGTAAAAGATGAGCCGCGCAAGCGGCGCCGGCTGCGCAGCAGACGCTTTTGCGAATGGTCCGGGCACTGAGCTTTTGCGCTGGGGACAGAACGTTCCTAAAATTTTTGAAAAAAGTACTTGCATTTTTTCGACAACTCCATTATACTATGCAAGTACGGTTTTTTTGGCTGATTGGTCAAGCGGTTAAGACGTCGCCCTCTCACGGCGAAAACAGGGGTTCGATTCCCCTACGAGCTGCTAATATATACTTATATAGTTGTCGCATCTTTGGTGCGACATTTTCTGTATATAACAGATTTTAATGTGAAGTACATGAAGTAGAACTAATCTTAAGATTAAGCAATTTAGAAAGATGAAATATTGAGGTGAACGTATTGAAACAAGGTTTGGACGTTAAACACATAAATCCATTTTTGCAATCAACAATGAAGATTTTTGAGAATGCGGCACAGATAAAACTTGTATTAGGTAAACCAAGTGTGGCGGTACTTGATTTCCCTGACCATATCCTCGCATTACAGGTTGGTGTGACGGGTGATCTGAAAGGACAGGTTTTGTTGGTAATGACAATAGATAATGCTAAGACAGTTGCCAGTAAGATGATGTTTGGTATGCCGATTACTGAATTAGATGAGATGTCTACATCGGCACTTAGTGAACTTAGCAATATGATAATGGGTAATACGGCTACATTGTTTTCAACACAATCAATCCGTATCGACATAACACCACCTATGGTAATGTTAGGAACACAGATGCATATTACTTCAGATGCACAGGCACTTAAAGTTCCTCTTATATTTGAGGGCAATGAATTAGTAAGCTTATATATATGTGTGGCGAAAGAGTAGTAAAATATAAAAACGAAATATAAAAAATAGTGAAAAACACTTGCAATAATATACAATATATGTTAATCTAAAAAAGCTGTGAGAATGGATGGTCCTCTGCTACATATGTATTAAGAACATCTAAATATTAAGGAGGTCACACAATGAACGAAATTATTAAAAATATTGAAGCTGCTCAGTTAAAAGAATCAGTTGCAGATTTCAAAGTAGGCGATACTGTTAAAGTATATGCAAAGATTAAAGAAGGAAACCGTGAAAGAATCCAGGTTTTCGAAGGAACAGTTATTAAGAGACAGGGTGGAAGCTCTCGTGAAACATTTACAGTTAGAAAATTCTCTAATGGTATTGGTGTTGAGAAGACTTGGCCATTACACTCACCAAACGTTGATAAAATCGAAGTTGTTCGTTTAGGTAAGGTTAGAAGAGCAAAACTTAACTACTTAAGACAGAGAGTTGGTAAGGCTGCTAAGGTTAAAGAATTAGTTAAATAATTCTTAATATGAGAAGATTGAAAAGGACAAGTACTTATAGTATTTTGTCCTTTTTTTGACAAAAAAAGATTATGATATGATGTTGGTGCAATGTTTTTTTGACACCCTGTTTAGTAAAGAAATACCGAAATAATATTACCATTGAATGGAGGGTATTTGAATGAGATTTTATAATGCAATGCCTGATAAAAACATTTTTGTTGATAGAATATTAAAATGGATTGTTGATGTGATTGTTGTAATTGTATTGGCATTATTTTTTATGAATTATTTAGGACAGCAGTCGAAAGTTATTGGTAATTCGATGAATGACAGATTAAAGAATGGTGATAAGGTAATGATTAATACATTAGCATATGATATGCATTCGCCAGAGAGATATGATGTTATTATGTTTAATAAGAAAGAAAAAAACGGTGATAAGGTCGAATATATAAAACGAATAGTAGGTCTTCCGGGAGAAACTATACAGATTAAAGATGGAAGAATTTATATAAATGATAAAGAATTAAAATATAATGAAAAAATGGATGATATCGTTAATCCGGGTCTTGCAAGTCAGAAAATAAAGTTAGAATATGATGAGTATTTTGTAATTGGTGACAATTGGAACAGTAGTGAGGATAGCCGTTCTAATACAGTAGGAAATGTAAAGCTTAGTGAGATTAAAGGCAAAGTCTGGCTGATATCGTGGCCATTTGCAAGTATTAAAATTGTGAAATAGATATGAGATAAATATGGAGGTGCTAATGAAGTATTTGAATATAATTGATGAGATATTTTCTTCTGATATTGGTTTTTTTATGTTTGATGGACTGATAGTTGCCATGGTTATTAGTATATGTTTAAAAATGACTAAGAAAATTATAGCTGGTGGATTTATAAGTTTGTTGATTTATGTATTATGTGAAATTGGATTAAATATTTCAGCAGATTATAACAAGTGTAAATTAAGAAATCAGAAAAGCAATATTATAATGAATTGTAGATAATTTAAATTATTATAAATATTTGGTAAGGCTTATAAAAGAGAAAGGAGAATCCGGATATATTTAATAATAAATGTATCGTATCAGAATATTATGAAGTTAAAAATATATAATTTTTTATCAGATGATGCAAAAATTATTAGAAAACAGGTATTTATGGAAGAACAGGGGTTTAAAAATGAATTTGATGATATAGATAATATTTCATTTCATATAGTTATGTATGACGAAACCAGACCGGTTGCAACTTGCAGAGTATATGAAGATATAGTGAAAAATGAGTATATTTTAGGCAGATTATCAGTTGTTAAGGAGTATAGAGGAATGAGCCTTGGAGCCAAAATGATAGGCGAAGCAGAGAGAATTGTAAAGGAGAAAGGTGGAACGTCAATCAGGCTGCATGCACAATGCAGGGTAACACCTTTTTATGGACAACAGGGTTATAAAGAATATGGAGTCATAGAAGATGATGAGGGGTGTCCACATATATGGATGAAGAAACAATTATAGTAGAACGAAGAAGGATGAGCATAGGCTCATATAGACAATTGTAAGCGTGATTTTCTTTGCTAAGGATAAAAAGAAATATCAATATGCTTAATTAAAAAATATAATAAAAAATACAAATAGCTTAGTTAAAAAATACAAATATGCGTAATTAATATATGGTTAACTTAGGAAAAATATGGTATTATAAAGATATCAATTTTTGGAGGTTTTTGACATGGAAGCAATTGAATGTATTAAGACAAGAAGAAGTATTAGAAAATATGAGGACAAGCCTGTTGATAAGTCTTTAATTGAAGAGATTATTGAAGTTACAAGATTTGCACCAAGCTGGAAGAATTCCCAGACAGTAAGATATATAGCAATCTATGATAATGATATCAAGACAAAGATTGCAGAAGAGTGTATTATGGGACACGCAGGCAATAAGAATAATATAATGGGTGCACCTGTATTAATGGTTGAAGTTACTGTTAATAAGAGAGCAGGATATGAAAGAGACGGAAGCTATTCGACATCTAAGAAAGACCATTGGCAGTCATATGATGCAGGAATGTCGGCAGAAGTATTTTGCCTCGCTGCTCATGAAAAAGGACTTGGAACTGTTGTTATGGGAATATATGAAGAAGCTAAGGTGAAAGAGGTTCTTGGAATTGGTGAAGATAAATCAGTTTCAGCATTGATTGCTTTAGGATATCCTGCTGATGCTCCTGCTGCACCAAAGAGAAAAGAAGTAGCAGATATACTTACTTTTATGTAAAGAGTTTCGAATATCAATTAAAGTGTAGATGTGATTTATAAATTATAGCTTATTATAAGCCGGATAATGTGATATAATGCATTGTCCGGCTTGTTTGCAAGTTTGGGAGGATAGTTTTATGGTAAGTCAGGATTAATTATAAATGCGTTTTGCCATACAATTTATTTTTATCCTATAAATTGAAATGAGATTGTTATGAGTTAGAAAATTGATGTTATAATTTATTGTTATATGATATAATATATTGTAAATGTTAAATGTATGCATTGGATAAGACAAGTAAACTACATTATTACGATAAAAAGAACGACGTATATTGGATTAAATATGGAAGTACAATAACAGAACATATTAACAATATATTAAAAAGTGGTGAACTTGAAACTAACACCGTCGGAAAAATCGACGTTGATAATTTTAAAAACTGTAAAGATATATAATTATGATATGATTATTGAAGTTGGATAGCAAAATTGATAGAGAATGGAAGTGGAAAAAATGAATAATGAAAATAAAACCAATATTAACTGGTATCCCGGACATATGACCAAAGCTAAAAGAATGATGGAAGAGGATATAAAACTTATTGATTTAGTAATAGAATTAGTAGATGCCAGAGTTCCTATGAGCAGCAGAAATCCTGATATAGACAGAATAGGTAAGAATAAGGCAAGACTTATATTACTTAATAAATGCGATTTAGCTGATGAGAGAATAACTAAAGAATGGGCAGAATATTTTGAAAATCAGGGATATTTTGCAGTAATGGTTAATTCTAAGAATGGAAATGGTCTTAAAGCCATTAACAATGTCGTAAAAGAGGCTTGTAAAGAGAAGATAGAAAGAGACAGAAAGAGAGGTATACTTAACCGTCCTGTTAGAGCAATGGTAGTTGGAATACCTAATGTCGGAAAATCTACTTTCATTAATTCATATGCTAAGAAAGCTTGTGCTAAGACTGGTAATAAACCGGGAGTTACTAAAGGAAAACAGTGGATTAAATTAAGCAGTACACTTGAATTACTTGATACACCGGGCATTTTATGGCCTAAATTCGAGGATCAGACAGTAGCTATGCGACTTGCCTTAATCGGTTCGATTAAAGATGAGATTCTGAATACCACAGAGTTAGCAATGGACTTATTGAAATTCCTTACAGAGAATTATAATGGAATTCTGAATGAGAGATATGGAATTACCGAGAGTGATGATACATTACAGATGTTAAATGACATTGCATTTAACAGGAAATTCCTTTTAAAAGGCAATGAATTAGATATTGATAAAGCATCAAGAATTCTTCTTGATGAATTCAGAAATGGTAAACTTGGAAGAATTAGTTTAGAAAAGAATATATAGACAGAGGAACAACAGATGGCAGGAATAAAAATATCTGATATAAAAGAAGAATTTGCAGCCAGTAATATAGAAGGATATACTGATTTAATAGCAAAATATTCTGATGATGAGCGTGCAGGAGTTATTAATTTAATAAAAAGATATCAGAAAGAAATCGATAAACATAATAAAGAAGTAGAACGAACCTATAATATGCAGGCATTTGAAAGAAAATATGGTGAATATCAGTATATTTGCGGGATTGATGAAGTTGGAAGAGGACCACTTGCGGGACCTGTATGTGCAGGTGCAGTTATTCTGCCTAAAGATGTAGATATTTTATATATAAATGATTCTAAGCAGTTAAGCGCCGCTAAAAGAGAAGAACTCTACGACATTATTAAGGAAAAGGCAATAGCTGTCAAAACAGCATATTCAAGTCCTGAGGTAATTGACGATATTAATATTCTTCAGGCTACATACAGGGCAATGCGTGAAGCTATTAATGAATTAGATGTAAAACCCGATATATTATTAAACGATGCAGTTAATATTCCAGAAGTGAATATAAAGCAGGTGCCTATTATTAAAGGTGATGCAAAGTCGATTTCTATTGCAGCAGCAAGTATTATTGCAAAAGTAGAGAGAGACAGGCTTATGGTAATGTATGATGAATTATATCCTGAATATGGTTTCGCCAAGAATAAAGGATATGGTTCTAAAGAACATATAGAAGCACTAAGAAAATATGGTCCCTGCCCAATTCATAGAAGGAGTTTCATAAAGGGGCTGATTTAAAGTGAATATAAATCTATCTAATTATTATACAGATTCTCAATCTGTTTCAGATGCAGTTTCTAGTTCAGGTTCTAACAGAAATGAAGCTGTTGACAGAAGTGTACAGAACCAGAATGTTCAGAATATAAATAGCCAAAATAACACTGGTGGAATAAATTTGAGAGATTTAGCTGCCGGTGATGTTTTTCGTGGTGAAATAATTAACATTAATAACCAGAATGTGGAAATTCTATTAGACGGAAATGAACACATTAATGCAACTATGCAGCAGGCATTAGGACTTAATATTGGCGAAAAATTATTATTTCAGGTCAAAGATAATAGTGACACACAGTTAGTTATAAGACCGATAGCTAATAATGAAGTATCTTCTGAACTTGTTAATAAATCACTTCTCACAGCAGGATTAACAATTAATGATAAAAATATTGCGATAGTAAAAGAATTAATAGCGAACGGACAACCGATAGATAAACAGTCAATCATAAATATGATTAAACTATCATCAGTTTATGCTAATGAGTCAATAGATAAACTTATTGATATGACGAAGAATGGAATAGAAATCAATAGAGAAAATCTAGATATGTATGATGCTTATACCACATCAAGTCATTATATTTCTGAGAATATTATGGAGATAGGAGATGGCATCTTAGAAGTATTTGAAAAACTATTAGAAAGTGATGTTAATTTTAGTGATTTCACAGAGAATAATGTTAACATAGAAGATACTGCAGAAAATACTACAGCAAATGATATTACTTCAGGTAATTCTAATGAAAATAGTATTAATCCGGAAAATTTAATGGGAAATACTATTAGTTCAGACAGTTTTACGAAAATCAATACAATTTTAGAAGATTTATCTAATATATTTGATGCAGATAATGATAATAAGCAGATTTCAGAAAGTATAAATGTGGATAAAAACAATATCTATAATAAAGAAAGTATACAGGAAGCTTCAAAGGAGAGTATAAAAGATTTTCTAAAAATGGTAGACAGTTCTGATACTTTTAAGGAATTATCTGAAGTGCTTAAAAATATTGGTGAAAATATGCCAAAAGAAGCGTTTAATAATATAATAAAGTCACCTGTATTTAAAGAGAAAATCACGAAACTACTTATGGATAGGTTATATCTTAATCCCACTAAGTTAAGTGAAGATAAAAAGATTGTTAAGAATGAAGTAGATAAAATATATGATAAATTAAATAAGCTTACTGAAATGATTAAGAATATGCCTGAGAATGTTAAGAGTGAAAATCTGTCACTTGCGGGCGACAAACTTAGTAAGAATATGAATTTTATGAATGAATTAAATAACATAGAAGCATATGTCCAGGTTCCGGTTAAATTTTCAGAGGGAAATAAGAACGGAGACTTGTATGTCTATAACAGGAGAAGGAATAAGAAAATTAATGATGATACATTGACAGCATTTTTGCATTTGCAATTAGATTACCTGGGTGCAACAGATATAAATATATCGCTGAAGAAGAACAGTGTAACGGCTAAATTCACATTAGATGATGAGACTTCTAGAAATCTCGTAGAAGATAATCTGGGGGAATTAGCAGAAAGATTAGAGAAAATTGGCTATAATGTTACGATAAGTACAGAATTAAGTGAGAAGAAATCACAGGAATTCAATGCGATATTACCTATAACTTCTAATAATGAAAATGCTGTATCAATAAAGAGATATATATTCGATATACGCACATAATTTAAGTAGTTAAAGAAGCTGATTATTTATAGCTTAAGGTGTATAGAAGTCAATAAAGTATTCAAAACACAGACTCGAAAAGGAATTATTTATATGGAAGATAATGAGAAAGATAAGAAGAAAACAGCAGTAGCACTTCAATATAATCGTGGAGATGAAGCACCAAAAGTAATAGCAACAGGAAAGGGAATACTTGCTGAAAAGATTTTGGATAAGGCTAAAGAATCAGATGTGCCGGTATATGAAGATGAAAAATTAGCAGGAACACTTTCTAAGTTAGAGATTGGTGATATGATTCCACCTGAATTATATGGAGTAGTGGCTGAAATATTAGTATTTGTTGATAAAATGGACAGGATACGCAAGAAGATATCATAAGAGGGGTATAGATAAATGAGATATAAGGATGAGAATTATAGAATAAATAATAAACCAAAGAATAGCAAGGCAGGGAATAGCAAGGCAAGAGATAGTAAATACCAAAATAGTAAGATTGATTATTATAAAATAAACAAAAGAGCCCTTGGTGAAGAATATGAGAAAATCGCAGGTGAATATATTAAGGAACTTGGATATGAAATTATTGAATATAATTACAGATGTCATTATGGGGAAATAGATATCATTGCAATGGATAAGTGTGACCTTGTATTTATAGAGGTGAAATTTAGGCATAGCGGAAAATTTGGAACACCATTCGAAGCAGTTAACAAACAGAAACAGAATACAATAATGAAAACTGCGACATATTATATTTTAGAAAATGATATACAGGAAAATACATATATAAGATTTGATATTGTTGGAATAGAAGATGACAATATTGTACTGATTAAAAATGCATTTGGAGGAATATAGACTTGAATAAGTATTTGGATAATTTAAAACAAAAATTTAATGAAGATAATAGCGATTTACCATTAATCAGATTCGAAAGTTTTGAGAAAATTCCATTTATTGAGCATGGTTTCACTACAAGATTAGGTGGTGTAAGTAAAGGGATTTTTTCAACACTAAATCTTTCATTTACAAGAGGCGATGAAAAGGAAAAAGTTTTAGAAAATTACAGAATTGTTGCCAGAAAGATAGGTTATGATATAGATGATTTTGTGGCTTCACACCAGACACATACTACCAATATAAGAATTGTCGGTACGGAAGATAAAGGTAAAGGTATCATAAGGGAACGCGATTATGAAGACGTTGACGGACTTATGACTAATGAACCGGGCATAGTGCTATTTACATACTATGCTGACTGTGTGCCGCTTTATTTTGTGGATACGGTTAAGAAAGTAATTGCACTTTCACATTCAGGCTGGAAAGGAACTGTAAACAGAATGGGCAAAGTTACAGTTGATAAAATGGTGAGTGAATATGGCTGCGACAGAAAAGATATAATATGTGCAATAGGTCCATCTATCTGTCGTAAGTGTTATGAAGTAAGTGAAGATGTAGCGATAGAATTTAAGAAGAATTTTTCTGAAAAAGATGTGGAACAATTTCTGGATGATAAACATAACGGTAAATATCAGCTGGATTTGTGGAAAGTCAATGAACTGATTCTTAAAGAGGCAGGAATATCAGAAAATCATATCGAGAACAGGAGAATATGCACCTGTTGTAATAAAGATGTTTTGTTTTCACATCGTGGACTTAGTGGACAAAGAGGAAATCTTGCTGCATTTATGGTAATAAAATAATAGAACTTTACAAATATTTAGATTACTGATAAACTAAAAGAGTATGCATTTAGAAAGCAGGAAGATTTATTAATGAAAAAAAATGAGCATATTATAAAAGAAATTAAGGAAGGTTCGATAGCCGAAGAGTTCGATTTAGAGCCAGGAGATGTCATTTTAAAGATTAATGATAATGACATTGAAGATATATTTGATTATCAGTATTTTGTTGAGGATGAATATATCGAGGTTTTAGTAAGAAAAACTGATGGTGAGGAATGGCTCTTAGAGATAGATAAGGATCCTGATGAAGATTTAGGCATAGTGTTTGAGAATGGTCTTATGGACAATTACAGAAGTTGTCAGAATAAGTGTATGTTCTGTTTTATCGACCAGATGCCTAAAGGCATGAGAGAAACATTATATTTTAAAGATGATGATTCGAGACTATCATTTCTACAGGGTAATTATGTTACACTCACTAATATGAGTATGAAAGATATTGATAGAATTATCAGATATCATTTAGGACCTATAAACATTTCTGTTCATACAACTAATAAAGAGTTGAGATGTAAAATGCTTAATAATCGTTTTGCAGGAGATGCTTTAGATAAAATCAGAATTTTATATGAAGCAGGAATTGAAATGAATGGACAGGTTGTTCTGTGCAAAGGTGTTAATGATAAAGATGAACTTAAGAGAACAATTGAAGATATAGGAAGTTATCTTCCTATAATGAGAAGTGCATCAGTTGTTCCGGCAGGACTTACAAAATACAGAGATGGTTTATATCCGTTAGAAAGTTTTAATAAAGAAGATGCCTGTGAAGTTATTGATTTAATAGAGAGTTATCAGAAAATATTCTATGATAAATATGGACTTCATTTTATTCAGGCAAGTGATGAATGGTATATATTAGCTGAAAGAGATTTTCCAGAAGAAGAAAGGTATGATGGATATATACAGCTTGAAAATGGCGTTGGAATGATGAGGCTTCTGTGGAATGAATTTATGGAGTATTACGAAAGTCTTGAACCTGTTGAAATTGAGAAAGAATTAGTGGTCTCTTTAGCAACAGGAGTTTTGGCATATGATATGATTAACAAGATGGCAAAATTAATCGAGAAAAAGATTAAAAATGTCAAAGTGAATTGTTATAAGATAATAAACAATTTTTTTGGAGAAAAGATTACAGTATCAGGTCTGATTACGGGAACGGATTTAATTGACCAGCTTAAGGATAAAGAACTTGGCGACAGGTTACTGCTTCCTAATAACATATTAAGAAGTGGTGAAGATGTATTTCTAGATGACTACAAATTACAAGAAGTCAGTGATAGATTAGGTGTTCCGATAGTTATAACGAAATCTGATGGAGAGGGTTTTGTTAATGCCATTTTAAATGGCGATGGCCAGAATAAAGATAATGGTAATTTTGTATATATTAAAGCATATGATAACGATTAAGACTTATAGAAAAGGAGAATATATAGATGAGTAAACAAGTAGTAGCAATCGTAGGCAGACCAAATGTCGGTAAGTCCACATTGTTCAATGCATTAGCAGGTGAAATGATATCTATTGTTAAAGATACACCTGGTGTTACAAGAGATAGAATCTATGCGGACGTAACTTGGTTAGATAAAACATTTACGCTTATTGATACTGGTGGAATTGAACCAGACTCTAATGATGTAATACTTTCACAGATGAGAGAACAGGCTGAAATTGCGATAAATACAGCAGATGTTATTGTATTTATTACAGATGTAAGGCAGGGACTTGTAGATTCTGATGCTAAAGTAGCTGATATGTTAAGAAGAAGCCGCAAACCGGTTATACTTGCCGTTAATAAAGTAGATAATTTTGAAAAGTATATGCCGGATGTATATGAGTTTTATAATCTTGGAATAGGTGATCCGGTACCTATATCCGCCGGTTCAAGACTTGGAATAGGTGATCTGCTTGAGAAGATAGTTGAGCATTTCAAGGATATTGAAGGAACGGACGAGGAGGATGACAGACCGAGAGTAGCCATAGTAGGTAAACCGAATGTAGGTAAATCTTCTATTATAAACAGACTTCTCGGTGAAAACAGATGTATAGTGTCTAATATTGCAGGAACGACAAGGGATGCAGTGGACACTGAGATAATACGAAACGGAAAAGAATATGTGTTTATAGATACGGCCGGTCTCAGGAGAAAAGCAAAAGTAAAGGAAGAGATAGAGCGTTACAGTATAATAAGAACAGTTACGGCTGTAGAAAGAGCAGATGTGGTTGTTATCGTTATTGATGCTACTGAGGGTGTTACAGAGCAGGATGCAAAGATTGCCGGTATAGCCCATGACAGAGGTAAAGGTA
>OIXH01004126.1_pt1 | contig 12117 bp, 10 predicted proteins | sample 1587741 | NCBI WGS metagenome assembly OIXH01 (sample SAMEA3888916, study PRJEB22519) | human gut metagenome | biome: human gut; feature: human-associated habitat; material: faeces | place: Denmark | collected 2011 | reverse complement strand
CGGCGTTATCTGCGAGGAGGGCAGACCCGCCGATATCTTCGGCAACCCGCAGAATGCAAAAACCAAGGATTTCCTCTCAAGATTCCTTGCAAAATAAAAAACGGGAGCAGGTCAGCCTGCTCCTTTTGCTTTATACGCATAAAAGCAAATGTAAAATTTTTTAGTTAGCGGCAAGCAACTTGATTTTTTTATACCGCGGTGATAGAATAATATCATCATAAGTAATCGGAAAGGAGAGGTCTCATGCATTTACAGGAATCCGGTGAAATGTACCTCGAAACCATCTATATTTTATCCAAAAAAATCGGCTCGGTGCGCTCGCTCGACGTCGCCGAATATATGAATTTCTCAAAGCCCAGCGTCAGCCGTGCGGTCGGTCTGCTCAAGAGCGGCGACTACATACTCGTCGACGGCAGCGGCTACATCACTCTCACCGACAGCGGCAGAGAAATAGCCGAAAAAATGTACGAGCGCCATACGCTTCTCTCCGAGCTGCTTGAAAAGCTCGGGGTCGATAAGGAGACCGCCGTTGAGGATGCCTGCAAGATAGAGCATGACATCAGCGACGAATCCTTTGAAGCGATAAAAAGACATGTCTACGGCAAAAATATGCCGAAATAAAAATAACGGAGGCAGAGTTATGAGCGAAGTGCTTGAAAATATCAAAACCCGCAGAAGCGTGCGTAAATTCAGACCCGACCCCGTGCCGAAGGATATCCTCGATAAGATAATCGAGGCGGGGCTGTATGCCCCGAGCGGCATGAACAGGCAGTCGCAGATAATAGTTACAATTACGAATAAAGAGGTGCGCGACAGGCTCTCGAGCCTCAACGCAAAGATAATGGGCAGGGACGGCGACCCGTTTTACGGCGCTCCCGTCGTGCTGGTCGTGCTTGCGGATAAGGCATTCCCCACACATGTCTATGACGGCAGCCTTACGATGCAGAATCTGATGCTCGCCGCCCATGAGCTGGGTGTTTCAAGCTGCTGGATCCACCGCGCCAAGGAGGAATTCGACTCCGAGGAGGGTAAGGAACTGCTCAGAGCGGCAGGCATTGAGGGCGACTACGAGGGCATAGGCCACTGCATCCTCGGCTATGCCGACGGCGAATACCCCGCCGCGCCCGAGCGCAAAGAGGGCAGAGTATTTTATATTGACTGATAAATGCCGTATGTGCCGCTGACGGGGTCCATGAATATCGGCAGCCTCGGCGGCTTGACGGTAAAAAACGCAAAAAGAGCGATGAGCAGCAGCGACAGCGCAAGGCTCAACCTATAGTCGGGCGCTTTGCCGTAGCGGTAAAAGTGCGCCGCAAGGAGCTGACCCGCCGCGGTCGAGACGAGGTATATCAGGATATCGACAAGCGTTGATTTGGCCCCGAACGCCTGCGTGTAGCCGTAAAAGATAAGCGGCATGAGCAGCGCCGAGACGAGCTGAGATATCAGCATGGCGGCGAACCATTTGCCGCTCTCGGGCTTCTCTTTCGCAAGCAGGGCGGCAGGGATATACCATAGCGCCGTCGGCACGAGCGCGAGCTTCATATGCTCAAAAATACTCTCATTGACGGGCGCAAAATGCCCTACGGCAAAAAGGCTGCCCGTCAGTTCATAAATAAAATGAAAAACGGTTCCAATAATAAAGATTACGGGAATGCCGAGATAAAACAGCTTCCTTGCGTTCATTCGATCGCCTCCGACTAATGATATGATCTCACGGCGGCAAAAAGAACGGCGCACGGAGCTGCGGCACAACGGGAAAGGAGAACGGTAATGGAACAATATAACGTGACCGGCATGAGCTGCGCCGCGTGCAGCGCAAGGGTCGAGAAAGCGGTCTCAAAGGTGGACGGCGTGACCTCGTGCTCGGTAAATCTCCTGATGAATTCCATGGGAGTGGAGGGCACGGCTTCGCCCGAGAGCATAATTGCCGCCGTTGAAGCGGCGGGCTACGGTGCGAGCCTCAAAAACGCCCCGTCTGCAGCAAAAGCGGCTCAAAAAGAAGAGATCAAGGATAAGGAAACGCCGAAGATGAAAAAGCGTTTGGCGGCCTCGGTCGTGTTCCTTGCCGTGCTCATGTATTTCTCGATGGGTCACATGGTCGGCTTGTCGCTGCCCTCATATTTTGTCGGCGATCACGCCGCAGTGGGTCTGGTCGAATTGCTGCTGACGGTTGCGATAATGGTGATAAATCAGCGATTCTTCATCAGCGGCTTCAAGGGGCTTATCAACAGAGCGCCGAATATGGATACCCTCGTGGCGCTCGGCTCGACGGCGGCGTTCGCCTACAGCGTCTATGCCCTTTTCGGGGCGATAAAGGCTCAGACGGCGGGCGATATGCAGACCGCCATGAGCTATATGCACGAGTATTATTTTGAATCCGCCGCAATGATCCTGACCCTGATAACGGTCGGCAAGATGCTTGAATCCCGCTCAAAGGGCAAGACGACCGACGCGCTTAAAGGGCTTATGGAGCTTGCGCCCAAGACGGCGAATATTATCAAGGACGGCAAGGAGCAGTCCGTGCCGGTCGAGAGGGTGCAGAAGGGCGATATCTTCGTCGTCCGCCCCGGCGAGAGCATACCCGTTGACGGCACGGTCATTGAGGGCACGAGCGCCGTCGATGAATCCGCACTGACAGGCGAGAGCCTGCCCGTCGATAAGCAGGAGGGCAGCTTCGTCTCGGCGGGCACGGTCAACCGCTCGGGTTTCATCAGGTGCGAGGCTTCGAGGGTCGGCGAGGATACAACTCTTTCACAGATAATCAAAATGGTCGCCGATGCGGCCGCCACAAAGGCGCCCATCGCTAAGATAGCGGATAAGGTCTCGGCGGTGTTTGTGCCGTCGGTCATTACGATAGCCGTGGTCACGGTAATCGGCTGGCTCATTGCGGGCAGGGATTTCGGCTTTGCCCTTGCAAGGGGCATCAGCGTGCTCGTGATAAGCTGCCCGTGCGCCCTGGGGCTTGCAACGCCCGTTGCGATAACCGTCGGCAGCGGAGTCGGCGCAAGGAACGGCATACTCTTCAAGACCGCCGTTTCGCTTGAGGAGGCGGGCAAGGCAAAGACCGTCGTGCTCGACAAGACGGGCACGGTCACGAGCGGCAAGCCCGTGGTGACGGATATCCTGCCTGCCGAGGGCACAAGCGGCAAGGAGCTGCTCGAATACGCCTATTCGCTTGAGACAAAGAGCGAGCATCCGCTGGCGGGCGCCGTCAATCTGAAAGCGGAGGAGAGCGGCTCGACGGCTCGTGAGGTCACGGATTTCGAGGCTCTGCCGGGCAACGGTCTTGTTGCAAAGCTCGACGGCAAGGAGCTTGTGGGCGGCAATCTCGGCTTCATCTCGGAGCGCGCGCAGGTAAGCGCGCAGCAGCGTGAGGCCGCCGAAAGCCTTGCGGAGCAGGGCAAAACCCCGCTGTTCTTTGCCTATGACGGCAAGCTGCTCGGCACGGTCGCCGTGGCGGATACAATTAAAGAGGACGGAGCCGCGGCCATAGCCGAGCTTCATAAAATGGGGCTTGAGGTCATCATGCTCACCGGCGATAATCAGCGCACCGCCGACGCAGTCGGCAAGGCTGCGGGCGTTGACAGAGTTATTGCGGGCGTGATGCCCGACGGCAAAGAAAAGGTCGTCAGGGAGCTGAGCGAGCAGGGCAAGACCATCATGGTCGGCGACGGCATCAACGACGCGCCCGCCCTGACAAGAGCCGACACAGGCATAGCCATCGGCGCAGGCACGGATATCGCCATCGACGCGGCGGATATCGTGCTGGTCAAGAGCAGGCTCGGCGACGTGCCCGCGGCGATAAAGCTCAGCCGAGCAACTCTTAGAAATATCAAAGAAAATCTTTTCTGGGCGTTCATATACAACGTGATAGGCATCCCCGTCGCGGCGGGCGTGTTTATCAATCTCTTCGGCTGGCAGCTCAACCCGATGTTTGCCGCCGCGGCGATGAGCCTGTCGAGCTTCTGCGTTGTGACTAATGCGCTCAGACTTAACTTCTTCAAAACGGGTGCAAAGCCCGAAAAGAAAACTAAGGAGGAAAAGAAGACTATGGAAAAAACGCTTAAAATCGAGGGAATGATGTGCGGTCATTGCGAGGCGACGGTCAAGAAGGCACTCGAGGAGCTGCCGCAGGTCACTTCAGCCGAGGTCAGCCACGAGAGCGGCACGGCGAAGGTAACGCTGAACGCCGATATCTCTGATGATGCGCTCAAAGCCGTCGTTGAAGCCAAGGGCTATAAGGTAAAATAAATTAAGCCGCTTCGGTTTGACCGAGGCGGCAATTTTAACATCTTTCCGGTGGACGTCGAGGATGCCGTCACCAACAATGTGTGACGAAAAACCGCATCTGCCCAAGCCTCTCTTTATACAAGGCAGTCTTTAATGCACGGCTCTGACCTTTAGGACGTTTCTGACTTCGTACAGGCTGTCCCGCAGACAAAATCGGCGCGGTCATTATCGACCGCGCCGGTTAATTGTTTCACGACCGCTATGATTTAGTCGGCGGTCACTTCGGCTTTATTTTCTTCAAGCTCGCCGAGGATCTCGAGATATTTTTCCTCGGTGATTTTATATTTTTTGAGGTAGAGGAAGCAGGCGAAGAGCGCCGTGCCGAGCGGGATGAGCGTCATTGCGAGCAGCAGCCCCGTCGTTTCGCCGCGGGTGACGCCCGCAAGCGCCTCGGTTATCAGCCGCAGCTTTTCGTCGGCGGTGACAAGCCCCTGAGAGGCCTGATTCTCAAGCTCCGAGATGCGGTTGGTGTAGGTCGTAACGCCCGTGAGCAGATAGAAGAGCGAGATGAGCATGAGCGCCACGGCGTTGCCGAGCTTCGTCAGGAACGGACGCACCGAGGAGATGATGCCCTCCTCCCTGATGCCGAATTTATATTCGTTGTATTCCACCGTGTTGGAAATGGAAATATTCATTATCAGATAAATGCAGTACGAGCCGAAATTCGCGACCGCAAAGCCCGATACGATAAGCCCGTATTTGAGCATTGAGGCGTGCGGCGCAAACAGACCCGCCGCGGGCACAAAGAGGTAGCCCGCTGTGACGGCCGCCGCCGAGACCTTTATCAGCGAATTTCTTGAATGCTTCTTTGCAATGGCGGGGTAGAAGAGCATGAGGAACACCGTGGTCGACATGCCGATAACGGTGAAGAGCGTTGCGAGCGTGCCGTTGTAGCCGAATTCAAGATATATGTAGGTCGAGCCGAGGCCGTTTGATATCAGCGCGCTGCCGACCTGCTGGCAGACAAAGACGAGCGCCACCCATTTGAGCTGGTCGTTGCGGAATATGGTCTTGAATATCTTGCCGAGCGAGACGTTCTCCTTCTTTTTGCCGCTATCCTCGCGGTTCTCGCGCACGGAGATGAAGGCCGAGAGCATCGTCACGGGTGCAAGGCAGGCGACGACGGCGAGGGTGCGGTAGGCGGTGACGGCGTTGCCGCCGATAACATGGTCGCCCGCCGTGAGCATCGGCACGAGCACGGTCACAAAGGCGGCGCCCATGCCGGAGAAAAACATCGTGCGTGAGGTGAAGCGGTTGCGGCTCTCGGGGTTGCTGCTCAGCGCGGGTATCATGCCCCAGTAGGATATGTCGTTCATCGTGAAGCAGATGCTGAACATGAAGTAGATGAAGCCGAAGAAGCCGACGAAGCGCCAGCCCGTCAGGTTGTTGACGAATGCGGCGAACACCACCATCGAGGTCGTGATAACGCCCGCAATCATCCACGGCTTGAATTTGCCTATCTTGGTGTGGGTGCGGTCGATTATCGTGCCCATTATCGGGTCGTTGAAGGCGTCAAAGACCCTTGCCGCCACGATGATCGCGCTGACTGCCGAGAACTGCTCCACGGTCAGATTTTTGGTGAAGAGAATGAAATTCAGCACCGAGAGCGAGAAAAATTGGCTGCACATATCCCTGCCCACGGTCGCTATGGGGAAAGCGATAAGATTCCTGCGCTCCTGCTTGGATACGGAAACGGTTTTTTTCATGCGTTTTTCTCCTTACGAACGGTCGCTTAATAATAAAAATTTTCCGCTATATTCATAATAACATTTTACATATCCGATTGCAAGTGCTATAATGTTGTCGATGGAGGGGAATTTATGCCACAGGATAAAAAAGAAATGAGCCGCGGCCGCAAGCTGCTGAGGCTCTTTCTCTCAACTTTATATATCAGCTCGTTTACGTTCGGCGGCGGATTTGTCATTGTGACGTTTATGAAGAAAAAATTCGTCGATGAGCTGCACTGGATAGACGAGCAGGAGATGCTCGACATGACCGCCATAGCGCAGTCCTCCCCGGGGGCTATCGCGGTCAATGCCGCTATCCTCGTCGGCTGGCGCGTGGCGGGCTTCATCGGTATGCTTGTCGCCGTGCTCGGTACGGTCATCCCGCCGATGGTGATACTCTCGGTTATCTCGCTCTTTTACTCCGCGTTCGCAAGCAACGAATATGTCGCCCTCGTCCTCAAGGGGATGCAGGCGGGCGTTGCCGCCGTGATACTCGACGTGGTCTTTTCTCTCGGGAAAAAGGTCGTTACGGAGCGCTCGGCGGTGCATATCATCGTGATGATAGCCGCTTTCGCCGCCACATTCTTCTTCGGCGTGAATGTGATAATCATCATCCTCGCCTGCGCCGCGGTCGGCATTATTATAGAATGTATCAAGTTCGTCAGGAGGAAGCGCAATGATATATCTTGAGCTTTTTCTCAGCTTTCTCCAGGTCGGTCTCTTCAGCGTGGGCGGCGGATACGCGGCCATGCCGATAATCCAAAGCAGCGTTGTCGAGAAATACGGCTGGCTCACCATGAGCGAATTCACCGATCTTATCACGATCGCCGAGATGACCCCCGGCCCCATCGCCGTCAATTCCGCGACCTTTGTCGGGGTCAGGATAGCGGGCGTTGCGGGCGCCGTTGTGGCTACCCTCGGGTGCATACTGCCCTCGTGCGTCATTGTTTCGCTGCTTGCTCTCGTCTATATGAAGTACAGGAGCGTTTCCGTTGTGCAGAATGTGCTCGGCAGCCTGCGCCCCGCTGTGGTGGCTCTCATAGCTTCGGCTGGGCTGACGATACTGATAAACGTCGTTTTTGCCTCGGGAGTGATAAGCGTTTCAAATATCCAATGGCTTGGGCTTATTCTCTTTGCGGCGGCGTTCTTTGCGCTGCGTAAATTCAAGCTGAATCCGATACTCGTAATGGTCGTTTGCGGCGCGGTCAGCCTCGCGGTCGGGCTTGTGAAAAACTTTTTAATGTAAAATTAAAGCGGCGGTTCGCTCTGAACCACCGTTTTATCTTTCGCTCAGCGCTTCAAACGCCGCCTCGTATGCCTGCGAGGTCGGCTCGGCTGCAAGCAACTCCCGCCAAAGGCTCGGCTCGCTCCCGACGATAGCGGCAAGCGACGGCTGCTCCTCGAGGGTCTGCCGCGCGAAGGCGAGCATACCCGGCAGCCCGTATGCGCCGTGCCGCAGCTGGATATATCGGGCAAGCAGCTCCGTTTCGCCGCCGAAGCATTCGCAGTTCGCCGTGCTCAGCCCGAGAACGGCTGCGGTCCTGCCGTTTGCCTCTCCGCTCGGGTCAAGGCCGTGTTCCCTCTGAAAATTTTTAACTCCGCGCCGTGTGCCGAGGTCGTAAAGCCCGCTTATCTCGCCGTCATAAAGCCCGAGCCGCCCGAGCTGCCGCTGCACCGCCGCCACACGCTCGCCGCTGCACCCGAGGCACATTGCGAGCGCCCGGCCGCCCGTGAGCGACACGATGAGCGCCAAAAGTGCAAGCTCCACCGCCTCTTTGAGAGTGCTGCCCGGGTGAGAGGACATCAGATAGGGCACAAGATACTGCTCCTTGCCCTCTTTTTGAGTATATGAAAAATACTTCTTTGAGAATTTTATATAAGCCTCGATATGCGGCTTGCCCATTTTATCGAGCACCACCGCAGAGCAATGCTCGGGGGCGACCTTGAGCTGGCCGCTGACATGATGGGCTACAAGCTCCCTGAAGAAGCTGTCGTCCTTATCCTCAAGCAAGTAATCATAGCGTATGCCCGAGCGGATAAAGACCTTCTTGACCTTGGGGAGCGAGCGCACGGTGCGCAGGATATCGAGATACTCGGTGTGGTCGGCCTTGAGCCTCGGGCACGGCTCGGGGGCAAGGCATTTCTTGCCCTTGCAAAGTCCCCTGCTCTCCTGCCCCTCGCAGGACGGACGGCGGAAATTGGCCGTCGGGCCGCCTATATCGTGGATATATCCCTTGAAATCGGGCAGAGTCGTGAGCAGCTTCGCTTCATTGACTATTGATTCCTTGCTGCGGGTGGTTATATAACGCCCCTGGTGGAAGGCTATCGAGCAGAAATTGCAGGCACCGAAGCAGCCTCTGTTATGCGCTATCGAAAAACGCACCTCCTCGATGCCGGGTACACCGCCGTCCTTCTCATAGCAGGGGTGATAGGTACGCATATAAGGCAGGGCGTACACCTCGTCAAGCTCATCCTGAGATATCGGCATGGCGGGCTGATTCTGCACGAGCATCCTGTTGCCATGGCGCTGCTTGATGACCTTACCGCGGAAGAAATCCTGCTCATCCTGCTGAATTCGGCAGGATACGGCGTATTCCTTTTTGGAATTGCACACATTCTCAAACGACGGGCATTCAACGCCGACATAGGGAGTTTCGCGCACATCGACACTATAGCAGGTGCCGCGTATATCGTGCAGCTGCGAGATATCCTCGCCGCCGTCAAGGCGCGTTGCTATCTCGACCATTGAGCGCTCGCCCATGCCGAACGCAAGCAGATCCGCCTGCGAATCAAAAAGTATCGAGCGGCGCACCTTATCATCCCAATAGTCGTAGTGGGCAAAGCGGCGAAGCGACGCTTCAAGCCCGCCGATGATTATCGGTATATCGCCGTAGATCTCTCTTATTTTATTGCAATAGACTATGACGGCTCTGTCGGGTCTAAGGCCGACCTTGCCGCCGGGGCTGTAAGCGTCCGCCGAGCGGCGCTTCTTGGCGACGGTATAGTGAGCGACCATCGAGTCGATATTGCCGCTGCTGACAAGGAAGCCGAGCCTCGGTCTGCCGAAGCGGGTGAAATCCTTATCACTGCGCCAGTCGGGCTGAGCAAGAAATGCGACTTTGAAACCCGCATTCTCAAGCACCCTCGTGATTATGGCCGCGCCGAAGCTGGGGTGGTCGACATAAGCGTCGCCGCAGACATAGACAAAATCCGCCTGCTCCCATCCCCGCTCGAGCATATCTTTTTTTGTTACGGGTAAAAATCCGTTCATACGGTCACTCCGTCAATTCTCTTCGTCGTATTCGCTGTCGTTATCGTCCTCAAAGATATCGTCTATCTGAGGCGGCGCTGCGGCTGCGGCAGCTCCGTCGGCGAGCGCCTGCATCTCATACCACTGCTGCTTGCTGATAAGCACGGCACGGGGCTTCGCGCCCTCCTGCGGGCCGACTATGCCCTTCTCCTCAAGCTGATCCATGACTCTTGAAGCCCTTGCGTAGCCGAGCTTGAGCTTCTTTTGGAGCATGGTGGTGGAGGCTCCGCCCGCATTGATGACGACCTCGGCGGCGTCGTTAAGAACGGGATCCCAATCCTCGTCCTCATCGTCCTCGGCCGCTCTCTTGCCTGCATTCTCCGCCTGCTTCGCCTTAGTCTCGATCTCCTCCATGGTCTCCTCGTTATAATCGGACTGAGCCTGAGCCTTGATATGCTCGACCACGCTCTCGACCTCGGAATCCGAGATGAAACAGCCCTGGACGCGGGTCGGCTTGCTTGCGCCGACGGGTGAGAACAGCATATCGCCGTTGCCGAGCAGCTTCTCCGCGCCGACGGAGTCAAGAATAGTCCTCGAATCCACCTGTGACGAGACGGAGAGCGCAATTCGGCTCGGGATATTCGCCTTGATTATGCCCGTTATGACATCGACGGACGGGCGCTGAGTGGCTATAACAAGGTGTATGCCCGCCGCACGCGCCATCTGAGCAAGGCGGCAGATGGAATCCTCGACCTCTTTCGGCGAAACCATCATAAGGTCCGAAAGTTCGTCGATAAATATAACTATCTGATGCATACGCTGCAGGTCGTCACGGGTCTCGCAGAGCTTGTTGAAGCCCTTGATATCCCTGACGCTGTTCTCGGAGAACTGGGCGTATCTTTTCTCCATCTCGCCGACAGCCCAGCCGAGAGCGCCTGCCGCCTTCCTCGGGTTGCTGACTACGGGCACCTCGAGATGGGCAATGCCGTTATATATCGTGAATTCGACCATCTTGGGGTCTATCATCAGCAGCTTAACTTCGTCCGGGCGGGCGTTATAAAGAATGCTGACTATCATTGAATTGAGGCAGACGGATTTACCCGAGCCTGTGGTGCCTGCGACGAGCAGGTGCGGCATCTTGGCAAGGTCGGCGCAGACGATATTGCCCGTGATATCCTTGCCGAGGGCTACGTTCAGCTTGCTCTTGGCGTCACGGAACTGCGGCGTGTCGATTATCTCACGCATGGTTACCATGGATTTTGCACCGTTGGGCACTTCGATACCGATAGCGGATTTGCCGGGTATCGGCGCCTCTATACGCACGCTCGTTGCGGCAAGGCGCATGGCGATATCGTCCGAAAGCGTTGTGATCTTGTTTATGCGGACTCCCGCGTCGGGCACAAGCTCATATCTTGTGACGGACGGGCCGCGGCAGATATTGGTGACCTCCGCCTTGATCTTGAAGCTCTCGAGGGTAGCGACGAGCTTCTTCGCGCCCATCTGCATCTCAGCCATGCTGTCGGTGTTGCCGTCGCGTTCCGCCTGCTTGAGGCAGTCCACGGGCGGGAACACATAATCGCGCTTGACGGGTGCGCTCTCCTCGGGCGGCACGAATTCGCCGTCCTGCTCATCTATGCCGACGGGAACGGAGAGATGAAAATGCACATCTCCCCCGCCATGGAACAATACATGTGACCTCTCCCCCCGAAGTTTTCCGTATCCATCCCATACATACGCCGCAGCCTGTCCGGACAACGGAGTGCAGGCCGCCCAGGGGCGGGCATACCGTGCGGCCGATATGCTGCGGGAAACATTCCGCAGCAGCCGTCCGTTCCGTATCCATCCGGAAAAGAGGTAATCCTTCAGGTAAAATGTATAAGGCGAGAATGGCACAATCTCTGTATCTTTGTTCATCTATCAATAAAAAACGAAACACTATGCAGAGCGTGACACTGAACAACGGCGTTGAAATGCCGCAGTTGGGGTACGGAGTCTATCTGGTTGCCCCCGAAACGTGCGAACGGTGCGTGCTCGATGCGATTGGTGCGGGCTACCGCAGCATCGACACGGCCCAAGCCTACTACAACGAAGCGGGCGTCGGCGCCGCCATCGCCAAATGCGGCGTTCCCCGCAGCGAACTCTTCATCACCACCAAGGTATGGATTAGCAATGCCGGCGAAGAGCGGGCGGCAGCCAGCATCGAAGAGTCCCTGCGCAAGCTGCGTACCGACTACATCGACCTGCTGCTGATACACCAGCCCTTCGCCGACTATTACGGAACATATCGGGCCATGGAAAAGGCTGTACGGGCCGGCAAGGTACGCGCCATCGGAGTAAGCAACTTCTACCCCGACCGGTTCGTGGACCTGGCCGAAAATGTAAAGATTAAACCGGCTGTCAACCAACTGAAGACGAATGTCTTCAGCCAACAGTGGGATTCGGAAAGGGAGATGGAACAATACGGAACGAAAATCATGGCGTGGGCACCGATAGCACAGGCCAATGCCGACCTGTTCGAAAATCCGACGCTCCAAGCCATCGCCGAAAGCCACGGCAGAACGGTTGCGCAGGCGGCCCTGCGGCACCTCATCCAGCGCGGCATCATCGCCATTCCGAAAACCACGCACATCGACCGCATGAAGGAGAATCTGGATATTTTCGATTTCGAGCTCTCCGCCGCGGAGATGGATTCCATCCGGCCGCTCGACCGGCCCCGCGAATTTCAGGGGTCGCACCGCGACCCGGAGCTGGTCCGCTTCCTGCTCGATTACGACAAGAAGTTCAATCCGGCCAACAAATAATCCTGCCCGAAAGGGAGACACGAAAGGGACGGACGGCGTTTTCGTCGTT
>OIXH01004123.1_pt1 | contig 12120 bp, 7 predicted proteins | sample 1587741 | NCBI WGS metagenome assembly OIXH01 (sample SAMEA3888916, study PRJEB22519) | human gut metagenome | biome: human gut; feature: human-associated habitat; material: faeces | place: Denmark | collected 2011 | reverse complement strand
CGGGCTTTAAGTCCTCGCTGGGGTGGCGTATGAACTTATCGCATATCCTCGATATGTGTACGAGGCCGTCCTGATGCACGCCTATATCCACGAACGCCCCGAAATCCACTATGTTGCGCACGGTGCCGGTAAGCTCCATGCCGGGCACAAGGTCGCTCATCTCCATCACGTCGCTGCGCAGCAGCGGCTTGGGCAGCTCGTCCCGGGGGTCGCGGCCCGGCTTTTGCAGCTCCCTGAGTATATCCTTCAGCGTGGGCACGCCTATGCCGCATTCCTCAGCGGCCTTGTCCATGCCTATCCTTTTAAGCTCATCGGGCAGCTTTGATATGTCGCTGCCGCAGAGCAGAAGCAACGACTTGGCCGCCCTGTAGCTCTCGGGGTGTACGGCGGTATTGTCCAGCATCTCGGCGCTTTCCGGCACCCGGAGGAAGCCGGCGCACTGCTCGTATGCCTTTGCGCCCAGCTTAGGCACCTTGAGAAGCTCCTTGCGGCTCCTGAAAGCCCCTTCGGCTTCGCGGTACGCTACGATGTTCTTTGCCACGGTGGAATTTACGCCGGAAACGTGGGAAAGGAGGGACACCGATGCGGTGTTAAGGTCAACGCCTACGCTGTTCACGCAGTCCTCCACCACCCCCTCCAGCGTTTCGTCCAGCCGCTTTTGGGGCATGTCGTGCTGATACTGGCCAACGCCTATGCTCTTTGGGTCTATCTTTACAAGCTCCGCCAACGGGTCCTGCAGCCTTCTGGCGATGGACACTGCGCTCCTCAGGGATACATCGTAATCCGGGAACTCCTCCGCGCCCAGCCTGCTGGCGGAGTACACAGATGCCCCCGCTTCGCTGACTATAACGTACTTTACATCCGTGCCTTTTACGGTATCCGCAGCGAACTTTTCCGTTTCACGGCCGGCGGTGCCATTGCCTATGGATATGACCTTCACGTTGTGCTTCTTTATGAGCCCCGTGACGATGCGCTCCGCTTCGGCTATTTTATTGTGGGGCGGCGCAGGGTATATGACGGCGGTATCCAGCACCTTGCCCGTCTCGTCCACTACCGCCACCTTGCAGCCGGTGCGGTAGCCAGGGTCCAGCCCCATGGTCACCATGCCCTTTACCGGGGGCTGCATGAGCAGCGGCTTCAGGTTCACCGCAAAGGTGGCTATGGCCTGCTCGCAGGCTTCATCGGTGAGCATGGAGCGGAGCTCGCGGGTAACGGAAGGATATATAAGCCTGCTCCACGCGTCCTTTGCCGCGGCTTCCACCTGCTTTGAGCAGGGGCAGCATCCCCGCACCACGCTGAGAGCGACTATGCGCTCTGCACCTTCCTCGGGAATGCTTACCGAAACTTTAAGGAACCCCTCCTTTTCGCCCCGGTTTATTGCCAGCACACGGTAGCCGGGTATGGTGGAGAGACCCTCGGAAAAGTCGAAGTACATATCGTATACCCCGTTATCCTCCGGCGCGTCCGCCGCCTTTAACGCGGTCAGCGTGCCGGACCTGTGTGCAAGTTCTTTTATATAGCGGCGGATATCGGCGGAATCCGACAGCCGCTCGGCGATTATGTCGCGTGCGCCCGATAGGGCTTCGTCGGGAGTGTTCACGCCCTTGCCGGGGTTTACGTATTTCTCCGCAAGCTTTACGGGGTATGCGGCAGGCTCCTGCATGAGAAGCTTTGCGGCAAGGGGCATGAGCCCCTTTTCCTTTGCGATGGAAGCCCTCGTGGTGCGCTTCGGCTTGTAGGGCCTGTATAAGTCCTCAAGCTCCGCCAATGTGGCGGCGCTGTCCAGCTTTGATGAAAGCTCGTCGGTCAGCTTTTCCTGAGAGGCGATGCTCTGCTTTATCTCGCCGCGCCTCGCGTCCAGATTTCTAAGATAAGTAAGCCTGTCCGCCAGCCTTCGTATCTGCTGGTCGTCCATGCTGCCGTGCAGCTCCTTGCGGTAGCGGGCTATGAAGGGCACCGTATTGCCCCCATCCAGCAGCTCACGTTCTGCACGTGGGGCAGGGTCTCGTTCAGTTCCTTTGAAAGTATCTCGGCTATGGTCTGCATATTTTTTCCATTTCTTATATTAAAGATATTCAAGCCTTTACGGTTGGATTGGCGATGCCGCGGAAAGCCCTTGCCCGGCGGGTTATCTCGGCAAAGTCCCCTGCGGCTATGAGCTCCTTATCGCACAGGGGGCTGCTTATGCCTGCGGCAAAGGCCCCGGCCTTCAGGTAGTCCCCCAGGTTATCGGGCGTTATGCCCGCCGTGACCACAAGGCCTATATGGGAGAGAGGCGCCCGGAGGTCCTTGAAGTACTTTAGGCCCATTGTGGCCGTGGGGAACAGCTTCACCAGGTCTGCGCCCGCATTGTGGGCCGCCATTATCTCGCTGGGGGTGAGCGCGCCGGGTATGGATACAAGGCCCAGCCGCTTGGTTTCCGCTATGACGGCGGGGTCGGTGTTTGGCGAGACTATATATTTTGCCCCCGCCTCGTATGCGGCCCGCACCTGATCGGGGCTCAGCACAGTGCCAGCCCCGGGGATTATGCCCGGCATACCGCAGAGGGCCTTTATGTTCCTCCGGGCCAAATTGGCGCAGTCATCCCTCTCCTGCTGGAAGGTCACTTCTATGAAGCGTATGCCGCCATTCCGTATGGCCGCGGCAAGGCTGAGAAGGCTTTCCCCCTCCGCGCCCCGGCATATGGCTATGAGCTTATCCTGCCTGAGGCAGGAAAGTAATTCAAGATTACACATATGATATTTCCTTTTCTGTTTCTTGGTTATTGCGCATTGGCATCAGTATTTTTCATTATATCATGAACTGCATAAAATTGTCAGCGGCAGCGGCGGCGCAAAATTCTAATAGAAAAAAGATAGTAATGAGGGGTGCTTCTCTATTGAAATTCCCTATGATATGGGTTTATAATGTACCCTGTTCATTCGGGCGCGCCCCGAAAAAAAGCCCGAAGCTTGGAGGAAACCCCTTATGTACAACAGCACCTTGCGTACCTTTACCGGCCGTATGATAATAGCCACCCTGGGCTGCATCATAATGTCCATAGGCATAAACGTATTCACTACTCCCTGGAGCTTCTACACCACCGGCCTTGTGGGCTACTCCCAGTTTTTAAGGTCCGTGCTGGTGGAGGATTACGGCATAACGCTGAGCAATATAGACCTCGCGGGCGTGATCTACTATGCGTTGAGCATACCCATATTCATAATCACCTTCAAGGGCCTCGGGCGAAGCTTCTTTTTGCGCACCCTGGTATTTACCGCGGTGTTCTCCCTGACCACCGCCTTCATACCCGTGCCCTCTGCCCCCGTGATAAACGACAGGCTCACCTGCGTGCTGATAGGCAGCGTTTGCGTGGGCGTGGGCGATGGAATGGTCATAACCTGCGGCTGCACCGTGGGCGGCTTGGATATGCTTGCCATGCACATAGCCAAAAAGACTGGCCTTCAGGTGGGCAAGTTTACCATACTGGCGAACATACTGCTCTTTGTGATGTGCTTCTTCCGCTATGACTTCTCCGTGGTGGTATACAGCGTGCTTTACATGGTGTTTTCCAGCCTCATACTGGACAGGATGCACCAGCAGAGCATCAACATGCAGGTGCTCATATTCACCAAATACAGGGACAACGCCATTCCCCAGCGCATAATGGAGGAGACTGGCCGCGGCGTTACCCGCTGGGACGGGTACGGCGCATACACCAACGAGCCCACCGCGGTGCTCTGCACCTGCATAAACCGCTACGAGCTGGAGCAGCTTGAGCGCATAGTGAAGGGCGTAGACCCCAAGGCCTTCATAATCGCCACCAGCAACGTATACATAAACGGCAACTTTATACATAAGGTATGAAAAGGCAAAACATCAGGGACGGCTCCCGCCGTCCTTTTTTTAGTACATAAAATATGTTATCATTAAGCTGAAAAACATGCGGAGGATATGTATAATGCGCCTTTTCATAGCAATAGACCTGCCCCGCTCCTTCAAGGCGGAGCTTGCGAGGATACAGAAGGAAGTGAAGGGGATATCCTGCGGGGGCAGGTTCGTGCCCCAGGACAACTTCCACATAACGCTGCACTTTATAGGAGAAAGCGACGATATCGCAGGCGCCGCAGAGGCCATGCACGAGGCGGTGCGGGGCATACGCCCCTTTACGCTGCACCTTGGCAAATATACAAGCCTGGAGAAGGGCAGCCACGGCCGCACCGCCGTAATGGAGGTGCTGGGCGATCTTGGAGAGCTTACCGCCATGCACGAGTCCCTTGAGTCCGCCCTTTACGACAGGGGCTTCTCCCGGGAACGCAAGAAGTTTGTGCCCCATATCACCCTTGGCCGCAGCGTTGAGCAGGACGACCTCACCGCCATGGAGCTTAAGAACAGCATCAGGGCCAACGCCTCCCTTACCGTGCAGGCCATAACCCTGTTTGAAAGCCGCCGGGAAAAGGGGGAGATGGTATACATACCCCTTCACAGGGAGAAAATATAATGCCGGCCCGGGTGACGTTCCTGCTGGGCCGCTCCGGCTCCGGCAAGACGAGGCGGCTGCACCGCTGCATAAAGGAGGCCCTTGATAAGGGCCGCCGGGTGGTGGTGATAGTGCCGGAGCAGTTCACCTTCGAGACGGAGCGGCAGCTGGCCTCAGAGCTGGGCGGCCTTATGGATATAGAGGTATACTCCTTCTCCTCCCTTGCGGAAAAGACGCTGGAGGGGAGCTATTTAGGCTTTCTTTCCCGTCAGGGGCGGCGCATGGCCGTCCGCAAGACCATAACCGAGCAGGGCAGCAAGCTCAGGATATTCGCCCGGGTAAAGGATCGCCCCGGGTTTTCCGAGCGGCTCTGCGAGCTGTTCACCGCCTGCAAGCGATATGAGGTAACGCCCGCAGACCTGCTCGACGGGGCGGAAAAGGCGGGGGAGGACAGCCTGCTTGCCAACAAGCTCACAGAGCTTGCATTGCTCTACGGCGAGACGGAAAGCTACATTTCCGGCCGGTACATGGACAGCGAGGACATGTTCGCGGCGCTGATACAGAACCTGCCCTCCTCACCTATAGCGGGTGCGGAGGTAGTCATAGACGACTTCGACCTGCTCACCGACCAGCTTTATCATCTTATGGCGGCAATGACGAAGCACGCGGAGAGCATGTACATATCGCTGCGCATGGACCCCAAGGAGGGAAGGGACGCCAAGCTTTTTGCGCCCAAGCGCAGGGCTTATGCCCGCCTTTACGGGGCGGCGCAGGAAAACGGCTGCGACATAAGGGTCATACAGCTGCCGGACGGCAACCCGAAGAGGCAGACCGACCCCGCCCTTGCCCATCTTGAGGCCGAGGTATTCGCATATCCGTATAAGATATACGGCGGGGAAGCCCCATCTCTGCGCATAGCCGCCGCCACGTCCGTGAGCGCGGAGTGCGAAATGGCGGCGGAGGCGGTATTGAGATGCGCCCAAAGGGGAATGCGCTACCGTGACATGGCGGTAATAGCCACCGAGCCGGCCTACGAATTGCAGCTGCTGCGCTCAATGCAGCGCCGGGGCATACCCTGCTTCAGCGACGGGGCCCGCAAGCTCTCCGCCTACGGCGCGCCGCGGCTGGTATTATCCGCACTGAAGTGCGTAAACAGAGGATACAATCTCAACTATATAATGGACATGCTCCGCACCGGCCTCACGGGCATAGAGGGAGGAGACATCGATCTGTTCGAAAACTACGCCCTGCGCTGCGGCATAGGCGGCACAGGCTTCAAAAAGCCCTTTGATCAGGAGATACCCGAAAAAGTCCGGGGCTTCATAATATCCAGAATAGATAATTTCCACACCGCATTCGTAAACGCACCCACCGCCCGGGACAAGGCGGCGGCGCTTTTCACCTTTATGGAGAGCATGGGGCTTTACGACAGTATAAACGGCCTTGTGGGACGGCTCAGGGCTGAGGGCCGCCACCAGCTTGCGGAGGAAAACGCCCAGGTGTACCGGCTGATGCTGACGGTGCTGGACCAGCTCCACGCCATAATGGGAGAAGGGGCGGTATCCGCAAGGCGCTTCGCCGCTATACTGGAGGAGGGCTTCGACGCATACGAGATAAGCGCCATACCCGCCACGGCGGATCAGCTGCTCCTGGGCACCCTGGGCAGGACAATGGCAAAAAGCCCTCGTGCCATGTTCATATTAGGCGCAAACGAGGGCAGCTTCCCCCACTACTTCAACGACGACGGCATGATAAACGACAGGGAGCTTGACCACCTCGCCTCTATGGGCGCAAAGACCTGGGGCCGCAGCGCGGAAAAGGCGGAGGGGGAGCTTATGGATCTTTACTGTGCCCTCGCCGCCCCAAAGGAGCTTTTATACATATCCTATACCATGAGCGCGGGGACGGACGCTGCCCTGCCCGCGCCGCTGGTGGACAGGATACGGGAAATATTTCCAAAGGTGGGCCTGCATACCGACCTTGAGCCGCTGCCCCCCGTAAGCCCTGAGGGGGGGATCGCCCGCCTTGCGAAGGAGCTGCGCGCCTACGGCGACGACCTTACGCCCTGGGAAGGGCTTGTGCCGCTTTACGCGTGGTACGCCGGGAAACCGGAATACCGCCACACACTGGAGGGCCTTGAGGACGCCCTGTACTACCGCTGCTCCCCGGAGCCCTTCGGCCACGAGCTTTCGCTTAAGCTGTACGGGGATTCCCTCTTCGGCTCCGCCACCCGCCTTGAACGCTACAACGCCTGCCCCTTCGACCACTTCGTGACGTATGGCTTAAGGGCCGCCGAGCGGCGGGAATTCAGGGAGCGGCCGCTGGACGAGGGCACCTTCTGCCACAGCGCGCTGGACTCCTTCGTAAAGGAGGCACTGAAGAGGGACATAAAGGCGCTCAGCGGCGCACAGTGCGACGAGATAATAGACGGCATAATGCCGCCTCTCATGGCCGCCCATAACAACGGGGTGCTGCTTTCCAGCGCCCGGAACATGGCGCTCTGCGCAAGGCTTATCCGCAAGGTGAAGGCCACGGCCCGGGCAATAGTCCAGCAGGTACAGTCGGGGGGCTTTGTGCCGGAGCAGACCGAGGTGTCCTTCGGCATGGGCGGCCTGCCCGCCCTGACCCTTGAACTGCCTACCGGCGAAAGGTTCTACATAGGCGGGAGGATAGACCGGATAGACGGCTGCACCATAGCGGGGCAGGACTATTACAGGATAATCGACTACAAGACCGGCAGCGGCGACTTCAGCTACACCAGGCTTTACTACGGCCTGAGCCTCCAATTACCCCTTTACGCCGCGGCAATAGGGGCGGTGGAAAAGGCCAGAAGGGCCGCCGGCATGTACTATATGAAGGTGGATTCGCCCGTGGTCAGCGAATCTGCGGATACCGCAGCCGACGAGGAGGCGGTAAAGGAAAAGGTGATGGAGAGCTTCCGGCTCTCCGGCCTCACCCTGAGCGACCCGGTAGTGGTAAAGGCCACGGCGGGAGAGGGCTGCCCCGTAATATCCACAGGGGCAAGGACCGTGATACCTGAGGAGCGGATGGACGGCCTCATAGGCTACGCGCTGAAAAAATCCACCGACACCCTGACGGAAATATTCGAGGGCAGGGCGGCGGTATCCCCGGCAAAGCTCAAAAGCGGCGCCGACCGCTGCAAGACCTGCGCCAACCGCAGCGTGTGCGGCTTTGACGAAAAGCTGCCGGGCTGCAAAAGGCGCAGCCTCGGAACCCTGAGCGACAAGGCCTTTTTTGAGCGCATAGGCGCAGCTGAGGAGAATGGTGACAACGGCAAGGAGGGCGGAAATGGCGACTAACTGGACGGCCGAGCAGCGGCGGGCCATAGAGACCCCCGGCAGCCTTATAGTTTCCGCGGCGGCAGGCAGCGGCAAGACCGCCGTGCTTACGGAGCGCATCGCGAGGCACATACTGGAGGGCGCAAGCCCGGACGACCTGCTGGTAGTGACCTTCACGCGTGCCGCTGCGGCCGAAATGAAAAAGCGCATAGGGGACAGGCTGTCCGCCCTGGCGGCTCAACAACAGGGCGACGAGGCCGCGAGGCTTTACGGGGCGGCGGAGGGTATAGGCAGGGCCAACATATCCACAATAGACGGCTTCTGCTCCCATGTGCTGAGAAGGCATTTCGACATAGCCGGCCTGGACCCCGCCTTCCGGGCGGGTGAAGAGGCGGAAAACCTTGCCCTCAGACAGGAGGCCCTTGATGAGCTCATGGAGCGGTACTACGCGCAAAAGGGCTTTTCAGATCTTGTGGACGCCTTCGGTGAGGAGGCGGAGTTCTCCGCCCAGTTCCTGAGGCTTTATGATTTCATAATGGCGCAGCCCGAGCCTATGGAGTGGCTGAAGGAGGCCATAGACAAATACGACATTGCCGAAGACGCGCTGCCCCTCTGCCCCGCGGCGGAGGAATACCTGAAGGGGCTGAAGGTGCGGCTTGGGGCGTGCATGGATATACTGCGCTCCCGGCGGGACGAGATCGCGGAGGACTACCCTAAAACCGCCGCCATACTGGACGACGACCTTACGCAGCTGGGCGGGGCGCTGCTGCAAAAGAGCCTCAGGGGCTACGCCAACCAGCTTTCCGCCTGTGCGTTCGCCACCTTCAGCATGAGGGGGGCGGAAAAATCCTACAGCGAGTACGTCAAAAAGCCCCGGGACGACATGAAGAAGGAGGTTCAGAAGCACATCGCCCTGTCCGGCAAGCCCATAGGGCGGCAGGCAAAGCTCATCGCCGGCATAAAGCCGCTGCTGGATATGCTGTACTCCTTTACCGGGGACTTTATCGTCCTGTATTCCGAAAAGAAGGAGCAGGCAGGCATAATAGACTATGCGGACATGGAGCACATAGCCCTGGGGCTCCTAAGGCTCCCCGCCGTGGCCAAGGAGTATCGCGACAGGTTCAGCTTCGTATTCATAGACGAGTATCAGGATTGCAGCCCTCTGCAAAACGCCCTTTTTTCCGCCCTTGCCCGTCCCGACAACCTCTTTATAGTGGGGGACGTGAAGCAGTCCATATACGGCTTCCGCATGGCTGAGCCTACCATGTTCACAGAGCGCATAGACGAATTCTCAAGGCGGGATGCGGCGCTGCATCTGAGCGCCAATTTCAGAAGCTCCAATGAGGTCATAGAGGGCGTCAACAGCATATTTACCCCAATAATGACCCGGGAGACAGGCGGCGTGGATTACGACGAAACCGCCCGCCTCGTACACGGCCGCAGGGACGCTTCCCCGGGCGGTGCGGAGCTCCACGTCATATCCCGGAGCGCGCCGCTGGACACAGGTGACGCGGCGGACGAAAACACGGAGGAACAGCTTCTCGCCGCCGAGGCGGAGGCTCTTTTCGCCGCGGGCCGCATACGGGAGCTGCTATGCGAGAGCTTTACCGACAGGAAGGGAAATACCCGAAACTATAAATACAGCGACATAGTGATACTGCATTCCTCCCCGAAGAACGTGGCGGAGGCCTGGATTCGCACGCTGTCCCGGGAGGGCATACCGGTATACGCCGAGCTGACAGGCGGCTATTTCGACGCCATAGAGGTGCAGATATTCCTGAATCTCCTGGCCATAATCGACAACCCCCTGCAGGACATACCCCTGATAAGCGTACTGAGGAGCCCAATAGGCGGCTTTTCCACGGAGGAACTCATAACCCTCCGCGCTGACTGCAGGGAGGGACTGTTTTACGAGGCGCTCAAGGCCGGGGCGGATAGGGACACGCCTCTGGGCCATAAGGCCGGCGGATTCCTTGGCAGACTGAAAAGGTGGCGCGCACAGGGCGAGCTTTACGACATAACCGAGCTCATAGCCATGCTGCTGGAGGATACCGGCTTTGAGAACTACGTATCCGCGCTGCCCGGCGGCCAGTCCCGGCACGCCAACCTTGAGGCGCTCATAAAGAACGCGGGCATATACTCAAACTCCGGCCACGGCATACGCGGTTTCCTGCGGTTTATGGAAAAGGCCCGCTCCGGCGACTCTCTGGGGGCGGCGCAGATAGCCTCGGCCAACGTTGTGCGGCTCATATCCATACACAAGAGCAAGGGCCTTGAGTTTCCGGCGGTGATATTGGGCGGCCTTTCGGTAAACTTCAACAAAAAGAGCCGCTCAAGCGTTTTGGTGCTGGATTCCTCCCTCGGCATAGGCCTGAAGGCCGCCAGAGGAAGCAGCCGGGAGCTGAACCTTTACCATTCCGCCATAGCGGAGCGCATATGGCGGAGGGAGATATCCGAGCGCATGCGCCTTTTATACGTTGCCATGACCCGCGCCTCGGAAAAGCTCATAATGCTTTGCTCCTTCAGGGATGTGGAAAAAGGCCTTGCGGCCGGGCGCATACCAGTCACCCCAAATACCTGTTCCGGGGCGGAGCGCTTCGCCGACTGGATATTGCCGGTGCTGTTTTCCTCCCCCTCCGGCAACCCACTCAGGGAATACCTTGGAATGCCCCCCCTCAGCGGTCATAAGACCATACTCTGCGCCATACACCCGGCGCTTCGGGCGTCCGCGCTGGGCGCGGCGCTGCCGCGGGAGGAATATCTGGCCTTCACAAGGCAGGCCGTAGAAGACGGCCCCGGGGAATACGCGGAGCTGTTCGCCTGGCGCTATCCCTACGGGGCGGACACTGTGCTGCCCTCCAAAATAAGCGTATCCCAGCTGATAGGCAACCTGCCCGAGCTGGGCCAGTACCCGGACTTTATGAGGGACAGCATGGCGGAGCGGGCAGTCAGCCGGGGCACTGCCGCCCACAAGCTGATGGAGCATCTGCCCATAGCGAAGCATACCTTCGCCTCCGTGAATGCCTGCCTGAAGGAGCTTACGGATAGGGGCACACTCACAAAGAAGGAGGCGGAGGGCATATATGCGGCCAATATAGTGGACTTCTTCTCAAAGGGGCTGGGCAGCCGTATGCTCGCTTCGCCAAGGGTGGAGCGGGAGCTTGCCTTTAACCACAGGGTAAAGGCAAATTCCGTATTCGATGCGGATACGGATGAGACGCTGCTTTTGCAGGGCATAATCGACTGCTGCTTTATTGAAGGCGGCGAATGGGTGCTTATAGACTACAAGACGGACTACGTTCCAAAGGGCAGGGCTAAGGAGGTGGCAATGAGCCACGCAAAGCAGCTAAGGCTCTATAAGAGCGCCCTTGAGGAGCTGACGGGCATCCCCGTAAAAGAGTGCTGGATACACCTTCTTTCCACCGGGGAGAGCGTATTGGTGCAATAGGGGCAAGATTCGCCATTGTTCAAACACTTTTGCGGCGATATGTGGTATAATCAGGCACATGGAAAACACGGCAAAGCGAAAAAGAAAAAAGCGCGCCTTAAAGCGCGGCATTCTCATAACGGCGGGGGTTCTGGCGTTCCTCGCGCTGTGCTATCTGGTATGGACGGGGCTGGGAGCCATACCGCTTAAGGGCGAGGCGGAGAATACCTCCGCCGCAGCGGAGCCCCTCATACCCGACCTTACGCCGGAGCCTGCCGCCGCCCCAACGCCGGACATAGCGCCGGCCGGCCGCACCGACAGCCTGTACGCCGCCTCTCTATACATAGACACCAAGGGCAGGCGGGCAGAAGGGCAGGTGCTCATAGACTACGTGAGCAGGCAGGTGGAGACGGTATACTCCCTTGATATCGGCCTTTATCCAAACGCCGTGGCTCCCGGATGCATGGAGGTGACCGGTGTAGCGCTCAATGGGGAAATGGCCTACTATACCCTGGACGGCCCGGTACTTACTTTGCCCCTTTTGAACGAGCTGGACCCCGGCCAAAGCTGCCGGATATACATAAGGTTCTCCATAGACCTTACCATGGGCTATGGCAACGGCCTCGACCTCATATGCCCGCTGCCCCTCGTGGCAGAGGACAGGGACATGCTGGAGGAGCCGGGCGCACCGGAGTACGGCGCGCCTGCGGAGTACCGCGTGCGGCTCTATGGGGATACGCTGCTGGTCACCGAGACCTCCTTCGAGCAGCTGGAGGCTTCCACCGGCTACATGTTCGGCGCGGAAAAGGCGGTAAGGTTCGATGTGAAGGTGAAACGAGGGTAAAATAAAGGCGCGGTTCTCCGCGCCTTCAGTCTGTCGAAAAACCCCGGGGTTGATAAGGGGCCGCAGCCCCTTATGTTTAATCCGGCTCTGA
>OIXH01004119.1_pt1 | contig 12133 bp, 7 predicted proteins | sample 1587741 | NCBI WGS metagenome assembly OIXH01 (sample SAMEA3888916, study PRJEB22519) | human gut metagenome | biome: human gut; feature: human-associated habitat; material: faeces | place: Denmark | collected 2011 | reverse complement strand
TCTATTTTATTATATATCATTTTATCCAAAAACGCAAGGACTTTTTTATATATGCAAAAAAAGTTTACCTGTCGTGCGGTCAGCAAACGTTTACTTGATTTTTGTGTCTAAATGTGCCGCAGTAACAGTGTGTTTTTTGTGAAAAGTGAGAAAAATTTATTATTTGCAAAAAAGCTATTGTAAAATCGGGATTTATAAAGTATAATATATGTATATTGGTATGTTTCGTACTGACCTGAGGTCAGACAACAATTAGTATTGGAGGATATGATAATAATGGGTAATGCTGACAATGTATTGTTCGACAATGACTCAAGAGTTGCACCGCTTGGTCTTATTGCTATGGCAGGCGCTTCCGAGCTTGGCAAGAAGGTAGATGGTTATCTTACAAAATGGGCTAATGAAAACGAATTTGTTAAGGATACTTTCCTTGTTGAGGCTGTTTGTCCTAGATTTTCTTCCGGCGACGGCAAGGGCCTTATCAAGTCATCTATCAGAGGCGACGATCTTTTCATTCTCTGCGACGTAGGAAACTATAGCTGCACATACAACTATTTCGGCAGGGAAAACAGTATGTCGCCTGACGATCATTATCAGGATCTTAAAAGAATAATCCAGGCTGCAGGCGGTAAGGCTCACAGAATAAACATCATCATGCCTTCCCTTTACGGCGGCAGACAGCACAGAAGAAACTACAGAGAATCTCTTGACTGTGCAGTTGCTCTTCAGGAGCTTCAGTCTATGGGCGTTTCAAATATCCTTACTTTTGACGCTCACGACCCAAGAGTACAGAATGCTGTTCCACTCATGGGTCTTGACAACATAATCCCTTCCTATCAGGTTCTCAAGGCAATGTTTAAAAACCTTTCAGATTTCAGACCTGACAAGGATCACTTCATGATAATCTCCCCTGACGAGGGCGCTATCAACAGAAATATGTACTACGCTTCTGTTCTGGGCGTAAACCTCGGTATGTTCTACAAGAGACGCGACTATTCGGTCGTTGTCGACGGCAGAAACCCGATAATCGCCCACGAGTTCCTCGGCGACAATGTTGAGGGCAAGGATGTTGTCATTGTTGACGACATGATTTCCTCCGGCGAGTCGATGATCGAAGTTGCAACGAAGCTCAAGGAGCTCAAGGCGAGAAGAATCTTCGTCTGCACCTGCTTCGGCCTGTTCTGCAACGGACTTGAGGCTTTCGACAAGGCATACGAAAGCGGCCTTATCAACAAGGTGTTCACCACCAACCTCATCTACAGAACCCCCGAGCTCAAGCAGCGCGAGTGGTATGTCGAGGTCGACCTGTCGAAGTACATCTCCTATGTTATCGACACTTTGAACCACGACACCTCGGTCAGCAAGCTTCTCGACCCGAAGGACAGAATAAACAACCTCCTCGTCAAGAAGGGCTTCCGCACCGCAGAAGAAGTAAAGTAAAAAAGTACAGTATAAAAGACCGCCTGAAATTCAGGCGGTCTTTTTATATCTACATCAAAATCGCAGTCCGCAAGCTGTCAATAAACTAAGCCGGAGCTGAAAGCCCCGGCTTTTGTTCATTTTATTTTCCGGCTTTGAGATCCTTCATCATCTCGGCATAAGCCTTGACGAGGGTCGAAGCAACCGTTCTGCCGAAGGAGATGGTCTCCTGATAGTGGTCGCCGAGCAGGTCGGAACCGTCGAAGAAGATCATGCAGTAGTCATTGTCAGGCACGACATATCCGCAGGCATCGTTAGCCTCGCCGAACACGTAGAGCTCAACATTCTTGCCCGCATAGTCGCTGACGATGCTGTTGAGCGACGGATAACCGAAGTCCTTGCCGCTGTAAGCGTTCTCGGCAAGGCAGGCGCCTTTTCCGTCGATAAGCTCGGGCGATACTTCGCCGGGCAGAAGAGCAATTTTAATGTTCTTGCCTATCTCAAGATAGCCTATCTCCGTTGTGGTATAGAGAGTCTCGTTCTTATCGTAATAAATCTTGTTGCCGACGAGCTTCGCCTTGCCGACAGCCTCGATAACGGGATTGCTTATCTCGACCAGAACTTCCTTGTGTCTGATATTGAGTATGGGCTCGACTCTCGTCTCCTCGACGGGCTCCCAATTCTCATACCAGACGCTTATTTCGCTAAGCTTCTTCTGCTTCTCTTCGTCGGTAAGCTCGGTGTTGTTCTTTATCGCCTCGGCGGCATCGGCATAGAACTTGTCGTTCGTGAGCCAGTCGCCCGCGCGCTTTATCTCATCCTTGGTCATGGTCAGAGCAACTACCATTCTGCCGAGCTCGTTGCCGTAGCGGGTAGCCTCTTCGCTTCTGCGGACGGTGTCAACGCCGTCGTTGGTGACTCCGCGGGCGGAATAGATGCCGCACAGAGCGCCGTTGATAAACATGAAGTTCGTGTTGTTATTCTCCGCGCTGCTGATTATCTGCTCCATGTAGTAGGTATAGTCTGCGGAGAGCTCCTTGCCGCTGCTCTTGCTGGTCTTGAGACCGGTGATATAGGGATGAGCGGACATGTTGACTATATAGGTCTCGGTGCTGCCGTCGTCGGGGACGAAGCGGAGTCTTGTGAGATTGTCGACAGCGTCGAACACGCCGCGCTTGTCGTTGATGTAGTCCTCGCCGAGGTGGTCGAGGGTAGCCTCATACATCTCGCCGGACTTCATGCTCTTGCACGCCTCGACTATAGTATCAGTGGTCTTTTCAAAGAGAAAATTCATATACTTCGGGTCGGTGCCGGAGGAATACTCGCCCTTACCGCTATAGGTGACGCCGATGTTTTTCGCAAGCTTGACGAAGAAGGGATTCCAGAGACCCTGCGTGTCGATGCAGCTGTGGCAATGGGTCGCAAAGACATTGACAGAGATTATGTTTTCGTCTTTGAGCTCTTTTGCAACGCGGTCGCGGATCTGCTTGATGTCCTCGCTCGCGATGCCGATGCACTCGATGGTCGAGAAAACGACCTTGCCGCGTCCGTCGTCAACAACAACGGTGCGAACCTTCATGTCATCGAGCACGGTCTCGACAGTGTTCGACGGGAAGTTCTGAAGCAGGTAGCCCGCAAGATAATAATGTCCGTTGAGAACATCGTCGGGAACGAGGCTCGCCTGGCTGTAGCCGAGCTGCCACTTCGCGTCCTTAGAAGCCTCGCTGACAAATTCCTTGCTGCCCTTGTAGAAGTTCTCGCTCTCGGGCTTATAGTCCTCAAGCTTGGTAAGTCCCCTCGGCAGCGGAACCATGTCCGCAATGAAGCTGATTATCTTTGTGAAGATGCAGTCGAGATAGGTCATGAGAATACTTGTCTTCTCTTTATCCGTCTCCATCTTCGCAAGAGCCATGATGAGTCCCCACGGGGTGCTCACATCGTACTCCTTGCCGCCTATCAAAACCTTGAGCGGTTCGATTTTTGCCAGATTCTTGACCGCGCCGGCAGCGTCCTTGGCAACGGTAGAATTGAAGTCCTTTACCGAATCCGGGACATACTTGTCGTAGTACTCATAGGCTTTCTTGGCGACTTCAATGCCGATTTTCACAAGTCCCGCGATAATCTGCGGAATTTCCGAGACCGAGACGTCAGTCGGTGCGGCATTCGCGCTCGCCGCGCTTGCGGTCGAAGCGAAGGAGCACGACATGATCATCGTCAGTGCCAGAACGACTGCGAGAGCCGATTTAAGTGCTTTTTTCATCGTTTGTTTCTCCTTTATGTTTATTTTTTCAGACTGTATATCACAGGCGCGGATTCCACGCCTACGTTGCGAAGAACATATTCATAGCTCCATTTGCAGCCGCTTGTGCGCCATGCATCCGGACCTATCCAGTGGCATTTGCGCTCATATAGATGCACCGTGCCGAACGCATTTCTGCGGTTCGTGTAGAGCTTCACCGCTATCTCATGCCTGCCCGCTCCGATATTTTTGAGCTCCAGCTCATACGGCGGGAAGATTATCTCACCCGCGTGAACGCCATCAACAAATATATCGGTCAGCGCACCGTCGTAGTGCGGGACGGTAATTTTGATATCCCCACCGGGGCAGTCGACGCCGAAACAGTAGGTCACACAGCCGCCGTAGAACGGCAAGCCCTGATTGACTATGCTGCCGAATGCGAGCTTATCCGGGCGCTTTACGAGCTTCTTGAGCCTGCCGCGCACCTCGACTCCGAAGTCGCCGAGCAGATAGCACCATTCGACATTCGTGCGCTTGCCGAACGGGAGGACGATATCGAGTATATTCTCTCCCTGCTCTATCTTCGGCAGTTCAACGGTCTTTATCGATTTGTCAACATACCAGCCGGTCACGGTGTTGTCGACCGCCTGACCGTTGAGCGTTATCTGCGCTTTCTCAGCGTCTTCAAGTGCAAGAGACACGCCGTCGAGCGCGAGCGCGCTGTCTATAGTGAATCTGAGCTTGATTTTATGCTCGGGCACGGGCTCGTGAATGACCCACGGCTGCATCACCGCGCCGCTTCGAAGCGGGAATCCGAGCTTTTCGCGGCAGATATTATCAGCTCTGAGAAGTTCCTCTTCTTCGCCGCTCAGCTCATCGCCGTCAAGCGCAAAACGCGCCATGTCAAGAAGCATGACATTCGGCTCGTCGAGCTCATATTCCGTCTCGCATGGAACTGTAATTTTCTTGTCCTCACGCTCCTCCGGTTCAGTATACTGACCCTCGGAGCAGCCGTCATAGAGTCTGAGCAGCAGGCTGTCGTATTCATAGAGCCGTGCGCTTATCACGGTGTTGCCGTTGAGATAATCGAACTCCGCGGGCTTTATCTCGCCGCTCAAGGTGTCGTATATCACGGGCGAATATTCGCCCTTTACGGTTATTTTTATATCATTGAAATTCGTTATGTTGCAGTCATACGGCTCCACGGCGTGCGCGATAAAGAGCCACAGGCTGTCGGTATCCTCGCGCAGCTGATATATCAGCCCGTCCGAGAGATAGCCATCGTCATCGCGGATGCAGACGGTTCTTGACCGGTCGAGCGCAGTCAAAAGCGACGCACGCTGATATGGTATGTGCTCACTGTTTTTAAATAGCCTCTCTCCCCTGTCGGACGGCTGTGCGTCCTCGAGAGTCGGGGCTTCGCCGAGGAATATTACCCTGCCGCCGTCCTCGCGGAACTTTTCGAGCCTGTCGAGCGTTGACGAGCGGAGCGTCTCGCACCCTGGTACGACTATCACGTCGTACTTCATCTCGCCGACTCTCAGCGGCGCATCCGCCTGCGGGCAGAGTTCGGGCAGGAGCGACTCGCTGATAAAATCGAAATCTATGCTGCCGAACAGCAGCCACTTTGTCAGATCCTGGAAATTTTTGTCAAGCTCCTCGCGGATGAGTCCCGATTTGTCGTTGGGTCCCCAGTGGAGCCAGAAGCTCTCTACCGGGTGGATAACGCCGACCTTTACAATCGGCACACCGCGGGTCATCGCCGTGTTGACTCGCGCGAAGTGATTTTCAACGCAGGAATATTTTTTGTACCACGGGGACTGATAGTTTATCGAGGCGGGATAGTCTCGCTTCGCCTCGCCTGCCATGGAAACCCACGACAGATGCGGCACGCGCACCGTGACGCCGAGAGCCGCCTGCCAGTCGCCGTTGAGTTTGTGTCCTCTGAAGTCGAAGTCCCAGTCGGTGACGCCGTAGAGCTCGGAGAGCACACCCTCATAGCCGAACTGATGCGCGGCGGACTGAGCCTGCTTCGCGGTCGTGTATTCTTTCCACGAGCAGAGCATATCAATACCGGGCAGTCCGAACGAGCGGTATGAACGCATTGCTTCGCCGAGCGCACCTGTCTGGCTTTCGAGCGTCGGCTCGTCCATCATATGACCCGTCAGCGCGATGCCGTTTTCGCGGCACCAGCCGCCGACTGTATCGGCGAACGCCGAAGAGAACCGCTCCGCAATATGATCGTGATAGCGGTAACGGGCGGCGGAAACTTTTCCGTCCGGCAGATCCCAGAATATCTCCGGCAGGAATTCCATTATATCCTGAGAATATGTATCTGAATATGTCTTTGCAAAATCGTCCGTCCACGGCATGATGAGATCATCCGTGTCGGTCGAGTTGTCCATGAGCGTCTTGCGCGTGAACTGCGGCTCGTCGGTGAAAATCGCGGGGACAGTTTCATCGAACTCGTCGCCGACGACCTCTTTGTACCGCTCGTGAGTGACCTCAACGAAGCGTTCGACCGCCTTTTTGTCGAGCGTGTTGAGATAAGCCTGACCGTTATACCACGGGTTCGCGCCGCTTATTTCAAGATAGGCATACCACTTCGTCCCCTTGGCAGGGTCGTTCTCACCGATGCGCCTGTAGCTCTTCAAATATCCGTCGGAATCGAGCACTATGTCGTAGCAGGCAAGCAGCTCGCCGTCCTCGGAGCGCACTCCGCGCGATGTGGAGTCGTCCGTGAAGCCCGCAGAGCCGTCATATGGTCTTACGGTAAAGAGCAGGTGGCGCGCGCGAAAGCGCTTATCTTTTGTTACTATTCCGCCGGCGGCGCCGGAGGGCCATCTGTCCTCGTCATAGAGCCAAGCAAGCATTTTTTCGCTCTTCGCCTTGTCGGTGCAGGAGCGGATGAGATGCATGAACTCGTCGCTCAGATATTCCGTATCCATGCCGGTTCTGACATGCATATGAAATCCGCCGAAGCCCATCTCATGAAAAATTTCTATCTGCCGCAGAAGCTCGTCCTCTTCGAGCCTGCAGTTCCACGCCCAGAACGGCGCGGCTCGGTATTCGCTCGTCGGGGAGCGAAACAGCTCATCGGACAGGGTGCTGAGATAATTCTTTTTATAAAGCATATATTCCTCCGCTAAAAATATCGAACCCCTTTTTGATTATTAATTATACCATAAAAGCCCCTGTCCGTTGTCACAAAAATTGACCTCGAAAGCTGTACAATTTGACGAACGCAGAGGCTTCATCACGGTTGATTTTCCGTTTCGCGTGCTCTATAATGATGCACGATGTATATTTGTTTAGTTCAAAGCTTCGCAATATGAACATTTTCCTGCGGCGAAGAGCAAAAAAACGGGCGGCACAGAGCTAATCTGTACCGCCCGATTCTGTTTTATATCGGCTTATTCAGCCTTTTTGTTCTTCTCTCTGTTGCCGAGCACAACATTCGTCAGGATGCCGAGGATGAGTGCGCAGGCGATGGAGGTTATCGTGACCTTGCCGAAGGAGACGGTCAGGCCGCCGATACCGGCGATAAGAATAACGGAGACAACGAAGAGGTTTCTGTTATCTTCGAGGTCAACTTTCTGGATCATCTTCAGACCGCTGACTGCGATGAAGCCGTAGAGCGAGATGCACACGCCGCCCATGACGCAGGAGGGAATCGAAGCGAGGAAAGTTGCGAAGGGTGAAAGGAACGCGATGATTATCGCGAGGACTGCCGTGCAGACGATAGTCGCAACGGAAGCGTTGCCGGAGATAGCCACGCAGGCTATGGACTCGCCGTAAGTGGTGTTCGGTGCGCCGCCGAAGACAGCGCCGACCATCGAGCCGATACCGTCGCCGAGCAGGGTTCTGTGGAGACCGGGCTCAACAAGGAGGTCAGTTTCAACTATGGAAGAGATGTTCTTGTGGTCAGCGATGTGCTCTGCGAAGACAACGAATGCAACCGGGACATAAGCCACTGCAACAGCCGCTATGTAAGAACCGTTGAGTTCGCCGAAGGCGCCGAAAGCCTTGAGGAAGGTGAAGTCGGGTATCGAAACAAAGGTTTTGACTCCCACTCCGTCAGCAACGAGTGCAGTGAAGCCGCTGAAGTCGATAACTCTAAGAGCGTCGTTTCCGGTCTTGATGCCGATGACGGTGAAGATAGCCGCAACAGCGTAGCCGGAGAGGATGCCGATGATGAACGGGATGAGCTTGACCATCTTCTTGCCGAAGACGGAGCAGAACATTGTCACGAAGAGAGTGACGAGACCGCAGATGATAGCGACATAGACGCTTGCGGTCGGCTCGCCGTTTACTGCATAGGAGCCTTTCTGGAGATCGCCGATAGCGTTGCCTGCGAGCGAAAGTCCAATTATAGCAACGGTGGGTCCGATAACGGCGGCGGGCATGAGCTTATTTATCCAGCCGACACCGGAAATCTTGACTGCTATTGCTATAACAACATAGACGAGACCCGCGAACACAGCGCCGAGAATCAGTCCGAGATAGCCGAGCGCAACGGTGGTCGCGCCTGCGAAAGCGGCTGCCATCGAGCCGAGGAAAGCGAAAGAAGAACCGAGGAAAACAGGGCTCTTTGCCTTCGTGAAGAGAACATATACAAGGGTGCCTGCGCCTGCGCCGAAGAGCGCCGCGACAGTGCTCATCTGCACTTCGCCGCAGTTATAAACACCCGAAGTTATCATGGGAACTGCGATGGTCGCTGCCATAATCGCGAGCAGCTGCTGGAACGCAAAGACGATAAGCTTGCCGAACTTCGGCTTGTCTTTGATACCGTAAATCAATTTCATACTATTGACCTCCTCAAATTTTGCCTGTCTATACTCAACACAGTCCCGGTGAACCGCTTCTGCGTCAAAGTCTTATTTGCTGTATATTGAGACGCTTGTCTCATCGTCGAACGGAGGGATCTTCACAACGACCACTTCGCCGCGTGAGGTCGGCACGTTCTTGCCGACATAGTCGGCGACTATCGGGAGCTCCCTGTGTCCCCTGTCAACAAGCGTTGCAAACTGTATCTTCGCCGGGCGGCCGAGGGAGATTATCGCATCCATCGCGGCGCGCGCCGTTCTGCCGGTGTAGAGCACATCGTCGACCATGACGACCGTCTTGCCCTCAACGGAAAAATCAAGCTTGCCGGAGTTCACTGTCGGCTGGCTTGCGCTCTCGCTCAGGTCGTCCCTGTAGAGCGTGATGTCGAGATAGCCTTTCTGCGTCTTCACGCCGAGGCTCTCGATCTTTGAGGCGAGGATATCCGCAAGCGGCGCGCCTCTTCTCATTATGCCGACAAGGCATATCTCATCCGAATCGCCGTTTCGCTCGATTATTTCGTGCGATATCCGCGCGAGCGCACGGTTGACCGCCGCGCTGTCCATGATATAGGCCTTGAACTCCATTTACTCACCCCGAAGCATAAAAAAATACGATCCTGCCGCACCGACAAAATCGCACAAAAGCACGCAGATATACCCTATCCGCACTGAATATGACCATCTTGTCGGCATCTCTGTACCGCTCTTAAAGATTTTTTGCTGTGAATACTATATCATATTGTTCATCGGTTGTAAAGACCCAATTTATAGTTTTTTCAACTTTTTTCGCCGCCGAATCTTACATAAATGTAAGAACTCAGGCGCATAATGTAAGGCTTTGTTATTGAGAACGACCCACTCTTTTGATATAATCATTATCGACAGGAGGAGTTTTTATGAAAACCAAAAGCAAAAATAAGAAGCTGCGCATCGCGCTCGGAATATGCATACCGCTCATAATCATTATCGCTGCGGCGTTGGCAGTTGTTATGAAATACGGACCGACATTCGGATTTTATCTCGTCCCGCCGTCGGCAGAGCGCTACGGCAAGGACGCTCTTGCAACCATAGGCAAAAACGGGATATATTCGGGAAGCGACGAGTGGAAAAGCACTTACGAAGAATGTCTCAAGATGATAGAAAACGCCGAGAGCTATGAGGACACATACCCCGCGATTAAAAAGGCTCTTTCGGTTTGCGGCGGCAAGCACTCAATGTTTATGACAAAATCGGAATCGCAGGACACAACCGAGAGCTATGACGAGGTTCTGCCCACCGTTTCGCTCGACGGCGATATTGCAATAATAAAACTCCCCGATTTCCTCGTCACAGCCGAAGATTTCCTCGGCACAGCCGAAGCGGGACAGAAATACGCAAAAGTCGCGGAGGACTTCATTCACGAGAACCGCGATAAAATAAAGGGCGTTGTGCTCGACCTGCGCGGCAACATCGGCGGTGACATGGGTCCGATGGCGACGGCTGTCTCGTCGCTGCTGCCAGACGGCGAATTGGTTTATTATCACTACCGCAGCTACGATATCCCAGTCACGCTCAAAAACGGCGTTGTCAGCAATGCGGGCACGGGCGGCAGGAGCCTCTATCCCGAAGAGAAGCTGAATGTACCCGTTGCGATACTTACCGACGACATGACTGCGAGCTCGGGCGAAGCTCTGACGCTCTGCTTCAGAGGACTCGAAAACACAAGGACTTTCGGCGCACCGACCGCTGGCTACACGAGCGTCAATATGCTCTACAACATGTATGACGGCGCGCAGATGTATCTGACCGTCGCGTTTGACAAGGCGCGCACCGGTGAGATATTCAAAGAGACACCAATCGAGCCGGATGTCGCCACCGACTCCCCTCTTGAAGCCGCTATTGAGTGGCTGAGAGGCTGAAAATAAAATACAGCACCCTCCGCAAAAGCGCGGAGGGTGCGTTTTAACAAAGCGAAAGGATCGGCACATCTGCGCCGACCCTTTTTATTTTTTGATTATTTTGCTTTCTTGTCTTCCTTTTTCTTGTGGAAGAGAATCTTATCCACGGGGAAATAGAGGAAGAACTGGAGAGCTGAGCAGACAGCGGTAGCTATAGTGAGCGAAAGACCGCTGTTCAGATGGAACTTCGAGGTGCAGAACTCGAAAACTACGGGGTTGAACCACGCAGAGAAGCAAACGAGAGCAAGGGTGAAGATTATGTATATGGGCAGAGTAATAGCGGTGTTGGAGCCCGAGTTGAAAGTCTTTTCCTTGTTGATAAAGAATGCAACTATCTGCGCCAGAAGGTTCGAAACGTTGAATGCAATGAAGAGCGCAAGTCCGCAGCGCTGACCCTCGATGACCGGATAGTCAAAGACGAACCAGTGGAATGCCTGCGTGCTCAGAGCCTTGATCGCGGGGATGTTGTAAAGAATCGCGAGAGATGCAACCTGAACGATGCAGGCGCCGAGGCTAACGACGATGAACTTGACAAACTGCCAGAGTGTGTTGATGCCGGAGCCTTTACCCGCTGCGGCCTTGTCGATATTGTTTAACTTTCCCATTTACTTCACTCCTGTGATAAAATTTTCAATTAATTTTATCATACCCGCCGAGATAAATCAATAAAAACGCCCGTACTTTTTGGATATTGATTATTAAAAACAGATAAATCGGCATAAAAAAAGATCCCGCAGGAAAACCTACGGGATCAAGAAGCGTCAATTACTCGATAATCTTGATAACAACGCCCGAGCCGACGGTACGGCCGCCTTCACGGATAGCGAAGCGGAGACCCTCTTCGATAGCGATGGGAGCGATAAGCTCAACAGTCATATCGATGTTATCGCCGGGCATGCACATCTCTACGCCCTCGGGAAGGGAGATGATACCGGTAACGTCAGTAGTTCTGAAATAGAACTGAGGACGATAGTTGTTGAAGAACGGAGTGTGACGGCCGCCCTCGTCCTTAGTAAGGACGTAAACCTGACCGACAAACTTGGTGTGGGGATGAATGGTGCCGGGCTTAGCAAGAACCTGGCCGCGCTCGATATCGGTTCTCTGAACACCGCGAAGAAGAGCGCCGATGTTGTCGCCGGCCTCAGCGTAATCGAGGGTCTTGCGGAACATCTCGATTCCGGTGCAGACGGTCTTGCCCTTCTCTTCCTTAAGACCAACGATCTCAAGCTCGTCGCCTGTTCTCAGCTGTCCACGCTCAACTCTACCGGTGGCAACAGTACCACGGCCGGTGATGGTGAAGACATCCTCAACAGGCATAAGGAAAGGCAGGTCAGCCTTACGGTCGGGAGTGGGGATATAAGTGTCAACAGCGTTCATGAGCTCCCAGATGCAAGCAAGCTCGGGGGCGTCAGGATCATTGCCGTTGTACTCAAGAGCCTTAAGAGCAGAACCCTTGATGATCGGGGTGTCATCGCCGGGGAAGCCATACTCGTTAAGAGTATCGCGGATCTCCATCTCGACAAGCTCAAGGAGCTCAGGATCGTCGACCTGGTCAACCTTGTTCATGAAGACGATGATATAGGGCACGCCAACCTGGCGGGCAAGAAGAAGGTGCTCCTTGGTCTGAGCCATGGGGCCGTCGGTAGCAGCTATAACAAGGATAGCGCCGTCCATCTGAGCAGCACCGGTGATCATGTTCTTGATATAGTCAG
>OIXH01004118.1_pt1 | contig 12136 bp, 10 predicted proteins | sample 1587741 | NCBI WGS metagenome assembly OIXH01 (sample SAMEA3888916, study PRJEB22519) | human gut metagenome | biome: human gut; feature: human-associated habitat; material: faeces | place: Denmark | collected 2011 | reverse complement strand
CCCAGAAAGGTCAGCACATCTTCAAGGCGAGCGTACATGATTCCGCAGGTCAGCGCGATGAGCGCTAGCAGCGTCATGAAAATCTTGATGCACAGGGCGGAAGCCTCTTCGTAGCGGCCTTCTCCCATATACCGCCCGGCCAGAACCGAGCCTCCGGTCACCAGCGTGAAGCCGAGTCCGGAAACCAGACACCAGATCGGCGCGGCCAGATTGACCGCCGCCAGAGCCTGCGTTCCGGCAAAACGTCCCACAAAAATACCGTCCACGACCGCAGCCGAACCCGTCGCAACCATGCTCAACGCCCAGGGAACGCCATAGCGGAGAAAGGTTTTCCCCACAGGCCCGGCAATCATGTCCTCCCGGGCTTCCGATGTATTTCCGCTCCTGCGCTCCGAATTTGCACCCTTGCGGGTCAGAACCATACTCTCGCTCCTTCCGGCAACACGCCCGCTGCTCCGAACAGCCCTCCGCAGGATATTGCTCCCGATCCAACACATAACGATCTATCCTCTTTACGGAACGCCGGAAAGTAGAAAGTCTCCTCCGGACAGGGAGCTTCCGGAGATCCTTCCCTTCCGAAGCCCCTTCCGTACAGTCCGCCCGACGGAACATTCATCCGACACGTCTTCGCCTCCTGATGCCGCGCATAAATAAATGTCCGGACAAGGTCTTCTCCCCCCTCCCTCCGACTGGCTTTTATCCGACATCTGTGGTAGAAACACTTTGCGAGATGGAGTATCTCTGACATGCCGCCGCGCCTGCCGGCGCGATATGAGCCTGTCCCACCCAGGAGGAACACCGTGAATACTACCGTCATTGTCGTTGCAGTTCTCGTGATTGTCGCCGTTCTGGCGCTGTTCTTCCTCCGCAAATCAAAAAGCAGCGGCTCCGGCGCAGCCCAGCCGGAAGAAATTCCTGCGCTTACCCCGGAACAGAAGGAACTGCTCCGACAGCTCAAGGGCATCGGCAGCAACATCAACCGGCTCACCGTCCTCGCCAACATGGGCAAGGTGCAGGTCATCGGTCTGGAAAAAGCTGCCGGTGAGCTGTCCGAGGTCAGCGCCGCGCTGCGGTCAGTCATGGAAGGGCGGTGAGCCGTATGGCCATCGTACATTTCGTGAACTACAAGCGGGGCACACAGTCCCGCGCCGCCATGCGCGGCGTGATGCTCTACGTCATGCAGGAAAAGAAAACCGCATGGGAGGGCGGGCCGCTCGTCAGCGGCATCAACTGTCAGCCGCAGAGCGTCTACGACGATTTCCTGAACACGAAGCTGCTCTACCACAAGGACGGCGGCGTGATGTTCTACCACATGGTGCAGAGCTTTCCGAAGGGCGAAGCCGTCGATCCCCGGCAGGCCCATGAAGCCGCACGGCGGCTGGCGAAATACTTCGACGGCTGTGAGGTGCTGGTCTGCACCCACGTTGACCGAGAGCATATCCACTCCCACTGCGTCATTAACTCCGTCAACTTTGAGACAGGCAAAAAGCTACACATGGCGAAGGAACAACTGCAAGAGTTGATGCGGCGCAACGACGCGATCTGTCAGGAAATGGGTCTTCCTGTCTTTGAAGTGACCGCGCAGCAGGCCCGCGGCATGGGCGGTGCGGAATACCACACGGCGCTGAAAGGCCAAAGCTGGAAGCTGCGGCTCATGAATACCATCGACGAGTGCATGAAATACGCCGCCGATAGGGACGCCTTCGTTTCCCTGATGGAATCCGAGGGCTACGCCGTCCGCTGGGAGGGTACCCGCAAGTACATCACCTACACCACGCCAGACGGCATGAGGTGCCGCGACAACAAATTACACGAAGAAAAGTATTGCAAGGAGGCCATGGAACATGAATTCAGAATACGCGCAGAGCTCGTCAAGAGAAAATTCCATCGAGCAGAGGAAACCGATGGAGGAATTGAAGCGGATGAATCAGCCGAGCAGCGCACCGCCGGCTGCGCCACAGCCAATCCAGCCCGTTGTGATCCGATGCGACCTGCCGCAGGCGATGAACAAGCTGACGGAGCAGGCAGACGGAATAAACTGGGAGCTGGAGGAAATTCGGAAGACCCTGCCGGAGCTGAAACCACACATCGACCTGACGCCGGTGCAGCAGTCTCTGACGGAGATGCAGAGATTGCTGACAGAGATGAACAAACTGCTGGAACGGGTTGGGAACCTGAGCGAGAAATATTCCTCCAAGTGGATCGACTGGCTCCCGGATTTCAGCCTGCTGGTGGCCCTCAAGTGGATCATGCTGGTGCTGATCCTTGGCACGGCGGCACTGGCGGGTTGGTATGGCGCGGCGGCGATCCGCGGCCTGTTTCTCTGATCCCCGCCGTGGCCGGGCTGGCTGCCGCGGGATCGCTATTGGATGAGGATGCCGAGGAAAAGCGGCGGCGCATAGAGGCGAAAATCGCCGCCGAAAACTTCGGTGCGGCGATCGGCTTCGCCGCGGGCGCGGCTATGGCTGTGAAAGAAAAATTGGATGAACAGGCCGCGCGGGAAGAACAGAAAAAGCAACAGCATGAGCAAACGATGGGAGGACTATGACGGCAGACATCGGGTATAAAGTCTTGAAAGCAGAGGAAACTATTGGAAAAGGAGCGTGATGCGTTTGGAAATCAATGTCCATGATGATCGTAAGATCGTAGAGATATGGCTCAGCCATTCGGAACAGGCAGATGCCGCTTTGCGTGAACAGATCCGTCCAATCTATCAGGAATACAACGGCAAAAAATACACCGTAGTAGTCTTTCAGTCCGGCACGGAAGATCTGTATGAGCAGACCCATCAGCTCCTGCTCTACAATCGAAACCGTGCGGCAGAGCTGGAAGCGAAACAGCAGGCACCGGTGATGGAATAAAAAGCGCAAGCGGTATCGGTACTGACCGATGCCGCTTAGTCAAACCGATGATACGAAATGCGATTTGCGGTTGCTTTTATAAAAAAACCGTGATACAATATTATCTGCAAAGTGAAATCAACAGACAGAACAATCTTGATAGAAAGGCGGTGTGCCTATGAGTGGACTCTTTCCACAACACGGCGAAATTCTACTGTACGACAACGGTACTGACAAGCAGTTCGTCAGCGTGGTGTTCAAGGACGAAACCTTTTGGCTGACACAGAGCGGCATGGCAGAATTATTCGACTGCTCCGCTGACAACATCTCTCTGCACTTGAAAAACATCTATGCGGACGGTGAATTGGAGCAGGCGGCAACTACCGAGAAATTCTCGGTAGTTCGCAAGGAGGGCAGCCGCGAAGTGCGGCGCAGCATTGACCATTACGATCTCGACGCCATCATCGCCGTAGGCTACCGGGTCAACTCCAAAAAGGCAACCCACTTCCGCCAATGGGCCACCAAGACCCTGAAAGAGTACATCCAGAAGGGCTTTGTCCTCAACGATGAACTGATGAAGAATGGTCGGCCATTTGGCAAAGATTACTTTGATGAACTGCTGGAGCGCATCCGGGAGATCCGGGCCAGCGAGCGCCGGGCTTACCAGAAAATTGCCGATGTGTTTGAGCAGTGCAGCTACGACTATGACAAAAACAGCGAGACCACGAAAGCATTCTACGCCTTCGTGCAGAACAAGCTGCATTACGCCGTCACCGGCAAGACAGCCGCGGAGCTGATTTCCGAGCGGGCGACGCTGGACAGTCCCACGATGGGGCTTACCACATGGAAGGGCGCGCCGGACGGAAAAATTCTGAAAAGCGACACGCTGGTGGCCAAAAACTACCTGAACGAAAAAGAATTGAGCCGCTTGAATCGTCTTGTGACCATGTTCATCGACTATGCCGAACTGATGGCGGAGGACGAGCAGCTCATGAGCATGCAGGATTGGCTCAGTGAGACCGACCGCTTCCTCACCAACAACCGCCGCAAGGTGCTGGAGGGCAAGGGCCACATCTCCCACGAGGCGGCGGTAAAAAAAGTAGGTACTATTTATGAGGAATTCCGCCAAAAGCAGGATGCCGACTACATCTCTGAATTTGACCGGCAGATCGCTGTATATCTGAAAGGTGACAAGCTATGATCGAACGCTTTGCCATCGCGGGCTACGCGCGCATTTCGGTGGACGAGGAACTGGACCGCGACAATGTATCCATTGAGAACCAAAAGGCTATCATCGAAGATTTTGTGAAGCACCGCTTCCCCGACAGTACGCTGACCTTTTACGAGGATCGTGACCGCTCCGGCTACACCTTCGAGCAGCGTGAGGGTTATCAGGAAATGCGGCGCGGGCTGATGAGCCACAAGTACGACATTCTTATTGTCAAAGACTTCTCCCGTTTCTCCCGCCGCAATTCCCGCGGTTTGGTGGAGTTGGAAGACCTGCGGGACGCCGGTGTGCGTATCATCTCCATCGGAGACAACATTGACTTCCCAAACGACGATGACTGGCTGAAAATCCAGTTCCAGTTTCTCATCAACGAAATGCCAGTGACGGACACCAGCAAGAAGGTAAAGTCCGTCATCCGCCGCCGTCAGGCAGACGGCGCGTGGCTGTGCGCCGCGCCCTATGGCTACATTCTCAATAAACAAAAGCAGTTTGAGATCGTCCCTACGGAGGCAGAGATCGTGCGGGAAATCTTCCAGCTCTATCTGGACGGCTGGGGATATAAGAAAATCGCCAACCACCTGACAGATACTGGTGTGCCCACCCCTCGGATGTCAGAGCAGCTTCGCAAAGAGGCGGAGGGAGAGGAATCCCGCCGCACAGCGAAAAAGGACTGGGCTATTGTCACGGTGCAGGGCATTCTCGACAATGATTTTTATATCGGTACGCTCCGGCAGGGCAAGTACACCCGTGCCAAAATCAACGGTAAGGATGTCAAGCGGGACGAGTTGGAACATATCGTCATTGAACACCACCATCAAGCCATCATCGACTACCGCACCTTTGCCACCGTCCGCGCCCTGCGGGAACAGCGCTCTACCAACCACTACCGCGGGAAGAAAATCAATGACAATGTGTATTCAGGTTTTCTGGAATGCGGCGACTGCGGCAGTCCCATGTTTGCTATGAGCCGCCGGGATCTGCGCCCCGCCTACACCTGTGGAACCTATCACCGCCGGGGACTGTCCGGCTGCACCAGTCACCACATCCGGGTGGACAGGCTGGACGAGTTGATGAAGCTGTATCTCAAAAAGGTAAAGGACAACTCCGCCAATATGCTGGAGCGTCTCAACGCCGACCTTGCCCACGAGCAGGAGGACATAAGCGAAACGGAACGCACTGCGGAGAATCTGGAAACCCTGCTGCTGGACGCACAGGAGGAACTGAAAGCCACCAAGCGCCAGCGTATTCGGGATATGGCGCGGCACCCGGAGCAGGAGGCCATTTTGGAGGAGACCTACGACGAGCTGGAGCATGACCTGATCCAGCGCATCAACGGCTTGCAGAATCAGCTGCAAATGACGGCGGACAAACGCAACACCATTATTCAGGTGAACCGCGCGGCGAAAACCGCCATGGAGGTCTTTGATGACCTGCTAAGCAAGGAACATCTTGACCGCAAGGATCTACAGCTTATCATTAAGAAAATCAAGGTCTATGAGGATCATCTGGAAATTCGGCTGAAAGCCGACATTGACTGCCTGCTCCGCTGCGGAGAGCTGCCCCGTGAGGAGGGCTCCGTTGCTGCCATGGCCCGTCAGGGGGACACCGTAAATTTTCCTGACGGCACGGGAGATATCTCAACCATTACCATCGTCCAGAGCGCAAAAATGCGTCCGGACAAGGTCTTTCGTGCCAATGTTATCAGTGACGGTGATCCGTTGGAGATCTATACCAGCCGGGATGGCGAGGTCATCTTCAAAAAGTATTCCCTCATGGGCGGGTTGGATGATTTTGCGGCCCAGCTTTGCGAGACTATGAGCCGTTCCACCGGGGCCATCTGTGCCGTGACAGACCGGGACAGCGTCATTGCTGTGGCCGGCGGCGCCAAGCGGGAGCTGCTGGGCAAGGGCATTACCGCCCAACTGGAGCAGGTTATGGAGAACCGCCGCATCTACCAATATGACGGTCAAGGGCCCCAGATCCCGGTATCCGACAGCAGTGACCGCCTGATGGCCATTGTGGCCGCGCCGATCCTTTCGGAGGGAGATCTGCTGGGACTGGTGCTGTTCATCAGCGACAGCCCCGCTGCTGCCGGGGACGCGGAGTACAAGTTGGCCCAGACCGTCGCTGCCTTTTTGGGCCGGCACATGGAAAACTGAAGAGATCGACAGCGGCAGGCGGCCATGGGGTGATCCATGGCCGCCTGCTATATTGGTTCTTAAAAGCGGGCGATTACAGGGCGGAGCGATTGCATTTTTGCAAAATGCAATCGCTTACATAGGCGGCTTTGTGAATTATCGAATAGAACCGGTGACGCAAGGAGCGCTGCATTCAAAGAAAAATATCTGGATTTGTAAATGTTGCACAATACAGAAAGACGTTGTTTTTGATATCTGTAGAAAATGGCGATTTTCTATTGCAATCCAAATTTTGCCATGATATCATATTCACAAATCACAGCACTTGGCGCTTTATTTTTATTGTGCATGAATGTAAGCGCTTTCTTACACTGGAAAGGAGAACCGGTTTTATGGATACCCCAACGATTTATGATGTATCCCGCCTGTCCGGCGTCTCCACGGCTACGGTCTCCCGGACCTTCACTACACCGGACCGTGTGCGAGAATCCACCCGCCGCCGGGTCTACGCCGCGGCGGAGGCACTGCATTACCAACCCAGCGCCATAGCCCGGGCCATGGCCCGGCAGCAGACTGACAAGATCGCCTTCCTGATCTGTAAAGAGGGCGCTACCATTCTGGATGAGTTCTACGCCAGTATCTGCGAGGGCGTCATGCGCCGCGCCAACGGCACCAACTACCAGCTTCTGATCTCCACAGCGGAGGAATGGACCCGCACGGCCCAGAGCAAGCAGATCGAGGGTGTCATCCTGGCAGGCAATGCCCAGGCCGACCTGATTTCCGAATTTCAGCGGCAGAACATCCCCGTGGTCCTGGTAAACAACCGGGCGGCGGGCTTCGATCTGCCCTGCATCGTGGCGGATGAAGCCGGCGGTGTGCGTCAGGTAGTCAGCCATCTGATCTCCGCCGGACATCAGCGGATCGCCATGCTGATGGGCCGCTTCTCCCCTTACGTCACCAGTGCCCGCTACAATGCGTTTCTCTCCGTTATGCGGGAAAACGGCCTTTCGGTGGATGAATCCGGCGCGTTGATGTGCGACCGGGATATCCAAAGCGCCACAGAGGCGGCCCTCCGTCTGCTGAGCCGCCCGGATCGGCCCTCCGCCGTATTCGCCTTTAACGATGTGCTGGCCGCCGGCGTCATGAAAGCCGCCCGGCGTCTGGGGCTCCGCCTGCCGGAGGATCTGGCGGTGGTGGGCTTCGACGATTCCTCCGTCTGCCCCATGATGGAGCCGGAGCTCAGCTCCATCCATGTGGATTGCCGACGGATGGGCGAGCTGTGCATGGAGCACATGGCTGCATTGCTGGACGGTGCGCAGGATGTTCCCCGGCTGACGGTGGTGCCGGTGAATCTCAAGATCCGGGCATCCTCCCGCGCCGCGATCTGACAGAAATTTTACACAGGCTTCACCTGGGTTTGATTGTTTCAGCACTATATAAAATGTATACTCTTCGGTGGAAAACGTTTTTCACTCAATAAGGAGGCGTTCTTGTGAAACGGAAAAAGAGAATTGGAACGGTTGGAAAGGCCATAGGCTGTCTGTTTTTTCTGATGGTCTCGCTGTTTCCCATCTACTGGCTGGTGGCAATGGCGATCCGGCCTACGGATGAAATGAGGGGACATATCGCTTTGATTCCTCAAAGTCTGACAGGCATCCATTTCGCGGAGCTGTTTTCGGCCAAGAATTTCGGCACCGCCATCATCAACAGCTTGCAGACTACGTTCGGTTCTCTGTTTGTCTCGCTGGTTGTCGGTATCTGCGCGGCCTATATCATCGCCCGCCGCCGGTTCCGGTTTGGCCTGAAAAAGCCCATGACATACTGGGTCCTGCTGGTGCGTGTACTGCCGCCGGTGGCCTTCACCATCCCGCTGTACATCATGTTCAATAAGCTCGGTATTCTGAACACCAAGCTGCCGGTGCTGCTGGCCTGTGTGCTGATCAACGTGCCGCTGATCATCTGGTTCCTGATCAGCTTCTTCCAGGATCTGCCGGAGGAAGTGGAGGAAAGTGCCAAAGTGGACGGCGCGACCGAGTGGCAGCTGTTCTGCAGGATTGTGCTGCCGCTGGTGGCCCCTGGCATCGCGGCAGTGGCCATGCTCTCCTTTATGTATGCCTGGAACGAGTACACCTACACCGTCATTTTTACCCGGACCGCCGTCAACAACACCGTTCCTCTGGCGCTGGCCCTGCTGAACACGGAGGATAACCTCACCAACTTTGGCCTGGTGGCCGCAGGCGGCGTGGTTTCCGTCATTCCCATTACCCTGTTTGTGATCTTTGCGCAGAACTACTTGATCTCCGGACTTTCAAGCGGTGCTGTCAAAGAGTAACAAAATAAAATCCAACAATTTCAGATTAGGAGGAAAACAAGATGAAAAAAGCGTTGTCCCTGATCCTGGCGCTGGCTATGGCCCTGTCTCTGGCCGCCTGCGGCGGCGGTAAGACCGAGACTCCCTCTGACAGCAATACTCCCGCTGATAATACCTCCGCAGAACCCACCAAGCTGTCCCTGATCCTGCGCGGCGGCACCTATGCCGACGTGATCAAGGAGTGCCTGCCCGCTTTCGAGGCTGAGCACAATGTTGTCTGCGAGGTGCAGGAGCTCTCTGAGGGCGACCTGTACTCCGGCATCGCTCTGGACGCCATCAATGACAAGGGCTCCTATGACCTGTGCATGGTGGACGGTTCCTGGATGGCAGAGTTCACCGAGAACGGCGTTCTGGCCAACCTCACCGAGCTGGGCTACTCTCTGGATGAGGACGTGATCCCCGCCACCACCACCATCTGCTATGTGGGCGATGACCTGTATCTGGCTCCCTACTACGGCAACGTGACCGTCCTGCTGTACAACAAGGCCAACGTGGAAGCCGCCGGTTACACCGGTGACACCATCTTGTCCTTGGAGGATATGCTGGCGATCTGCGAAAAGGCCAAGGCCGATGGTAAGCTGGGCTTCATCTATCGTGGCGACAGCCAGAATAACCTGGTCGTCGACTTCCTGCCCATCCTGCTGTCCTACGGCGGCTGGGTCATCGACAGCAACAATCAGCCCACCGTCAATACTCCCGAGTTTAAGGACGCTATGAACTTCTATCTGAAGCTCATCGCTACCGGTTCCGCCCAGGTTAAGGATGACCTGATCGCTTCCTGCGATACCGGCGCCGGCACCATGGGTGTGGGCTGGCCCGGCTGGTACACTCCCACTGCTGATACCGCTGCTGATTACTGCGCCATCACCGGTGCTGTCGCCAAGGGCGGCGAGAACCACAACGCTAACGTCTATGGCGTCTGGACCATTGGTATCCCCAGCAACAGCCAGAACAAGGAACTGGCTACCGAGCTGCTGAGCTACCTGATGGACAAGGATGTCCAGAAGTCCACCGTTCCCTCCGGCGGTGTGCCCTGCCGTTACTCCAGCCTGCAGGATGCCGAGATCCTCAAGACCTATCCTCAGTATGAGGTTGTCTGCAAGGCTCTGGAAGGCGGTATGTATCGTCCCGTGATTGCTGAGTGGACTCAGTTCTACACCATTCTGGGCGCTGAGATGGACAACATCGTCAACGGTGTCAAGACGGTCGATCAGGGCCTGGCCGATGCCCAGACTCAGTTGGAAGCTCTGATGAAGTAAGCATTCCGCTTACATCCCCATTTAGCATGTAATGAAACGTGCGGCCGGGCGAAAAGCCCGGCCGCACAACAAAAAAGAATGTTTCCCCCATTCCTTTTAATGATTACGATCCGTAACGCTTCTGAAATGTGAGGCCGCTGTCATGAAAAGAAACGTAAATACCAAACTCCGCTCCGCAGATGCCCAGACCAAACGGTTTGGTTTGGGAATGCTGTCCCCTACCGTTGTGATCCTGCTGATCATGACGGCGTATCCTTTGTTCTTTACGCTGGTTTACAGCTTTACCGACTACAACCTTCTCCGCAGCCTGAAGAAAGGGTCCCATTTTATCGCCCTTCAAAACTATACAAAGCTGCTGAGCGACCCGTATTTCCAGCAATCCATTCTCAACACCGTCAAGTTCACTATTCTTGCTGTGATTTTTGAGATGTTCATCGGTCTTGTGATGGCGCTGTTTGTCAACAGTCTGAAACGGGGCCAGAAAACCATGCGCACCCTGCTGCTCCTGCCGTATCTGCTGCCTACCGTCACTGTGGCTCTGAGCTGGCGCATGATGCTCTCTCCTAACTACGGCATTGTCAACCAGGTTTTGCAGGCTTTGCACCTGCCGGTCTACAACTGGTTTTCCGATATCCACACCGCCTTTGGCATGTTAGTGCTCATCGACGTGTGGCAAAGCGCTCCCTTTGTCTTCCTACTGCTGTACGCTGCCCTGCAATCCGTGCCGCAGAGCCAGTACGAGGCTGCACGGATCGACGGCGCGAACCGCTTCAAGATCCTCTTTTATGTGACCCTTCCCAACATCAAGAACAGTCTGGCCCTGTGTGCCCTGCTGCGTACCATCGACAGCTTCCGTCTGTTCGACAAGGTGAACCTGCTGACCGGCGGCGGTCCTGCCAACAGCACCTCCACCATCACCCAGTACCTCTACAACTACGGTATCAAGTCCCTGGACTTCGGCTTCGGCAGTGCGGGCGCCATCGTGATGACCGTTCTGGTCCTGCTGCTTTCCAGTGTGTACATCAAACGTGCGATTTCGTAAGTGCTTATGGAAGAGAAGAAGTTAACAGTTACTTTTGTAAATGTGGGCTACGGCGAGGCCATTCTTCTGGAAAGCCCGGATCCCTCCAAGCCTGACGGCGTATTCACCGCTCTGATCGACGGCGGCAGCGCCGAGGACAGCGAATTCGCGGACCGCTCCTCCGGTCGGGTCCGCATTGAGGAATATCTGGAAAAACGGGGGATCCGCCGTCTGGATCTGGCCGTCAGCACCCACATCCATGAGGATCATCTCTGCGGTCTCCTGCGGGCAGCCCGGATTGCCCCCCCGGCGGTGCTGTGGCAAACGCTGCCGCCGGATCTTTACCGATCCCTCCGGCCTCTGGACGGCTCCGTGGCGAGAAACCTCTCTGAAAACAAATTCATGCAGGCCCTGAATGACTACGGCACCCTTTGCGCTCTGGTAGAGGACCACGGCGGAACCATTCTTGCGCCGAAAAGTGGTCAGGAATTGGTGATTGCGCCAGATTTGACCGTTCAGATCCTGTCACCCTCTACAAAAAAACAGTTGGCCCTTGCGGACGAAATAAATGCGTTGTATAATAGTGCAAACGTTTGCAGTACGTTCCTCCAACGGTTGGACGCGCTGGATGCCCGCATGAACAACTACAGTCTCATCCTGCGGCTGAATTACCGAGGTACCCGGATTTTGCTGCCGGGGGACACCAATGTGACGGGCTATGACGGCATTGATCCCGCGGACCTGCGGGCGGACCTGTTCAAAGTGGGACACCACGGACAAAAAGACGGCGCCGACGAAGCGCTGGCCAAATTGATCCGTCCCACCGCAGTGGTCTGCTGCGCGTCCAGCGACCGCCGCTACAACAGCGCCCATCCGGACACCATGAAGCTGCTGGCAGATCATGGGGCAGCCCTGTATTTTTCCGACTGTCCTCCGGTCCCCGGTATGCAGATCCCGCCCCATGAGGCTCTGCGGTTTACCGTCGGCCCCAACGGCGCCTTGGACGTCCGGTATCTTCCGGCATCCGAAAACGAATAGGAGGAACACACTATGGCAGAAGTCATTTTAAAGAATATCAAGAAGATCTATCCCCATCAGGAGCCTAAGAAAAAGAAGAAGGGCGAGCCGGAGAAAAAGAACAACCTCCAGATCACGGAGGAGGGCGTTCTGGCCGTTGATAACTTCAATCTGCACATTCAGGACAAGGAATTTATCGTGCTGGTCGGCCCCTCCGGCTGCGGCAAGTCCACCACCCTGCGGATGGTGGCCGGTCTGGAGG
>OIXH01004116.1_pt1 | contig 12143 bp, 10 predicted proteins | sample 1587741 | NCBI WGS metagenome assembly OIXH01 (sample SAMEA3888916, study PRJEB22519) | human gut metagenome | biome: human gut; feature: human-associated habitat; material: faeces | place: Denmark | collected 2011 | reverse complement strand
AAAACGCCCGCGACCGCAAGCGCGGGGTTGATGTGGCCTGCGGTACCGCCGCAGGTAAAGAGAAAATTCATAGTCAGTCCCTCCTGGAATATCGAAACTCAGGCGGCGTGCGCCGCCGAGACAGCTTGCAGAATCGGATGCTACCGCGCTTTTTTCGTCGGAATGTCGCGCGATATGCTCAGAATAATGCCCATTTCACCGAGCTGCATCAGCAGCGCCGTGCCGCCGTAGCTGAAAAACGGCAGTGAGATGCCGGTGCAGGGGATGAGATTCGTGACGACCGCGATGTTCAGAAACACCTGGATCGACAGCAGCGTCGTGATGCCGACGCCGACGAGAAAGCTGTAGCGGTCGGGCGAGTGCGCGGCGATCCAATAGCCGCGGCAGATGAGCAGCGCGAACAGGATCAGGATCGCGACCGCGCCGACATAGCCGAGCTCCTCGCAGACGATGGAAAAGATGTAGTCGTTGTGCTCCTCCGGCAGGTAGAGGTATTTCTGCCGGCTCTGGCCGAGGCCGAGCCCGAGAAAGCCGCCCGAACCGATGGAATACAGCGACTGCACGATCTGATATCCGGCAGCGCTCGTGTCGGCGAACGGATCGCGCCACGACACGATGCGCTTGTGCACATAGGGCACGAACTTGCCCGCGATCAGCAGCAGCGCACCCGCGCCGCCCATACCGATGAGCAGGTACGAGAGCTTGATGCCGCCGACAAACATCATCACGATCGCCAGCGCCATGATGATGATCGACGCCGACAGATGCGGCTCGAGCATGAGCAGGATGACGATGCCGCCGGTGATGACCATGAACGGCACGACGCCGTAGCGGATCGTCTGCATCTGGTCTTTGTATGTGCAGATCATGCTCGAGAAAAACAGCACGACCGCGATCTTTGCGATCTCCGACGGCTGAAACGTCGTAAAGCCGAGGCTCAGCCACCGGCGCGCGCCGCCGCCGACCACGCCGATGTGCGGGATCCAGACGATGGCGAGCAGGAAAATGCTCACGCCCAGCAGCGCGAGCGACCAGCGGCGGTACGTCGCCATGCGCACGTTGGAAAACAGGATCATACCCACCACGCCGGCCACGGCGAAGCCTGCCTGCCGGACGAAATAATACGTCGGCGACTTGCCCTGCGCATAGGCGCGGGCAAAGCTCGACGAGAGCACCATGATGACGCCGATCGCCAGCAGCAGCAGCGTGAGCACGAAAAACGGCAGGTCAAAGCTGCCGCGCTTTGCCCCGGCAGCCGCCCCTGTCCGGCGCGCAGGAAGTCTCAGACCGGATATATTCATGAACGCACCTCCCTGCGCTGCGGCGCGCTCACGCACCGAAGCGGTGGAACACGCCAATAAACGACAAAACTGCAAACAGCACCGTCACGCCGGCAAACAGCGCCACGATCTGCTTTTCCTTCCACTTGTGGCCCGTCCAGCCGCCCATCTCCAGATGGTGGTGGAACGGGGACATCTTAAACACGCGCTTGCCGTGCGTGAGCTTGAAGTAGCCGACCTGGATGATGTCCGACAGGGCCTCGATGATGTACATGATGCCGACCGTCACGAGGATGAGCGGCATATCATAGGCGAAGGCCAGCGCCGCGACCGCGCCGCCGAGAAAGAGCGAGCCCGTGTCGCCCATGAACACCTTGGCCGGATTGAAATTATAGATCAAAAAGCCCAGCAGGCCGCCGGCGATGCCGGAGGCGAACACGCCGAGGGACAAAAACCGCTCGCCCCAGAGGATGGACAGCACGGCAAAAAAGATGCACACCGGCATCGTCGTGCTCGCGGCGAGGCCGTCCACGCCGTCGGTGAGGTTCACGGAGTTGACCGTGCCGACGATGACGAAGGCGGCGAAGATCACATACAGCGGCTCGGAGATGGCCACGGTCGTGTTCCAGAACGGGATGTAGAGGCTGTCGAGCGCGACATAGCCAAAGCGGCGCATGAGGAAAATGAACGCCACGGCCGCCGCCAGCTGCAGCAGGATCTTCTTGCCGGCCGTCAGACCGAGGTTCTGCTTTTTCTTGAGCTTTTCATAGTCGTCCAGAAAGCCGATGAAGCCGAAGATCAGAGCCATTCCCAAGCCGCCGAAAAGCTTCACGTGGCCTATTACTGAGGTTCCGAAGGGATCCTCCTGCAAAAGGACCAGGAGGAAAAAGCCCACCAGAATTCCTGCGACAGCGCCGATGATGAACATGAAGCCGCCCATATTGGGGGTCCCCTGCTTATTCTTGTGCCAGACCGGGCCGATTTCCTTGATGGTCTGCCCGAATTTGATCTTTCTCAAAAAGGGGATGAGGAATTTTCCCAGAACCGCGCTGACGGCGAATGCGACCACTGCGGCTGCGATACAGCTGATGCTTTCCATATTGTGACCTGCCTCTTTTTATGATTTCGCGGATTTTCAGTGACCCGCCTGGATGCCGTGGACCGCCGCGGCGACCTCCTCCAGGGCCATGCCCCGGCTGGCTTTGTAGAGGACCGCGTCCCCCTCCCGGAGGAAGTCCTTCAGAAAGGCCGCAAGCTCCGGCTTGCTGTCAAAGTGCCGGGTCCGGGGGCAGCCCTTTTCCGCCGCGCCGGACAGGAGCTCCGCCGCGTGGGGGCCGTAGCCGAAAACGGCGTCCAGGCCCTCTTCCGCCGCAAATTCGCCCACCTGGCGGTGCATTTCCGGGGAGTTGGGGCCCAGCTCCAGCATATCCCCCAGAACAGCGATGCGCCGGGCGGCCTTCATCCCGCCCAGGACCGTCAGGGAGGCCCGCATGGAGTCGGGGCTGGCGTTGTAGCAGTCCAGAATGACGGTGAGGCCGTCCTTCCGGAGGATGTTCTGCCGCATGGCCGAGGGCTGGTAGCTCCGGAGCCCCGCCACGATGTCCTCCGGGGCCATGCCCGCGGTAAGGCCCACGGAGAAGGCCGCCAGAGCGTTGTAGACGTTGTGCTTCCCGATGACCGGGATCATGGCGGACACCGTCCGGCCGTAGTAGCGGACGTTGAACTCCGTCCGGTCCTCCAGCTCGGAGATTTCCGTGGCCCGGACGTCCGCCGAGGGAGCGTCGATGCCATAGTAGAGGATATCCCGTTCGATGCGGTTGCAGACGTCGGCCAGAAGGGGGTCGTCGCCGTTTAAAATCAGAGGGGCGTTGGAGTTCATGCCCTCCAGAATCTCCAGCTTGGCCTGTAAAATATTCTCCTGGCTGCCCAGGTTCTCGATGTGGGACACGCCGATGTTGGTGATGACCCCCACGCTGGGCTGGGCCACCCGGGTCAGCCGGGAAATCTCCCCCCGGTGGGACATGCCCATTTCAATGACAGCGTTCTGGAAGCTGCCGTCCAGGCCCAGAATGGTCTTGGGGAGGCCGATGCCGTTGTTCAGGTTGCCCTGGGTTTTCAGGGTCTTGCCCTTCTGGCTCAGGACCGCGCAGATCATGTCCTTGGTGGAGGTTTTCCCCACGCTCCCCGTGACGCCGGCCACGAAGGTGTGGAACAGCCGCCGGTACCAGGCCGCCAGGTCCAGGAACGCCTCCCGGGTGGAGGGGACCCGGAGGACCGGCACGCCGGGGTCCGGGACGTCATGCTCGATGAGGACGGCCGACGCGCCGCTTTCCACGGCCTTGGGGATGAAATCGTGGCCGTCGAAGCGCTCGCCGCGGATGGCGATGAAAAGGCTCCCGGGGGCCGCCTGGGAGGTGTCGGTGACAACGCGGCGGATCTCCGCGTCGGCGGTGCAGGGGGCTCCTACGGCCTCCGCGATCTGCCGGAGCTGCAAGGTTTCCACTGGCCCGCCTCCTTATTCCGCGTCCCGGGCCGCCAGGGCTTCCGCCACGACTTCCCGTTCGTCGAAGTGATGCTTTTCGTGTCCGATGATCTGGTAATCCTCATGGCCCTTGCCGCAGAGGACGATGGTGTCCCCGGGCCGGGCGTGCTTCACGGCGTAGAAAATAGCCTCCCGCCGGTTGGAAATGACGGTGTACGGGACCCCCTTGCCCTCCACGCCGGGGAGGATTTCCGCGATGATGGCGTCGGGGTCTTCGGTCCGGGGGTTATCCGAGGTGACGATGACAAAATCGGAGTGGGCCGCCGCGGCCTCCCCCATCAGGGGACGCTTGGTCCGGTCCCGGTCGCCGCCGCAGCCGAACAGGGAGATGAGCCGGCCCCTGACGGTATCCTTCAGGGCTCCCAGGATGTTGTCGATGCTGTCCGGGGTGTGGGCGTAGTCGCAGATCACGGTGAAATCCCGGCCGGGGGTGAGGTTTTCGTTCCGGCCCCGGACGCCCTTGACCTGGCTCAGGGCCCCGGTGATGGTCTCCAGGCAGACCCCCAGCTGGAGGCAGGCCCCCATGGCCGCCAGGACGTTCCGGACGGAGAAGGCTCCGGGCATGGCGAAGTGCATCCGGCTCTCCACCCCTTGGTAGGAGAAGCGGAAGTCCACGCTGTCGGGGTGGCAGGTGAGGTCGAAGGCTTTCAGGTCCGCGTCCCGCTCCAGGGAGAAGGTCAGGAGGGGGCAGGCGCGGTCTTCGGCGATGCGGCGGCCGTGCTCGTCGTCCAGGTTGACCACCGCCGTGTCGCAGCGGGAAAAGAGCTTCTTTTTGGCCTGGAAGTAGCTCTCCATATCCTTATGATAGTCCAGGTGCTCGTGGGAAAGGTTGGTGAACACCGCCGTCTGGTAGTGGCTGTCGCCGATGCGCTCCTGGTCCAGGGCGTGGGAGGAGACCTCCATGACGCAGTACTCGCAGCCGGCCTCTACCATCCGGGCGTAGAGGGATTCCAGCTCCATGGCGTCGGGGGTGGTGTTCTCGGCGGGGACCACTTCGTCGCCGATCTCGTTCTGGATGGTGCCGATCAGGCCCACCTTTTTCCCAGTCCGGGTGAGAATGGCTTTGATGAGGCTGGTCACGGTGGTCTTGCCCTTGGTGCCCGTGACGCCGATGAGCTTCAGCTTTTTGCCGGGGTTGCCGTAGAAGTTGGCCGCGATCTTGCCGTAAGCCTTGTGGGTATCCGGGGTCAGCACCTGATGGGGCAGGCCCAGGTCCCGCTCACAGACCACCGCCGCCGCGCCCTTTTCCAGGGCCGCCGCCGCGTAGTTGTGGCCGTCGGAGGCCGCGCCTGCGATGCAGACGAACAGGTCCCCCTCCCCGACCTTCCGGGAATCGTTGACCACGTTCCGGACCTCAGGGTCCTCGACGCTGCCCAGCAGTTCCACGCCTTCCAGCAGTTCCGATAATTTCATGACGTTCATCCTTTCCCTTGGCGGTTCCGGAGGACTGGCGTTACTCGCCGTCCTCGCCGGTGATCATACATTCGATGGTGACAACGGTGCCCTTGGGCACGGTGGAGCCTGCCTCGGTATCCTGCCCGGAGACCTTGGCCTGCTTATTCTGGGCCGCGCCGCCGGTGATGCGGATGTTCAGGCCCGCGTTGGTCAGCTTCTGGTTGGCCTGGCTGGGAGTCAGCCCCACCACGTTGGGAACGGTGGTGGTCTCCTTCTCCCGGTCGTCGGTGTACAGAATGATGTTGGAGTTCAAGGCCACCTTGGTGCCGGCCTTGGGGTAAATATCCGTTACGGTCTTGCCGTCGCCGATGATGGTGCTTTCCAGGCCCTTGATCCGCAGCTTGCTCTGGGCCGCCAGGGGGTCGGTGCCGATGAGGCCGCCGGGGATACTCACGTCCTGGAGCTCGGATTCGCTTTCGGAATACTGGGGCTGGACCCCCAGATAGGGCAGCAGGTCCGCCATCAGGGAGGCCGCCGTGGGGGCGACCACGGTGTTGGCGTATTCCGCCCCGGAGGTGGCTTCGTCCACCAGGATCAGGGCCGCCACCTGGGGATTTTCCACCGGCGCGAAAACGAAGTAGGAGAAGATGTACCGCTCCACTTCCTCGTCCTGCTTGTTGAGCTTCTGGGCCGTGCCGGACTTGCCGCCGATGCGGTAGCCCTTGACGTAGGCGTTGGAGCCGCCGTTGGCCGCCACCACCTGCTCCAGGATGGTGCGCATGGTGGCCGAGGTCTCCTCGGAGATCACCTGCCGCTTGACCTGGGTGCCGAATTCTTCCACGGTGTTTCCGTTAGTATCGACGATTTTGCTGACGATATGCGGCGTCAGCAGGTTTCCGCCGTTGATGGCCGCCACGGCGGCGGTCAGCATCTGGATGGGGGTCACGGTGTTGGACTGACCGAAGGAGCAGGACGCCAGACTGATGGCGTTCAGGCGCTCCGCGGTGTAGTAGCTGTTCTGGGCCTCCGCCGGGAGGTCGATGCCGGTTTTCTGGGTCAGGCCGTAGGCGTCGAAGTACTGGAAAAAGCTGTTGGCCCCCAGGGACTGGCCGATGGCGATAAAGGCCGGGTTGCAGGAGTTGACCACCGCGCCGGTGAAGTCCAGAAGGCCGTGGCCGGTGCGCTTATGGCAGTGGATGGGCTTGGAAAGCCCCGGGAAGCTCACGGCGCCGGTGCAGTTGTAGGTGGAGTGGAGGGTGGCCGTCCCCTCCTCCAGGGCCGCCGAAGCGGTGACAATCTTGAAAACGGAGCCGGGCTCATAGATGTCCGTCACCGTCTTGTTTTTCCACTGCTTTTCCTGGGCGGCCTGCTTGGCGGCGGACTTCTCGTCGCCGTCGGGCATGGCGGCAATGGCGGCGGCGGTCTCCTCGTCGGCGATGACCAGGGGGTTGTTCAGGTCAAAGCCCGGCTTGGAGGACATGGCCAGAATCCCGCCGGTGTTGACGTCCATGACGATGCCCGCCGCGCCCTCCAGGGGCATGTGCTGGGCGATGGTGGCGTCCAGGGCTTTTTCCAGGAAGTGCTGGACCACCTGGTCGATGGTCAGCACCAGGGAGTTGCCGTCGGTGGCGGGGTACAGCTGCTCATAGGTAGTGGGAAGAGCCTCACCCAGGGCGTTTTTCGCGGAAATCTGCCGCCCGGGGGTGCCGGAAAGGACGCTGTTGTACTTGGCCTCGATGCCGTAGACGCCCTGATTGTCGTAATTGGTGAAGCCGATGACGCTGGAGGCCAGGTCGTCGTAGGGGTAGAACCGCTTGGTGTTCACCTGGAGGTAGACCCCGGTGAGACCGTTGTCGGCGACGTACTGGGTGATCTCGTCGGCGACGCTTTTGACCACCTTCCGCTTGACCTCCCGGTACATGCTTTCGGTGTGGGAAAAGTGGCCCCGGACGGTCTCCTCGTCCACCTCCAGGATGGAGCAGAGGCCGTCGATGAGCTTCTGCTCATAGGCGTCCTTGTCCGCCTGCGTTTCCAGGCGGCTGATGGCGGTGTAGACCTCCCGGGGGGCTAAAATCACGTCCCAGACCGTGGCGCTCTGGGCCAGAACGTTCATGTTGCAGTCGTAGATGGTGCCCCGGTTGGCGGTGATGGTGGTGTCCCGGAGCTGCTGGTCCGCGGCCTTGGCCCGGAGGTCCGGGCCGGTGATCAGCGAGCGGTACACCAGATTATAAAGGACCCACCCCAGAATCAGCAGCATGCCGCCGCAGAAGATGACGGTCCGGATCTTCATTTTTTTGCTGGCGCCCTCGGCCATAGTGTTCCCTCCCAGGCGGGCCGGAAAAATCCCGCAGATAGCAACAAAAGGTCAAGACGATTCCCATCTTAACCTCCTGCGTACTTGATATGTATGGAGGAATCCGCCCATTTATGCCGGACTCCCCGTTTGGACGGGTTTCACGCAAAGAAGCCCTGGATGTAGTGAACGATCTTCTCGAAAAGCCCTTCTTCCTTTCCTTTGCCTTCCAGCCTGCTTTCCTTTGTCACCTGGATGTAGCTGACCTGGGAGCCGTCGGGCTTGACCATGCCGTATTCGCCGATGGCCGCCTCCTCGATGGCTTTCAGGGACATCTTTCCGTCCAGCTCCGTCTGCATCCGCACCTGTTCGGCGTGGAGGACGTCCAGCTGGGTAGTTGCGGCGTTGATCTCCTCGTTGAGCTCCGTAATGACCACCCGGCTGTACAAGAGGGAAAATCCCATGGCCAGGGCCAGAACCGACACCAGAAGGATTTTTGCCGGATGAACGCTGCGTTCCCGGCGGACGCTGATCTGGGGCTTCTGCTCCGGAACGGGCGTCCGCTGTTCAAAACGTTCAAGATCGTATGCAAGGTTTGTTTGTGCCATAAAGGCCCGCTCCTTTCTTATTCGATGGCCGCATTTCCGCGGTCGTGAAGTTTCTCAAGGACCCGCAGCTTCGCGCTTTGGCTGCGGCGGTTCTGTTCCAGCTCCTCCGTCGTGGGGAGGATGGGCTGTTTCCGGGGGACCAGCATTCCCTCCGGGGTGTGGCCGCAGACGCAGACCGGGAACTCCGGGGGACAGACGCAGCCCCTGCACAGGGCGGCGAATTTCTGCTTCACCATCCGGTCCTCCAGGGAGTGGAAGGTGATGACGCAGAGCCTTCCGCCGGGGGCCAGGAGGTCGAAGGCCTCGTCCAGTCCCTGGGAAAGGGCGTCCAGCTCGGAATTTACGGCGATGCGCAGCGCCTGGAAGGTCCGCTTGCACGGGTTTTTCTCCCGCCGGGACGCCGCAGGCACCGCAGCCTTGACGATTTCCGCCAGCTGGAGGGTGGTTGCAATGGGTTCCTTTTCCCGGCGCCGGACGATGGACCGTGCGATGGGACCGGCGAACTTTTCCTCGCCGTACTCCCGCAGAATCCGGGCCAGCTCCTCCGCCGGGGCGGTGTTCACCAGATCGGCGGCGCTGGGGCCCTCCTGGGACATCCGCATGTCCAGAGGGGCGTCTTTCTGATAGGAAAATCCCCGTTCCGCCGTGTCCAGCTGCCGGGAGGAGACTCCCAGGTCCAGGAGCACGCCGTCCGCCCGGGAGATGCCGATTTCCCCCAGGACCTCCCGCATATTCCGGAAGTTGGCCCGGATGACCCGGGCCCCCGGGAAGGGGGAAAGCCGCCGGGCAGCGGTCTCCACGGCGTCAGGGTCCTGATCCAGGGCGATGAGGCGGCCGTCCTTCAGCCGCTTTGCGATCTCCGAGGAATGGCCCGCGCCGCCGGCGGTGCCGTCGACATAGACGCCGTTTTCGCGGATGTTCAGTCCCTCCATGCACTCATGGAGCAGGACGGGGATATGATGGAACTCCATGACAGCCTCCTGAAGGGAATTTTGAGGGTGGGATCAGAAGCCCAGGTTGTCCACCAGCTCGCGGATGGACTCGGCGCTGATGCTGCCGCTGGCCCGCTCCCACTCGTCCTTGCTCCAGATTTCACAGCGGTCGCCGGTGCCCACAACCATGACGTCTTTCTCTAAGCCCGCATACTCCCGCAGATTCTGGGGGATGACGATGCGGCCCTGCTTGTCCGGTTCGGCCTCAAAGGCGCTGGGAAAAAGGAAACGCTGGAGCTCTTTGGCTTTCGCCGTGGGGTAGGTTTTGATCTTGGCGGTCTTTTCCTCCCATTCGGCCATGGAGTACACGGCCAGACAGGGGTCGCCTAAGCCTTTCGCGATCATGAACCGCTCCCCTAGGTCTTCTCGGAGTCTGGCGGGGAAATTCAAACGCCCTTTGAGATCAATGCTGTAACCGTATTCGCCGATCAGCACCCCCGCCGCCTCCTTTCTGTAAGTCCCAAGGGTTTCGCCGGAAAAATCTGGTCTCCGGTGGGAAGCCCTGTTCACTTCGTGGTATTCTTCACCATTTTTAACCGCCATTCACCACTTCGTCTTTAATTATAACCACTTTGCGCCCATTTTGCAACCACTTTTTTCGGCCGGGATCGGGGTTTTTTCGGTGTTCACAAATTGTTTACAACTTTATTTTTCCAGGAATTTCCAAAATCCCGCAAAAAAGCCCGGCGGTGCGGAAAGCCGCAGCCGTCGGGCGAAAATTCTCGGGAAATCCGGTTATTTTTCCAGGAACCGGAGGAACTCCTCGGCCTGGACCAGGGGCAGATTGTGGACGCGGACGTGGTGCTGGGTCTCGGCAAAGGTGTAGACCCGGACGTCGGCGGAGCCGGACATCCGCTGGAAAAGGGACTGGCGGACCTCCACCTTGGCGATCTTGTCCTTGTGGAGGACCGTGGTGAAAAAGGCGTAGCCGAAGGTGGAGTAGAAGGTGCAGATGTCCCCCCGGACGCCGATGCCCACATGGAAGTAGGCGGCAATTTTGACGAACAGCCACCACACCGCCGGAATCTCCGCCATGACGGCGAAAAACCGGATCAGGGTGGTCAGGGCGGGAAACAGCTTCCCCAGGAGGCAGAACCCCGCCAGCAGTCCCAGAATCGTCCAGATGGGCGGGTTCAGGAACCGCATGATGGTCTGCCGGGGCGGGTGGTACTGCCGCTCCGACACCCGGATCTCCGGCAGGATCATCCGGAGGTTCCGGCGGAGGTCCGCCTTATCCGCCGCCGGGAGGAGCACCGACAGCTCGTTTTTCTCCTTGCCGTAGCCGGTGCAGTTGATGAAGGCGGAGCAGAAGCCGAACAGCTTGGTCAGCAGGCTCTGGCGGAGGGTCAGGAAGTTGATGCGCTCCACAGCCAGATAGTACTCCCGCCGGGTGAAGAACCCCGCTTCGATGAACAGCCGCTTTCCCTGGCGCACCGCCCGGAAGCCCAGGTGGTTGATCAGGTTGATAAGGAAAGCGATGCCCCACCCTCCCAGGAGGATGGCCGCCGCCATCGCCGCCGCCGGCGGGATGTTGAAGGCCAGGAACCGGACGATCCGGGTCAGGGAGTGGACCAGGAGCTTTTCGAATTCCTCCCCCAGAATCTTGCCGGTCTGGGAAAGGAAGGTGGACAAAAACAGCACCCCCGTCAGGGAGTTGGAGGTGATCAGGGAGAGAATGGCGATATACAGGGGCCGGGGGCGGTAGACCTTCGGCTCCGTCTCCCCGCCGGGGCGGACCGGCTCGTGGGCCAGGGATTCCGTGCCCTTTTCCACCAACGTCCTGGCCTGGGACTCCCGGAGAAGCAGGCTCACGTCGGCCCGGGAGGGACTGCCGCTGTCGGTTTCCAGCCGCATCCGGACGATGCGGAAGGGCCGCAGGTAGAAGGGGCGCTCCATCACGGCGGAGGAAAGGTTCGCATAGGGAATGTACCGGGCTTCATTAAAAAGCACGCCGCTTTCCACGTACATCCCCTTGCTCTGCAAGGCGTAGGTGGTGCAGAGCCACTGGGCCACCCCGAAGCCCACCACCAGCATCAGCACCAGGATGTCGAGCCAGGCACCCTTGGCCCAGACCACTACGTCTCCCCGAAGGAGGAGCAGCGACCGGAGCAGAGGCAGCAGAAGCAGCAGGATATACCTGGAAAAGGCGTGGACGATGGCCAGAGGGTGCTGCCGTTCAAACGCCGTCATGGCCGTCCTCCTTCCCGGAGCGGAACATCCGGGCCCTGATGGCCGGACGGCGGGGGGTGATCTCCTGGAGAAGGCTCTCGGCCACCGTCCGGGGCAGCCAGGGGATCACCAGGCTCCCGCCCATGGAGGAGACCACCAGGGTCCGGGTCCCCAGAAGGGGGGACAGCGGCGTCCGGAGGAGGGTGACGTACATAATGGACCGCCGCAGCATCCGGGTCCTGACAAAGACGAAAACGCCCCGGCCGTACTCCACGTATTCCTCCGTCACCGTGTAGCCGCAGCTTTCGTAAAGCAGCGGCAGCCACAAAAAGCAGCAAAGCACCAGCAGCAGCCCGATGAGCCACAGGGTCAGGTACCAGTACCAGGTCCGGGTGGGCAGCAGCCAGGCGGCCCCCGCCGCCAGCACCGCTCCCAGGAGCACCGCCAGGGCCTCCCAGGCCGCCAGACTCTTCTTGGATACGCCGCCTTCCATGCCGCACCCCCTTTCCGATGGATTCATCCTTGTTATTTTACCATAATCCCGGCGGCAATTCAAACGGTATTTGTAAATTTCTCTCCGGAAGGCTGCGGTTCCGGCGGCTTTACAACTCCCCACGGTCATTTTACGACGCTTTTACAGAAGCTATACCGCAGATTGCTTTTGCATTTACATCAAAAGCCGTACAATGTACTTGTAAAAAGCAGAAAGGAAGAATGAAAAATGAAAAAGCTTACTTCGATCGTCGCCGCGGCGCTTCTGGCCGCTTTGATCCTCTCCAGCTGCGGAGGAAACGCAGGCACCTCCAGCACCCCCGCAGGCAGCAGCTCCACCACCGCTTCGGAACCCGCCGCCGCTCCTTCTTC